>Ga0210391_10003094_pt1 | contig 14160 bp, 14 predicted proteins | sample IncBWC12OmetaG_FD_160573 | JGI IMG/M metagenome (GOLD analysis project Ga0210391, IMG submission 160573) | Forest soil microbial communities from Barre Woods Harvard Forest LTER site, Petersham, Massachusetts, United States - Inc-BW-C-12-O ... | reverse complement strand
GCTCGCGGCGTTCAATGCCAACAAGCCGGCACCGGCAAAGCGCAAGCCCGGCCGCCCCGCGCGGGCGGCATAAATGCCCACATCGCTCACCACCCCCGGCGCGTCGAATCTCATGACCGGCACCGATCTGTCGGCCGCGGTCAATGGCGAGACCGATGAGCAGCGCCGCAAGCGATTGATGGCACAGGCACAGAACCGGCTGCTGCCGAACACCTCAAGCACCCCCGGTGCATCCTCACTCGGCCTCACCCTGACCGGCTATGGCGGATAGAACACAAGGTTACGTTCCGTCCGATGAGGAAGTTCAGCTCTATCGCGACGACTATCGGCTGTTCACCGAACTGCAATTGTACCGCAATGTCTTTGCCGCGCAGTGGGAAGAAGCCGCGCGGCTGATCCTGCCCACGTCGCTCAATACGTTCTACTATGGGGCGTACAATTTTCCCGGCATGAAGAAAACCGCCGAGCAGGTCGATGCCAGTGGCGCGCTGGCATTGTCGCAGTTTGTGGCCATCGTCGACTCGCTCGTCACACCCAAGAACCAGATTTGGCATGGCCTCAAGGCCGATCCTACCATCATGAAAAACCGTGATGTGCGCGAGTATTTCGACGATGTGCGGGATATCCTGTTCGACTACCGCTACCGCCCGATCGGCAATTTCCACGGCCAGAACACCAACAACTGGCAGTCGTTGGGTGCGTTCGGCAATGCAACCATGTTCGTCGACAAGCTGGACTCGCGCTGGCACCACGGCTCCAAGGGCCTGCGCTATAAGGGCGTGCCGCTCGGCGAGACCTTCTATGGAGAGAACCATCAGGGTATCGTCACCATCATGATCCGCTGGTTCCGCCGCACCGCGCAGCAGGCCGCGGAGGCCTTCGGATTCGAGCGGTTGCCGGGCACGCTGCGCACCGCACTGGACAAGCAATCGCAGACGCCGTTCGATTTTTTGCATGTGGTCCGCCCGCGCGAGGATTATGATCCCAGGCGCCTCGACGTGAAAGGTATGCCGTTTGCCAGCCGTTACTGGTGCGTGGCCGGCGAGGCCATGATGGCGCCGGAAGGCGGCTTCCGGGTGTTCCCTTATGCGGTCAGTCGCTACGACCAGACGCCCGGCGAATGCTACGGCCGCGGACCTGCTCAGTTAGTATTGCCCGGCCTCAAGACCCTCAACGCGATGAAGCGCACGTTTCTCAAGGTCGGCCATCGCATTGCCGATCCGGTGTACCTCATTGGCGACGACGGGCTGATGAGCCTTGACCAGCGGCCTGGCGCGATCAATCCGGGCGGCATGTCGGCGGACGGCAAACCCTTGGTGGGCAAGCTGGTGGAAGGAAATATCCAGGTCACACTCGAGATGATGCAGGAAGAACGCAGCATCATCGACAACACGTTCTTCACGCCGCTGTTCAAGACGCTCACCGACCACCCCGACATGACCGCAACCCAGGTGATCGAATTGATGAACGAGCGCGGCATGTTGATCGCGCCGACGCTCGGCCGTCAGCACAGTGAATATGTCGGCGGGCTGGTCGAGCGCGAGATCGATCTTCTGTCCGAGATGGGCGTGCTGCCGCCCATGCCGCCCGCGCTCAAGGAAGCCCGCGGCGAATACCAGATCACCGATACGTCGCCGCTGTCCATGGCGGCCAAGGCCAATCAGCTGGCCGGGTTCAACCGGTGGGTGTCGCAGTTGCACGAATGGGCGTCGGTGACCGGGGACATGTCGATCCTCGACCCGGTCAACTTCGAGAATGCCACCCCTGATGCCGGGCGTATCCAGAACGTGCAGGAGAAGTGGATTTCAACGCCGCAGCAGATACAGGCCAAGGAAAAGAACCGCGCTGCGGCCCAGCAACGCCAGGCCGCCAATGAGGCCGCGCCCGGCCAAGCTCAGTTGCTCACCGCACAGGCCAAGATACAGAAGCTCAATCCCGGCGCTCAATCGGCCGGTCAGCCGCAACCACAACCGCAAGGGGTGTGATGCAATTTGCCAGGATGGACAAGCATCAGCTAGCCGCCACATGGCAGGTCCGCTGCCTGAAAGCGGCCGACCACAAGTTCGCATCGGTGATGCTGACCGTGTTCTATTTTGTCTACATGGAGCAGGCGCAGTATCTGATGTGGCAGGCTTACGGCCGCGCCACCGATTTGCGGTTTCCGTTTCACACCGGCGGCGCCACGATAGTCAATTCCGGTCAGGTGGTGTGCGACCTCAACATCGGCCGGCTTGGCGAGCGGTTCAAGGTGCGGCGCAATGTCAAGGTGTTCGACACCGAGGGCGAGTTGATACGGGAGTTTCGCAATCTTGCCGACAAGCTGAAACTCACCGACACCGAACGTACCGACATAACCGACACCATCAGGAAATGGGTGGTGGCCGATCATCGCATCAATTATCTGGGCCAGCGGGTGGTGGCGTGATGGCTGTCAACATGCACGAGCAGATGAACATTGCCCGCTACAAGAAGGCCGGGTATCAGCAGATATTCGGCATCGAAGGCAGTGCCGGTCATGCGGCGTTGCAGGACTTTGCCAATTACTGCCGCACGTTTGATGTTGCCATTCACGATCACGACAGCGCACTGGTCGCGGTTGGACTGCGCCGCGCGTTCTTTCACATCTGGCAGTATCTCAAACTTGAGCCGGACGAGTTGGCCGTGCTCTATCGCGATCATGTCCTCAATCGCAATCAAGGAGATGGGTAATGCTGTGGCAAAGAAATCATGGGAAGTTCTATTCGCCCGAAGGGACCGGATCAGGCGACGGCGGCGCGGCTGGCGCAGCCGCCGCTGCCGGTGGGGCACAGCAAGGAGCCGCTGGTTCCGCCGCGGCAGCAGCAGCGGCCTGGCACACGGGTCTCGACCCTGAGGCGTTGGGCGTTGCCAACAATAAGGGCTGGAAACTCGACGATCCCAAGACCGCGTTCGAGACCGCGGCCAAGGCGTACAAGTCCTTCGAGGCTCTGCGCGGCATTCCCGCCGACGAACTGGTGCGGGTGCCCAAGGCCAATGCTGCGGCCGACGATATCAAGGCGTTCCGGCAGCGGCTTGGCGTGCCCAAGGAGGCCAAGGACTATGACCTGTCCGGCCTAAAATTTGCCGGCGCCGACCTCGAACCGGGCTTTGCCACGGCACTCCGCAATGGATTGCTGGAAGCCGGTGTGACCAAGGACAATGCTGCTGCCGCCATCAAGCCGGTGCTCAAGTGGCTGGAAGATTCCGATGCCGAGGAAAATGCGGTCCTGACTGCCAAAGTCACCAAGGAGAAGGAGGACTTGGACCGCTCGTGGGGCTCCAACAAGGACAAGAACGAATTTATCGCGAAATCCTACCTGTCCAAGCTCGCCAATGCCGCGGGCGTGTCGGCCGAGGAAGCCTTGGCTGCATGGAACGCACTGTCCAAGACCGGCGGCATCGGCGCGGCTTCCGCCATGAAGATGCTGCTCGCGGGCGGCATTGCCACCGGCGAGGACCGCTATGTGGGAGGCGGTGGCGGGCAGGAGAACATGCCGCTGTCGCGTGAGGGCGCGTTGGCCCGCATCGACGCGCTCAAGAAGGACAGCGATTGGCAGGCGCGGTATCTCAAGGGTGGCGTCAAGGAAACCCAGGAACTGCATGGGCTGCACGTCATTGCCTATGCGCCAAGCCGGGCGGCGTAATCGTGCCGCTGTCCGACAAGGGCAAGAAAATACTGTCCGCCATGAGGCGGCAGTACGGTGGCAAGAAAGGCGAAAGCGTCTTTTACGCCAGTATCAACAAGGGCAACGTCACCGGCGCCGAGAAGCGCAAACCGAGCGGCAAGCATGTCGGAAAAAAGGGATGACGTAGCCGCGCTCGGCAACCGCGCCGTGGTGCAGATGCTTGAGGAAGTCCTGGCCGAAGCCCGCAAGGGCAAGATGAACCACTGCGCGGTGATCATGTCGATCATGGGCCAGGACCCCGGTTTTGGCGTCGCCGGGGAGGTTTGCATGGGCGACGTGTGCAAGCGCGGCATTGTCGAACTGATCCGCTCGATCGACGGCCGCGCCAGTAACGGCATCATGCCGCCGCGCAACGAGACATTGGGAGACGATTATGTCTGCTACAATATGGTGGTCAGTCCAGTTGCTTTTGATTTTCTGTTCTGGCTGGTTGATGCGGAAATGCGTCGGATTGCATCAGGTGCGCCGGCCCCGCTCAAGGTAGCATTCTGGAAAGGCCAGGACGGCATCGGTCGGTTGAACGAGCCGATCATGCGGCAGTTCTACGACAATGTGATGCGGCCATTGCTGCCCATGATCGGCGCGGTTGAGGTTGATCACAAGAAGTTCATGGGCCGCTGCAAGAACCTCTATGTGCCGCGCGATATCGTGAACTATTGCACCGAGGGGCAACCGGTTCCGAAGCTGAAAGCGCCGTCCGGCTCAAAACTGGAAGTGGCGTTCTGGCTGCACAAACGCGGCATCGTCAATCCGGTCACCATCACGTTGCGCGAGGCCCAGCATTGGGATCATAGGAATAGCAATATTACAGCATGGATGCAGTTTGCTGTTCATCTAACTAAGATGGGCGAGCAAGTAGTTTTTGTTCGAGATACGCGGCGAGCAATGGAAAAGTTGCCGGCAATTGATCGTTCCTTTCCTTCTTTTCCAACCTATCCCGAGGCCGCCATCGACCTGCACATCCGCACCGGATTGTACGAGATGGCCAAGGCCAATCTGTTCGTGGCCAACGGCCCGGCCGCGCTGGCGCTGTTCACCGACAAACCGATGTTCTCGCTGACGCCGCTTGAAGATGAAGGCCACACGTATTTCCCGAACACGCCGTCGTTCTGGACACAGCACATGGGCATCACACCGCCCGCGCAGTTCCCGTGGCTCAAGCCCGATCAGTTCCTGGTTTACGAGCACGATACTTATGAGAATATCTGCGCGGCGTGGGGGCGGTTGAGCGATGTCTTGACCAAATCTGAAATCTATGAAACTAATCACGCCGTTGACCTGAGTGTTGCCGGTCCCCGCAAGGACACGTCCGGCCAGGTGTTACAGCCCCGGTAGCCCGATCCGGCTGATTCCTATCAGAACGCAAGGCCCTCGTTAGCGCGAGAACCGCCGAAACTTGCTTCGTCTGGTCCCTGCAGTAGCAGACTCGACCGCCAGATCGTCTTGCAACTTCGGGGTTTCAGATGGCCGCTCAGACGGAATTCCAAGGCCTTTCAGCTATATTTACGCAGGAGTTCTCCACAAACGTGGAGTTGCTTCTGCAGCAGATGACTTCCAAGATTCGCGGCAAGGTTCGCGAAGGCGGTCATACCGGCAAGGCGGCATCGCCCATCAACCAGTTCGGCGAGGTCGCGGCCCGCGCGCCCACCGGCCGTTTTGCGCCGCTGCAAATCCAGCAGCCGGACACCATCCGCCCGTGGGTGTTTCCGCAGCCGGTCGAGATTCCGCAACTGATCGATTCGTTCGACACCGAGGAAACCATTGTTTCCGCGCAGGGACCGTATGCGCAGGCAGCTGCCGCCGCACTCGGCCGCGCCTATGACGACGCGCTGATCACCGCGTCGACCGCCAGCCGACAGCTCGGCACCGATACCGGCACGCTGACGGCAACCAGCTATTCCACCACCAACTTCCAGGTGGCTTCTACGTTTGGTTCATCGTCGGCGTCGGGGCTGTCGGTGGCGAAGATGATCGAAGCCCGGCGCATTCTCGAGCATTACCACAATGATCTCGAGATGGACCCGCCGTTCATGGTCATCGGCAGCCAGCAGCACGCCGACCTGCTCAATCAGGTGCAGGTGGTGTCGACGGAGTTCAACGAGACTCCGGTGCTGCAGAACGGCCGCATCCGCCGCTTCCTCGGCTTCGAGCTCGTGGTGTCCGAGCGGCTTTCCACCGCGGCCAGCGTTCGCACCGTGTGGTGCGCGGTTAAGTCCGGCATGTACCTCGGCATCTGGAAGGACATGGTGAACTTCGCCGACTACCGCTACGACCTGTCCGGCCGGCCGCTGCAGTTGCTCACGCAGGCCATGTACGGTGCGCTGCGGCTGCAGGACGGCAAGGTGGTTTCGATCCTGTGCAGCGACAGCACCGGGTCAGATATTACTCCATAGGAGCCATCCATGGCCGTAGACGCAATCAAGTCACAGTCGATCACCAACCTCGACAGCACGCCGATTGTCAGCAACTCGGCGGGCCAGGGCGCACCGTCGCGGTTCATGGACGTGGACGACCTGGTCGGCATCACCACCAACGGCTTGGCCTCCACCGGCTCGACCTATCGTGTGGTCCGCTTCCCGACCGGGGCCATCCCGAAGAATCTGACCATCTATACCGACAGCTATCTGGACAGTCACTCGACCCCGGCCGTGGTGCTCGACCTCAACATCGCGTTCTCGGATTCGACCGTGGACGGCACGCAGTCGGCATTGCAGGGGCTGATCCCGCTCAACTCCAACACCGGCGGTACGACCAACATCACGTCGTATTCGAACCCGAACCTGATCTTCGGTCAAGTCACGCCGACCTCGGCCACTGGTTCCTACGGTCCGACGAGCCTGATCTTCAACGGTAGCCGCACCAGCTATTCGGCGCTCAACCTGACCCAGCAGCCGCTGTGGCAGACCTTCGGGTTCACGGACGGCCGCGGATTGGCAGCCGATCCGGGCGGCTATTTCGATCTGCTGATCTACATCTCGACGGCAGCCAGTACCGCTCATGCCGCGAACCTTTACGCGCGGTTCAGTTACGCCAGGGCCTAAACAATGACGGCTGTTTCCGTTGCCATCAATCGCGGCCAGGCGGGCGTCAAGCTCAGCGACTTCTCGATCGCTGCGTCGGCGCCCACCGGCTCGGCCGATATCGAGTTGCGGTTTCAGTTGCTGGACGCCAATTCCAAGCCATTGACCCGCGAGGATATCCGGCTGGCATTGCTGGCATTCGAGCGGGCACTGACGCAAACCGGATTCCAGTCGCCGGCCGGCACCTACCCGTACTTTCCAGGGTTGGGCATTTAGGGGAGGCGCACATGCGGCGCCTCGCTCTCTCGCTTGGCTTTCTGCTGGTTTTCTGCGTAGCCGCCCAGGCGCAGACCTCATCGGCAAAAGTGGTCACGACTTGCGGCACCGAAACCCTGCCGCTGGTTCCCGGCGCCACGCCGCTTCGCGTCGATACGACCGGCGATCTTTGCACGAACGCCGGCGGTGGCGGTGGCGGGGGTGCCATCACCGCCGCAATCAATTCATATGCGGTAGGTGCGCTGCAAGACGGCGCGGATGCTACTCAAGGCACCAAAGCCGACGCTGCCTATGCCGGCTCTGGATCGGCCACAGTCGTTTCGATATTGAAGGGCATCTATAACGCTTTGGTCGCCGCCCTTCCGGCCGGATCAAATATCATCGGCAAGGTAGGCATCGATCAAACGACGCCCGGCACGACCAATGCGGTGCAGCCGCTCACGTCCGGCGACATCATCATCAATCCATCGGCAAATTTCACGCGACCGGCAAATACGACGGCCTACGCCAGCGGACAGCTTGTGGCAAATTCGGTCACAGCCGGTTCGGTCACGCCGTTATCATGGACAGCCGCCCGCGTGGCAACCGGCAACTTCCGCATCAGCCGCGTCCGCATGACGCTTAGCTCCAAGAGCGTGACCAATACGAACTTCCGTGTTCATTTCTTCAACCTGACGACCGGCGTATCGAACGGCGATGGTGCAACATTCCTGCCGTCGCTCGCGGCCGATGAGGTCTGCGAAATGGATGTGACGATTGCTCTTGCCGGTGCGGATGTATCGACCGGCTACGGGGCGGCCAATCAGGGTTCGGCATGTGATGTAGCGCTGGGTTCCGGTTCTTCGCTATTCGGATTGATCGAAGCCCGCGCGGCATATACACCGGGCAGCGCCGAGGTTATTACGGTCGTCCCCGAAATCCACCAGAACTAGCATGAAGTGGGTTTTATTTCTTGCGGCGCTGCTTACTTGCGGTCACGCTGACGCGCAAGATCGTGCCGCTACACTTATGGACCCTCCTGCATGGGTCCTCAAACCCACCCCTGCCATCGACTGCAACTTCGCCCTCGGCGCCTATTACAACTGCCCGCTCGATAAAACCTTCTCCGTCACCCGCGCCTCAACCAAATACTGCCAGTGGCAATCGCAAATATGGATGTCGGTTGCCAGCGGTGCGCCGTGCATCACGGATCAAGGCTGGCTGATCGAGGAAGCCCGGACGAATATCGCGCTATGGGCGCGGGACATGACCCAGAGTGGGACGTGGGTTGCTGTCACAATGACGGCGGCGCTCAACGCGGTTGGGATCGACGGCACGGCTAATTCGGCTACCACGCTCACGTCAACGTCTGCTGCCGGCACGATCCTGCAAAGCCTGACTGCGTCCTCGACTGCGTACACCTACACGGTGTTCGTCAAGGGCGTGACGGTCACTGGCGCGATCCAAATTGCGGATTATCCGGTTCTCACGCCAGCATTCACCACGCTTACGTCATCCAACTGTTTCAACCCTGTGACGGGTGTCGGCACTGCACCGGCAAGCGGGCAGGCGATCTTTCTCCGCTGCACGATCACAGCAACCTCGCTTAATCCCGTCATCGGCTTCAAGTTCGCCAATTCCGGCGATAGCATCATTGTGGATTTCAACCAGCTTGAGGCGGCGGCTTTCGGTACTTCGCCGATCTTGACGACGAGCGCAAGCGCAACGCGGGCGGCGGATGTAGTAGCAACAAATAGTAGTAATTTATTGGACTTGATTGCTCAAGGGACATTCACAATTTTCATGCAGACGAATGTACTAAACAATACCGCAAATTTTGGCTATCTTTGGTGGTTCAGCGCGAACAATAAGACATTTGTTGGCAACGGCAACACTACCTTGACAATCCGGGGTACGTCTGCCGACGCTACGGTGACCGTAGGTTCCGGGGGATGGACAACTTTGGTTAGAACCGCAGCGTATTACGATACGGCAAATCATGGCGGTGTAGCTAATAGCGGAACGGTAGTAAATAACGCAAATCCTTTATCCGGCCTCCCACTGACGACGGTTGTATGGGGATCAAACAACGGGGCTAACTTTGCGGACGGCAATATCCAGCGGTTGACAGTGTGGCCCTGGCGAGTGCCAAGCGCGCAACTCCAAATGCTCACGAGCCCAAACTGATGAAGCGCCTAGCAATCATCGCGTCGCTTTTGTTCGCCTCGCCAGCATGTGCGCAACCCTTCGACTATTTCTGCATCTTCACCAATCAGGCAGCGGCGGAAGCAGATGCGACGGTCGGTCCGTACTGGAACGGCACGACTTGGGATTTGAGCCAAACATTCCCCGGCGTGACCGTCTCAACTCCATCGGCGCTCGTTGACGGCATATCCGCCGTAACCGGCTTCTGGATCGTAGTCTCAAGTCCGGTCGATAATGCCGCGCTGGATGCCAAGGCAAATTGCGTGATGAAGCTGGACCGGCAGGCGGCTATCCTTGGCAATGCGTTTGTCGTCGCGGCGACAGGGTTGACAGGAACCGGCCGAACGAGTTTCACATTCCAGCCCGTCCCGCATGGGTCGCGCTATCCGAGGCCGTTGGGGCAATGATGTTCTGGCTCGACTTCGGCATGGCATGGCTGGCAGCCATCGTTTATCTGGTGGCCTGCCACAAGGCTATTGCCGACTAAATCTGGTGCCAAGTTGCGTTAATCGGCCCCTATAGGTAGATTGGCGCGCCATGAGTTTTCAAACAGACACGGATATCGGCAATCGTGCACTCCAACACTGCGGAGTGCCGCGCATGGACCCGACATTGGGGTTCAGCGAGGGCACCGAACGGGCCAACGAGGTCAGTTTTGCCTATGGCAAGCTGAAAGTCGCCGAGCTGCAGCGGGCAATGTGGACGTTCTCGACCCGGCAGGCGCCGCTCCGGGCCATCGATTCCAATACCATGCTGCTGTCGCCGGCACTGTGGCAGTCCGGCAGCACGTATTTCAAGGGGTCGCTGGTCGTCGACCAGAACAACACCATCTGGCAATCGCGTATCGTCAACAACATCGGCAACCAGCCGGGTCAGCCCGGTGCCATCTTTGCATGGGAGCCGTATTTCGGGCCGCTGACTGTCACGGCTTATGATGGGACCAAGGTGTATTTTGCCGGCGAGGTTGCCTACACCGCACCGGGCGACGGCACCTATAACGTCTATATATCGCTGGTCAGCAACAACGCCCTCGATCCATCGTTGCCAAATCAGTGGTCGGCCACCACGACATATTTCCAGAATGCCGTGGTGCAGCAGTTCCCGGTATGGGCTGTCGGCACGACTTATGCCGCGGGCGCCACGGTTATCTACACGGACGGCAATACCTATTCGTCGGTGACCTCCGGCAACGTCGGCCATATCCCGCCGTCGAGCTCGAGCAACTGGTGGCCGGTGCCGGTGCTGATCCTGCAGTCGCTTGCGGTGCCGGCCATGAGCCAGCCGCCCATCACGCCGATCTCAAGCCCAATCATCGAGTGGAACGTCGGTACAGTCTATTCCATCGGCAGTTTCGTCATGTTTGCCGGCAATGCCTATGTGTCGATCGCCAACGCCAATACCGGCAATTATCCCAATGCCGCCGCGTCGACTTCGTGGGCTGTGCTGTCCGGCGGCGTGCAGTACATGAGCCTGATCAATCTCAACACCAACAACAATCCGGCCAATGCCCCTGCACTATGGGCTGTGGGCACCACCTATGCCACGGGTAATCAGGTCGGTGGCAGCGATGGCAATATCTATACATCGGTTGGATCGGGTAACCTCGGCAATGATCCGACGAAGACCAGCGGCTTCTGGACCAATACGGGCGTGCTCAATCCCTGGACCACGGTGTTCACGTTGGGTCCGGGCAATCAGCAGTGGCTGCAGATCGGTGGCGCGGCTGCGCCTTCCGGTGTGGCGTTGGCGCAACTCGACATCGTATGGCCGGTCGGTAGCGGGCCTTCCTCGCAGTTTCAGACCAAGAATGTGTACCGGCTGCCGGCCGGCTTTTTGCGTGTGGCACCGCAGAATCCCAAGGGCGATGTCGACCCGTGGCTGGGCGGGCCCGCGGGCAACGTGCAGAACGACTGGACCTATTACGGCGGGTCGTATTTCACGACATGGGATTTTGGGCCGATCATCTACCGCTTCTGCGCCGATGTGGTCGACGTGACGCAGTTCGACCCGATGTTCTGCGAGGGCTTGGCCGCGCGCATTGGCATGGAAGTCTGCCAGACGCTCACCCAATCCGACGCCAAGATGCAGGGTATCAAACAAGCGTATGCGTTGGCCATGCGCGAGGCGCGTACAGTTAATGCTATTGAGGCTGGGTTTGCCGCCGCACCCCAGGACGAGTTTATATCCGTCCGGTGGTAGCTAATGGCTGACGCTAGTTATAGTTGCAACTCATTCCTTGGCGGTGAACTGAGCGCTTTCGCGCAAGGCCGCTGGGACAAGCCCGACTATAAAATCAGCCTCAACGTCTGCCTCAACTCATTCCCCGTAGAAATCGGCCCGTGGGTTCGCCGTCCCGGCACGGCATTTGCCGGCGCCACATACGGCGGCAAGCCCGGCCGCGTCATCTCATGGGCATTCGAGCAGATCAGCCCGGTTACGTTGGAATTCACGGACGGCAATGTTTGCTTCCGTTCCGGCATTCGCTGGCTGACCAATAACGACAGCCAGTCCGTGGTTTCAATCTCGACCGCAAATCCAGCCGTGGTGACCGTGACCGGCACGGCGCCGGCAACCGGCAAGCGCGTGACCTTCGCCAATCTTGGCGCGACCTGTCCGCTGTTGCAGAACCGCCAGTTCCTGTGGACGCATACCGGCTCGACCACAGGCACCATTGCCGATGCACTGACTGGCGCGACCATCGACGGCTCGACATTGGGCGTGGGCAGTCTTGCCGCCGCGGCCGCCATATCCAGCATCCAGGACGTAGCCACGCCGTACATTGGCGGCGCATGGTCGTCGCTGCGCATGGTGCAGGCCGAGACCACGGGCATATTGTTGCAAGGCAGTGTTGCCCCGCAGGCGCTGGTCGTCGCCACGCCGCTACCAACCACGACCGATCCGGTATTCTCGCTGTCGACCGCTGTGTTCGACGACGGGCCATACCTCGACCCGTTCACCAACGGCGTGCAAGCGGTTCCGGCATCGACCACGGGGCTGATCCAGCTCACGCTACAGTTCCCGGCGTATTCGGCAACCACATCATACGCGGTCGGAGATTTTGTCACATCCTCGGCGGTCAACTACGAATCTTTGATCGACCAGAACATCAATAACTCTCCCGCATCTCACAGCGCGGCATGGGTTGCCGTCAGCGGCGGTGTAGCCATCAATAACGGGCGAGGGTTTCTCGGCACGGATATCGGCCGTCTGGTGCGGCTTTATTCCGAGCCGTCTTATTGGAATCCGGCCACGTCCTATGCCACTGCCGCGGTTATCACCTACAATCCAACGGGGCTGCCGGGGCAGGGCACCTACTGGCAGGCGCTGACCAACAACACCGACACGATACCCGGTGCCGACCTGACCAATTGGGAACTGGTGCAGCCGGGTGCGGCATTGCCGTCCATACCGAACTTCACCAATCCGCTCGCCGCGGCCGGTCCCGCGCAGTGGACGTGGGGCAAGATCGTCTCGCTGCTCAACTTCATTCCGGGCGGGATATCCGGGGTGGCGCAGATCGGCAACATGACCCTCAACGGAGGATTGGCTGCAGGCTTCGACGGCAATACCAGCAAGGGTGTCGGGGCATCGCCTACGGCCATCGGGTCGGCCGTTGTGAACATCGGCAACAATCTGCAGTTCAATGTGTTTGTCGGCCAGGACTACGGCGCCACCAGCGCCAGCAACTATGCGATCGATCACATCACGGTCTGGCCAACGACCGATGACGGCTTCATTGCTTTCGACCCAAATACACAGAATGTCAGCGGCACATTGAGTTGCACATTCACTTTGTATGGGTCGAATAGCGCGCCGGCAAACGCGCTTAACGGCACCGCGCTGGGAACGACGGAGATTCAGGTCAGCGGCACATTTCCCAAGGGGGTCAACTCTATTCTTGGGTCGTCGCCGGTAACGATTACTTCGACGAACAAGACCACCAACTATCGCTATGTGTGGGTGGCGTTGACCACGAACTTCAACATGAACAGCGGCAATCCGACCAGTGCCGGCATGGTCATAACGCTTGCGCAGCTGCAGATATTTTCCGCGACCACGAGTTCCGATGCCAGCGCGGGCTGCAATGTGGAGATCATCGGGCCGCCGCTGCTCTACACCGCGCCTATCATCACTTGGCAACTTGGCGCCTATAGCAACACCACCGGTTGGCCGACCTGCGGCTGCTATGCCTCGGGCCGTCTGTGGCTTGGCGGCGCCATCGCCAATCGGTTTGATAGTAGCGTCTCGAATGGCATCAACGGCAGCTCGGTCAACTTCGCCCCGACCGATCAGTACGGCAATGTGCTGGATTCGAGCGGTATTTCCTACACGCTCAACGAGGACAGCGTTAACCCGATCTACTGGATGCTGCCGGACCTGCAGGGCATCATCCTCGGCACGCAGCAGAAAGAGATATTGCTGTTCGCTCCGGGCCAGGGCGGCTTTGCCCCGAACAACATCGATTCTCGACCGGCGGGACGCCACGGTTGCGCCAATGTCGAGCCGCGGCCGACCGAACACACTTACGTGTTCGTGCAGCGGTATTCGCTCAAGCTGTTGGAATACTTCGCAGACGTGTTCTCGGGCAAGTTCACCGCGCCGAATCTTGCCGACAAGGCGCAGCACATCACCCGCAACGGCATTGCCGAGATTGCCTATACCTATGCCGCCACGCCGATCATCTGGGGCCGCGACAACACCAATGCGTTGTTCGGCTGTACCTACAAGCGCGACACGCTGATGACCGCGCAGGGACCGACCTACTATGCTTGGCACCGGCACACGCTTGGCTCGGGCCGCGTGGTGGAAAGCATCACCGCCGGGCCGTCCACGGGCGGCAACCTCGATGCGCTGACCATGGTGACCAACAACGTGGCTGCTGCACTGCGCCATGTGGAGATATTGACCGACAGCATGGACGAGTTGACCCCGCTGGGCGATGCGTGGTTTGTCGATGACGCCGTGGTGCCGAGCTC
>Ga0210391_10003093_pt1 | contig 14162 bp, 14 predicted proteins | sample IncBWC12OmetaG_FD_160573 | JGI IMG/M metagenome (GOLD analysis project Ga0210391, IMG submission 160573) | Forest soil microbial communities from Barre Woods Harvard Forest LTER site, Petersham, Massachusetts, United States - Inc-BW-C-12-O ... | reverse complement strand
TGACCGTGCTGGACCTGCTGCTCGAGCCGGTCACGGTGGCGCTGCCCGCGGGCATGCGCTCGCCGGTCGGTGCCGACCTGCGCGCCGGCCTCGGCGCGGTGTTCGGCGGCGCGATGCCGAGCCAGCCGAGCCCCGAGCGCCGCGCGCTCGCGCTCCACGTGGAGCGTCCGGCGCGCATCGCACGCCACGACTGGCGCCGGGCGAGCATCGACCTGCCGTCCTATGCCGCCAGCGGACTGCCGACCGAGACGATGGGTCGCGGGCTCGCTGCCGACCCGCTGTTCTTCGGTGCCGCGCTCGCCGGCGGCAGCGCCCTCGCGGAGCTCGTCGCGCAGTCCGCGACCGAGCACCCGGATCCACAGGACGGAGCCGGCGAAGACTGATGAGCGGCTCCTTCGAGGCGCTCGGCGGCGACACCGTCTACCACGGTCGGCTCGTCGACGTGCGCATCGAGCGGTTCCGTCACGCCGACGGAGAAGAGGTCACGCGCGAGGTCGTGCACCACCGGGGAGCGGTCGCTGTCGTGGCCTACGACGCCGAGCACGTGTGGCTGGAGCGCCAGCCACGCGAGGCGATCGGCGAGCCGGCGCTGCTCGAGATTCCGGCGGGGCGTCTGGACGTCGACGGTGAGCGCCCGTTGCAGGCCGCCCAGCGTGAGCTCGCCGAGGAGATCGGCCGCGGTGCCGAGCACTGGGAGCCGATCCTCACCTACTACACGAGCGCGGGCTTCACGGACGAGCAGGTGCACCTGTTCGCAGCCACCGAGCTGCACCCCGCCTCGGCCGACAGCGGCGAGCAGGAGCGCATCGAGCTCGTCCCGTGGCCGCTACCCGAGCTGGACGACGCGATCGCGCAATGTCGCGACGCGAAGACGCTGATCGGGCTGATGTGGCTCGCGCGTCGCCTCGGCACCTGAACGCCCGCTTGCATCGCCAGGAGCACCCCTGGCGCCAGCGAAGCTCACGGGGATGACATCAGCCGAGACCGCCGCCCCTCCGACGATCGCAGTCACGGGCACGGATACGCTCACGCCGATCGTCGGCCGCCGAATCCTCGCCGGCGGCGAGCGGCTCGGCGCGCGCACCGGGATCGAGTCGCTGCTGCTCGACTTCCTCGCCTATCTCGAGCTCGAGCGCGGGCTTTCGCGCAACACGCTCGAGGCCTACCGCTCAGACCTGCTGCAGTTCGGCGAGTTCCTCGATCGGCGGGGGCTGGCGCCGGCGCGCGTCGTGCACGGCGAGGTGGCGAGCTTCCTCTCAGAGCTCGACGTCGCGCCCAGCACGCTCTCGCGCAAGGTCGCATGCCTGCGCTCCTTCTACCGCTACCTGCGTAGGGAGGGCGCGATCGAGCACGATCCCACAGCCGACCTGCGCGGGCCGCGCAAGCCGCAACGGCTTCCGCGCGTGCTGACGCGCGAGCAGGTGGCGCGCCTGCTCGAGCAACCGCGGGGAACCGGGCCGTTGGCGCTGCGCGACCGCGCGCTGCTCGAGCTGATGTACGCGTGCGGGCTGCGCGCCTCTGAGGCGATCGGGCTCGAGCTTGCAGACGTCGACCTCGTGGAGGGCCTTCTGTGCGCCCGCGGCAAGGGCTCCAAGGAGCGGATCGTGCCGATCGGGCGCCAGGCCGTGACGGCGGTGCGGGCCTACGTCCACGGCGGGCGACCGTCGCTGATCGCGGCGGGCTCGCGCTCGATGCCTGCTGTGCAGGCGCGGCTGTTCCTCAACAGCAGGGGTGGCGGCCTCACGCGCCAGGGGCTCTACAAGATCATCCAGGGTCACGCACGCCACGCCGGCCTGCAAGAGCGGATGAGCCCGCACACGCTGCGTCACAGCTTCGCCACGCACCTGCTCGCGGGCGGCTGCGACCTGCGCTCGCTGCAGGAGATGCTCGGCCACGCCGACCTGGCGACCACGCAGGTGTACACGCACCTGTCCTCGGAGCGTCTCAAGCAGGCCTACTTCAGCGCGCACCCGCGCGCCGCACGCACGGGGTAGCCCTCACGAACGCGCGCCACACGGTAGACATGCGGCGATGAACGGGATCGCGCCATCGCGGGAGCGAAGGGCGTTCGTGTTGGTGATCGACGCGTGCGGCGTCGGCGCGCTGCCGGACGCGGCGGCATACGGCGACGCCGGGACGAACACTCTTGCGCACCTCGCCGAGGCGCTCGGTGGCCTGGATCTGCCGACGCTGCAGGTGCTCGGGCTCGGCTCGATCATCCCTGTTCGCGGTGTGCCGGCGAGCCCGGATCCCGCCATCCACGGCCGCCTGCACCCTCTCGGTCCGGGCAAGGACTCGATCAGCGGGCACTGGGAGCTGATGGGCGTCGTGCAGGAGCACGCGATGCCCACCTATCCGCAGGGCTTCCCGCCGCAGCTGGTGGCGCGACTCACGCAGGCGACGGGCCACGCGTTGATCTGTAACCGCGCCGCCAACGGGCTGGCGGCGATCGAGGAGTTCGGGGCCGAGCACCTGCGCACGGGCGCGCTGATCCTCTACACCTCGCAGGACTCGGTGCTGCAGCTGGCGGCGCACGTCGAGCGGATGCCGGCCGAGCAGCTCTACGGCGCGTGCGCGGCGGCCCGCGCGGCGATGGACGGCGAGGATGCCGTGGGACGCGTGATCGCGCGGCCGTTCACAGGCGCGGTGGGAGCGTTCACGCGCACCGACGGCCGGCGCGACTACGCGTTGACGCCGCCGGCGCGCAGCTACCTGCAGGAGCTCGAGCAGGCCGGCGTGGAGGTGCACGGGGTCGGTAAGATCAGCGACCTGTTCGACGGCGTCGGCGTCAGCGTTTCGCACCCCGGCGCGACCAACGCTCGCGCGCTCGACGCGCTCGAGGAGCTCGCCGGCGGGCTGCGGCGCGGCGTCGTGTTCGTGAACCTGATCGAGACCGATCAGCGCTACGGCCATCGCAAGGACGCGCGCGGCTTCGCGGGCGCGCTCGGCGAGATCGACGCGCGTCTGGGCGGGATGCTCGAGCGCATGCGCGAGGACGACCTGCTCGTGGTGGCGGCCGACCACGGCGTCGACCTCGCGCACCCCGGTACCGACCACACGCGCGAGTACGCGCCGTTGCTGGCGCTCACCGGAGCGATGCTCGCGCGCCGGCGCGCGGGCGCGGGTCTCGGTGGCTTTCGCCACGACGGCGCGCTGGCGGACGTCGGCGCGACCGTGCTGCGCTGGCTGACCGGTGCGCAGGCGCACAGCCTGCCCGGCGAGGCGTTCCTAAGCTAGGGCGCGATGCCCGAGCTGCCCGAGGTCGAGACGATAAGACGCCAGCTCGCGCCGCTGGTCGAGGGCAGGCGCCTGCGGCGGATCGAGGTACTCGACCCGCGCTGGTCGCGCCCGCTCGCGCCGCACGAGCTCGAGCAGGCACTCACGGGTAGGCGCATCGAGCGCCTGGGGCGGCGAGGCAAGTACCTGGTGTGGAGCTTCGACGGCGACGTGCACCTCGCGCAGCACCTGCGCATGACGGGCTCGGTGCTCGCGGATCCCGACCCCGAGCCGGCACACACGCGCGTGCGGATGGAGCTTGGCCCCGCTCGGCGCGGCGCCGGCGCCGAGGCGGGGGTCGCGGCGGCCGCGCCCCGTGCGCGCGGGGCGCATCGGCTGGCATTCGTGGACCCGCGTCGTTTCGGCACCGGCGAGCTGCTGCTGGGCGGCGACGCGCTCGAGGCGTTCTTCGCTGCGCGTCTCGGCCTGGAGCCCTTCGACGAGCGCTTCACCGCGGAGCATCTGCGCGCGCTGGCAAAGGGCAGGACGGCGCCGATCAAGGCGTTCCTGCTGGACCAGCGCAGGATCGCCGGCGTCGGCAACATCTACGCCGACGAGGCACTGTTCAGGGCTGGTATACACCCGCGCCGGCCCGCCGGCCGCCTCTCGCGCGAGCAGTACGCACGGCTGCGCGAGAGCGTGATCGCGGCCCTGAACGCGGGCGTCGAGGCGCGCGGCGCGAGCATCGACGACTTCCGTCATGTGGACGGCGTACGCGGCTCTTTCCAGGATCAGTTCCTGGTGCACCTGCGCGAGGGTGAGCCGTGCGTCGTGTGCGGCTCGCCGATCGTCAAGATGGTCGTCGGCGGGCGCGGAACGTACGTATGCGAGACCTGCCAGCCGCCGTTCAGGCAGCGAGCATCTCGTCGAGGCGACCGCTCTCGGCAGCGGCCTGGACCTCGGTGAAACCGCCGATCAGCTCGCCGCCGACGATCACCTGCGGAAAGCTCAGCATCCCGGTCGTCCGCGCAAGCTCGGCGCGCCCGTCGGGGTCCTTCGAGAGGTTGATCTCGGCGAACTCGATGCCGCGCGCCTTCAACAGGCCCTTCACGCGCGCGCAAAACGAACATGGATCTGTCGTGTACACGACTACTTCGCTCATTACTTCATAAAATATAGCGGGTGGTGTCTTAGTTTGGATGCCGTCGCCGCCAAGCGACTCCAGCTCCACTCAGAGCGACTCCCGCGCAGCCCATTCCCGCGAGCCCTATCGCCCACGGCTGTCCGAGAATCAGGAGGCCGATGCCCAACATCCCCGCGAAGGCGTAATACACACCCTGCGCGAGGGGCCTGTAGGGATGCTTGAAGATCAGCCCGAGCACACGCATGCAGGAAGCCTAACCCACCAGCTTCGCAATTTCCTCGGCGGTCCAGATGTGGTCTGCGGTGCCCGCTGCCATCGCCGGAGTCTGCTTGATCGCGGGGCCGTCCTCCTCTAACGCTATGCGCATGCGGCCTAGGTGCCGATTACTCGGCTATTGCGAGCATCCCCAGCACAAGCTAGTCTAGGCGTAGGTCGAAAAAGTGCTAGGACCGTCGCAAATTGCGGCAATCAAAAAGGAGCCACGTGACCGTAGCCGAGCAGATCGCGGCCGAGACTGAGCTAAACGACCGACTGGCGGATTATGCTGGCCGGTGGGTTGCCCTGCGCGATCACACGATCGTCGCAGATGCTTCGACGCTCAAAGACCTCCATGCCCAGATCCAAGACAGCGCGGAAATCGAAGTCATTCAAGTCGCAGACGACCCACACGTCGCCTGCTTCTACTAGCTCCACTGAAGGACCGAAGCCGGCTGTCGAGAAAAATATCCCGTACTGCGGCGGGCTTGGGCCGCAGTTGGCTCCGGGCGTCTCCATCGCTCTGATCCGCCAAGATGGGACGATGACGCCCCGCGCGAGGGCGCTTGTCGACAGCGGCTGTGATGTCACCTCGTTCCCGGCCGCCTGGGCGGAAGAACTGGGAATCGATCTCAGCGAATGCCCCGCGTTCGCGGGCGTGACTGCGGCCGGGAAGGACGGCTCAAACGCTGCGACGCAGCCACGGCGCTGGCCCGCCGGCGTCGATGCACTCGTGTATGGCCAAAAGATTCATCTTGAGGCCGTCTTTCGGCCGGGTCTACCTATCCTTCTGCTCGGGCGCGAGGACTTCTTTACGTACTTCAAGGTCTCGTTTGACCAGAAGGCAAAACTCATGCGGCTTGAGTCGTACGCCAAGTGCGCCGCGTCAAACTGAGACACCACCCCACTGACACCTTGACACGAGCGTCACGCCTCCTACTCTAGATCCCGGCGTCGGACTACCATCCGCGCCGGGGCCGCTTGGTATTGCTAGCGCGCCTAGACACCCAATGGCCCCGATAGGGCCGAAATCCACTGATACACCACCCGCGCGGGGTTGCCAAGACGCAGGCTAGGCAGCGCCGGCCGGTTCACGGAAAGGGGTGCGCCGTAGCCGCCCATGCAGCAGACGGCTCGTTGCTGTCGGTGGGGGCACCTGCCAGGCCGGGGCTCTCGCGCAGGAACCTCTCGAGCACGTCGGCTGCGAGCGGGCGCGCGAACAGGAATCCCTGCGCGAGGTCACATCCCTCGCGCTGCAGTTCCCGGACCTGGTCGTGATCCTCGACCCCCTCGGCGAGCGTCTGCAGCCCGAGCGCCTTCCCGAGCTGGATGAGCGTGTGCGCCAGCGCGTGTGCCTCGCTCGAGCGCGCGAGGCCGGTGATGAAGGTACGGTCGATCTTGAGCGAGTCGACGGGAAACTGGCGCAGGTAGGCCAGCGAGCTGTAGCCGGTCCCGAAGTCGTCGACCGCGATGCGGATGCCGAGCGCCTTCAACTGGGTGAGCAGGCGCGCGGTGGTATCGGGCTGGCGCATCAGGACCGTCTCTGTGATCTCGAGCGTGAGCGCTTTTGCGTCCATGCCGGTGCGGCGCAGCACGCCACGCACCTCATCGACGAACTCTGTCCGCTCCAGCTGGCGCGCGGAGACGTTGACTGACATGTTCAGCGCGTAGCCGTCGCGGCGCCAAGCCGAAGCCTGGAGGCAGGCCTGTTCGAGCACCCACTGCCCGATCGTGATGATCACGCCGTTCTGCTCGGCGATCGGGATGAAGACGTCCGGTCCGATGACGCCGGCGGTGGGGTGGCGCCAGCGGAGCAGTGCCTCGACGCCCACGACCCCCTCGCTCTCCAGGTCCAGCATCGGCTGATACATGAGGTACAGCTGGTCGGCGTCAAGCGCTCCCGCGAGATCCATCTCCAGGTGGATGCGGTCCTGTGCGGCCGTCTGCATCGATGACTCGAACGTCACGTAGGTGTTCTTGCCCTCGGCCTTGGCCTCATAGAGGGCGAGGTCCGCGTCCTTCAACAGCGCCTCGGCGGACTCTGGCCGTCCGCTGGCGATGCCGATGCTCGCCGTCAGCAGGATTGGAGCTTGTGCGTCCGCGGGCAGCCCGATCGGTTGGCGGAGCACGTCGAGGATCCGCTCGGCCACGAGCGTCGGCGCCGCGTCGAGGCCGATCGAGTCGACCAGCATCACGAACTCGTCGTCGCCGATGCGCCCGACGGTGTCGTTGTCGCGCAGCGTCGCCTTCAGCCGCGCGCCGACCTGCCGCAGAACCTCGTCCCCGATTTGATGGCCGTGGCGATCGTTGATCTGCTTGAGGTCATCGATGTCGACGAACAGCGCTATCACAGGCACGTCCAGGCGCTTGGCCCTGGCGAGCAGCTGTTCGGCGCGGTCGAGCACCAACAGGCGGTTCGGCAGGTCGGTCAGGGGGTCGTGCAGAGCGCTGTGTTCGAGCTCCACGGTCTTCTCCCCGACGAGCCTCCACGCGTGCCGGCGCGAGCGTCTGAGCACTTCGTAGAGCATGAACGCCAGGAGCGTGACGAGCACGCCGGCGCCGAGCACGATCGCGGCCTGCGCATCCGGAGATACTGACGCCTGCGGGCCGCCCGTCACCACGGCGATCCATCCTTCGCCGAGGTTCGTGCGTTGGGTGTACTCGTGGGAGGCGTTGCCCGCCCGGCCGATCAGCTCGAGCCGGCCACCGCTGTTGCGGTGGTACAGCGCCAGCTCCAGCGAACGGTGGCTCGCGAGCAGCGGTCGGATCAGCGAGGAGCCGTTGAAAGAGGTGCCGATCAGTCCGGTGACCGCGGCACGGCGGGCAGCGACGCTCGCGAGCGACACGCCGGGCCTGTAGACGGCCTCGCCGATCGCCACCAGCGAGACACCCGGTATCGGGGCGACGATCGTCGAGGCGGTGTCTGTCGCGGTAGCTATCAAGGCGTCGAACGGCGAGCGCCCGAGGCCGGGAATCGCCGGCGCGCAATAGTCGAGCAGCGGGGGGTAGAGGTCGGTGGCGGCCGTGTGGCCGACGGATGCACGCGTGAGGCAGTAGACCGAGCGTCGGCCTGCCGGAACGATGTCGGGGTGCCTGGCCAGGAGCGCCCTGAACACAGGGTCGGACCTGGCGGCGCCGAGGAAGGCCTGCAGCTTGGAGGCCGGTACGAACTCAATTAGCGCCGAAGCCACGCCGATCGGTGCAGGCGCCCCGCGCCTGAGTTCGTCGTACCACTGCGTGAACCGCGTGTCGCCGACCGACGGCTCCAGCGTCGCGATCGTGCGCAGCGTGCGTGTCTGCGCGAGATCGGCGTCCAGCTTCGAGTCGAGCGTGCTGCTCACGTCGGTGGCGGTCGAGGCGAATGCGTGCTCGTTGCCGCGCCGCAGATTTGAGCGCCATTCGCTGGCTGTGAACCCCGAGGCGGCGATGGCGAGTGCGAAGATCAGCGCTCCGATCAGAGCCCCGCGCACGCGCCGCGACAGTCGCTGTCCCGTGCTCCGCGCGGGTCGCGTGCTGCTCATGACTCATGGACCAGTCGGTGTGCCACCGCGGTGGCACCCGAAGTTGAGATGCGGCACGAGAGCCGCCGAAAGGTCATTAGCTCGCCATCGTCATTCCCATTTGCTATCGACGCGTAATTCGAATAACTTGATCTTGCGCGCCCCGGGGTCGGCGAGGTGTGATAAAGGCGATCAGTCGGAGCCGGGCGCGTGGGCGATGGCGCTGGACGTTTGTACTACTCGATGACCAGCGACTCAACCTCGCGTCATGGGCCGTCGGGTTAGAAGTAGGTCGATAAGACCGGGGAGCTGATTCCCCTTCTATCGCGGCACTCGACGCCGCAGTGAGGAGACGCCGATGAACGTAGGCGTCCCGCAGAAGCACACGTCGCCCACCGGCGGCCCTCTCGCAGCACGCAGCAAGCACTTCGGCGTGACCCGTAACGAGCTCGTCCTGGGCTGGAGCCTCGCGCTCACGTGCTTGTCGATGATGTTGTTTGCAAGCAGCGCGCTCGCCGCCGCCGCGCCAGTCGGCCTGGGGTCGGCCGAAAGCTTCTCCGTGCTCGCCGGATCGACGGTCACCAACACTGGGCCCACGACGATGTTCGGCAGCCTCGGCCTCAGCCCGGGCTCCTCGGTGACGGGCGCTCCGCATGTGCTCGGCCAGATACACGTCGACGACGCGGTTGCGATCGGAGCGAAGAACGCCCTGACGACCGCCTTCAACGACGCGGCCTCGCGCCCGAGCAACGGCTCGGCGGGGACCGATCTCGCCGGCCCGGTGTTCCTGCCGGGCGTCCGCACGGCGAGCAGCTCACTGCTGCTGTCCTCCGGGAGCGTCACGCTCGACGCCCAGGGCAACCCCGGGGCGGTGTTCATCTTCCAGATCGGAACGACGCTGACCACCGGCTCCAACACCACCGTCGCGCTCGTCAACGGCGCGCAGGCGTGCAACGTCTTCTGGCGGGTCGGGTCCTCGGTCACCCTTGGCACCGGTACGGTCTTCGTCGGCACCGTGATGGCATCGGCGACCATCACCGCGAACACCGCTGCGACGATCCACGGCAGGCTGCTCGCGCAGACCGGTGCGGTCAACCTCGACACGAACACGATCACCACGTCCAACTGCGCCGGTGGGAGCGAAATCGCCACCGCGGCTGAAACGGCCGCCGGATTGGCTCCTGCGGCCGCTGTCGCTCCAAAAGGGACGCCGCTAGCAGGCGCGACCCCGCCAACCGCCGCGCAACTCGCGGCCAAACGCAAGGCGGCCGCGCGTCGCGCCGCTGCACGCAGAGCCGCGACGCGAGGGAAAGCCAAACATCATGTGCTCGCGCACCCGGCGCTTCCACACACGCACGGCTCGTTCACGGGCTGAGTGACCGAGATGACAATCGCCTCATCCGGGCGCTCCGGGGTCCGTCACCCGCACGTGGCTCGCCGGCGCCGGCCGGCACGCGCGGCGGGGATCGTGCTCGCCGCCGCGTGCCTGACGGGCGTCGCGGCGGGTTCCACGGTCGGCTCCGCGGTCGCCGCCGGCGGCCACGCCCGTGTGCAGGCGACCCAGGAACTCGTGGTGCTGCTCGCCGCGCACGCCGTTCACCCGGCGCCCGTTGCCGGATCGCCGGTGGTCACGATGCTTGCCGCTCGTCGGCCGATTACGGGAGAGCAGACGACCGTGCCCGTAATCGCGCGCTTGATCGCTGCCGACGGCGCCCGCTGGTTGCAGGTGATGCTGCCCGGCCGGCCCGACGGATCGACCGGCTGGATCTCGCAGCAGGACACCCGTGGGCTTGTGACGGCATGGGCGATCGTCGTCGACCTCGCCACCCGGCATGTGAGCGTCTACAGCGACGGTCGCCGGATCAGGAGCTTCCAGGCGGTCGTAGGCAAGCCCTCCACGCCGACGCCTACGGGACAGTTCTTCGTCGAGGAGACATTGCAAATGGCGCCAACGGAGCCCGGCGGTCCGTTCGCGCTCGCGCTCAGCGCCCGCTCGAACGTGTTGCAGGAATTCGAAGGCGGGCCGGGCCAGATCGCGATACACGGACGTGACAATCTTGGAGGAACGCTTGGCAGCGCCGCCTCGCATGGCTGCATCCGCCTTGCCACCGCGAGCATCGACTGGCTTGCCACGCGCATCGGGCCGGGCACGCCGGTGACGATTGAGGCTGGTTGAGCCTTGCAGGCGCGGGCTTAGCTGACGAGATAGCGCGTCGGCACGAGGCGCTCGGTCCGCTTCGGCGGCCGCTTGTACTTGCGTCGCTGGCGCGCTGGCAGCTTCGGGGCCTTTTTCGCGTCGATGTGCTCGTAGGGGATGATCGAGAGCAGGTGGCTGATGAGGTTCAGGTGTGCGGTGCGCTTGTCGTCGGCCTCGACCACGTGCCACGGGCTCGCGTCGGTGTCGGTGTAGGCGAACATCCGGTCCTTGGCTTCGGCGTAGTCGACCCAGCGGGCGCGCGCCTGCAGGTCGGTGGGGCTGAACTTCCAGCGCTTGCGCGGGTCTGACAGCCGCTTCTCGAAGCGGCGCTCCTGCTCCTCGTCGCTGACCGACAGCCAGTACTTGACGAGCATGATCCCGTCGTTCTGCAGCGCCTGCTCGAACAGCGGGCAGAAGCGCAGGAACTCTTTGTACTCATCCTCGGTGCAGTAGCCCATGACGTGCTCGACGCCGGCGCGGTTGTACCAGCTGCGGTTGAACAGCGCCATTTCGCCGGCCGCCGGCAGATGCTCCGCGTAGCGCTGGAAGTACCACTCGGTGCGCTCGCGCTCGCTGGGTGTGGGCAGGGCGACGACACGGCAGGTGCGCGGGTTCAGGAAGGTGATGATGCGCTTGATCGCCCCATCCTTGCCGGCCGTGTCACGGCCCTCGAACAGCACCACCAGCCGCCGACCGCCTGCGACGATCCACTCCTGCAGGTACACCAGCTCGGTCTGCAGGCGCAGCAGCTCCTTCGCGTACTGCTTGTCGTTGAGTTCCTTCACCGTGCGGGCAAGTTAGACGATCGCGTCAGCTCTCGGTGGACCGGCGAGCGAGGGCCTGCGCGCAAGGCGTCGGGCATATCGATCACCATTGCCGGCATGGCAAGCCGAGCTGTGAAGACCGAAGCAGTGGTACTGCGCTCGATGCGCTACGGCGAGGCGGATCGCATCCTGCACCTGTACACGCCGCAGCGCGGGCGGGTGAGCGCGATCGCGAAGGGCGTGCGGCGCGCGCGCAGCCGCTTCGGCGGCCGGCTCGAGCCGTTCTTCCGCCTGCACGTCGAGCTGCACGAAGGCCGTGGCGAGCTGTTGACGGTCACCGGCGCGCAGACGATCGACGGCTACGCGCGCCTGCGCGGTGACGCGCGCGGCCTGGACGCGGCGGCGCGGGCGTGCGACGCGGTGGGGCGGCTGTTCGAGACCTCAGAGCCCCACCCAGGGGTGTTCAACCTGCTGTGCCGCAAGCTGTCGCTGCTCGACGAGCACGCGGGCACGGACGGGCCGGGATCGACGGACGGCCACGGTGGTGCGCTTGCGTTTCGCCTGAAGCTGCTGCTGGCGGCGGGGCTCGCGCCGCAGCTCGGCGCCTGTGCGAGCTGCGGCGAGCGCGAGCACCTGGTGGGCTTCTCCGGCGCGGCCGGCGGCGTCGTGTGCGGGGCATGTGAGGCGGGCTCGTTCCCGCTGCGCGAGGACGCGCACGGCTTCATGGTGGATGCGCTCGGCCGTGGACTGACGGAGGTCCCGCAGGCGTCCACACCGGCGCTCGGCCAGGTCGAGCGCGCGATCGCGGCGACGCTCGAGCACCACGCGCACGTGCGCCTGATGCCGGCCGTCGGGCACGCGGGCTGATTGCTCCTGACCGGCTAGGTGGAGCTCATGTCATCCCGATATCGTGGTGCGCCATGGACGAGGGCTTTCCAATCGCGTACCAGGTGCTGGAGAAGGGCGTTCCGGTGCTCGCATCCGACGGCACCGAGGTCGGCACGGTGCATCACGTCGTCTCTGCGCCCGAGAAGGACATCTTCCATGGCGTCGTGATCAAGACGCCTGGCCACGGGCTGCGCTTCGTGGAAGCTGCCGACGTCGAGTCACTGCACGAACACGGGGTGGACCTGCGCATCGACACCGCAGCTGCCCAGAGCCTGCCCCAGCCGGGAGGTGGCGCGCCGGTGTTCGACGAGGACCCGGGCGAGCTCAAGGGCTGGCACCACTGGGTGCACAAGGCGGCCCTCCGCGGCGACTGGAAGCGCGAGGGCTAAGCGGGGATCGCCACGTCGGCGCAGCGCTGGCAGCAGCGAAATGCGCTTCGCCCCGGGCTGGGGCCGGCCGCAGCCGCTGCCACAATCGAACGATGAGCATCGCAACCGAACAGGACACGGTCGCGGCTGGTTTCGCCGCGCGCTGGGCTGAGCAGGAGGAGCGGCTGCTGTCGCCGCTGGCGGCACGCTCCTATCCGGCGCTGCGCTTGCACCAGGAGGACGACTGCTCGCTGCGCACCCCGTTTCAGCGCGACCGCGACCGCATCGTCCACAGCAAGGCGTTCCGCCGGCTGACGCACAAGACACAGGTGTTCGTGGCGCCGCGCGGCGACCACTACCGCACGCGTTTGACGCACACGCTCGAGGTCACGAGCATCTCGCGCACGGTCGCGCGCGCGCTGCGCCTGAACGAGGATCTGGTGGAGGCGATCGGCCTCGGTCATGACCTCGGCCATCCGCCGTTCGGGCACATCGGTGAGGAGGTGCTCGACGCCTGCCTGAAAGAGCGCTTTGGGCGCGACTTCCATCACTACGAGCACTCGCTGCGGATCGTCGAGCGCCTCGAGCGCGACGGTGTCGGGCTGAACCTGACAGAGCAGGTCCGCGAAGGGATCGCGCGCCACTCGAGCCGCGCACCTGAGCCACAGACGCTGGAGGGGAGGATCGTGCGGGTGATCGACCGCGTGGCCTACATCAATCACGACATCGACGACGCCGTGCGCGCGGGCCTTTTGAGCGAGCACGAGCTGCCGAGTGAGCCGATCGCGGTGCTCGGCGCCGGCGGCTCGGCGCGGATCGACGCGCTCGTGCACGACATGGTCGAGCACTCGCAGCGGGCGGGGGACATCGTCCAGGGTCCGCTGGCGGGTCCGGCGATGAGCGAGCTGCGCGACTTCATGTTCGAGCGGGTGTACCTCGGCCCGGCGGTGCGCGCCGAGCACGAGAAGATCACGGCGGTGGTGCGCAGGCTGTTCGAGCACTACGTCGAGCGCCCCGAGCTGCTGCCACAGGGGCCCGACGGGGCGCCGCCGAGCGGCGACGCGGAGCTCGCCGAGCGGGTCACGGACTACCTCGCGGGGATGACCGACCGCTACTGCATCAGGCAGTACACGGAGCTGCAGGTGCCGCAGGCGTTCGCCCGCTAGCGTTGCCGGCGTGGCGCTGTACAAGAACGAGTCGAAGGACCGCGTGCGCGAGGCGGTCGACTTCCTGGAGCTGGTCTCCGCGCGCACCGAGCTGCGCCGTGCGGGGCCGGCGCGCTACGAGGGGCTGTGCCCGTTCCACGACGAGCGCACGCCGTCGTTCGGGATCGACCCGGCGCAGAAGGTGTACTACTGCTTTGGCTGCCAGGCCTCGGGCGACGTGTTCACGTTCGTGCAGGAGACCGAGGGCGTGGACTTCAAGGGCGCGCTGGAGCTGCTGGCGGAACGCTACGGGGTGGAGCTGGAGCGCGAGGAGGAGGATCCGCGCGAGGCGGAGAAGCGCCGGCGCCGGGAGCGGCTGTTGGAGCTGCTGTCACGCACGGCGGCCTACTACGAGCGCTACCTGTGGGAGTCGAGCGAGGCGCGACACGCCCGCGAGTACCTGCAGGAGCGCGGGCTGGGCGAGGAGGTCCTGAGGGAGTTCCGCGTCGGCTACGCGCCGAGCGCGTGGGATCGCGTGCTGCTGGCCTCGCGCCGCGGCGGCTTCTCCGAGCAGGAGCTGTACGCGACGGGCCTGGCGCAGCGCTCGAAGGAGAACGGGCGCCCGTACGACCGCTTTCGCTCGCGGATCATGTTCCCGCTGGCGGACATCCGCGGTCGCGTGCTC
>Ga0210391_10003089_pt1 | contig 14175 bp, 10 predicted proteins | sample IncBWC12OmetaG_FD_160573 | JGI IMG/M metagenome (GOLD analysis project Ga0210391, IMG submission 160573) | Forest soil microbial communities from Barre Woods Harvard Forest LTER site, Petersham, Massachusetts, United States - Inc-BW-C-12-O ... | reverse complement strand
GAGCGGAACACATCCACGCCCTTGTTCACGCGACCACCGACAGAGAGATTGCCCTTCTCGCCGACTTTGCGCTCGATGAGGACACCGTACTGGATTTGGTACGGAGTGCGCAGGCCGGGCGCGCGCTCGACGACGGAGGGCGGCAGCGCGGACGCATCGAGGCAGTCGCTGATGGGATAGCAGAGCGGCTGCTGGTTAGCGGAAATCTGCAGCAGGCGCAGTTTCGCGTCCTGATAGCGCGCGATGTCCAGCAGCGGGCTGGAGCCGATGCGGTCGAAGTAAATGCCGCCACCGCCGCGCAGCACGACTTCGTGCTTTTGATCGAGCACAAGGGCAAAGGAGAAGCGGGGCGAGAAATTCTTCACGTCGCCGGGGAGGAAGTTCTGCCAGTCGTAGCGAAGGCCGGGGGTGATGGAGAAGCGCGGCGCGAGTTTGATTTGATCCTGAACGAAGGCGCCGACTTCCTGCTGGTGATACACGAAGCGGGTTTGGCCCTGCTTGATGGAATACGCGGAAGGGTCGCCGGCCTGCTGTTCCTGTATGGCGGTAGCGGTGAGCGTGCCGTCAGGCGCGTAGGTGGGACTGAAACTGTAGGTGCCGTCCTCGTCGGTGTGATCGTCAAAGACGCGGCGGCTGAAATGCGGCAGATTGAGGCCGTACTTCAGCAAATTTTTCCCGTGCGTCCACGTGATCATCTCGTTGGCGCGCAGGTTGTATTCGCTGCTGACCTGATCGTCCTGCGCGCTGCCCCCGATGAAGTTGCCGTTGACGTTAATTTGAGGGCCTTCCTGCACATCGGTGATGGGATCGTTCGTGCGCTCCAGCACCAGGGAGGCCTGATTCAGCGTGTCGGCGGAGACCACGTAATCATCGTGGAAGGTAAGATCGTCTTCGCGATACTGGTTGTTGTAGCCGGCTTCGGGAAGCGTTTGATTGCCGACGCCCTCGTTTTGATTCGACGAGTCCTGGAAGGCGTACATCACATACGCGTTGTTGGAATCGCTGAACTGGTGACCGACTCGGAGCGAGAACTCGGTATCGCGCGTAGGAGCGGGAACGTTGAGGTTCTCGATGCCGTCTGGATTGTCGGGCGTGGGCGCAATGGTGGCGTTGACGACGGCGTCGAGATCTTCTTCAGCGCGATTGAACGAAAAGAGGAACGCGCTTTTCGGCGCGAAGAGGACCGGACCCGTGACGTTGCCCTCGTAAATTCGGCGTTGTTCAAAGGGCTTGCTGGGCGAGAATTCCTGTTGCGCGTTCATGTCGGAATCGCGGAAAAGGAAATTGAACTGGCCGTGGTAATCCCTCTCGGCCTGGCGGGTAATGATTTCGATTTGGCCCCGGCCGGGGCGGTAGTAGCGCGCCGAGTAGGGATCCTGATTGATATGGACTTCCTGAACCGCGGATGGCGACACCATGGCGCGGTTGGCTTCGACGCCATCGACCATGAGGCCGGTGCCGGCGGTAGCGGTGTCGCCCGAATCGAGAAAGGCGCCCATCGCGGTTACATAATCATTGTCGAAAACAGGAAGGTCTTTGAGATCGTCGGAGGTCATGACGGCGGTGTCGCCGTTGCTGTCGGAACTGGTGAGGTCGACGCTGGTGCTGGCGTTGACGGTGACCTGCTGAACCGACATCGCTGTGGTGAGGACCAGACTGAGCGGAACCGTTGCCGTGGTGGCAGCGTGAACGGACTGGGTCACGCTCTGAAATCCGGACATGGTGACGCTGACGGTGTACTGGCCGGGATGCGCAGGCTGGAGACGGAAACTTCCGTCGGCATCGGCGACCGCTGTGGCGGCCACGGTACCGTCAGCGGCGAGGAGCCGGACCTCAGCGCCGGGAACAATCGCACCCGTGCCGTCCGTGACCGTGCCGGTGAAGGCTGGCAGAGGCGCAGGCGCGGTGACAGGCGGCTTGGCCGTGGCACACGCTGAAGCAACTTGCCAGGCGGGTAAAAGCGAAACGACAAACAACAGGGCAGAGAGACGCAATGCAATCGTTTTCAAGACAGAAAACTCCAGCGCGGTGAGTGAGTCTGACCGACTGCCGCAATACGGCAGTCCCGTGACCGATTTTGTTCGGCAAGGCTCAGTCGGCTTTGCCTGATGGAAATTACCGGGTGGAAGCGCTGAGCGGTCCCGGCGATGAAATCTTTTTTGTCTCCAGCGAGAGCGCGTCAGCCCATTCCGCCGCATTGTCAACGAGGCAATCGGATGGAATGGATTCCACTGTGTGTGAGGATAACCCAAATTTGCAGCCAATAACCCAAGTTTCGGCACGGCGCGCAGTCAAAATATCAACACTTGAGTCACCAATCATCAGAGTCTCGGAGGGCGAAACACCGGCTTCGCGGATGATGGCGATCAGGCCTTCAGGGTCCGGCTTCTTTGTTACAAAGCTATTACCGCCATAGATACGAAACATATAGGGCGCGAGGCCGAGGGCTTCGCAGATGTCGACGGAGGGGCGGACGGGTTTGTTCGTGAGGACAGCCATTTGGCGCGGCGACCCCTCTGGCAGAGTGCGCATGGCGTCCAGGGACTGGAAGACTCCGGGGTAGACGTAGGTGAAGTCGAGTTTGTGCACGCGATAGTGGGTGAGGAAGTGCTCGAGGGCGTTGTCGACGAGGGACTGGTCGTCAGGATCGCCGAGGGCGCGGCGAACCAGCATGGCAGCGCCATCGCCGATGTAGTTGGCGATGATTTCCTCAGGGAGGGGCTGGCGGCCGAACTCAGCGAGCATGGCGTTGATGGAGTTGGTGAGGTCCCGGCGCGAATCGATGAGGGTGCCGTCGAGGTCAAAGACGATGAGGCGAATCTGATGCGCAGGGATGGGGTTGAGCAGGTGAAGCATGGATCCAGTTTAAAGGGCAGCTGAGAAACGGTCAGCTAAAGTCCGGTCAGCGATGGGCCGGTCAACAGAAGTGCGGTCAGCTGGAAACCAATTAGCGCAACGCAGTTTGGGGTGTTGGGGCTGGCGGGGCTGCATCTGGCGATGAGTAGGTTGCGGCGGCGGCGCGGGATGCTGCGAGAATGCCTCCGGGCGCGATGCCGAGCAGGAGCGTGGTGGCAACGGTGATGAACAGCGCAGCCAGCAGAGGCAGCGTGGGACGCGGGACAGTGAGAACCGGTGATGCATCCGCGGGGCGCGTGAACACAGCAGTAGCCATACGCAAATAATAGAACGCCGCGATGCCGCTGTTGATGAGGCCGATGATGGCGAGCCCTACGAACCCCGAGTGAATCGCTGCGGAGAACACGTAGAACTTGCCGAAGAAGCCGCCGGTGAACGGAATGCCGATGAGCGAGATGAGGAAGAATCCCGTTGCGCCGCCGAGCAGGGGCGAGCGCCAGGCGAGGCCGCGGAAATCGTCGATGAGAGTAAGGCGATCGTCGTAGCCGCCGGCATGGCTGATGATGGCGAAGATGCCGACGTTCATGGCCGCGTACGAGACCGCATAGAAAGTGGCGGCGGCAATGCCTTCCGAAGAGAGCGCGGTGAAGGCGACCAGCAGGTATCCGGCGTGCGCGATAGACGAATACGCGAGCAGGCGCTTGACGCTCCGCTGGCGCAGCGCACCGAGGTTGCCGATGGTCATGGAGGCAACGGCCAGCCACCAGAGAATGGGAACCCAGTGGGCGTGCAGCAGGGGAAGGGCTCCGTAGACGACGCGAAGAAGGACGGCGAAGGCCGCGACTTTGGGCGCGGTCGACATGAGAGCGACGACGGGCGAGGGCGCGCCTTCGTAGACGTCGGGGGTCCACACATGGAAGGGCGCGGCGCTGACCTTAAAGCCGAGGCCGACTATGATCATCGCGAGCCCGATGGTGAGGAGCGCGCCCTGACCACCTGCGAGGGCTGTTGAAACGCCGGCGGCGATATCAGCGATGCGCGTTGTGCCGGTGGCTCCGAAGACCAGCGCGATGCCGTAAAGGAAAAACGCAGTGGCGAACGAGCCAAGCAGGAAATACTTGAGGGCTGACTCCGGGCTTTTTGCGCTTTTGCGGCGGAATCCCGCCATGATGTATGTGGAGATCGACGAAATCTCGAGCGCGACGAAGACGAGGAGCAATTCGACAGCGCTGGTCATCAGCATCATGCCGACGGCGCCAAACAGGATGAGCGCGAACAGTTCGCCGAGGCTTTCGGTGGCGTCGGTGACCGCGTCGAGCGTAACCAGCAGCGCAGCAAGAACGATGCCCGCAATCAGGACATGGAAGAAGACGCTGAAGGCGTCCGTCTGCACTACGCCGGAGTAGGCGGTGCCGGGCCCGAGCTGGTATTGCCAGAAGCTGGTGCCGAGAGCAGCGAGCGCAACGAGCACAGCGAGCCATCCGAGCGGCTTGCGGCTGGAGGCCTTCGCCAGCATGGCGTCGGCAAACATAACGAGGATGCCGCCGAGGGTAAGAACGATTTCAGGCAGGATGCGGAGGGCCGAGTTCATGGCTGGTCTCCGATCACTGCTTGCTGCGAGGCGGTGGGCACGGCGGAGGGATTCGCGAGCGAAGTCATGGCGCCGTTGATGCCGTTGATCCAGTACGGCGACAGGACGCCCATCGCCAGCATGATGAGGGCCATGGGCCAGAGGGTCAGGTGTTCGCGCACGCCGAGGTCGAGGTGCGGGCGATCTCGAACCAGCGCGGAGGCCTGGCCGTAGAAGATGCGCTGCACCATCGAAAGCATGTAGGCAGCGCTGAGGATGACACCGATGGTAGCCGCGGCGACCCATCCGGGATGTTCCGGGAAGCTGCCGCTCAGGACGAGGAATTCGCCGATAAAGCCGTTGAAGAGCGGCAGGCCCACCAGCGCCAGCGACGTGATGACCCACAGCATGGCGAGCATGGGAAGCTTTGCAGCGAGCCCACCATATTCCGACATATCGAAGGTGCCGTAGCGCTCGTAGAGAAAGGCGATGAGCACGAGCAGTGCGCCGCCGCTCACGCCTTCGTTGATAGTCTGGAAAACGGCTCCGTTCAGGCCGGTGAGGGCGAAGGAGAAGATGCCGAGAATGCAGAAGCTGACATTGCCGAGAATGGCGTAGGCCACCAGGCGGCGCATATCGGTCTGCACCAGGGCGTTGAGCGCTCCATAGAGGATGCCAATGACGGCGAGCGCGATCATCAGCGGCGCAATGTCGCGAGCCTGTGCGGGAAAGAGGCCGAGGTTGAAGCGGAAAATGGAGTAGAGGCCGAGTTTGCCGGCGACCACCATCGCCATCGCCGTGGGCGCTTCCTCAATTACGTTGCGCAGCCAGCCGTGCAGCGGGAAGACTGGAACTTTGACGGCGAAGGCCACGAGAAACGCGAGCGAAACCCACCACAGAGCCTGGGGCGCGAGGGCGTGCGTCGCGAGATACGCCTGAATCTGCACGAAGTCGAAGGTCCCGGTCTTCGCATAGAGCCACAGGATGGCGACAAGAAAGAGCGCGGACGGAAGAAACGTGTAAATGAAAAACTTGAGCGCCGCCTGCGAGCCGCGATCGCGTCCGAACATGGCGATCAGGATGGCCATGGGAACGAGGGATAGCTCCCAGAACCCGTAGTAGAGGAACACATCGAGCGCGACGAAGACGCCGATCATCGCGGTCTGCTGAAGCAGGAAGAGAAAATAAAATTCCTTGGCCCGGTTCTGAATGGTGCGCCACGAGACCAGTACGCCGATGGGCGCTAGGAAGGTGGTCAGCAGGACGAGCCAGAGCGAGAGACCGTCAACGCCGAGGTGGTAGCGGATGGCGGGGCTGGTGATCCAGGAGCGGTTCTCCTCAAACTGGAAGCCGTGGTGCGAATAATCGAAGTGGGCCGGCAGGTGCAGCGAGAGCACGAACGTCACGAGGGTGACGAGGAGCGTGAAAGCGGGAATAACGCGCCCTTTGCGCGGGAGAAACGCGACGACGATCGCGCCTGCAGTGGGCACGAGAGTGATCAGCGTCAGTATCGAGTCGTTCAGCACAAAACCTTTCCTTCAAAAAAGCTTTTAGTGCACCCAGAAGTGCGCGGTCCATCCAAAATGAGAAGCGGCGAGCAGGAGGGCGGCGAAAAGCGCGAGCCATCCGGCGTACGAGCGAATATTTCCCGACTGAATGCGCGCAACCAGCGCGCCAAATCCCTGTGCGGTGGCTCCGGCAGCATACGTGCCGCCGTCGATGACGCCACGATCGATAAGCACGTTGAGCAGATAGCGGGCGATGAAGAAGACGGGCGCGACGACGACAGCGCCGTAGATTTCGTCGACCCAGTACTTATTTTTGACCAGTGAGTAGACCGAGCGAATTTTCCCTGCAGCGCGCTCCGGTATGGCGGGGTCTTTGTAATACATCAGGTGCGCAGCGAACCATCCCGCCGCGGCAACCAGCGTGGAAACGCAGGCAAGCAGAAATTCCAACTGATTCGAACCGGCAGGCGACGTACTGGAGCTTGCTGCAAAGACCGGGCTGAGCCAGTGCGCGAACCAGTTGCCGCCGCCCAGGCCTTCGGGCCAGCCCATCCACCCGCCGATCACGGAGAGGATGGCGAGAATGATGAGCGGCCAAATCATAAGGCCGGGGCTCTCGTGAACCGGATGCGCGTGATGTTCGGCCTCGAGGGTGAGCTTGGTATCCCGGCGCGCATGGACCGCAGCGCCATGTTCTTCGAGATCTTTCTCGACAGCGCGGCTCTCGCCGAAGAAGGTCATGTACCAGAGCCGGAACATATAGAAGGAGGTCAGTCCGGCAGTGAGCAGACCAAAAGCCCACAGGATTTTGCCCGGGCCAGGAGTGATGAAGGCCTGGTAGAGGATTTCGTCTTTGCTGACGAAGCCTGCCAGAGGCGGCGCGCCGGAGATGGCGAAGACCGCCGCAGTCATGGTCCAGAACGTGACGGGAATCTTTTTGCGCAGGCCGCCCATGACCCGCATATCCTGCTCGCCGGAGAGCGCGTGGATGACCGAACCGGCCGCGAGGAAGAGAAGCGCCTTAAAGAACGCGTGCGTGACGAGGTGGAAGATGCCCGCGGTATACGCTGCGACTCCGCAGGCGAGGAACATGTAGCCGAGTTGAGAGATGGTCGAATAGGCAAGGACGCGTTTGATGTCCGTCTGCGCGATGCCGATGGTGGCCGCGAAGAAGGCGGTCGCAGTGCCGATGATGGCAACGACGGCAAGGGCGTACGGCGAGCGATCGAAGATGACGTGGGTGCGCGCGATCATGTACACGCCGGCGGTGACCATGGTGGCGGCGTGGATGAGCGCGGAGACCGGAGTCGGGCCTTCCATGGCGTCGGGCAGCCAGACGTAGAGAGGAATTTGCGCGGACTTGCCGGTGGCGCCGAGGACGAGGAAGAGCGCGATGGCGGTGAGAAATCCGCCCTGCCATGCGGGATGCGCGGCGATCTGCGTGAAAACTTCGCTGAAGCTCACCGTGCCGAAGTGCGCGATGAGCAGAAACATCGCGAGCAGGAATCCGAAGTCGCCAATGCGGTTGACGACGAAGGCCTTCTTGCCGGCGCGGGCGGCGGAATCCTTTGTGTAGTAAAAGCCGATGAGCAGATAGGAAGCAAGACCAACGCCTTCCCATCCGATAAACATCACCAGGAAGTTTTCCGCCAGCACCAGCGTAAGCATGAAGAAGAGGAAGAGGTTCATGTAGGCAAAGAATCGCCAGTAGCCTTCTTCTTCAGCCATGTAGCCGGCGGAGTAGATATGGATAATGAAGCCGACGCCGGTGACCACGCAGAGCATCACCAGGGTGAGTTGATCGAGCTGGAAAGAAAAATCGGCGTGGAAAGCGCCGGCGCGAATCCATGTCCCGATGGTTTCGACGTGGGGCAGGGTGAGGGAGCCGAATTTCGCGGCGATGGAAACAACCTGAATGAACGGCACCAGCGCCGCGATGAGTGCGACGGTGGTGACCAGCGCCCGGGGGAATTTGCGGCCCAGCAGACCGTTCACCAGAAATCCGGCGAGGGGCACGAGCGGAATCAGCCAGAGATGGAGGTCGGTCATAGTTTCATCAGGTCGATCTGGTCGACGTTAAGAGTGTTGCGGGCGCGGAAGATGGCGATGATGATGGCTAGGCCGACAGCAGCCTCTGCCGCAGCAACCACCATGACGAAGAAGACGAAGATTTGACCGTTCACCTGCAAATAATTCGTGGGGTTTAGGCGGTACTGCGCCTGGCTCCAGTAGCGGGAAAATGCGACAAAGGTCAGATTAACGGCATTGAGCATGAGCTCAATGGACATAAAGACGGTGATGATGTTGCGCTTGATGAGAAACGCAGCGACGCCGATGGAAAACAGAATGCCGCTGAGCACGAGGTAATAAGCGATGGGAACCATCAGTGCTCCTTCCTGGCCAGCGCAACGGCGCCGAGAATGGCGATCAGGATAAGGACCGAGGTGACCTCGAAGGGCAGCAGCAGATGGCTGAAGAGAACGGCGCTGAGCGCGCTGGTGCCGGTGACGAATTTGTCGTCCAGCCCGGCCTGGTCAAACGCTGCGCGATGCGAGAGGAAGATGTAAGTGAGCAGGCTGAGCAGGATGGCCGCACCGGGGAAACCGGCGACGTAGGCCATTTTGCTGCCGTGAGTACGCTCTTCTTTGCCCGCGTTGAGCAGCATGATGACGAAGGTGAACAGCACCATGATGGCGCCGGAGTAGACGATGACCTGAGCGGCGGCGAGAAATTCTGCTCCGAGCAGCAAATAGAGAACCGCCAGCGAGCTCATGACGACGATGAGCGAGAGCGCGCTGTTGATGGGATGGCGCTGCAGCAGGAGGTTCAGCGCTCCCGCTACGCAAAGCCCGCCGAAAATAATGAAGAGAGCCAGATGCATGATATTTAATGACTCAGTAAATCAACGAAAACCCGCGTAAAACAAGGACAAAACCACAAGACCGGAATAGAAAATTGTAAATCACTGCATGGGCAGACGCAGTCCCATCCAGAGGCCGGTAACTACGATATTGGCGATGGCCAGAGGCATAAGGAATCTCCATCCAAAGCCCATGAGCTGGTCGTAACGGAAACGCGGCAGCGTGCCGCGCACCCAGACGTAAAGAAAGAGAAATGCGAAAACTTTAGCGACGAACCAGAAGACCGGAAGCAGCGACTGCACGAAGATTCCGCCGAAGGTGGGCAGCAGGTTGCCGAAGGGGCTGGTCCAGCCGCCGAAAAACAGCAGCGTGGCCACGCAGCCGACGGTAATCATGTTGGCGTATTCGGCCATGAAGAACATGGCGAATTTCATGGAGCTGTATTCGGTGTGATAGCCGGCGGTCAGCTCGCTTTCCGCCTCAGGCAGATCGAAGGGCGAGCGATTCGTTTCCGCGTAGGCGGCCATCAGATAGATAAAGAAGGCCACGAACTGAAAGCCTCCGAAGAAATTCCAGGAAAGCAACCCGTGCGGGGCCTGCACGCCCACGATGTCGCGAAGGCGCAGCGAACCGGCGCGCATAACGACGCCGACGAGGGAGAGGCCGAGGGCCAGCTCGTAGCTGATGACCTGCGCGGAAGCGCGCAGAGAGCCGAGCAGCGAATATTTATTGTTCGACGACCAGCCGGAGAGCGCGATGCCGTAGACGCCGATCGAAGTGATGCCGAGGATGATGAGCAGGCCGATGTTGAGGTCGGCGATCTGGAAGAGGTCGACGCCATGCCATTTCACGTCCGCGCCAAAAGGCACGACGGCGACCGACATGAGGGCGCAGCTTAGCGCGATCATGGGCGCGAGGATGTAGAGCGGCCGGTAAACCGCTTCCGGCATCAGGTCTTCTTTCAGGAACAGCTTGGCGCCGTCAACGAGCGGCTGGAGCAGTCCAAAGGGGCCAACGCGGCTGGGACCCCAGCGATTCTGGATGCGCCCGACCAGCTTGCGCTCCAGAAGCACCGTGTAGGCCACGGACATCAGAGTGATGACCACCACCACAATGACCTTCGCCAGGTTAATCAGAAAAAACGTTAAAAAGCCGGTCTCCATCCAAAGCCTTCCAGGGAATTCCTAATCCGCCGCTGTTTCCGCGGGTTTGCGTGCCTCGAGTACGGACCCGAGGGTGTGGCTGTAGCGGCCCAGCGTGCCGGAAGTGAAGAGCGTGTCGTTGGAGGGCAGAACCAGGTCGCGGCGCGGTGCGGCGTTTTCAATTTGCACGAGGCCGGAGTTTAGGTGCTGGTCGTTGCCCGCGAGCAAATCGAGACGCGGAACGCTGTAAGCCGGGACGAGGCGCTGAATCTCGTCGAGAATTGCAAATGGATCGAACGGGCTGAGCCGCGGATCGAGATGATTCGCAGCCAGCCACACGCCATGGCGATCGACCTCGCCGGATTGCGCGCCGCGCGCCTGGCCGAAGTCGGCGCGAACGCCGGCCTTGCCGAACGGAACGAGTTTGCGAATGTCGGCGCCCATGGCGTCGGCGAGGCGCACGATGATTTCGAAGTCGGTGCGAACGCCGGCTTTGTCGGCGGCCTTCTTCACGAGTTGCAGATCGCCGTAGGTATTCGAGACGGTGCCGGACTTCTCGTAGAGATTGGCTGCCGGAAAGATGACGCTGGCAAGTTTCGCGGTCTCGGTAAGGAACATATCCTGAGCAATGATGAAGGTGTTGCGAAGGTCCGCGGCGTCGATGCCATAGCGGTCGACGGGATTGGCTCCGACGACCAGCAGCGCGGCGAGCGAGCCGCTCTCGGCCGCGTCGAACATCTGGAGGATGTCGAGGCCAGGCTGCGTGGGCAGCGCGGCTCCGTATTCGTCGGTAAACTGCGCAGCCGCGGTGACGGGAACGTAGCCAGGCAGCAGATCGGGGTAGAGGCCCATGTCCGCCGCGCCGCGCGAGTTGACGTAGTCGCCGAGGCAGGCAAATTTGACGTTGGGTTGTGTCGCGCCAAATTTGACCAGCGAGGAGATGGCGCCGCCGCGAAAATCCTGCCCGAAGACGACGAGCAGCGATTCTTCCTTGCGGATGGCGTCGCGGAAGGCAGCCGCTTCGCTGTTGCCTGCGAGCGCGCTGTCGTCTCCGCCGAGGTAAGCAACCAACGGGGAGTATTCGCCCTCCTGAATTTCGAGAAACGAAGTGGCCTGGCGGCGCAGCTTAATGGATTCGTGATTGGCCACGTAGAGGCGCGCGCCGTGCAGGCGGACGCTGGTGCGAATCTGCCACGCGAGCCCCGGATGCTGCTCGGTTGGATCGCCGCCGAGAACGAGAATGGCTTTAGCCGCGGCGAAGTCGCGCAGCGACGCTTCGTTCTGCCCCCTGAGTGCAGCGGCGAAGGCCGGGTAATCCGCGGTGCGATGGTGGTCGATGTTGTTGGTGCCGAGCACGGTGCGCGCGAACTTCTGCAGCAGGTACGACTCTTCGTTGGTGGTGCGATTCGAGCCAATGACGCCTATGGCGGAGCCGCCACGCGTATCGCGAATCTCGCGCAGCTTTTTGGCGGCGAAGTCGATAGCTTCATCCCAGCTGACCGGCTCGAACTGTCCATCGGCCTGACGGATGAGCGGCTTGATCAGCCGCTCTTCGCGGGCGGTAAAGTCGAATGCGTAACGGCCCTTGATACATAAGAAATCGCCGTTGATGCCGCTCTTGTCGCGATTGTCGCCGCGCACAATGTCCATGCCCTCGTTGGAGCGGCGAACACCAAGGGTGGTCTTGCAGCCATCGCCGCAATGCGTGCAGACGGTACCGACGTGGGACATCTCCCACGGACGCGTTTTATAGCGGTACGCGCCGGAAGTGAGCGCGCCGACCGGGCAAATGTCGATGCACATGCCGCACTCTTCGCAGTCCAGGTGATCCTGCTTGTTGGGCGCGATCACGGAGCCGGCGCCGCGATTCTGAATGCCCAGGGCCCAGACGTCCATGCCTTCGCCGCAGACGCGCACGCAGCGATAGCAGAGGATGCAGCGGGGGCGATCGAAGAAAACGACGGGCGACCATTGCTGCTCCTCGCGGTGCTGCTTGATCTCGACGAATTTCGATTCGCCTGCGCCGTACTTGAACGTCATGTCCTGCAATTCGCATTCGCCGCCGGCGTCGCAGACGGGGCAGTCGAGGGGATGATTGCCGAGCAGCAACTCAATGGTAGCCTTGCGGGCCTGCGCGATCTCAGGGCTTTCGGTGGTGACCACCATGCCCTCAGCAACGGGCGTGGTGCAGGCGGTTTGCAGCTTGGGGACTTTTTCGAGGCGCACCACGCACATGCGGCAGGCGGCCTGCAGCGAGAGGCCGGGGTAGTAGCAGAAGGCGGGAATCTCAATGCCGTGGGCGCGGCAGGCCTCAATGAGGAGCGTGCCCGCGGGTGCGGTGAGCTTTTTGCCGTCGACGGTGAATGTTACGTCAGCCATGAACTCCTTCAGACCAGCGCGGGCTCTGCTTCGCGGGCGTGGCGATACGGGCAGCCTTTGCCCTCGAGGTGATCCTCAAACTCTTTGCGAAACTTTTTGACGAAAGCGATTGTGGGCATGGCGGCTGCATCACCCAGCGGACAGAACGTGCGGCCCATAATGTTTTCGGCGAGGTAGCGGATGTTGTCGATGTCTCTATCGACGGCGCCGCCATTATGTAACCGTGTGAGTGACTTTTCCAGCCAGTCTGTGCCTTCACGGCAGGGGATACACCAGCCGCAGCTCTCGTGCCGGTAAAACTTCATGGTGCGCAGGGCAAATTCCACCATGCAGGTGGTTTCGTCGAGCACAACAACGCCGCCGGAGCCAAGCATGGAACCGGCTTTGCCGACCTGATCGAAGTCCATGCCAATATCGATTTCCTCGGGCAGCAGCACCGGTGTGGACGATCCCCCAGGAACAACGGCTTTCAATTTCTTGCCGTTGGGAATACCGCCGCCCACCTCGTAGATCATTTTCCTGAGGTTGTAGCCCATGGGCAGTTCGTAGACTCCGGGGCGCTCAACGTGCCCGCTGAGGCAGAAGAGGCGCGTGCCGCCGTTGCGTTCGGTGCCGAGCTTCGCGTATTCCGCTGCGCCCATGCGGAAGATGTGCGGAACGCTGGCGATAGTCTCAGCGTTGTTGATGATGGTGGGTCCGCCATACAGGCCAACGACCGCGGGGAAAGGCGGCCGAATGCGGGGAATGCCGCGCTTGCCTTCGAGCGACTCCATGAGCGCGGATTCTTCGCCGACTTCGTAGGCACCCGCGCCGGTCTGCGTGACCACATCGAAATCGATGCCGCTGCCGAAGATGTTTTTGCCGAGGAAGCCTTTGGCATAGGCCTCTTCAACGGCGCGCTCCATGATTTTGAGCAGGTAGCGATATTCACCGCGCAGGTAGATGAAGCCCATTTTGGCCTGAACGGAAAGGCCGGCGATGATGGTGCCTTCGATGACGGAGTGGGGATCGTGCTCGAAGATGAGGCGGTCTTTGCAGGTGCCAGGCTCGGATTCGTCGCCGTTCACGAGAACGTATTTGGGCTTCGGCGACTGTTTGGGAACGAAGGACCACTTCAGCCCGGTAGGAAAGCCTGCGCCGCCGCGCCCGCGGAGGTTGGAGGCCTTCATCTCGGTGATGATGCCGTCGGGGCCGAGCGCAATGGCCTTGCGCGCAGCCTCGTAACCTTCCAGCTCAATGTATTTATCGATCGACGTGGCGCCCTTGCCGAAGCGGTAGGAGACGACAGGAACGCAGTCGGGATGGGTGGTGAGGGTCGCCACTATTTGCTTCCCTTCTCGCGATAATCTGCGATCACTTTGTCGACCGACGCGGGGGTGAGGTTCTCATGGAAGTCGTAATTAACCTGCGCGGCAGGCGCCCAGGAACAGGCGCCGATGCACTCGACTTCTTCGAGAGAGAAGAGACCGTCGGGCGTCACGCCTTTGTTGGGGATGCCGAGGGATTTCTTGCAGTGCTCCAGAATTTCGTTACCACCGCGCAGCATGCAGCTGATATTGGTGCAAACCTGGACGTGATATTTGCCGGCCGGCTTGGTGCGGAGCAGCGAGTAGTAACTGATCACGTTTCGGACTTCGAGTTCGGTCTGGCCGATGCGCAGGGCGATTTCGTGAATCACGGGATCGGAGAGGTAGCCAACCTCATCCTGCGCGTAGAGCAGCATGGGCACGAGGGCGGAACGCTTAACGGGATAAAGCGTAACGAGTTTGTCGAAGCGCGCGGCGAGTTCGGGCGAGAAGAGGGTGGGTTGCGTGCTCATGAGGTTTCCTTCCCGCGCTCGGCAACGGAAGCGATCAGGT
>Ga0210391_10003087_pt1 | contig 14176 bp, 10 predicted proteins | sample IncBWC12OmetaG_FD_160573 | JGI IMG/M metagenome (GOLD analysis project Ga0210391, IMG submission 160573) | Forest soil microbial communities from Barre Woods Harvard Forest LTER site, Petersham, Massachusetts, United States - Inc-BW-C-12-O ... | reverse complement strand
GAGATCGAGAATCCGAACCCCGCTCTGACCACCAATAACTGGTACACGCAGGACGGCTACGGCTCAGACTACAATACCGGATACCCGATGAGTGAATGGGACACGACCCAGGGTAACGGGTTACCCATTATTTACGGTGGCGGCTCCTACAGCGATTGCTCCGATCCCAAGCAGCCGGGCGTGGGACCCATCCTCGACTACCTGGCCAAGCTGCACATCGATTCGCGTTGCGAGCGTGGCCACTACTACCTGCTGAACAACTACAACCCCGGGTGGTTCGGCAACGGCAGCAACGCCTACACGGACCAGAACCCCTCGAACACGCCGTTCACGGTTCCGCCTTCTTCCACGCCCAGCATTGGCGATGACCTCAACAACGCGAAAGTCTCCTGGAAGTACTACGGAGACCAGTGGAACAACTACGTCAACGATCCGTATGGGCTCAACTACGGCACCAATGGCCCGAACGCAGACGAATACTGCAACATCTGCAATCCGTTCCAGTACGACACCTCCATCATGTCGAACCCGGCGCAGGTCGCGGCGCATATTCAGGACACGGTGAATCTGTATTCGGATATCGCCAACGACACGCTGCCCGCGGTTTCCTTCGTCAAGCCCAGCGGCTACGTGGACGGCCATCCGTCCTCCTCGAAGCTCGATCTGTTCGAGGGCTTCGTGAAAAAGATCGTCGACCAGGTCGAGGCCTCACCGACCTACACCAAGGACACCGTCATCCTCATCACCGAGGACGAGGGCGGCGGCTACTACGACTCCGGCTATGTGCAGCCTGTTGACTTCTTCGGCGACGGCACGCGCATCCCGCTGATCGTCGTCGCGAATCCGAAGTACCTGCCGCTGCGCGCCACGGGATACATCTCCCACAAGTACGCGGACCATGTCTCGATCCTCAAGTTCATCGAGCGCAACTGGGACCTGCCGCCGGTGACGCGCCGCAGCCGGGACAACTTCCCGAACCCGGTGCAGCCGGAGGGTTCCTATGCGCCGGTGAATTCCCCGGCGCTGGACGACCTGTTCGACTTCTTCGATTTCCGCTCGCACGGCTTCTTCTAGCCGCGCACGGGTTCAGTCCTTGAAAGGGCCGCCGGATGGCGGCCCTTTTTTATTAGGCGGTATACCGGGGCCGATGGCGACTGACTCGCGCCGAAATTCCTTTTCCCCTACCATAGCCGCCACCATGACCATCACCGTTTCGCGACTCACCCCCGCCCTCGGCGCCATCGTCGAGGGGGTCAGCCTCTCCGAGGAACTGCCGCAGGAATCCGTCGACCGCCTCGGCGAATTGCTGGTCGAGCATCAGATCCTGTTCTTTCGCGGCCAGCCGATCACGCCGCAGCAGCAGTGCCGGTTCGCGGCGTACTTCGGTCAGCTCCACATCCATCCGATTTATCCCTTGCTGCCCGATCTGCCCGAGATCCTGGTGCTCGACACGCATGGTGACTTTCTCCCGGACAACGACAACTGGCACACCGATGTGACCTTCAGCCAGACGCCGCCGCTGGCCGGCATACTCGCGGCCAAGCAGCTGCCGAGCGCCGGTGGAGACACCCTGTGGTCGAGCAACCTGGCCGCCTACGACGCGCTGTCGGCACCGATGAAGAAGCTGCTCGAGGGCCTGACTGCGGAGCACTCGGTGGTCAAGTCCTTCCCGGCGGGTCGCTGGGGCGCGGACCCCTCCTTCAAGGAGCGCTACGATCGTGCCGTGGCCAAACATCCGCCGGTGACCCATCCGGTGATACGCACGCACCCGGTGTCCGGGCGCAAGGCTCTATTCGTCAACGATGGCTTCACCACCCACATCAACGAGCTACTACCGCGCGAGAGCGACGCGCTGCTTGCGTTCTTGTTTGCGCATGCGGCGCGGCCGGAATTTACTATTCGCTGGCAATGGCGCGTGGACGACATCGCGTTCTGGGACAACCGAATCACCCATCACTACGCCGTCGCAGACTATCTCCCGGAGCGGCGCATCATGCACCGCGCCACCGTCATCGGCGACCGGCCGTTTTAGCTAAGACTCCTCGATCGAAAGCGGTTCGGGGGCGGGCATTGGGAAGTTCGCCTTCGTGCCGAATCGAGTGCGCGCGGTGAAGGCCAGCAGCAGAATCCCGAGGCTGATGAGGCCGAATAGAAGCGGGGTTCGTTGGTCGGGGATGAAGGCCATCGCGAAGACGATGCCCAGCATGCCGGCGATCGCCACATAGGTCAGATAGGGATAGCCCCACATTTTCACGCGCAGGCGGTCCGGATCCTCCCGTTCCAATCGTGCCCGCAGGCGCAATTGCGAAATCGCGATGAACACGTAGACGAAGATTGCCACCGTGCCGTACGAATTGACCAGGAAGGCGAACACCTGGTCCTTGGAGACATAGGACATGACCACGGCGCCGTAACCGAACAGCGTTCCCAGCAGAATGGCGCGCGCCGGTACGCCGTTGCGGCCGAGTTTGGTTAGTCCTCGCGGAGCGTCGCCGTGCCGGGTCAGCGCGAACAGCATTCGCGACGACGCGTACAGCCCTGAATTCAGCGCCGACAGCACAGCGGTGAGCACCACCGCGTTCATGATGTGGGAAGCAGCGGGAATGCCCATGGCACTGAGGGCGCTGACATAGGGCGTCAGGATTCCCGCCGAGTTCCACGGCACCAGGCACACGACCAGGAGGATCGAGCCCACATAAAAGAACAACACGCGCGTGACGACCCAATGGGTGGCTTTGGCCACCGCCTTGGCGGGCTCGGCCGCCTCCGCGGCCGCCACCGCGACGATTTCCGCGCCGAAGTAGAACCCGGTGGCCGCAACTGCGCCGGTCAACACGGGGAGGATGCCGTTCGGGGCGAAGCCGCCGTGGGCGGTGAGGTTGGCGACGTGGACGGGAACTCCGGGCCACAGCCCGATGACATACGCCGCGGCTACAGCCAAAAAGACCACGATGGCGGCGACCTTGATCGATGCGAACCAAAACTCGAACTCGCCGAAGGACCTCACCGACACGAGATTCGTCACAGTCAAGGACAGCAGCAGCGCCAGGCTGATCAGCCAGGCCGGCGCGTCGGGCAACCAGAATTGGACCAAGCCGGCGCCGGCCACCGCCTCGAGCGCCACGACGATGACCCAAAAGTACCAGTACATCCAGCCGGTCAGAAAGCCGGCCAGCTCGCCGAGCGCCGGCCGGTCGCTCCAGGCCAGGCGTGCGTACTCATAGAACGAGCCCACCGCCGGCAGAGCGACGGCCATCTCGCCGAGCATGCGCATTACCAGGACGACCAAGAGTCCGGTGATTACGAAAGAAAACACGGCCGCGGGTCCAGCCGCCTTGATGACGACACCGCTGCCGACGAAAAGTCCGGCGCCGATGACGCCGCCGAGCGCGATCATCGTCATGTGTCGTTGCTTCAAGCCGCGGCGAAGGGCGGGAACCATTCCCTATGCTAACTGGTATCAGCGGATCGTCGGGGAATTTCCCCAGGAGCCGGTGACACGCGCCGTGGCGGCGAGCGCCCGCGCCTGGTTCAGGCGCTTGAGCATAGCAGCGACCCGCAGAAGGGGGCCGGCGATGGTCAAAAGCAGGAACGGCGCGTACTCGAGAACGTCCGCGAGACCGCCTTTGTATCGAGTCCGGGTGAAGTCGAACAGAAAGACCAGCGAGATGTATTCCACGCCGACGGCTCGGATGATGCGCAGGGTTCTCGTCTCGAGTTTCGCGGCCACGCTCTTCACCGACAGAATCGCCAGCAAGTAGGTCCAGAACACGCCTCCGTAGAGGAAGATCAACAGATTGCGCGAGAGCGGCGGCGCAGTGAGCAGTACCCAGGCGACCAGACCCAGATGGGCGAGATGGGCCGATGCGAAAGACAGCCCAAAGTCCCGGCCGCGCTGCGCGAGAGCTTGAAACCGCAAACCGAAAAGCGTTGCGAGGGCGCCGCCACAAGATGCCAGCCAAAACAACGCGAACGACCAGCGCGCGGTGGCGCGCAGCCCATCGTTGAGCGGATATCCCAGGAAACGCGTAACCCAGACGATCGCGAGGCCAACGGCCAGCGACCCGGCCATCCATTCCGTCGTCGTGCCTCTACGCATTGCTGACAGTACCCCGCGTTCAACCGATTATGCTACTTACCCAGGCCGGCAGCCACCTGTCCCGCATCCCGCGACTCGCGCCGGTACGGTAAGATTCACTGTCAAACCCCAAGGGACCTCAATGTTTCGTTACTTCGAGAATCTGGTCTCGCCCTATCCGGATGCCGCGCCCCCCGTGTTGCCCCGGGGGTTTTTCGCCTTTCTGTGGGCCTGTGCCCGCGGCGCCCGGCGTTACATCGCGGCGATGACTTTCTTTACCGCCGCGATCGGTGTGTTCGAGGCCTTGCTGTTCAGCATTCTCGGCCGCGTGGTCGACTGGCTGGCCAAGGTCGAGCCGTCGCGGCTGTGGACCGAGCAGCGTGCGCACCTCTTGCTGTTGGCCGCGGTGCTCGCCGGCAGCGTCGTGTTGATCGCTCTGCAAAGCCTGCTGAAACAGCAGGCGCTTGCCGGCAATTTCGCCATGCGGCTGCGATGGAATTTTCATCGCAACATGCTCGCGCAGAGCTTGAGCTTCTATCACGATGAATTCGCCGGCCGGGTCGCGGCCAAGCTCATGCAGACCGCGCTCGCGGTCCGCGACACTTGGATGATACTGGCCGACATCCTGGTGTTCGTACTCATTTATTTCGTGACCATCGCGCTCATTGTCGGCGGCTTTCATATCTGGTTGTTGGCGCCGCTCCTGGGCTGGCTCATCATGTATTCGATTGCGATGTTCTACTTCGTGCCCCGGCTCGGCGCGGTCGCGATGGCGCAGGCCGATGCCCGCTCGATGATGACGGGCCGCATCACCGATGCGTACACCAACATCACCACGGTGAAGCTGTTCTCGCACACCCAGCGTGAATCGAGCTATGTCCAGACCGCGATGGCGGAGTTCCTGAAGACGGTGTACGCGCAAATGCGCATGGTGACCGGCTTCGAGATCGTCAATCACGTCCTCAGCATGGCTTTGATCGCGAGCACCGCGGGAGTCGCTCTGTGGCTGTGGACGCAAGGGAGGGTGGGAGTAGGCGCGGTCGCGGCGGCAACGGCCATGGGCCTGCGCCTCAACGGAATCTCGCACTGGGTGATGTGGGAGATGGCCTCGCTGTTCGAGCAAATCGGCACGGTGCAAGACGGGATCAACACGCTGGCGCGTTCGCCCACCGTCGTCGACCGCCCCGACGCACAGCCGCTGCGGGTCACGCGCGGCGACATCCGGTTCGAGGCGGTGAGTTTCGCCTATGGCGCGGCCTCGAACCCGCCCCGGCCCGTCATCGACGATCTGAACCTGCACATCCGGCCGGGCGAGAAAATCGGCCTGGTCGGCCGCTCGGGCGCCGGCAAGAGCACCGTCGTCAATCTGCTGCTGCGCTTCTACGACATACCGCAGGGCCGGGTGCTGATCGACGGTCAGGATATCGCGCTCGGCACTCAGGACAGCCTGCGCGCGCAAATCGGCATGGTGACTCAGGACACCTCGCTCCTGCACCGGTCGGTCAGCGACAATATCCGCTACGGACGCCCCGAGGCCACCGATGCTGAGATGGTGGCGGCGGCTAAGCGCGCGGAGGCGCACGAGTTCATCGTGGGCTTGAGCGATGCCATGGGCCGCACCGGCTACGACGCCCACGTGGGCGAGCGCGGGGTCAAGCTGAGCGGCGGTCAGCGCCAGCGCATCGCCATCGCGCGGGTCATGCTCAAGGATGCACCCATCCTGCTGCTCGACGAAGCCACGAGCGCGCTCGACAGCGAGGTCGAGGCGGCCATTCAGCAGAGCCTCAATCGGCTGATGGAAGGCAAGACCGTGGTGGCGATCGCGCACCGCCTCTCGACCATCGCCGCCATGGATCGGTTGATCGTGCTCGACAAGGGCCGCATCGTGGAGGAGGGGAATCACTATTCCCTGCTCGCGCAAGGAGGCCTATATGCGCGATTGTGGGCCCACCAAAGCGGAGGATTTCTCGGCGAGGACGTCGATGACCCCGGAGTGCCGCGCCGTCAGATTTCCGCGGCCACGCTCAGTCCCTCGTAGACGGCCTCCTCGGCGGTGCGCGGCGACGCCGCATCGCCGATGACCCGAACCTCGACGTTCATGTCCTCGAGGGCATCCGATAGCTCGTCCACCGGCGTGTGCCCCGTGCACAGAACCAGGGTGTCGACCTTGTCGATGACCACCGCCTCGCCGCTGCCGACATGCTGCAGATAGACGCTGTCCGCATCGCTGCCGTACAGCCTCATATAAGGCAGCACCTTGACGCCGAGCTTGTGCAATCCGGCCACCGAATGGTCTCGCACATAGAACGGAAGGGTTTCGCCGGCCGCAATCCCGCTGACGGCGAGGCGCACGGACCGTCCGCCCATCGCCAGATGCTCGGCGATGCCGATGCCGATCCAATCGGCGCGCCAGTCGATGACGACCACCGACTGGCCGACGGTCCCCTCACCGCGCAGCACCTGCCAGGAGTCGACGATTTGCAGCGCGCCCTCCTGCGGAAACTGCGGCCGATAGGGCTTGGCACCGGTGGCGATGAGCACCACGTCCGGCGCCGCGGCGGCAATCATCGCCCGATCGACCCGGGATCCTTTGTGCACCGGCACGCGCGCCAGGTGCAACTCGCGCTCCAGATTGGTGACGAGGCCGCCGAACTCGGCGCGGCCGGGCAGCATTTGCGCGAGCAGGGCCTGACCGCCGAGCCGCCGCTCCGCCTCGAACAGAGTGGCGTCATGGCCGCGCTCGGCCGCGATCACGGCCGCCTTCATACCGGCCGGCCCCCCGCCGACCACCCAGACCTTCTTGCGCCGCGAGGCCAGGCCCAAGGATCCGAAGCGCAGCTCCCGGCCGCTCACGGGATTTTGAATGCAGGAGATGGGATATCCCTTGTGGAAGTGGCCGATGCAGGCTTGATTGCACGCGATGCAGGCGCGAATGTCGTCCGTGGCTCCGCGCGCCGCCTTGTTGGGCATCTCGGGATCGCTGATCAGCGCCCGCGTCATGCCGCACACATCGGCGTGGTTGGCGGCAATCACCGCATCCGCTTCCTGGGGTTGATTGATCCGGCCGGTCACGAACACCGGGATTCGCGACTGCCGCTTGATTCGAGCGGCGTAGGGAACCACATAGGCGTTCTTGAAGGTCATGGGCGGCGCGATGTGAATGGCACCGCCGAGCGTGGCGGATGTCCCGACGGTGATGTGCACGTAGTCGATGCTGTCGCCGAGTAGTTCCACCGCTTCGAGAGTCTCATCCTCCGTCAAGCCCTGATCGTCGGCTTCCGATCCGGAAATTCGCATGCCCACCACGAACCCCTCGCCGACCTTGGCGCGGATATCGGCTATCACCTCGCGCAGGAAGCGCAGACGGCCGTCGATGCCGCCGCCGTAGCGGTCCTCCCGCAGGTTCACGCGCGGGTTCAAGAACTGCGCCGGCAAGTAGCCGTGACTGGCGACGATTTCCACGCCGTCGAGGCCTGCCGAGTGCATGCGCCTTGCCGCATCGCCGTAACCGCGCACGATGGCGTTTATCATGGCCGGTTTCAGCGGCCGCGGCATGACGTGAAAGCGCTCGTTGGGCACCGAAGAGGGTGCGTAAGCCACGTTCAGTAAACCGCCGTCGGCTTCGGCCATCTCGCGGCCCGGATGAAAAAGTTGCCCGAACAGCACGGTGCCGTGGCGATGCACCGCCTCCGCCACGTTGCGGTAGCCGCCGATCGCGCCATCGTCGGTCGCCATCAGCACGTGATTGGTATAGCGCGCCGTCTCATGAACCCCCGACACCTGCAGCACGATGAGACCGACACCCCCACGGGCACGCGCTTCCTGGTAGGCGACCAGCGCGGCGTTCACTGTTCCATCCACCGGCAGCGTCGTGTCATGGCCCGTCGACATGATGCGATTCTTGAGCGTGCAGCCGCGGATGCGCAGCGGCTGGAAGAGATGAGAGAAATTCGTCATGCGCCGAATTGTAATCGAAAAGCGCGCCTCGCCTCGCCGCGTGTTTTCGACTAACATCGCTGCACCCACATCCGCATCATGAATCCAGCAAATTTCCGCACATGGCTGCCGGCCCGGTGGCTGAATCGCTTCTCTCTTGCGCCCACCGATCTGCTGCGCGACGCGACCTACCGCAGGCTGTGGACGTCGATATTGATATCCTCATTCGGCGGCCAGGTGACTCTGCTGGCGCTGCCGCTGACCGCGGCGGTGCTGATGCACGCGGCGCCGACGCAGATGGGATTGCTGACGGCGATGGAACTCGTCCCGTTCGCGCTGTTCTCGTTGCCGACCGGGGTGTGGCTCGACCGCGTCCGCAAATTGCCGGTGTACGTGGTCGGCGAGCTGTCGATCGCATTCGCCGTGGCGACGGTGCCGGCAGCGTGGTGGTTCGGTTGGCTGTCGATGCGCTGGCTCTACGTGGTCGGATTTCTTATCGGCGTCGTGAACACGACGGCAGGCAGTGCGGCGCAGATAGTGCTCACCCAGATCGTGCCGCGCGCGCGCCTGGTCGAGGCGCATGCCAAGAACGCGTTGGCGACCTCGGCCGCGGAAGTGACCGGGCCGGGCGCCGCGGGCGCCCTCATCAAACTGACGGGTGCCCCGCTTGCGCTGGTGGCGGACGCCATGATGTTGCTGATATCGGCGACCATTTTGCGCGGTGTGTCGGTCAGGGAGCATCCAAGCCCCAAGCCCGCGGCATTCTGGGTCGCCATGCGCGAAGGCATCGATTTCGTGCGCGGCCACCGGCTGCTGGTGACCATGGCGACCTGCGTCGGCACCTGGCAGCTCTGCAATCAGGCGGGCATGGTGGTTCAGATCCTGTTTGCGACCCGCCAGCTGGGATTGACGGAGCGCGGCGTGGGATTGAGCTATGTGGCGCTTGGGCTGGGCACGGTTCTGGCCAGCGCCAACGGTCACCGCGTCGTGCGCCGTTTCGGGCCCGGGCCCACGATGGTGCTCGGGTTTGCGATATCGGGCACGGGCTGGCTGCTGCTTTCTCTGGCTCCGCTCAATGTAGTCGGCATCGTCGCCTACGCGCTGATGTTGATGATGTTCGGCACCGGTGCGGTATTCATATTCATCAATTTTCTTTCGCTGCGGCAGTCGGTGACACCGGGGCCGATGCTGGGCCGCATGACCAGCACCATGCGCTGGCTCATTCTGATTCCCGCGGGACCGGGCGCACTACTCGGCGGCTGGCTGGGCGAGCACCTGGGGCTGCGGGTCGCTCTCGGGTTCGCGGGTACCACGGCGCTGCTGCTGGCGCTGGTCGCCTGGCGCCTCCCGATCATTCGCAGCATCACCACATTACCGACTCTTAAGGCGGAGGCGATCACACCTTATTCTGCCGACTGATCAACAGTTTACCGGATTCGAATCGTGCTACGAATGGGCCGCTGTCCTACAGACGCCCGGCAGCGGTCAACGGAGAATGGGCGCAAGTCGTTTTTACACATAAGTTCGATCGCGAGGGATCGGACGTCACTACAAGGAGTCCTGAATGAACGCTTCTCGAAAAGCATTGCTGCTGGGCTTGGCTTTGGCCGCGAGCGCGGTTGCCGTGCCCACCATTGCATCGGCCGGCATCGCCGTGGGCATCGACATCGACGTCGCTCCGCCGCCGGTTCGCGTCGAGGTCGTACCGCCGGCGCGCGTCGGTTACGTCTGGGCGCCGGGTTTCTGGGAGTGGCGCGATCATGCGCACGTCTGGGTCCCCGGACGTTGGATCGGCGAACGGCGCGGCTACCACTGGGTTCCCGATCACTGGGACCAACGGGGTCCGCACTGGCACCATGAGCCGGGACACTGGGAACGCTAGCGCGATTCCGGTTGGTTTGATTCTCGTGCGGCGGGTGGAGCGATGGAGGTATTCCACCACCCGCCGCCGAGCACCTAGCTTACGCCGCATCGTTCTCGAGCAAACGATACGACAGATCTTGACAAAGCTTTGCATCGCCAGGGCTTCAATCACACGAATAGGTCAGTAACATCATCTTGAGATGTGGTCTTCCCTCAAGAGGTGTTGTCATGATTTGGATGAAGAAACTGACCGCCACGATCCCTGCCCTCGCCATTGCATGCCTGGCTTTAGGCACGCTGGGTCTGAATGTCGCTGCGGCCGATGACGCTCCGCCGCCGAATTCCGCGCCCCCATCTGACGCCCAGACCGGCCGGCATCACAACCCGGCCTGGGCCGCGTGCAGGAAGCAGGCAGATGATCAGAAGATCGCGCCCGGCGACGCGCACAAGGAATTCATGAAGAAGTGCATCAGCTCCGCCAAGGGTACCGCACCCGCTGCTTCGTGATCCTCACGCCACGCATGTGGCAACGATGTCGCTGGATGGCCGGGGCCGCCGCTAGCTCGGAAGCATGATGCAACAGACTCTGGCTGATGGCACCGAACCGCGGCGCCGTCGCGGGCTCCTGCTATGGACCTCACTTGCGCTGATCGTCGTTCTCGCGGCGGTTGCCGTGTGGTGGTGGCGTGGTCGCAACCCGCCATTGCACTATGTCACGGCGCGCGTCACCCAGGGTGACATCCAGCGCGCCGTCACCATGACCGGCGCGCTCAATCCAGTGGTGACCGCGCAGGTCGAATCCTTTGTCTCCGGAAACATCAAATCTTGGTCGTGCGACTACAACACACTGGTCAAGGTGGGACAGATCTGTGCGCTCATCGATCCGCTGCCGTTTCAGGTCATTGTCGATCAGGACACGGCTGCCTTGCATTCTGGAATGGCCCAACTGGCCAAGGATCGCGTGGCCGCCGCCAATCAGGCCGTAGTTTATGCCTATGACCAGAAGCTGATCGACCAGGGAATCGTTTCGCGGGAGACCATCAACGCCGACAAAGCAACATTGGACCAGGATCAGGCGCAGGTAAAACTCGACCTTGCCAACATCGCCCAGCAGCGAGCCTTGCTGCATGGTGCGCAGGTCAACCTGGGCTATACGAAGATTCCCTCGCCCGTCAACGGCATGGTGATCACACGCTACATCGATGTCGGTCAGACAGTAGTGTCGAGCCTGTCCGCGTCACCGTTGTTTCTCATCGGCAAAGACATGCATGACATGCAGGTCGATACCAATGTGAGCGAAGCGGATGTCGGTGGAGTAAAGCCGGGGCAGCGCGCCTACTTCACCGTGCAAAGCTATCCGAATCGTACGTTCTGGGGTTCAGTCCGCCAGGTGCGCGAGGGACCCATCACCGTGCAAAACGTCGTCACCTATGATGTCGTGATCGACGTCAAGAATGACGATCTGGCACTTTTTCCCGGCATGACGGCCGATGCGCACATCATCACCGCCGAACGCAGCAACGTGCTTCGGGTGCCGTTGCCTGCGACTCGATTCAATCCCGAAGGACTCAACCGTGCCCCGCGAGCAGGGCGAGAAAACGGTCAGGGCCGCGAAGGCGGCGCAAGCCGTGCCGCGGGCGAGAATCAACGCGCACCCGGTGAACAACGCGCACCCGGTGAACAACGCGCACCCGGCGAAGAGCGCCATGGGCCGGGAGGCGGCGCGGGCAGCCGCCGATCGGGGGTCGCGGCCGGCCATGCGCAGATCTGGCTGCTGCGCGATGACAAGCTGGTTGCCGTGCGGGTGCGCACCGGCTTGGACGATGGAACTCTGATTGAGGTTTCCGGCGAGGACTTGAAGGTCGGCGATGTTGTCGTGGTCAACGCAGTCCGGCCGGAGGCACCGCCGGCCGGAACCCCGGCTGACAACCGGCCGCCCGGGACGAATCCCAACATCCGCGGCGGAGGCCTCAGGTAGTGGGCGATCCGGCGCCCGGCGAACCGATTCTTTGCGTTCGCGACGCGACCAAGGTCTATCAGCTGGGCGATACCGAGGTGCACGCTTTGCGGGGCGTCACGCTGACGATCAACCGTGGTGAGTTCGTTGCGATCATGGGCGCCTCGGGATCCGGCAAATCAACGTTGATGAACATTCTCGGTTGCCTGGACCGGCCGACCAGCGGCGAGTACCTGCTGGAGGGCATCGACGTTGCGCAGCTGGATGAGCCTGCATTGGCCCGCATTCGGGGGCGGCGCATCGGCTTCGTATTTCAGACCTTCAATCTGTTGCCGCGTACCAGTGCGATCGAGAACGTGGAATTACCCTTGTTCTATGCGGCGCAAATCGAAGGCAACATCGCGCGAGCGCGCGATATGCTGCACATGCTCGGACTGGCCGATCGCGAACGTAATCAGCCTAATCAACTTTCAGGGGGACAACAGCAACGCGTCGCCATCGCGCGCGCGCTGGTCAACGATCCGGCCATCGTGCTGGCGGATGAACCCACCGGGAACCTCGATTCGCAGAACGCGCTCGACATCATGGCAACCATCCGTGCCTTGAATCTGGAGCGCGGCGTGACCGTGGTGTTGGTGACCCACGAGCGGGATCTGGCGGAAATTGCGGATCGAATCATCACGCTTCGCGATGGACGGATTATTTCCGATACGCCGACCGTCCACTCCGCCGGGCGCGGCGCAACCCGCTCGCTGCCCGCGGTACAGCCGTATCGTGAGCGGCGATTCGCCAGCCGCTTCGATAGCCTGCTCAACGAAGCCGGCTCGATCGGCTGGATCGCCGTGCTCGCAGCGCTGCGGGCAATCGGCCGAAACAAACTGCGCGCGGGCTTGACGATGCTGGGCATGTTCATCGGAGTCGCCGCGCTGATCGCAATGGTCGCGGTCGGCGAGGGCGCGCGCGCGGCGGTCGAAGCCCAGGTTCAGAGCCTCGGCACGGATCTGCTGGTGGTGTTGCCGGGTACCACGCGCGTAAACGGTGTGCGCGCAGGCAACGGCAGCGCCGCGAGTTTGCGCGTCAAGGACGTCGGCGAGATACTCGAAGAGGACCCCGCCGTGGCCGACGTCAGCTACGTCAATCGCCAGGGCACTCAGGCGGTCAGCGGCAATCAAAACTGGAGCACCAGCGTTCAAGGCATCTCCGCAAGCTATTTGTCGATTCGTCGCTGGCCGGTGGTAGCCGGCCGCACGCTTACCGCTGAGGATGATCACGACGGCGCTTCCGTGTGCCTGCTCGGCCAGACGGTGCTTAGCAACTTATTCGGCGATTTCGCCGACCCGATCGGTGCCACGGTGTTGGTGAAAAATGTCCCGATGACGGTGGTTGGGGTCTTGACTGCCAAGGGGCACTCCGCCAGCGGTCAGGATCAGGATGACGTGATATTCATCCCTTTCACCACGTCGCAGGAGCGCATTCTGGGTGTCGCGTCGCCGTCGTCCGCCCAGACCCTGTCGAACAATGTTTTCGCCACCATTGGGCCGCCGCCCAATCCTTTCGGCGTCGTGCCGAAGCTTGAAGGGTTCGTCAACACCATTTACGTTCAGGCGCGCAGCCCGGCAATGGTGAAGACGGCGCTCGAACAGGTGACAAAGACTCTCGAGAGGACACACCGGATCCTGCCGGGAAAACCCGACGATTTCGTGGTACGGGATCTGACCGAGATCGCTGAAGTGGCGGAACAGAGCTCAAAAGCCATGGAGCTGCTGCTGGCCGCGATCGCCTCCATCTCGCTGGTCGTCGGCGGCATCGGCATCATGAATATCCTGCTGGTTTCCGTGACGGAGCGGACGCGCGAAATCGGCATCCGCATGGCCACCGGCGCGCGGCGACTGCACGTATTGGCGCAGTTTCTCATCGAGGCGATGCTGCTGGCGCTGATGGGCGGCATTGCAGGCATCGCCGCCGGAGTGGTCGTATCGCTGCTGATCTCGCACCTTGCGGGTTGGCCGATACTGCTGGAAGTCGACGTGATGATCGCGGCGTTTGCATTCTCGGGAGCGGTCGGCGTGTTCTTCGGCTTCTATCCTGCGCGGCAGGCGTCGCGCCTGAATCCGATCGATGCGCTGCGTTACGAATAAACGCACGCTGCCCCGGCGTTTGCTGAGGCGATGGCTTATCAGCATTGCCGCGGCCTCGGCGCTTGCGAGCTGCGCCGTCGGTCCGAACTTTCACCAACCGAAACCGCCGGATACCTCGGCCTACCTGCACCCGACCTCCGACACCGCGCCGGTGCAGGCGGAGAAGCAGGACGTGCAAAATGTTTCACCAGCTGCCGAGCTCGC
>Ga0210391_10003085_pt1 | contig 14181 bp, 12 predicted proteins | sample IncBWC12OmetaG_FD_160573 | JGI IMG/M metagenome (GOLD analysis project Ga0210391, IMG submission 160573) | Forest soil microbial communities from Barre Woods Harvard Forest LTER site, Petersham, Massachusetts, United States - Inc-BW-C-12-O ... | reverse complement strand
TGCCACACCGCGCGTCTACTTCTCGCTCCTGTTACCTTTGATGCTTTTTTCAGCGTACGCGATGCACTATTTCTAGAGCAATAGTAGTTCCGTTCTCTCTACCTAAAACGAAAAGGCTAGTACTTTTGTTCCAAGCCCCTGTGTAAAAAGACATTATCTAAAACTGGGAGCTTAAGAGCATCTGGTACGAATCGAAGGGAGGAAGAAATACGAGGGAAAAAATGTCCTACTTTTGCAAACTCTATATGGGTTTCGGTAGACTGCCCGCGATTTCACGCATCTGTTTTGTGTGGCGCACTTCGTGCGAGGCGATAAATTGCAGCCATTGGTAGACGTTCAATGTTCCGAGAGCCGGATGCGCCCAGCAGTATTCGCCCATATTCCGGCCTCTCGTTTCTTCCATAAATGCCAGTGAGCGTTCCCGTACAGTGCGCAATTCCGCGAGCATTCCCTCTTTATCGCGTAGCATTTCCGGCTCGACGGGCGCTGGCGCCTTACGCCGAATCCACCGCGACTCCACAAGGGCCATCGGAATGTGAATTCTCTTCAACAAAGAAACGCGCTTCGGCGACTTCTGCGCTACTCGATCTGCTTTACCAATCACTGCTCGTTCCACCATCATCAAATGCGCAACCAGTTCCGCCGCCGACCATCTCCCTTCGCTAGGTCTGGTTTTCCATTCCTCAGCGGGCACAGCATCGGCTGCGATCAAAAGTCCTCCGCGCGTTTTCACCAGGTTGGCAATAATGGGATCAAGTTTTTGCATTGCGTCTAGCTTCCACTGCGGCTCGTCAAACGGAGCCGCCGCCAGCCTGCTCGAACGCGTGCGCGAGTTGCAGCACGGTTGCTTCGCCGAACGCTGGACCAAAGATTTGCAAGCCTACAGGAAGCTTTCCGTTGATTTTTCCGCAGGGAACGGAGATGCCTGGCATACCTGCCAGGGATCCCGTAACCGTATATATATCAGCAAGATACATCTGAAGAGGGTCGTTTGTTTTCTCGCCGAGTTTAAAGGGAGGTATCGGCGAGGTCGGCGTAACAATCACGTCCACTTTGGTGAAGGCCTCTCGAAAATCTTGGGCAATCAGGGCGCGAACTTTCTGGCCCTTCAGGTAGTAAGCATCGTAGTAGCCCGCCGATAATACATAGGTCCCAAGAACGATCCGTCGTTTGACCTCGGCGCCAAATCCCGCGCCTCGCGTCTTGCGGTACATCGCCAGCAGGGAATCGTCTTCCACGCGCAGCCCGTAGCGCACTCCGTCATACCGCGCCAGGTTGGAGCTCGCCTCGGCGGTGGCGATAATGTAATACGTCGCGATGGCGTAATCCGTATGGGCCATGCGGATTTCGCGCAGCTCGCACCCGAGTTTCTTGAGGAGCTCGATCCCCGCCTCAATCTTCTTCCGTACCCCGTCGTCCATTCCCTCGGCGAAATACTCCTTGGGGATGCCTATCCGCAGCCCCTTGACTGGTTTTTCCATCGCGGCGCGATAATCCGGAACAGGTACGGTGGTTGAGGTCGAATCGTTTGCATCGCGCCCCGCGATCACTTCCAATACGGCAGCTACGTCGCGAGTGTTCGTTGCAAACGGGCCAATGCGGTCCAAAGAAGACGCAAAGGCAATGAGTCCATAACGTGAAACCCGCCCGTAGCTTCCCATCATCGCGGGTATGCCACAGAACGAGCCCGGCTGCCGGATCGATCCGCCAGTATCCGTTCCCAAAGAGGCCACGGCTAGACCAGCCGCCACGGCCGCAGCCGACCCGCCGCTTGAACCTCCCGGCACGCGGTCCAGCGCTTCCGGGTTTCGGACTGCCCCATAGGCAGAGTTTTCGTTCGAGCTGCCCATGGCAAACTCGTCGCAATTGGTCTTGCCGAGAATCACGGCTCCGGCGGTTTCTAGGCGTTCGATGGCTGTAGCGTCATACGGCGGTATGTAATGCTCAAGAATCTTGGAGCCGCAAGTCGTGCGCACTCCGCGCGTGCTGATTACGTCTTTGATTGCGATGGGTACGCCTGCCAGAGAAGGCAGTGGTTTCCCGGCGGCAACCAGTACATCCATGCGATCCGCCTGAGCGTAGGCTCGCTCCTCGGAAAGCGTCAGGTAGGCATTCAGCTCTGTGTTGCGCTCTCCAATTCGCTTGTAAAAATCCGACGTCAGCTCGCGGGCCGAAGTCTTTTTGGCCGCCAGCGTTTCTTTTACTCCGTCGATCGTCCAGGTCGTCATAGTGAGAGAAACATCTTTCCCTGTTTCCTTTTTAACTTTTGCTTAATTTTTGCTCAAACCCGGACAGTCAGGAGCGTCTCATCGCTCAATTACCTTCGGTACTCTAAAGTACGGAGGTTCGGGATCGGGGGCTTGTTTCAGAATTTCGGCGGCTACATTGCATGGCACTACGACGTCTTCCCTCAATGTGGCGTCGGCGGACTGGCCGTCAGCTAACACCTGCGCCATTGGTTCAACACCGGCAGTATCCAGTTCGTTCAATTTGCCGATGTATTCCAGGATTTCGTCAATTTGCGCGCGGTACATCTCGAGCTCGGCTTCGCTCAAGTCCAGATAGGCCAGCTCCGCAACCCTTTGCACATCTTCGCGGCTGATTTTCAAGGTGATTCCCCGCCTTTGGTTCGCTCGAAACGCAGCAAAATTCTAGCATATCCCCGCAGGTTGACCGGGTGGCTACTGGATCACGTGGGAGGCCTTGGGATCGGGGATAAGCACTACAAAATCGTAGCCGAAGATTACTCGCTCGAGTTCCGGGTCGATCTTGCCATACTTCGAAAAGCTATCGCGCAATGCGCGCAAATCATAGAGCGTCCAGGAATTCTCAATTTGTAAATCAAACAGCGGCTTAAAAAAGAGGAATGGAGAATCTTTGTCGCTCGCAAGATCGAGGGGCGCGGCTTCCGAAGGCTTTCCTATGCCCGCAAAGTGGAGTTGCTCGCCTTTCACCCCAACGATGAGTATGTTCACGGACTTCAACTGATTGGCCTCCGCCGCCTCGGCTATAAGGTTGCCCAGTTCGCTCGAATGCAGGGGATTGATGCCGCGATACATGTGATACGCGCCGAACTTGAAAAAAACTTTGGGCAAGACGCCGTTGCTTTGGGAAGAAGAAGCAAATGGTTCCGAGAAATTCTTTTTCATGAGCAGCGCGCGCTGCCGGTTCGATTTGTAGTAGTCGCCGCTCATGTTCTTCTGGTAGATCTCTCGGCTGACCAGAAATGCGTCAAATAGCTTCTGTGCTTCGGGCTTGCCCTGTTTTTTGAGGAGGTCCCGCACATGATCCAATTCTTCTTGTTTAGCGGTCATCATGAATAGATCGCCCGGGTTGCCGCTCTTCGCTGCGTTGGCACGCGCTTCGATCACCACTTTTTGCAGCGTCTCGACGGCGGCTTTCGCTTCGGGGCCTGGATTAGTTGCCAGAATCTTGTCTGCCACAAAGCCCGTTGCGCCCATGAATTCCTGATCCAATCCCCAGATGGTCATATGCCCCGGCGAAGCTGCCTTCTCGCATTTCTGCAGCATGGCAAACTCTTCCTGCCAGTTGTAGAACGCGATCGTTTCCGGATACATTTTTTCGAACTCCGCGAGTTGCTTTGGACCGTTGGCGCTGCGTGCCATCCTTTCAAGTTCAGGCGCAACGTACGTCCCGATTTCCAGCCCCATGTGGTGGAAGCCATGCGGCGCAAGCTCCGCGCAGAGGGACGCGGCGAACTCGGGGATTTGGCGAATGCCGTGATCTTCGCCGAGGGCCACGAACTGGGCATCTGCCAATGCCCCACGAAGAACTTCCGCACTGGGCCCCGCAAGTTTGCCGTCCTGTACGCTGATCGCCCCGCGGTTTTTCTTCAGAGTTCCAGCAAACTCCGCGTTTTGCGCTCGTAAACAATTTGCGAACAGGAAACTGGCGGCGAGAGCGAGCACAGCAATACGGTTCATATTCATTGCTTCTCCGTCGGGGTGAGCCATTCTCAGGGACAGTATGCTTTACGCATTCTAGAGAATAAAGGCCCCTGGTGAAACCTCCAGGAGGCTGTCGGTGCGGTTCGCCGAAAGGCTCGGTGCTTAGCGTTTTTCCCTCGGAAGCCCCGCGGATTCCAGCTCTGCGATGGAGTGATGCATGCTGGCCATCCGCCAATGTCCTTCAGATTTTTTGCACATGGCCATGCCACGGCCATGGAGCTTTCCCCGCGCTGATTCGATCGTAAATTCATACTCGTACCAAACCGCTTCGCCAATGGGATGAAAGGCGCTCTCGCGGATTTCCAGCTTCGAGGCTGGTTGCTGATGAAAATACCGCTGGCGGAAATAGCCGACGACTTGTTCGCGCCCGTAGAGTTCCGTGTCGGTCGAGAAGAGCACAATCTTTGGATCCAGGCAGTCGCCAAATTTCTCTTCGTCCGATGCATTGAATGCTTCGACGCATCGATGCATTTCGTGCTGCATCGCCGCCACCATTTCAGCGCTGTGAGTTTCGTCCGCTGTCGCCACATGAATCGTTTGCTCTCTGAGGTTAATGCTGGCACCCAGTTTTCCCAGGAGATCGACTCCCAGGATGCCGTCGATTTTTCGTCCGCAAGCCTTTCCAATGGCTGAAAGATCGATGGCCGGCAATTTCACCTCGAGCAATTTCGTTCGGCCCACCATTAAGTCCGGCAGTGTCACCTCCTTTGCGCTAGTCGCAAGCGTACCGCTCCAGGACGTCACGTGAATGTCCCGCGCCTGCCCCGTGGCAAACGATTCCAGATTCAACATCGAAGTCGCCGCCGTATCAACAAGGAACCACTTGTGCAGCCCAGCGATCTGGACTTCGATCATGGGTAGTACGTCGCAGCGCTCCAGTGGAAGCTCCTGCGCGCCCGCGATGGGCGGCGCGGTCGTGGCGCTGAAGAACATTGCTGCAAGAGCTGCGACGCGAAGCAGGCGGGATGAACGAAGGGGACGGAGGAGGATGGTATGGGCCATGAGGACACCTCAGGGCGAAGAGCATAGCACAACAAACGAACGTTCGTGCTTATTTGTGTGCCGTGTTACAGTATCTTCATGCCGCGCGCTCTTCGCTCCAAACCCAGCAAAAAGATCGTCAGGAAGCGCGTCAACAAAACCGTTCTGCGACGCCAGGCTAAAGGCCTCCGTACTCGCGAAGCTATTCTCGCCCGTGCCGTCGATATCGCCTCCGCGCAAGGCCTGGAAGGGCTCACCGTCGGCTCGCTCGCCGAACAGCTCGGCATGAGCAAAAGCGGCCTTTTCGCCCACTTCGGCTCGAAGGAAGAGTTACAACTAGCTACCGTTGAAATGGCGCGCCAGGTTTTCATCGATAAGGTGACGCGTCCTGCCATCGGCGCTCCCAAGGGCATGCCGCGACTTTGGTCTTTGATTGATCATTGGCTGATCCTCGTTGAAAAACGAGTTTTCGAAGGCGGATGCTTTTTTACCGCTGCTTCTTTTGAATTCGATGGCCGGCTGGGAGTCGTGCGCGACCGCATTGCGGAGATCATGCACGAATGGATTGGCGCGATCACTCGTTCGGTAGAGGGGGCGCAAAAAGCTGGCCACCTCGACGCAAAACTCGACGCGAAACGCCTCGCCTTCGAGTTTCACGCGATCGCCATAGGGGCGCACTGGGCGCATCAGCTACTTGAGGACAAACAAGCCTATTCGCGCGCGCGTCTGATGGCGCTCGAGAAGCTTCGCAGCGTGGCAACTCCTCAATCGCCTCGGGTTCCGTAATTTAGTTTTTCTTACAGGTCAACGGCTGGCGGGAACAACTTCCGCGGTCTTACGCGGATATTTTTTCGCGATGTAATTATCGACGAGCGTTTGAAAGGCCGCGGCCAGCTCGTCGTAAGTTCCCTCGAGCGTTACATCTTTTTTCCCATCAATATATATAGGGCAGCGGGGTGCTTCCCCCGTGCCCGGCAAACTAATGCCAATATTCGCGGCTTTCGATTCGCCCGGACCATTTACGATGCAGCCCATCACTGCCAGCGTCATTGTTTCCACGCCTTCGTACTGCGTCTTCCAGATGGGCATGCTTTCGCGGATATAGTCCTGCACGCGTTCGGCCAATTCCTGAAACGTGGTGCTTGTGGTGCGGCCGCAACCGGGGCAAGCCGTCACGCTCGGCGAAAACGATCGCAGCCCTAGCGCTTGGAGGAGTTCGCACGCCGCATAAACTTCTTCGCGACGGTCGCCACCAGGTTTTGGCGTCAGCGAAATGCGAATGGTGTCGCCGATTCCCTCATAGAGCAAAACGCCCAGCGATGCCGCTGACCAGATCTGCCCCTTCATGCCCATGCCTGCTTCGGTCAAGCCGAGATGCAGCGGCTGCTCCGTTTTGCTCGACAAATCGCGATACACGGTAATCAAATCGCGCGGCCGCGAAGTCTTGCACGAAATAATGATTTGATCGTGGCGCAGCCCGCACTCGAGTGCCAATTCCGTGGATTGCAGCGCGGAGAGCACCATACAGTCATTAATAATTTCTTCGGACTCCTTGCCCAGGTTTTTGTCCGTATTCTCCTGCATCTTGTGCATTACAAGCTCTTGATTCAGCGAGCCGCCGTTTACCCCTATGCGCACGGGCTTTCCGTTGTCGCGGGCAATTTTGCAGATCGTCGAGAATTGCTCGTCGCGGCGCTGGCCCGCGCCCACGTTGCCAGGATTGATGCGGTATTTGTCGAGTGCCTCGGCGCACTCCGGATACTTCGTCAGGAGAACGTGTCCGTTGTAATGAAAATCGCCGATGATTGGGGCGTTGCAGCCGGCATCCAGCAATCGCTTCTTAATCTCCGGCACAGCCGCGGCAGCCTCCGGTACATTCACCGTCCAGCGCACAATTTCAGAGCCCGCTTCTGCCAACTCCATGGTCTGCTTGAAAGTTGTCGCGACGTCGGCAGTATCCGTATTGGTCATGGACTGCACGACAATCGGCGCGCCGCCGCCCACAAGCACGTGGCCAACGCGCACGCCGTAAGTCTTGCGCCGTGGCCTCCCGTTCGCGGTGGCATCTGTACCTTTAATCTGTGTCAGCATTACTCTTTCATTTTAGCCTGACTTTGATTCGAATACGAATGCGGTGCAGGATTCTCGGCGTACTACAAATCAACCGGCCTCACCCACTTTCCGCTTCATTTCATTTCCCTGCGCGGCGCCTTTAATACCGAATCTGCGTCGCTAATCGTCATCACCATTACGCCCACAGTTTCCGCGAAGCTAATGCGCACCGCCGCCGCTCCACACGGACAAAATGCCCGGTTCCCAAGATGGAATAGCGGCCTCCCTATGGCTCCTTTCCGCGTCCAGGTAACTTGGCCACGATCCACAGTTACGTCAATCTGTTGGCTCGCACCGATACCGAGGACGTAGGTTCCCCGCACCGCCGCTGCGTCTTCGTCACTGACGGCAACTTGTGGATCGGCATCGGCGCCGCCTAGCGTTTTCAAAAATTCATAAACCGGACGCGCCGTTTCGCCGCCTACCTTCGCATGAGCCAGTAGACTGATGCTATGCGGTCCACGGATGCTCTGCACAGCTGGCTGGACCGCAATGAATGCTTTAACGACTTCCAGTTGCCCCAGCATCGTTGCGGAAAAGAGCGAAGGGCGGCCGCCCTTGGAAATCAGGTATTCGGCAATCGGCCTGTTTCCCATGTGCGATGCGGCTCCCAATGCGCTCTCCCAGTCGCCAAATCCCCAATCCCAGGCTGCGCACGCTAGCGACGGACGAGCTTCCACCAGTTCCTTCACACGGTTCAGGTCGAAATGCGCGACCGTCACCATCTCTCGCACCAATTCCGGCCCTTGGGTCGGAAAAAGGTCTGGCACGGGCTCATGGCTCTCGTTCAGGCTATTGGACATTTCGGCTCCGAACAGTTCGCGGTCGCGCACCAATGCAAACAGCGGAGCCGCGAATGTCGAGACTTTCAGCAGACTTCGGCGCGACCAGGTGTTTACCATCAGTTTTCCGCTCCACGTAGCTGGATGTCGGAGGCAGGATGCGCGGCCGGCTCTCGTAACGCAAATCAAATCAGCATCGCCGGGGCTTAGAAAAAAGCGATGGGCTAACTATCGCGGACTCAATGGCTTGGCGCTTCCGGTAAGGCGCTTCCGCTCGCATCTTTTGCAACGCGCGGCGAAAACTCTGCGGCAACCTTTTGTGCAACTTGGGATTCGACGTCCAGCGGATCATCAAGTGTGCGGTCCATGCGGACTACCCAGATATGCGTTTGGTCAGGCAAGCGAATTAAGTGAGCGAGAATGCGGGTCTGGGTGCCGCTGCGTTGTACCTGTCCCAGAACTACATATGCCGCACCCAATGAGGATGCAATGGCCTTCAAGTCGCGCTCGCTTCTGGGGAGTCGCAAAATCTGCGCGTTGCCGATCACGTTGTACTGCCCTTGGCTCATGGACGTGAGCCGCTCGACGACGCTGTCGGTCAGTCCATCCGTGAAGGTCGCCAAGTCCGGATTTGCGGTTTCATTATCAAACCGTAGTACCGCTATGATCGGCAGTCGCCTCGAAGCGTCTTTTGTCCGCAAACGATATCCGGCAGCGAAGGCCATTCCCAATAGCAGAGTTGCAACGAGAACACCGGCTACGACCAAGCGGAGAGAAAACTTTCGTCCTTCTCCAGTCGGCTCCGCCGGTTCGGATGCCGCATTCGCGGCCATTGCGACCGGCGCGATGAACTGGTATCCCCGTTTGGGGATTGTGCGAATGAATCGTGGAGCTGTGGCATCGTCGTCCAGCGCTGACCGGATCTGCGCCATACAGAAGTTCAGTCCGCGGTCAAAATCGACAAATGTACCTTCGCCCCACACTTCTCGCTGTAACTCTTCGCGGCTGACGACTTGCCCTGCTTGTTGAATCAAACACCCGAGTACCTGGGCCGGTTGGGCCTGCAGGCGGATGAGCTCACCTTCGCGGCGGAGCTCGCGGTCCGTCGCGCTAAATTCGAAAATCCCGAAGCGAAACCGATCTGATTTCATATCGCTGTCCGCGATTGTCGCATCAACGTGAGCGCGCGGCAAAACAAAAGACCAGCGGCACGGGCCATTTGTGCGCGCCGCGCCTTCGGTTTTTTCTTCCCCTTGCTTATTGACAGGAGCGGTTGCATAATCCCTGTCAGTAACTAAGGGGAGCCACATTGACTAAGCCGACTGATCTTGTGCAAGGCACTCTCGACCTGCTCATCCTCAAGACCATAGCGCTCGAGCCCATGCATGGTTGGGCCATTGCTCAGCGGATCCGCCGCGTTTCCAATAATGTCCTGCAAGTGAATCAAGGCGCGCTCTATCCCGCGCTGCACCGGCTCGAACAGCAAGCGTGGATTCAGGCTAAATGGGGCGAATCGGAAAACAATCGCCGGGCGAAATATTATTCGCTAACCAAGGCTGGTCAGAAATACCTCAAGTCCGAAGAATCGAACTGGGAACGCCTCTCATCCGCGATCGGGCTCGTCTTGAAAACAGTTTGAGGAGGTATGCAAATGCGCTGGGTGCAAAGCATTTCCAATACACTGCGCTCCTTGCTTCGCAGAAGTACAGCCGAGCAAGACCTTGGCTCGGAGTTGCGCTTTCACATCGAGCGCCAAGTCGAAGAAAATATCGCGGCCGGAATGTCCGCGCAAGAGGCCCGCCGCGCGGCAGTGCGCGAATTTGGCGGCGTAGAGCAAGTGAAGGAAAATTGCCGCGACACGCGCCGCACGAACCATCTCGAGAACTTGCTTAATGACTTCTGTTACGGCCTTCGCATGTTGCGGAAGAGTCCTAGCTTTACGTTTTTCGCGGTGGCGGTCCTCGCGCTGGGAATCGCGGCGAACTCCGCGATTTTTAGCATTGCGGACGCTGTTCTGATTCGGCCGCTTCCCTATGCGGATGCCAATCGGTTGGTGCTTGTTTGGGAAGACGCGTCGGCCTTTGGATTCCCGAAGAACACGCCTGCTCCAGGAAACTTTTCTGATTGGAAATCACGCAACCAGGTCTTTGAAGACGTTGCTGCGGTTCCGTATGGCGGCTACTTCAATCTCACTGGAAATGGGACCCCGGAGCAACTGGATGGAAGAAAAATTACGGCAAATCTCTTTTCCGTTTTGGGCGTGAGTCCCGCCCTGGGCCGCGATTTTCGCCCCGAAGATGATGTTCCAGGGGCTTCTCCCGTGGCGATTTTGAGCCATGGTCTCTGGCTGCGGCGTTTTGGAGGGGATCCGCAGATCATCGGAAAAGAAATTTCGTTGAACTACCAGAAATGTACGGTCATCGGAGTGATGGCAAAAGGCTTTCAGTATCCGGACCGTGAGACCGAAATCTGGATTCCCGCTCAATTCACCAAGGAAATTCTGGCTGACCACGGAAGTCATTATTTGAGTGTGCTCGCCAGGATCAAGCCCGGTATCTCGCTAAAGACCGTTAACGCCAATCTCGCGACGATCGCCTCGGAGTTGGAAAAGGAACACCCCGATTCGAACGCCAAGGTCGGGGCATTCGCCGTCGCGCTCCGCGAGGAATTCGCCGGCGATGTCCGCCCCGCGATTCTGATGCTTGTCGGAGCCGTCTGTTTCGTTCTGCTCATTGCCTGCGCAAACGTCGCAAATCTTTTGCTCTCACGCGCCACCGCGCGGCGCCGGGAAATGGCGATGCGCCTCGCGCTTGGCGCCACTCGCGGACGCATCGTCCAGCAAATGCTGACGGAAAGCGTGTTGCTCGCGATTTTTGCAGGCATTGCGGGGTTGCTTCTCTCCGTCTGGGGAACAAAATTTCTTGCGACGTTGATTCCAGCGGGCATCGCGCCGTTGACGGGGACGGGTGTTGACGCGCGCGTTCTAATCTTTACACTCGCCGTCACGCTCGCCACCGGTATCCTGTTCGGAATCATTCCCGCGTCGCGCGTGTCGCAGTTCCATCTCACACCATCCTTGAAACAGGGCGGCGGCCAAGGCGGCGTCGGCTCGGGCGGCCAGCGGTTGCGTGACGCGCTGGTGATTTGCGAAGTCGCGCTCGCTATCGTTTTGCTTGCCGGCGGCGCGCTCATGATTCGAAGCCTTCAGAATCTCTACCATCTTGATCCGGGTTTTCGCGCCGATCATGTTCTTGTGATGCGAACACCTTTGCCAAGGCCAAAATACGAAGTAGTCGCCAGCAGAAGAGCGTTCTTTGACCAAGTGCTCTGGCAGGTGAAAAATCTACCCGGGGTGGTTGCGGCCGGCTACACCACGTGGATTCCCCTGACGAATCCGGGCGGCGCGATGGGCATCACCATCGAAGGCAAGCCTGAGCCGGCGCCGGGGCAGATGCTCATTCCGAACGTGCGCATGATCAGCAAAGATTACATCGCCGCGCTTCGCATGAAACTCATCGAAGGTAGATCGTTCGAACAGGGCGACGGTTTCGGGAAGCCTCTCGTCGCGCTTATTAATCAGACGATGGCAAAAAATTATTGGCCCGGCGAAAATTCCATCGGCAGGCACTTCAAATTCGGAGTGTACAGCGAAGATCACCCGTGGATTACGGTGGTGGGAATCGTCGGCGATGTTCATCAGGCTGGGCTCGATCTTCCCGCTCGAGCCGAAATGTATCTGCCTTACCAACAGCAGGATCGGGGCTACGATCCTGAGTACCTTGCCGTTCGAACCAGTGGCGATCCCATGGCGCTTGCCGAAATCGTGAGGCAGCAGATCTGGTCGGTGGATAAAGAACAGCCCGTTGCTGGCGTGATGCCGCTCGAAGATTTGGTCGATGAGAATCTGGCTTCGCGCAGAATGCAAGCGTCGTTGCTCAGCGGTTTCGCCGCGTTGGCGCTTCTGCTTGTCACGCTCGGAATTTATGCCGTGCTTTCGTTTGCTGTCACGCAGCGGACGCAGGAAATCGGCGTGCGCGTTGCGCTTGGGGCGCAGCCGCGCGATGTTTTGCGCATGATTTTTTCGCAAGGCTTAAAGTTGTTTCTAATTGGCGCGGTGATTGGATTGGCGTCAGCTTTCGCACTGTCACGCGCCCTCGTGCATTTGCTCTATGGGGTGAGCGCGTATGATCCCGCGTCCTTCGCCATTGTGACGATTCTATTGGCGTTTGTCGCTCTGCTGGCTTGCTATATTCCCGCGCGTCGCGCCACCCGCGTCGACCCGCTTGTTGCACTGCGCTATGAGTGAGCGCGAAAAAGCCTGTCCTTCAAGTTAGGAACCGGCGGCGTGGGCGCCGATATTTCCGCGGAGGCCGAGCGCGTCGGCTTCCTCACGCATCGCGGAAATACAAAAGCCGATATGCTCTTCCAGTGGGATGCCTAGCTCTCCAGCGCCTTTGCGGACGTCGTCGCGGCTGACGCCTTTGGCGAACGCTTTGTCTTTCAGTCGCCGCTTCACCGAATCCACTTCAAGATCGAGGATGCTCTTCGATGGTCGGACATACGAGCAGGCGGTGAGGAAGCCGGCGAGCTCGTCACAGGCAAAGAGCGTGTGCTCGAGAGGCGACTGGCGGGCGACCCCCGAATAATCGGCGTGCGAAAGAATTGCGCGAACGATTTCTTCAGAGTACCCGTGCTCGCGCAGAATTTTCGCGCCCTCCGCGGGATGACCCGAGTCGGCGGCGTGTTCGTTGTTGGGCCAGCGCTCGTAATCGAAATCATGGAGTAGCGCAGCGAGACCCCAAGTCTCCTCATCCGCGCCCTGCTTGCGCGCATAAGCGCGGACGCAGGCTTCGACGGCCAGCATGTGCTTGCGCAGGCTCTCCGATTCTGTGAATTCGCACAGAAGCTTCCAGGCATCGAGGCGTGTGGGCATGCGTTTCTCCAGGTTGCGAAGGCAGTAGTGTATCGCAGGAAATAATGCTGGCGTCTTTGTACTTATATTCGCCGGCAGGATGCTTCTCTTCGGCCATCCTTCAATAATGAACAAAATGGGAGTTCGAGTTCCGATGATTGGGGAAGGCCAGCTCGGTTCCGAGCTGGCCTTCCCCCAGTGTGCTGTAACTCCCGAAGTGTCTCTTTCTCATGCACTTTGGACTCACAAGCGACGGCGTCCCTTATTGGTTGGCTCCTCCCGAACCGCCGGTTGGGGGAGCGTCTTGCTGGACTTCTTTCTCGGCTTGGTTTGCCTCTTGCTGTTGCTTTTGCAAGTCGGCGACGGCGGCAGGATCCGGAGCAGCCGTGCCATCAGGATTCTTCCGTGGATCGGCGGCCGGTCCCGTGGGAATTCCGTCCTTGCCTTGATTTTTGGCCAGAGATTCCAAGCCGGAGTCGAGTTGCTCGGCGAATTGGTTGTGCATGTCCTGGAGGTCCGCGATCTGGATGCGCGGAGTTGATCCGCCTGCACAGTCCGTCTTCTGGCTGCTGACAACATTCACGGCGAGGGTGTTGTTCTGGTCGGGAGTGGTTTCGGTGCGCATGAGAACGTCACCGGGGCTGAGAGTGCACGGCTGATCATTCGCGGTTACATCAAGGGCCGTCGTAACGACGAAGACGCGAAGGCTGGGGTCGAGAGCTGCGGGCACGTCGTCAGTGCTCGTCGCAGGCGGCGGCGAATCGGGCGCAGGCGAGGCGCCGGACGCGGTCGTCTGCTCTGCAGCGGCTTGCTGAGCGGCGAGCTGACGCTGCACTTCCTGGGCGATCAATTCCTTTACTTCAGGAGTCAGCGTCACTTGAGCATCTGCCGTTTGCTGCGGCTGAGGTGACCCAGCTTGGTATTGAGCTTGTGCGGCAGCGTTTGCGTTGGCCGCCGCTGCGTTAGCATTCGCTGCTGCGGCATTCGCGTTGGCCGCCGCTTGAGCCTGAGCCGCATAAGCAGCCTGGAGATTTTGTGCGATCAGGTAATCAGTCAGCCAAAACGCTGCCGAGGGATAAACGGGATAGGGCGCGAAATAATAACCATAAGAGCGATACCACGGAGAGCCGTACCAGCCCCAACCTGTATATACGATTGGCGGTCCCCACGGACGGTAACCCCACCCGTAAAAAGCCGGACGATAGTAGTAGGGGGGAACGTAGCGATAGTACGTAGCGCCGCGGTAAGGATAGCCGCGATAGACAGCGACGGTGGTGTGGCCGCCATAGACATAAGTGCGGCGCATGTAGGTTGCGCCACCTGTTTGATATGTCCGCTCAGCGTACCCACGATTCGGACCCGTGGTAACGACTCGGCCATTAATCTGGCCGTTAGGACCGCGATATACCGTAGTGACTTGGCGCTG
>Ga0210391_10003083_pt1 | contig 14183 bp, 8 predicted proteins | sample IncBWC12OmetaG_FD_160573 | JGI IMG/M metagenome (GOLD analysis project Ga0210391, IMG submission 160573) | Forest soil microbial communities from Barre Woods Harvard Forest LTER site, Petersham, Massachusetts, United States - Inc-BW-C-12-O ... | reverse complement strand
AAGGAGCTGGGAAACGTCAAGCGCGCCGAAAAGGCCGAGCAGGAAATCGATGCACTGACCTCGGAACTCTCGCGCGCAGTGGGGCTCGGTGGACGTAATCGGCGGGCGTCGTCGGCTTCGGAGCGAGCCCGACAGAGTATCGCCAAGACTATCAAGTCGGTACTGGACAGGATCGCGCAGAGCAACACGGCGATGGGAGATATCCTGTCGCGATGCATCAAGACGGGGACCTTCTGCTCCTACCAGCCCGATCCCGATTTTCCGATTTCGTGGGATTTCAATCCGACGACTATCGAGCCGGCGAAGCCTACAACCTCAGATGGCGAGCATGTCCCGGCGCATACCGATCGTCCGCAGGCATCAACCGCAGTGCTGGAGATCGCCCCATTTTCGTTCGCAGGTCGAACCGCCTTCGTGGGACGCGAATCTGAACGCGGCACGATCCGCGCGGCAATGGACCGCGCGTCAACTGGCCACGGATCAGTCGTCATGCTGGAGGGCGGACTGGGAGTAGGTAAGACCCGATTAGCTATGGAGATGGCGGAGTACGCGTCGCGCGGCGGCTTCAGATGCCAGGTCGGGCATTGTTACGAGAGAGAAGAACGGTATCCCTTTCTCCCGTTCGCCGAGATCATCGAAGGTGCCGTCGCCGAGCGGGGCCCCGATTATTTCCGGCATCGGGTGGGGGACAATATGGCTGAACTGGCGCAGATAGCCCCAAGCCTTCGGCGAATCTTTCCGGACATTCCGCAACCGCTGGAGCTGCCATCGGCGCAGAAACGGCGCCATCTTTTTCAAAGCGTTTCTGATACGACGGCGCGCGCCGCTCAATCACGTCCGCAGTTGTACATCCTCGAGGACCTTCATTGGGCCGACGAATCCACGCTGGCGCTTCTGATTCATCTAGCCAATCGGGTAGCGCACCTTCCAGTCGTAATCATCGGGACTTTTCGCGGCGGACGTTCCGAAAACAATCCAGTGCTGGTCAGGACTCTGGAAGAGCTTATTCGGATGGGCATCCGCCCGCTGAAGCTGGGTTGCCTCTCGAAGGACGCCACCGCACAAATGTTGCGCGCGCTAAGCGAGCGTCAGGATGTCCCGGAAAATTTGGTGAGCCTCATCTTCGAGGAAAGCCAGGGATATCCATTCTTCGTCGAGGAGGTGTACCGGCATCTGATCGAAGAGGGGAAGGTCTTCGATTCAGCCGGCCAATTCCGCACCGACGTTGAGATCGCCGAGGATGAAGTTCCAGAAAGCGTGCGGCTGATCATCGGGCGCCGGCTCGAGCGGCTCGGCGAGAAGGAAAAACGCGCGCTGACGGCAGCTGCAGTGATCGGGCGCAGCTTTAGCTTCAGGCTTCTAAGCGCAATCTCCGAGATCGACGTTGACGAACTTTTCACCATCATCGAGAAGGTACAGCAGCTGGGAATAATCGTCACGAGCTCCGAGGCGCCGGACAAGCCATTCACCTTCTCCCATGAACTGGTGCGCCAAACGCTGCTTGCCGGCATCTCCACTCCGCGGCGACAGCACCTCCATGCGGGAGTCGCCCACGCAATGGCGCGGCTCCAAGGCGATGCGGTCAACAAGCGCGGCAGCGATCTAGTTACTGCCCGATAAAGGCGAACTCGACGGATAGTCCGCCAGGCGCGCGCAGCCGCCGATTGATCGCACAACGATGTGTGCGGTTATTTTTCGCGCCTACAATCACACTGGCAATGGAGAACTCTTATGACAGAAAACCATGATTACAAGCGCTTCAAGCCAAGCGAGATCGCTCGCTCCTTTCCAGCGACTGCGGATACGCGATTGATCGACACCTATCTGACCAACGAACCGGCCGCGAGCTGCCGAGTCTGGCGGGTCTACCGGGAATTACCTCCGCACTATCATTCGCGCTGCGACGAATACCTCTATGTCTTGTCGGGCAGAGGTATCTTCTGGATGGACGACGCCTCGAACGCGGCGGAGTTCGCGCCCGGCGACCTGCTCTTCTTCAAATGCGGAACCGTTCATGCTCTGCCCAAGATTCTTGAAGGGCCCGTAGTTTTTCTTTCGTTCGACACGCCGAGACGCGACCCGAAAGACGTCATCTTCGTCAATCCCGAGGACGGAACGCCGGAGAGCTTCGTCCGACGAAAAGCATTAACCTGAGCTGTGCTTCCCCATCTTCTTCTGAATGGGGAAAGCCTAACCTCAGCACGAGCACTTACGGAGAAGCCGAAGATGAATCTGAACCTGAGCGGAAAATCGGTGCTGGTTACCGGCGCCAGCAAAGGTATCGGGCGCGCGATTGCAGCTGCGTTTGCGGCGGAGGGAGCGCAAGTCGCGATGACCGCGCGGGGCAGCGAGGATCTGAGTCGCGCCGCTGAGGAAATTCGCAACGCAGGTGGAAAGACGCTCGCGATAACGGGCGATGTTACGAAAGAAGCCGATCTCAAGCGTATCGTCGATGAAACCGTCGCGCGCTTCGGCACCATCCACGTGCTGGTCAACAATGCCGGCGGCGCCAAGGGCTTCAATGCCTTCGAGCAATCGAGCGATCAGGAATGGCTGGAGACCTTCGACCTGAATTTGTTCTCGGTGGTTCGCTTGACGCGCGCGGTGCTGCCGATAATGCGCAAACAGAAATGGGGGCGAATCATCAACATTTCCAGCGAGTCGGGAACTCAGCCGGACGCGCAGATGGCGCCCTACAACGCCTCGAAGGCCGCGCTCAACAGTCTCACCAAGAGCCTTTCAAAGGCGGTCGCGCTCGATGGAATCCTGGTCAACACGGTTTCCCCCGCGTTCATCGAAACCCCGCTCATCACGAATGCGATGGAAGCGCAGGCGAAGGCGCGCGGCATCACGCCGCAGGAAGCGTTGAAGGGATTCATGAACACCTTCCGTCCGCACATCGAATTGAAGCGTGCCGGCCGCCCCGAGGAGGTTGCAGGAATCGTGGTATTCCTCGCCTCGGACGAGGCATCATTCATAACGGGCAGCAACTTCCGCGTCGACGGCGGCTCAGTCGCGAGTATTTGACCGAGATGAGTAACCGCGAAAAACCCTGAGGGACCGACTTATGCCCGATTTAGAAAAAAATCCGGTAACGATCTTCACCGATCCGAACGCGTACGCGGACTTGCAGGCCTGGCATAGCGTCGCGGCGCGGCTGCGAAAAGAAGATCCAGTCTGCAGAATCGAGGTTCCACGGTTCGAGCCGTTTTGGGCGGTCACCAGGCATGCCGATGTGATCGAGATCGAGCGGCAAAACGACAAGTTCCACAACACGATCGCATCTGTCCTGCAGACCAGCGATCAAACCGCCCGGATGCGGGAGTTGGGTCCGATGTTGAAGACCCTCATCAACATGGACGGACAAGAGCATCGAAACTACCGTGCAGTTACCAACGACTGGTTTAAACCCCTCAATCTGAGACGGACCTTCGAGACGAGAATTGCGGAGCTTTCCCGCAAATACGTTGATCGGATGGTCGAGTTCGGCGACGAATGCGATTTTGCCATGGACGTCGCTCGCTTCTACCCGCTGCAGGTCATCATGAGCATCCTCGGCGTGCCGGAGTCAGATGAACTGAAGATGCTTGACCTGACGCAGAAGTTATTCGGCGCCGATGATCCCGACTTCGCCGGCGGACCTGACCGGCAGGCAGCGGCGCTCGCTGCGGTGATGGATTTTATTTCCTACTTCAGAGATATGACTGCGGATCGCCGCGCTCATCCGAGCGGCGATTTGGCGTCGACAATCGCGAACGGTACGATCGACGGGCAGCCGCTCGATGACCTGCGGACATTCAGCTACTACGTAATCGTGGCAACGGCTGGACACGACACCACGTCCAGTACTCTCGCAGGAGGACTCGAAGAACTGATTCGCAATCCGGGTCAGATAAAGCTGCTGCAGAAGAGCCCGGATTTGATCGACAACGCGGTGGAAGAGATGATCCGATGGGTCACCCCGGTGCGCCATTTCATGCGTTTTGCGCAAGAGGACTACACGCTGCGTGGCAGGAAGATTAAGGCAGGCGACGGCCTGTTGATGTCATATCTCTCCGCCAATCGCGATGAAGAAGTGTTTGAACAGCCATTTCGCTTCGATGTCCAGCGCAAGAACGCAGAAGACCATCTTGCGTTCGGAGTTGGCGTTCATTTCTGCCTTGGAGCGACACTCGCCCGGATGGAGTTGCGCACCTTCTTTCGCGAACTGTTGCCCAGACTTGAACAAATCGAATTGACCGGGCCAACCCAATACACTGCGGCGACCTTCGTTGGAGCACCGAAGCGAATTCCAATCCGGTACAAGCTGCGAAAATAGTTCCTGCTCCTACCTATCGGGCGAGCAGAGTCTTAGTCATCTCGACGTGGCGAGGCATTCCGATCTGCGCATAACTCTCGAGCGCTTCATTGAGCAGCGTTTGCGCTTTTTCTCGATCGCCTTGGGCGGCGCGATCGATTAGCATCATTGCGTGGAAGCGACGTATCTCCGCTTGTTCGAGGCGGTCTGGTAAGGACTCGGCCAGCTGCATCGCGATCTGAAAATGCTCTTCAGCGGCTTTCCATTGACGGCCTGCTGACGCGGCGACTCCCGCGATCGTGTGCGTCAAGCGGAAGATTGGCCAAAGCACAATCGGTCCAATGCCGAGCAGCTCGCGCACCAGCGGGTCAAGCTCTTCAGCTTGCGAATGCTCGCCCAGCATGACGAGGCCCTCAATCGCAAGCGCGAGCATCAACCACGAACCCGCCGTGTTCGGTTCGCCGCGACGAGGAAGCAGGCCGCGCGCCTCATCAAGGATTGCGAGCGCGCCGTCGCGATCGCCTGCGTAGGCCATCTGTCGAAAAATCGTTCCAGCGCCGAGTCCGTCCATGGAGCTCCTCGGATGTCCGCGGCGCGAGGCCTGGATATGCGACGGAGCGCTGCTCCAGTTTCCGCGAAAGAAATCTACCAGGCTTAGTTGTACCTCGAAGAAAACTTCCAGGTGGGCAAACGATGCCTCCCGTTCAGATCTCCGCACTCGCTGAAACTCGGCTTCGAGTTTCGCCAAGTCCGGCGCTTTACCAAAATCTATCCAGGCGCGCGTGCTAATGCAGAACGCGAGCGAGAGAGACTGCCCGATCTGATTCGCCAGAGGTTCAAGCTCGTCCGCGATTCTCAGCGCTTCTTGCGGGCGCCCAAGATAGAGAACTTCCTGATGCAGAATCAGCAACTCCAGGACAAACTCCCACGGAGGCAGTTCCGATCCACCGGGTTGTTTGCCTGGGAGGCCACCTTGGACAGCCTCCCGCAAGCGAAGGAATTGGATATCTATTATGGACCTAAGATTAAGTAATCTGGCCTCCAGCCTTGAGTCTGAGCGCTGGGAGGCAATCTTCAACGCTTCCCGCACGGCGTCATCGGCAGCCTGATAGACTCCTGCTGCCGCAAGCGCCTGCGCGAGGGTCGCGAGAAGACGCGCCCGGTCAACGCTAACTTCATCGAGATAAGTAAGTCCGCGTCGAGCGATTTCGGCTGCTTCCTGGAAGCGGCCAACCCAGATAGAGGCGGCCGCCAACTCGGTGAAGCTTCGTCCGCTCATCTCGCGATCATCGAGCTCTATATAAATCTCGAGCACTTCGCGTAGATGGGTCATCGCCGCATCCCATAGATCAAGGCCCCGCTCCGCCCGCGCAAGGCTCGCCAACAACTCGGCGCGTTCCCGTGCTTCGACGGCACTCTTATGCGACAGGGCAGACTCGAAATTGCGCCGCGCCTCCTCGAATGATGCAGCTCTAAGTGCACTCCTGCCTGCCAGCTTCAGCCAACGGAGTAGTTTTCGCTGGTCCGCAAACGAGCCTGCCTTGATCAGATGGTCGGCGACCTCCCGGGCGCGCTCGTTGACGGCGCCGGGATAGACCAGCTCAATCCCCTCGGCGACTGCGGCGTGCAGCTGTTGTTTGCGCGGATCCGAGATGCCGGCAATCAGCGTCTGACGCACGAGTTCATGAGCGAAAGCGAACGGATTGTCGGGTCCCTCGGAGCTGGGCAGGATTATTCCCATCTGTTGCGCTTTCTCGATCGCCGTGAAGAGTTCGTCAACATCGACCCGGCTCACCTGAGTCAGGAGGCGGAAGCTGAACTTACGCCCGATCATCGCCGCAGCCGCCAGCACCTGCATTTCGTTCTCGTCGAACCGTTCCAAACGGCGGCCGATGATCAAGCGCACATTTTCCGGAACCTCGATCTCGTCGATTTCGATGTCGGTGCGGAAATTGCCATCGACATCAAACACTTTGCCCTCTTCGAGCAGATGCCGGTAAACCTCCTCGACGAAGAACGGATTTCCCTGGCTCTCCTCGAAGATGAGATTCACCAACGCTTCCGGAGCTTGCCGGTGGCTGAGAGAATGCAACATCTCCGCGACGGCGTCCTTTGACAGACCGCCGAGCTTCAGCGGACGATTACCCATCCGGATCAGCTCTTCCAGGGTCCTGATCAACGCCAAATTTTGCTCAGAATATCCGTTGCGATAGGTGCCGATTATCACTGCCGGAAGCTGATTTATGCGGTTGGCAAGGTGAATCAGAAGCCCCAACGTGGTTTCGTCGGCCCATTGAAGGTCTTCCAGTATATGGACGGTCGGACGGCTTCGAGACGAGTGCGCCAGCCCCTCTGAAAAGCTTTGGAAAAGATAGCGGCGTTGCTGCGCAGGCGGCAGTTCCATTGGTGGCGGAATATCCGGAAAAATTCGTCGCAGGCTTGGAACGATCTGGGCCAACTGCGGTGCCCTGTCCCCCATCCGTCGCCGGAAATCCTCGGGGCTTGGCGCTTGTGCCAGACTGCTTTCGAGGATCTCGACGAAGGGCAAATAGGGAAAAGGTTCGTCTCTCTCGTAGCAATGGCCAACCGCGCATCGAAAGCCGGTTCGCGATGCGTACTCGCCCATCTCCATCGCCAGGCGGCTCTTGCCCACGCCCGATCCGCCTTCGAGCATCACGATCGAGCCGTGGCCGCTCAGCGCGCGATCGATCGCTGCACGTATCGTTGTGCGTTCGTTGTCCCGTCCCACAAACGCCGTCCGTTCTGCCAGCGAGAACGGCGAAACCTGAAGCACCACCGGTGACGTCCTCGGACGATCAAGATGTGCCACTGCGATATCGCGATTTGGATCCGGCGGCTGCTGCGGCTCGACAGTCGATTCACCGAATTCCCACGCAATCGGAAAATCAGGATCGGGCTCGTACGCGCAGAAAGTTCCTGTCTTTATGCGTCGCGACAGGACGTCCCCGAGCAATGCATCGCTCTGCGCGATTCTTTCCAGTACCGCCCTGATCGTCTTGGTGACGCTCTGCCGGGCCCGTTCAGACGCCGAAGCCGCCCGCCGATTACGCCCACCGAGCCCCACGGCGCGAGATAGTTCCGCAGTCAGCGCATCGATCTCCTGCTCCGCCCGCTCGGCGCGTGCTACATTTCCTGCCGCCTTGGCTTCTTCCAAATCTTCGTGCAGCTCGGAGAGCCTGCGCCGGTAAGCGACCTTGGCTTGATCGTCGAGCATCTCGCCCGCGTCACCGAGACTGCCAACATGAATGCCCGCCTTTGCGAGTTCCTCATCGGCCTGCGGCAAGCCTGCCGACTGGCCCGCTTCGTCCTCGTCGCGCTGGCTTGCAATTCCGCCCGCCAGATCGAGCACGTGGAATTCGGTCGAGGGATGACGGATTAGATGGGCGACGTAACCGAGTCCTTTGCTGTCCTTCAGACGAAAGGTTTTTCCGTCGAGACCTACGGTCCAGTACTCACCGTCTCTGGTGAAGATTCCTTTTTTTGGCGTAGCTCTAGTGCGGATGTTCGGACCTGGGTTATGGCTGCGAGCCGAGCCCCGTCGAGGACTCCGCGTATCCGGTGCCATCTGAATTCTCTAGGCCGTCTGGGCTGAATTTTTGGGGAACCGCGATCGCTTAGTTGTACCACCGGCATCAATTTTAGCCCATCCCTGCTTGTGCGGTGATTTTTCACGCCTGACGCAATGAGCCAATCAAATTGGAGAAATAGTTCTGAGCGGTGCGCTTGGTTCCTGGTGGACGTGACTCGCGAGCTTTGGATTCGTACAACGACGCAGCAAGGGAGAAAATCTCATGCCTTCCAATCACGGCGTAGTTTATCTCGGGCCCGGCAAAGTCGAAGTTCAGAGCATCGACTATCCTCGGTTGAAAACGCCGCAGAGAAAGAAGATCGACCACGGTGTCATCATCAAGCCGATCACGACCAACATCTGCGGCAGCGACCAGCATATGGTCCGCGGGCGCACGACAGCGCCGGCTGGACTGGTGCTGGGGCATGAGATTACCGGCGAAGTCATCGAATGTGGCAGCGGCGTTGAGTTCATCAGCAAGGGCGACCTGGTCTCAGTGCCGTTCAACGTCGCCTGCGGACGTTGCCGCAACTGCAAGGAGCGACGCACCGACGTCTGCCTCAACGTGAACCCCAGCCGGGCAGGCGGCGCTTATGGCTACGTCGATCTCGGCGGATGGATCGGAGGACAAGCCGAGTATGTGATGGTGCCATACGCTGATTGGAACCTGCTCAAGTTCCCGGACAAAGATCAGGCGCTCGCAAAGATAAGAGACCTTACCTGCCTTTAGCGATATTTTGCCGACCGGCTATCACGGATGCGTCACTGCGGGCGTAACCACCGGCTCGACCGTGCTCATCTCCGGCGCAGGGCCCGTAGGACTTGCGGCCGCATCGGCGGCGTTCCTGCTCGGCGCAGCGGTGGTGATCGTCGCGGATTTCAATCGAGCACGGCTCGAACACGCCCACTCATTCGGCTGCGAAACGATTGATCTCTCGCAAGGCGGTTCGATCGGTGACCAGTTGGAGAAAATCCTGCAGGTTCGGGAAGTGGATTGCGCCGTCGACTGCGTAGGCTTCGAGGCCAAGGGACATGGCAGCAAGGACGAGCCGGCTGTCGTACTCAACCAGTTAATTTGAAAGTGAGCGGCTTAAATTGCCGAGTCTGCCACGGCTGCGAATCCGGCTCGCTCAAGCATGGCCAACGCGAAAGCGCAGTCCGGAGCATCGACCAACACCACGCCCTTGTCGTTAATGATTCCGCCGATACGAGCCGAAGTGATCCCGGCGTTGCGGAGAGCCTCGAACGCTTCCTGAGCGATGCTGGAAACTGCCCCTTCGTCCTTCAATGGCTTCACGAAAATCCGCATATGTTCTCTGTAGCACAAATCCCGGTAGAAATGTGTTACGGAAAGAACATATTTGATTATTTGCAGGGCGGTATGGAGGATTTACTCATGGGAGCGGTGCCGCTTATTCCCACGAGTGTTCCCCTTTCATCGCGGAATCTGCCGAGCCGTCTGGCCTCAACTCAGCCTTCAGTGAGCATCTTTCGCAGTGATGCCGCACTGGCCATTCTTCAGGTTTTGAATCCTCTACGAAATGATGGCCTTTGAAATCCGTTATCATGCTTCCACCTGATACGACCCTAGACCCTGCTCCCGGTTTTAGATACGGACGAGAGCAGACGGCATGGAACCAAAGACGACAAACAGAAGGCGAAGCAACCAGCAACCTGTCCAGAGAATAGCCTCAAACTGCTGATTTGTTAGAATTCTGCTGCTGACAGGATCTTTTGTTCCCCCTGGACTCCTGTCGGTGGGCTATGGGCCGGGGGATCAGTTTCGCCGCTGGCCCGTGCTTTTTAGGCGAAACCAATCCCAAATTGTTGTCTCTAGATCAGTAGGTCTATCGAAGCACCCGTCGCAGAGTACAATGCGCGACTGAAACCGCGATGGCCCGCGGCTCGCTTCGAGAGACGCTTCGGAATCAAAGAGGAGCAAGCGGCCTGAGGCGGGCTCTTGGACCAAAGTCCAATTTCCAATGAAGCGTCCCAGAGGCATTATCTCCGAGACCTGATTCCAAAACGGAAGCCGAGATTGAGCTTTGAGGGCAGGTTCGGAGGGACGCCGCAATGAAAGAGAACTTCAGCGCATCACGAATTGGTTTTGGCGCGCGAGCCTTGACGCTCGCGCTCCTGTTGGTTGCTCTTGGCGGATCGCGTGCGTCTGCGCAGCAAGCTGCACCACCCCTGAGCCCGGCTGAGGCGATCGAGATTGCGAACGACGCTTACATCTATGGCTATTCGCTAATCACCACCGAGGTGACGCGGGTGCAGATGAGTAATGTGTCCACAGTCGAGGGAATGCATGCGCCGATGGGGCAGTTCGCCAACATCAAGCGCTATCCGCCGGCCGACTTCAGGGCCGTTTCCGCGCCCAACGCCGACACCCTTTACTCGGTTGCCTGGCTCGACTTGGCGCAGCCGCAGGTCTTCAGCCATCCGGACATGGGCAAACGTTTCTATCTGTTCGAGATGACCGATCTGTGGATGACGGACTTCGACTCGCCTGGCACCCGCACCACGGGCGGAAAGGCCGCGAGTTACTTGATCACTGGTCCCGGTTGGAACGGCACGATCCCGGCGGGGCTCACACAAATCAAGTGCGCTACCCGCTTCATGGTCATCCTGGGACGGACCTACGCCGACGGTTCCGACAAAGACTACACGGCGGTCAACGCCCTGCAAGCGCAGTACAAGATCGTTCCGTTGAGCGCCTACGGCAAGCATTTCGAATATCAGGCGCCGCCTGTGAACCCCAGTCCAGGCTTTAGCATGACTGACGCGCCGCAGGACGTGATCAACGCGATGGATACGTCCACCTACTTCAATCTGATGACGAAGCTGATGGGAGATGCGGCCCCGCCCGCTCCGGAAGACGCTCCGATGCTGGCGCGTATCGCAAAGATAGGTCTCGTTCCGGGCCAGCCCTACGACCCATCCAAGCTGGATCCGGCGGTGCAAGCGGCGATCAAGGACATGAATCCGGTAGCCATGAAAGTAATTCGCGAGAACAAAAGCAGTCTCGGTCATATGGCGAACGGATGGGTGATCACGACGGGCCTTGGGCGATATGGGACCAACTATACAAAGCGGGCAGTAGTTGCGGCATTCGGCTGGCCCGCCAATCTGCAGGATGATGCCGTGTATCCGTACACGACGATTGATAGCAAGGGGCAGCTCCTCACCGGCGCGAACCGTTATACGCTAACCTTCCCAAAGAGCGAGACTCCGCCCGTACGAGGGTTCTGGTCAATCACGATGTACGAGGTCGAGAGTAACGGCTGGTGGTTCGTTCCTAACGCGCTCAACAAGTTCACGGTCAGTCCGCGCGACAAGCTCAAGTACAATCCTGACGGTTCGCTGACTCTCTACTTCCAGAATGAGTCGCCAGGAAAGGGCAAGCAGGCAAATTGGCTTCCGGCCCCGACCGGAGAGTTCATTCCAATGCTCCGCATGTACTGGCCGAAGGAGACGCCCCCGTCGATTCTCGACGGAAGCTGGAAACCGCCCGCCGTCGAGGCGGCTCCTTGATCGAAACGAGGAGCGTATGGGAGCAGTGACTTCCTCAGAGATCAACACTTATGGGCCGACGGGGGCTCCTATGTAGAGGGCGAACGTTCGCGCGGCGAGACAGCGTCAGAATTACCCCTGGTCTCACGATGAACCGTACCGGAGAGCTGGAGAACATCGCGTGATATTTCATCTCGATGTGCTAGAGACTACGGAACGCAGCGATCTGAACGGAATAGAGAGACAGATGGGAAGCATGAGTATTAGACAACGAACTCTTCGTAATATCTCACTGAGCGCTGCATTGATGGTGGTCTGGTTGTTAACAGCCACTACTGTGCGTGCCCAGCAAACCACCGGCGTGCCAGGTGCGCCCGACGCCACCACTACGATCGACGGCCGGTACATTCCGGCGCCGCCGCAAAAATTTCAAGGCCAGATCAACCTTAACGCAGTCGACTCGAAACCGGCCTGGCCGGCGCGCGTGGTCCCACCGAAGGGCGCGCCGAACATCTTGCTGATTCTCACCGACGACGTCGGATTTGGTGCACCGTCCACCTTCGGCGGCGTCATTCCGACGCCCACGATGGACCGCATCGCTGCCGATGGGTTGCGCTACACCAATTTCCACTCGACTTCGCTGTGCTCGCCGACCCGGGCCGCGCTGATCACCGGCCGCAATCACCACTCGGTCGGGTTCGGTGTGATCTCCGAGATCGCTACGGGATACCCCGGTTACAACAGCGTAATAGGCAAGGACAGCGCCACGATTGGTCGCATTCTCCTCGATAGCGGGTATCGCACGTCGTGGTTCGGCAAGAATCACAACACACCGGTCTATCAGACGAGCCAGGCGGGTCCGTTCGACCAATGGCCGATCGGCATGGGCTTCCAATATTTCTTCGGCTTCCTGGGCGGCGATGCCGACCAGTGGGGGCCGGACTCGCTCTACCGAAACACAACGCACATCCAGCCTTTCCTCGGGAATCCGCAGTGGAATCTGACCACCGCCATGGCGGATGACGCCATCCACTGGATGAATGAGCTCAACGACATCAATCCGAATATGCCGTTCCTGTTGTACTACGCGCCCGGAGGCACGCACTCGCCGCACCATCCGACGCCGGAGTGGATCAAGAAGATCAGCGATATGCATCTGTTCGATAAGGGCTGGAACTCGGTGCGGGACCAGATCTTCTCTAACCAGAAAAGGCTCGGCGTGATCCCGCAGGATGCCAAACTGACGCCCTGGCCGAAGGACATGCTGAAGGAGTGGGACCAGCTCACTCCCGTCGAGCAGAAGCTCTTCATCCGCCAGGCCGACGTCTATGGCGCGTATCTAGCCTATACGGACCACGAGATCGGCCGCGTCATCCAGGCCGTGGACGACATTGGCAAGCTCGACAACACGCTCATCATCTATATCAGTGGCGACAACGGCTCTTCGGCCGAAGGCTCGCTCGTCGGCACGCCGAACGAAATCATTCCTTTCAACGGCATCCAGTTGACTGCCGAACAGGAGATGCCGTTCTACGATGCCTGGGGTTCCGCCATGACCTACCCCCACTATGCGGTCGGATGGGCTTGGGCGTTTGACACTCCGTACAAGTGGACGAAGCAGATCCCGTCCTTTTTCGGCGGAACGAAACAGGGCATGGCGATCTCATGGCCCGCGAAGATCAAGGACAAGGGCGGCATACGCTGGCAGTTTCACCATGTGATCGACATCGTGCCGACGCTGCTGGAAGTGACCGGCATTCCCGCACCCGTCATGGTCGATGGCATCGCGCAAAAGCCGATCGAAGGCGTGAGCATGGCGTATACCTTCGACAAGGCCAACGCCAACGTACCGTCGCGCCACCGCACCCAGTATTTCGAGATGCTGAGCGTACAGGGGCTGTACAACGACGGCTGGATGCTGAGCGGGGTTCCGATCCGCGCGCCCTGGCAACTGGATGTCAAGTCAATCCTCGATCCCGCCGGCGCCTACAAGTTCGAGCTGTACGATCTTAGCAAGGACTGGACGCAATACACCGATGTCGCCGCGGACAATCCGGTCAAAGTGCAGGAGATGAAGGATCTGATGTTCGGCGAATTCGCCAAGTATCAGGTGCTGCCGCTGGATGGCTCGGCGTCATCGCGATTCGTCACGCCGCGTCCCAGCCTGGCAGCGGGCCGAAAGGTGTTCAACTATTCTGGTACGCCCGTCAGCATCGCGGAGGGCAACCAGCCGAGTCTGCTCAACACCTCATATACGATCACGGCCGATATCGAGGTGCCGCAAGGCGGCGGCGACGGCGTGATCGTCGACGAGGGGGGACGATTTTGGGGTTACGGGCTCTATCTGCTGAAAGGCAAGCCGGTGTTCACGTATAACCTGCTCGACCTCAAGCGAACCCGCTGGGAGGGAACGGACGCGCTGACCCCCGGCAGGCATACGATCGAGTACGACTTCAAGTACGACGGGCTCGGCGAGGCGACGCTCGCTTACAACAATACGAGCGGTGTCGGCCGCGGCGGCACGGGGACGCTGAAGGTGGACGGCACGGTAGTGTCGACCCAGAAGCTGGACGCATCCCTTCCGCTGGTTAAGCCCCTCGACGTTGCGTTCGACATTGGTCTCAGCAGCGCCAACCCGGTGGACGACCACGACTACCAGGTGCCGTTCAACTTCAACGGCAAGATCAACAAGGTGACCATCGTTCTCGATCCGCCGAAACTCACGCCGGAAGATGTGCAGAAACTTGAAGCCGCCGAGCGCTCCGCCTCGGACTAGCAGTAACC
>Ga0210391_10003078_pt1 | contig 14197 bp, 8 predicted proteins | sample IncBWC12OmetaG_FD_160573 | JGI IMG/M metagenome (GOLD analysis project Ga0210391, IMG submission 160573) | Forest soil microbial communities from Barre Woods Harvard Forest LTER site, Petersham, Massachusetts, United States - Inc-BW-C-12-O ... | reverse complement strand
GCGACGTCTGCGTCTGGTAGACGAAGGCGGCCTGCCCGAACGGCGAGAAGTCGTCGATCGGGCTGAAGGTGTAGCGCGCTACGATGTTGCCCTTGAACTTCGGCACCACCGGCAGGTTGGTGCCCGTCGGCGCCTGCGGGCCGATCCACATGTACTCGCCTCCCGGCTGCTTGACGGCCCCGGGGAAGTCGAAAGCGTAATACGTCTGCAGCGTCGGGCAGTTGGTCACGCCAATCTGGCCGCAGTAATTCTGCGTGAGGTACGGATTGAGGAAAGTGAAGTTGGTGCTCAACATCATGTGGTCGGTCGCCGCCCACTGCAGCTCGTTCTCGAGTCCCTTGATGGTGGCATTGCCGCCGTTGGCGATGGCGGTGATGCTCGGGGGCACGAGGAACGAGAACTGGAAGTTGTCCCAGTCCTCCCAGAACAGTGCCCCGTTCCAGCGCAGGCGATGATCGAACCATGTCGTCTTCCAGCCGATTTCGTAGTTCTTCAGGTAGTCGGGCGCGTAGGTCTGGTTGTTCACCCCACCCACGCGGTTCACGCCACCCGGCCGGAAGCCCTTCGAATAGGTGGCGTAAATCAGCGCGTCCTTTGTCGGCTTATAGGTCAGCGTGGCCTTCGGAACGCTGCCCGAGTCGCTCACCTCGCTGTTGAGATCGGTGCAGGGTGCGTACTTGGTCGTGGGCGGAGCGGGCGGACTGCCGCAACCGTTGCCGAAGTAATTCGTGGAAAACCCGAAGAAGCCCTCCAGCGAGTTGTCGTAATGGTAGTAGCGGTACCCGCCGGTGAGCGTCCATTGCGGGCTGATGTCCCAGTCCGCCTGGATAAAAGCGGCCCTGTCCCGGTCGACGCGCTGCTCGTCGGTGAGCCAGATCGTGTTGCCGAAGTTAGGCTGCGAAAAGTAATCGGCGAACCCGCAGCAATTGGGGCTCGCGCCGCCGCCGTTCCCGCCATAGATACTGACCGGGTTGTAGCCCGGCATGGTGTAGTTCTGCCAGATGTTGTGCAGCTGGCGGTCGATGAAGAGGCCGAACGTGGCTTTCACCGGCTGATCGGCCGGCGTGCTGACGCGGAACTCGTCGCTCCACTTCTCGAAGTAGCCACCGCCGATCACGTACTCCTGCGGCATGACGGGATTTACGCCGGAGCACAGGCCCGGGGGGTTGGGCTGTCCCTTTCCAGGGTTGCCAATCCAGCACGACCCTGAGCCGTAGACCCGGTCGTAGAACTCCGAGTAGTCGCTGTATTCAGCGACGGTGTGCGAGTTGCGCTTGAAGTAGCCGCCGGCATTCACGATGTCCCAGCCGCTGTACTTGCCTTCCACCGTCAGGCTGGTCAGGTACCAGGAGTCCCGGGTGCTCTCGGGGCCGAAGTGCGCCAGCTCGAGGTCGCCAACTGTCGGGTCATAGCCGAAAAAACCCCTGGTGGTCAGGTCCTGAGCCATGATGCCCGGCGTCACCGTCCAGTTGTCGCTGACGTCCAACTTGAGCGAGCCACGGCCGCCGCGGTAAATGGCGGTGTTGTAGTCGCTCGACGCCCACGGAGCGTTAGTGATCGAGCCCGCGCCAATGGTCGTGGGTGTCGGGCAGGGTGCGACCGTGCCCAGGCCGGTGCCCAGGTGCCAGCTGCCGCTCGGCTGACCTGCCCACGTCGGGAAGGTGCGCACGCCGTTGACGATGCAACCGCCGGCGTCGGTGCCCTGGACATTGCTGATGTATCCGGGATCCTGCTCGATCCAGCCCACCAGGCGTACCGCTGCCCAGGACGCGAGCGGGATGTTGACGAAGCCCTGGAGCTCGTAGCCCTTGCCGTGGTCCAGGATGTCGGTGCCCGTCGCGTCGTAACCGGCCAAGAACTTCGATGCGTCGGGCTTGTTGGTGATGAGGCGGATGGTGCCGGACTCCGAGCTCGCGCCGAATAGCGTCCCCTGCGGTCCTTCCAGCACCTCGATGCGCTGCATGTCGTAGAGGTGCATGTCGACGGTGCCGTCGATGGTCGTCACCGGGATCTCATCGAGATAGGTGCCGACGGTCGGCTCCGAGCCTGAGTGATTGCCGTCGCCGCCGCTGACCACGCCGCGGATGAAGGTGTGCGAGCTCCCGGGCTCGGCGTTGCCACCCTCGCTCGAGCCCACGGAGCGCTGATAGGACACGCTTGGGGCATATTTCACGTAATCGTCAAGGTTGACGATGTTGAGCTGCTGGAGCATCTGGCTGTCCATCACCTGGACGCTGATCGGTACGCTCTGCAGGTTCTCGGTGCGCTTCTCGGCCGTCACGATGACTTCCTGCAGACCCCCCGATTCGGCGGGGGTGCCTGCTGGCGCGTCGGCATGGGCTACCGGCACGGCGGCTAGTAGCGTGGCCGCAACAGCAACGCCGCTGCGCAGAGCGAAGCGACACTTGAGCGCGTTTTCACGCGCTAATTTCCTACGCCGACTACGTGTCATCGCTTGAGCCCCGTTTCGTAATTGGTTGTGGTAATCACGCAGCTGCCCGTGCTCCGCAAGCCTACGCGAAGCGGATCGATTTACAAGGTGGCGGACCGCTCAGGGCGCGGGCGGCGGCTGCGGGTAGGCGCCGAGAACGGGACCGAGGGCGGACTTCAGCGGCTCGAGCCACGGCTCGTAATGTCGCCAGTGTTCAAGTGCATCGCGGAAGATGGGTTGGCGGACCTGCTCGGAGCTCGCGGTGCGCACGGCGCGCTCGTTCTCGTAGAAGCGCAGGCACCCCGCGTCGAAGGGCAGTCCGCAGTACTCGAGCAGGCGGCGCACCTCGGCTTCCGTGTCCGCGATCATCGACTCGTAGAACACACGGTGTACGCGGCCCGGCAGCACCGCATCGAAGTGCGCCATGAGCGCGACGTAGTCGCGGTAGTAGCGTCCGAGGTCCTCGAGGTCATAGGTGAAGCTCTGGCCGCGCGCAAAGTGCTGCTTGAAGCAGGAGAAGCAGCATCCGAGCGGATGGCGCCGGGCGTCGATGAGGCGGGCGTTGGGCAGGATCAGTTGAATCAGTCCGACATAGAGACAGTTGTTCGGCATCTTGTCGATGAAGAAGGGCGCGGAGCTGCGGCGCAGAATCCGCGTGCGTGCCAGGTAGCGCTCGCCGAGTTCGCGCAGCTGCGCCGGCGTCAGCGCTGTCAGCGCCGCAAAAAAGCCGCCGCCCGGGTCGGACTCATTCCGCGCGGCGAGGTCGCGCGCGATCATGGGTATGTCCGGCAGCTCCATGGTTCCCTCGACCAGCGGGTGGCTCGCGAGAATCTGCTCGATGAGGGTCGAGCCCGCGCGCGGCAGGCCGAGGATCATGATCGGGTCGGGCGCCGCGACGCCGGCGCCGGCGCGCGCGGCGAAGAACTCTGCGGTGAAGAGCTCCTGCGAGCGGCGCACGAAACGCGAGTTGTCCTCCGCGCTGTAGGGGTGCCCCTGGCGGCGCAGGGCGTTGCCGCGCGCATAGTGGGCGAAGGATTCCTCCCAGGAGGCGGCATCTTCGAGCGCCTTGGCGAGCGCAAACTCGAAGTGCAGGCGATCCTCGTCGGCCAGATCATCGCGCGCCAGTGCCTCGCGCAGCGCGCTCATGTCGGCGTCCGAGAAGCGGAAGGTCTTGAGGTTGGCGAGGCTCCACCACGCCTCGCCGAGGGTCGGCTCCATCGCGATCGCGCGCCGATACGCTGCAATGCTGTCGACCGACCGGCCGGTCGTCTTCAGTGAATGGCCGTAGCTCATCCACACCTTGGGCTGCTGCGGAAACTCGCGCAGCGCCGCTTCGTAGATACGGATGGAGCCGAGGTAGTCGCCGAGATTCGCCAGTACCGCGGCGTGCAGGTTGCGATAGCCGGGATTGCGCGGCTCCTTCGCGAGCAGACGCTCCACGTGCGGCAGTGCCTGATCCGCCTTGCCCTGACGGTTGAGCACCAGTGCATAGTTGTGCCGGGCCGCATCGAAGCTCGGCGCGAGCTCGAGGCAGCGCGCGAGCAGCTGCTCGGCTTCCGGATGGCGGCGCATACGTCCCACGACCTCCGCCAGCATGCGCAGCGCCGCCACGTCGGTCGGGTGTCCATTGAGATGCATGCGCAGGCGCTCTTCTGCGCGCGGCAGGTCGTTCCTCACCAGCGCCGCGGCCGCATCCATCAGACGCGGGTCCTTGTTGGCGGTCTCGAGGAAGCGCGCCCGGGCCTGATCGGCGCCGCTCGCATCGCCCTGCGCATCCAACTGGTCGGCGAGCAGCCGCCACCCGTCGGGCGAATCAGGCTTGAGGAGCAGTGCGCGGCGCAGCGCCGGGACGGCCTCCGCCGCACGGCCCGCCTCACCGAGTGCCGCTCCGAGCTCGAGGTGCACCGGGGCCGCGCGCGGCTGCTCGCGGGCGAGCGGCTCGAGGACCGCGAGCGCCGCCTGGGTCTGACCGGTGATGCGGTGCGCGGCACCGAGGATCAACCGTGCGAGCGGGTGCGCCGGTGCCACCTTGAGGATCTCACCCGCCTGCTGCGCAGCCAGGCGCGCGTCGCGTTCCAGCAGTCGGCGCGCGTGTGCGAGCGCCACCTCGAGGGTTCCGACCGGCTCCGCAGCGTCGCTCAATATCTCCCGCCTTCGCCCGTTGTCCGCAGGACGCAACCTCGAGTGAACGGCCCGGCCGCCGAGGACTGCACCGATCGTATTGCAAGTTCAGCTCCTTAGGGTAGGCGCCGCGGGCGGACATGCGGCGCCAAGCCCCCAGTAAGAGAGATGGGTTTTCGGGGCAGATTCCGGCACATTCGTGCCCTGCGCCGCCCTCTTGCGGCGCGTGGCGCTGCGGAGAAGTGACTCGTTGAACGAATCTGCCCCCGCCCTCCCCCGGGTTGGCGCCGCCGGCGGCACCGCGATCGGCATCCTCGCCGCCATCAGCTTCTGCCACCTGCTGAACGACATGATGCAGTCGCTGCTGCCGGCGCTGTATCCGATGCTCAAGGGCTCCTACCGGCTGTCGTTCGGGCAGATCGGCCTGCTGACGTTCACCTTTCAGATCACCGCCTCGCTGCTGCAGCCGCTGATCGGCGCCTTCGCCGACAAGACGCCGCGGCCTTACTCGCTGGCAGCCGGGATGGGTTTCACGCTCGCGGGGCTGGTGCTGCTCGGCTTCGCCGACAGCTACGCACTGCTGCTGTGCGCCGCGGCGCTGATTGGCACCGGCTCCTCGGTGTTCCACCCGGAGTCCTCGCGCGTGGCACGCATGGCCTCGGGCGGCCGGCACGGGCTGGCGCAATCGGTGTTCCAGGTCGGGGGCAACCTCGGCTCAGCCGCGGGACCCTTGCTCGCGGCGTTCATCGTGCTGCCGCACGGCCAGTCGAGCGTCGCCTGGTTCTCGGTCGTCGCGCTGTTCGCCATGCTGGTGCTGGTGAATGTCGGGCACTGGTACAAGTCCCACGGCATCCCGCGCCTGGCGCGCGCCACCGGCGCACCCCGCCTGGCGCCGCCGGGTCACGTGGCCCGCGGCATCAGCGTGCTGCTCGCGCTGGTGTTCTCCAAGTACTTCTACCTGGCGAGCATCACCAGCTACTACACTTTCTATCTCATCGACCAGTTTCACGTCTCGGTGCGCAGCTCGCAGCTGCACCTGTTCCTGTTCCTCGCCTCCGCCGCCGTCGGCGGCATGCTCGGCGGTCCGCTCGGCGACCGGCTCGGCAGCAAATACATCATCTGGGTGTCGATCCTCGGCGTACTGCCCTTCACGCTGCTGCTGCCGTACGCGAATCTGTTCTGGACCAGCGTGCTCACCATCCCGATCGGCCTGATCATCGCCTCGGCCTTCCCCGCCATCGTGGTGTATGCGCAGGACCTGCTGCCGGGCCGGACCGGCATGGTGGCGGGACTGTTCTTCGGCTTCGCCTTCGGCATGGGCAGCGTCGGGGCCGCGGTGCTCGGCAGGCTCGCCGACCATGTCGGCATCGCCTTCGTCTACCAGATCTGCGCCTTCCTGCCGCTCATCGGGCTGCTGGCGGGCTTCCTGCCCGACGTCCACAAGTATCGTCCGCAGCACGCGCGTTGATATCCTTCAGCCCCTATGGCCTCCCCCGCAGGCAAGCGACGCCGCACGGCCGCAGCCGACACGCCGCCGGCGTCACGACAGCTCGCGCGCCCGGTATTCGCGCAGCCTGAGCCGACGCCCGATCCCACGCTGTTTCGCGTCCGGCACGCTTCCGACGCGCCCGCCTACCGCCGCATCGACGAGTTGAACCGCGAGCACCGTATCGCGCCGTTGCCCTTCCCGGCGCCGCGCGGCCTGCCCGAGCCGCGCCTGACACTCACCGAGGTCCTGGGCGGCGATGCGCGCCGAACCACCGCGATCAGCGCCGGCGGACAGCTGGTGTTTCACGCCACCGGTGACTGCGGCAGTACGCGCGGACCGGCCACGCAGAACCAGGTGGCCGACAAGATGGTGGGGGACTTCACCGAGAGCGCGGCGCGCGAGGTGCCGCAGTTCGCGCTGCTGCTCGGGGACATCGTCTACAGCTTCGACGAGGCGCAGTACTTCTACGACCAGTTCTACGAGCCCTACCGCAACTATCCCGCTCCGATCCTGGCGGTCGCCGGCAATCACGACGGCATGGTGTCGCCGCTGGCGCACGCCGCGAGCCTTGGCGCGTTCCTGCGCAACTTCTGCGGCAGCACCTTCGAGGTCACGCCGGAAGCCGGCGGGCTGTCGCGCACCGCGCAGATCCAGCCGGGCGTGTTCTTCACGCTCGAGGCGCCGTTCGTGCGCATCATCACGCTCTACAGCAATACCCTGGAGGATCCCGGGGTGATCGCCAACGCCACCATCGGCTCCTCGCAGCTTGCGTTTCTGCGCGCCGCGCTCACCCGCGTGCGCAGCGAGGGCTACGACGGCGCCCTGCTGTTCGCGCATCACCATCCGCCGTATTCGGCCGGCGGTACGCACGGCTGGAGCGTGGACATGCAGGCGCAGATCGATGCCGTCTGCACGAGCGTCGGCGTGTGGCCGCACGCGGTGCTCGCGGGACACGTGCACAACTACCAGCGTTTCACCCGTACGCGACCCGGCGGCGAACAGATCCCCTACGTGGTGTGCGGCAATGGCGGCCACAACCTCGTGTCGCTCACCAGGGCCGGGGCGCCGCCGCTGCGTACCCCGCAGATTCTGCAAAGCGCCGGCCCGGGCGCCGATCAGATCGTGCTGGAGAACTACGACTGCCTCAACTACGGCTACCTGCGGGTCCTGGTGACGTCCACGCAGCTGCGCATCGAGTACCACCCGGCCGCCGACGGTGCCGGCGCCAAGACCCCCGACGACGCGGTAACCGTCGACCTCGGCACACGCCGGCTGGTGCAGTTCACGGCACGCGATCACGGCTGGCCGCGCGCGGCACGCGCGGTGCGCACCGCGGCCGGGCAGCGCCCGCGCCGCGCGCCCCGCAAGGCGCGCCGATGAGGATCCTGCAGCGCACACTGCTCGATGAGCTGGCCGCGAAAGCGGCGCTAAGTCCGCGCGCCCGTGCCCATTACAACATCCATGACGCCCCCAGCGACCTCGTGCAGCGCTTCGTGGTAGTCGCGCTGGGCGATTCCTATTTCCGGCCGCACCGCCACGCCGGCAGGTCGGAGCTCGCCACGGTGCTGCGCGGCCGGTTCGACGTGCTCACTTTCGATGAGCGCGGCCGCGTACAGGCACGCTACGCGGTCGGCGATGGCACCGGCAGCATCGCCTACGAGACACCGCGCGGTACCTGGCACACGCTGGTGCCCGACGCCGCGTCCGGCGGCGCCTTCCTCGAGATCAAGGAAGGCCCTTACGATCCGGCGACGGCCACGGAGTTCGCCGCCTGGGCGCCGGACGAAGGCGCCACCGCCGTCCGCCAGTTCCTCGAGTGGTTGCGCGCCGCACAGCCGGGCGACATGCCGTCGGACGCGCTCTGTCAGGGGGCGACGAGCTCCCCGAGATACCGCCCGAGCTGATCGCCGCCCACGAGCGAGTCGACGTAGCCGAAGGTGCCGGCGTCGCTCACTTCGCGTGCCACCGCGAGCACGGCGGTCATGGCCGCGCGGTACAGCGAGGTCGACAGGCTGATGCGCTTCACTCCGACGGCGGCAAGATCGGCGATGGCAAAGGACTTGCCGCGCATGCCGATCATGAAATTCACCGGCTTGCCGACGGCGCTGCACACGGCGCGCACGGCCGCCAGGTCCGGCAACCCCGGGGCGAACAGCACGTCGGCGCCGGCGCGCTCGAATGCCTGCAGCCGGCGTATGGTGTCGTCGAGATCCGCCCTGCCGTGCAGGAAGTTCTCCGCGCGCGCGGTGAGCGTGAAGGTAAACGGCAGGCGCCGCGCCGCCGCCACGGCGGCCGCGACGCGCTCCACCGCCTGGCCCAGGTCATAGATCGGTCTGTGGGGGTCCGTGCTCGCATCCTCGATCGATCCTCCGACCAGTCCCGTCGCAGCGGCGAGACTGATGGTCTCCGCCACCGCCGCCGGCGAATCACCGAAGCCGTTCTCGAGATCCGCCGCCACCGGACAGGGACTGAGTGAGGCGATGAGGCGCCCATGCCCGAGCGCCTGCTCGCGCGTGATCTGGCCGTCGAGCCGGCCGAGCGTGGCAGCGCAAGCCGAGCTCGAGGTGGCGAGCGCCTTGAAGCCGAGGGCGCTCATGATGGCCGCCGAGCCGCCGTCCCACACGTTGGGAATGACGAAGGGAGCCGGCGCCTCATGCAACGCCCGAAACCGTGCTCCGAGCTCTTTCAGATCCGCCATGCGAAGTCTCCTGCGCGCGCAGCGCCGCTCGTTATTTCACCGCCATCTCGACTTTGATCTTGTCGCCGCCTTGCGCCTGCTGCGGCGGGTTGACGATGAACAGCCGCGCCGCCTCGAGCTGGCCGTCCGACAGCAGCGCATCCTGGATCGCCTGCGCGCGCTGCTTGCCCAGTGCCTGCAGATCCGCGTCGGAAACCTTCAGGTGGTCGATGAGCGCAGCATTGAGCGCGGCGATGGCGGCATCGTACGGCGGAGTCTCCTTGCGCTTGCTCTGCTCGACGGCCACCGCCGCGGGCGGCAGCGGCGTGTCCTTGCCCAGATCGGCGTGGAACTGCTCCACCAGCAGCCTGAAGTGCTTCTCAGGCTCGGCGAGCGCCACCTCGGCGGCCGTATCCGGATGCTTGCGGCCCTCGCGGCTCTCGAGTGCGCGCGCGGCGAGCTCCCCCTTGAGGCGCGCTGCGGCGAGCTGCGGGCCGTCGAGGGTGCCGGAGAACACGATCGGCACGTCGAGCTTGAGCTGCGGCCGTTCCTTGAGCGCCTTGGTCAGTGCCGTGAGCTGCTCGCGCGCGGGCGGGTCGAGCGCCGCGCTTCCCGGTGCGAATTCCACCACGTTCATGTGCTCGCCGCCGCCGAACAGGTGCCCGAGCAGCGCAAAGGGCGCGGTCGCGGCCTTGACGATCAGGTTGACGAAGACCTTCCAGATGATCGGACCGATGCGGAATTTCGGATCATCGAGCGAGCCGTTCATCGGCAATGCGAGGTCGATGACGCCGTTGCGGTCCTTGAGCAGCGCCACCGCAAGCTTCAGCGGCAGATGCGCCGCGCCGGGGGTGTCAACGCGGTCACCCAGCTCGAGCTGGTCGACCACGAAGTGCTGTCGGGCGTCGAGCTGCCGGTGGTCGATCTTGTAGGTGACTTCCACCGACAACTTGCCCTTGTTGATCAGGTAGCCGGCGAAGTAGCCGGAGTAGGGATTCACGATCGTGAGGTCGAGATCCTTGAAGGCCATGGTCACGTCGGTGTAGAGCGCGGCGGACAGCAGGTTGACGCTGCCGCCGATATGCACCGGCGAGTAGCGCTCCACCTTGCCGTTGAGGTCGATGTGCGCACGCGAGGCCGGATCTGACGACAGCCCCGTCACCGTGCCGCTGAGCGTCTGGATGCCGACCGCGAAGCTCGGCTTGATCCACAGGTCCGCGTAGTTCGCGGAAGCATTGACGAAGCGCACCACGCCGATTGACATGGGAAGGGGTGTGAGCGGTTTGGCGGAAGCGGCCGTACCGCGCTCAGCGGGGCGCTTCGCGCCGCGGCGCCCTGCCGGCTGCCTGGTCGCCGGCGTCGCCTCCGGCATCGCGGCGGGCTTTGCGGCCGGCGTTGCCGCAGCCGCCGCTGCCGGGGGTGCGCCGCGCGCGGCTGACGGCGGCGTCAGTATCTCGGTGACGTTCAGGGTGCGATCGGGCGCAACGATCATGCGCACATAGGGCTCGACCGCGGTGATGCTGCCGATGCGCAGGCTTGCCGGACTGCTGGCGTAACGGATGTCCGCGACGCGCAGCGCACGCCACTTGATGAAATCCTGCTTCAGCGCGTTGTCGACGGTGCGCAGATCGCTGACGTCGGCCTTGCCCTTCACCGCCAGCGCGCCGTCGGCGTGGCGCTCGATATCCAGCTTCGCGCCGAGCGCCCCTTGCAGCAAGGTCATCGCGGTGTACTGCGTCAGGTACGGCTGCAGCATGCTCAGGCCGAGGCCTGCCGCTTCGACGTGAGCATCGACCGCGGTGGATTTCACGCCGAGCCGCGCCCGCGCGCTGATCCTGCCGACGCGGTTGACGGCGCTGTCGAGCGTGATCTCCAGCGTGCAGTCCGGGGCGGTGGTGAATCCACCGACGTGCACGTCGAGCGGATCGAGCAGCAAGGCCGCGGCAGGCCGCACCTGCCGGTCTTCGGCGGAGACCTTGAGCCGCTGCACCGCGATGTCCGGCACGGACACCGTCCAGGCCGGCGCGGCGGCGTGGTCCGTCGGGGTCGCAGCGGCACTCGCAGCGGCGGGCGCAGCAGCGGCGCCGGCCGCAGGGGCGCCGGCCGCAGCGGGGGGCGACAGCAGGTCGAGCAGGTTCACTCGCCCGTCCTCGCCGCGCCACGCGCTGACGTCCCCGTCCACGAGCCGTAGCTTCGCGACATTCACGGCACGCCTGGCCAGATCGATCCGTGCGTCATCGACCTCGATGCTCCCCGACACATAGTTCTGCGTCGCTCCCTTCGGCCGCACGGCGAGGCCGGTCACCCGGGTGGTGTGCACATTCAGTCCGAGACCGAGCGGCCCCGCGCCGCTCGTCAGGTCGTATTCCCCGCGCAAGCCGATGACGCCGGAAGCGATCTCGAACGGCAGACTGGCACGCAGGTAGTTCCACAGGGTGCGCGCCTTGAGATCGGCGATCTCGAACTCGCCGTGCGAGGCGAGCGGCGCAAGGTGCACCGTGCCGCTCCAGATCAGCCGCTCGCCTTCGGGCGAGGCGGCATTGAGCGTGTAGGCGTTACCGGTAGCGGTGGTGGTGGTGGTGCTGAAGTCGCGCAGCTCGAACGCGATAGGCGTGAACTCGGCATGAAAGGGCGTCGGCCGGGTGCGATCCTCGAACGTGGCGTTGCCGGAGATCAGCGCGAAGCGCGCGATGTAGAGCCGCAGCGGCGCGGACTTCGCCTGCGGCGCCTGCGGCGGCGGCGCAAAGCCTTTGCCGAGGTCGGCAAGATTCAGCTCGCCCCCCGGGCGCAACAGCGCCCTCACATAGGGCTGCTCGAGGATGATCTCGCGGAAGCTCGGCGCGAGCCGCCAGAGCGTGGCCAGCTGCAGCTGCACGTGCAGGCGAGCGAACGCCAGCAGCGTCTCGCCGTCGGTATCGGGCAGCGCGAGCTGCCGTACGTCGAGTGTCAGCGTGAAGGGGTTGAAACGAATGTCGCCGATCGCGAGCGTACGACCGTAGTGCGTGCGCACGAAGTCCTGTGCACCGCGCCGTGCAAAGTACGGCAGCGCCAGGAACCCCGCGGCCGCGTAGGCGCCGGTGAGCACCGCGACGATGGCGAGCCCGATGAGATATCGGCGATACCGGCGCACGGACCGCGCTCCCGTTCTGGTTCGCGGCTATCGTAGTGCATCGGGGGTGCAGCCACCACGCGCGGCGCGAGCGTCAGCGGTGCGCAGCCTTCTCGCCGAGAGCGGCCGCCGGCACCGGCTCGATCAGGCTCGCATCGTTCGGCAGCCGCGGATTATTGACGCGGCGGCTCACCTGCCAGGCCTCCATGAGCTCCTCCGGGTAGGGCTCGAGCAGCGTGCGCGCCTGCTGCGGCGTGCCGTCCAGCCAGGTGCCATGATCATTCTCATGGAGGATCGCGGGCATGCGCTGCTTGCCGTTGTGCACCTGCGCGAGCAGCGGATTGGCCGGCACCGTGATGAGCGTGCACGAGAACAGGTACGAGCCGTCCGTGTGCCGCGAGCGCTCCCACAGCGCCGCGACGCCGAACACTTCGCGGGTGCGCAGCCGCACGAAGAACGGGTCGCGCGAGCCGTCCGCATTGACGTGCGGCTCGTAGAATCCGCCCATCACCATGATGCCGCGCTGCCCGCGCTGCCAGGGGTCGCGGTAGCTCGGCGCGCTGTCGATGCGCTCCACGGTGGCGTTGATGGTCGAGGCCTTGAGCGGCACGCCGTGCGCCCACCACGGAATCAGGCCCCAGCGCATCTGCACCGCCTCGCGCTCGCCCTCGAGAGGTACCACGAGGGGAACCTGCTCCGTCGGCAGCACGCGGTAGCTGACGGGGTACTCCCAGCGGCCGCGGCGGATGCCCATGGCGCGCTCGGCCTTGGCTGCCTGCGCCAGGATGTACTTGCCGCACATGCTTTAGCCTGCGAACAGTATGCACGGCACTTTAGCACTGTGTGGACGGCGACGAAGCGTACCGCCCACACTTTCACCGTGCTGCCCTGGAGCTCGATCGAACGGCTGCGCGATCATTTCGGCGACTACGTGATCGTGGTCACCTGCCGCGGCTGCCAGCACGCGCGCGAGATAATTCCGGCATTCCTGGCGAGGCATTGCCGCGATGGCTGGGACGAGCCGCTGGCGCGCATCATCGCGCGTTTCAGGTGCCGTTGCGGCAGCAAGTCGGTCGACGTGAGGATCGGCTTCAACAGGAAGCCGCGCGGCTGGCTGAAGAATCCCTCGTGAAAGCGATGCGCGGCGCGCCCTGCCGCAGCTATCGTGTTACATCCGCCCGCTGCGGAGGCGGCCGCGGGCGCGTGGCGCCGACCGGCGCGTCCGGGCCCCAGAAGTCGCGCTGGATGATGCCGTAGAGCGCCTGCGTCAGACGGTCCGCCTCAAAGGGCGATACGTGCGACCACTCCGGCAGGGTGTAGCCCTGTAATTCAGGGTAGTCCTGAAAATGAATCCCCGGTGTACCGCTCGCGGCGAGCAGCGCATCCCAGGTGCGCGCGCGTGGGAAAGTCCTTTCCTCGAACTCCAGGAACGGCCCCGAGCTGGGCAAGCGCACGAAAAGCACCTTGACACCGCGTGCGCGCAACTTCGCGACGGCCCTTGCAGTGCGATCGATCTGCTCATTTGCGATCCGTTGTACCTCGGTGGGCGAGGGATCCTGCGGCGATGGCGTCAAGAGATCCACCACCCAGGCACGCCGCACGATGGCGCGGTACTCCGGGTCGGTTGCCACCTTTGCCCACACATGAGCATTTCGATCAGCCTCGATCTCGGAGATCTTGCGCACCGGCAACAGCGCCGGCAGTCCCGGGCGCTTCGGCCACGGCTGGCGCTCGAGCACCGTCTGCAAGGCAAAGTCGGGGTCGTCGAACGCGAGGTATGGCTCGATCCACTGCATCGACAACCACTGCCCGATACGTTGCGAGGGCGACTCCTTACGGAGGTAACGCAGCACCCCAACCCGACGCTTGAATGCAGCGAAGAACTGTTGGGGAGCGATTCCGATCACCAGGCGCCCGGTAAAGTGCGCATCCTGCCCCAGATCCTCGACCATTGCAGTGGGACCAGTGCCTTCGAGAGACAACTGGATCGGGCGGCGGCCATCCAGACGTTCCCAGACCGGCAACTGCATGTCATAAAGCAGGCGCGACGAGCCCAGCAGCACCGTCGCGTCGCCCTCGCCAGCATCGATGCGCCGCCGTTGCATCGCCCACAGGCCGTCGCTGTTGGCGATGCTTGGCCTCACACCGTAGTTGCGCCAGTACGCTTCCCAGCCGGCAACAAGCAGCGCGAGCAGCACCACTGTCCCGAGCAGTATCCTGCCCCACGGCTGCTCCGGCACCGGGCGCACAGGCACGGGCTGCGCGATTCCCGGCCGGTCGGCCGCGGTCTGGCGCGCGTAGCGGTCGTGATCGCCAGGGGACTGTGCCGAGTTCCGGCGCATGTCCCGGTCGGGGGGAAGCGTCACGGTT
>Ga0210391_10003077_pt1 | contig 14197 bp, 9 predicted proteins | sample IncBWC12OmetaG_FD_160573 | JGI IMG/M metagenome (GOLD analysis project Ga0210391, IMG submission 160573) | Forest soil microbial communities from Barre Woods Harvard Forest LTER site, Petersham, Massachusetts, United States - Inc-BW-C-12-O ... | reverse complement strand
GAAGCGCAGGCGCACCCACAGGCCGTTGATTTTGGGGCGGCTAAGGAAGGTCTTGCGCTCTAGCTGATAAGGTTCACCGAATTCGCGCACGAAATAGATCGTACGAACCGACGGGAGGGCAATCGAACGGCGCTCGCCGTCCGGCGTAAGCAGGTCAAGGGAAGCGGCCTGCGCGAGACCTGCCGGATTGATGTAGCCCTTAATCGCGGTGCGGTCGAGGAGCTGGACGACCGTTTTTTTGTTGCTGGCGGTCGAATTTCGGGTGTCACGAGCCACAGAATGACCTTTTTCGGCGATTTCTTGCTAAGCAGTCGGGAGTTATGTTATTCTTGCGCGAAATTTTCGTCAAGTTGTTGGTGTTTAAAGGGTTAGCATCGGAGCCACCGCCGATTGACCGAAAAAGGCAAGATTCTAAAATCTGCCTCGATAATAGCCCTACTCACCATTCTCAGCCGAATTTGCGGATACCTACGCGATCAACGGATAGCGCTGCTGCTCGGCACCTCGCCGGTGGCGGATTCGTTCATTCTGGCCTTCCGAATTCCCAATATGGTGCGCCGCTTTACAGGCGAAGGGGCGCTGGGAGCGTCATTCATTCCTGTATTCACCGGCTATCTGCGTGGGGAGTCGCGGGAGACCACCTGGACGTTCGCGAGGCGAGCGTTTTGGGACCTGGCCGTGGTGTTGGCCGTTTTCGCGCTGCTCGGGGTGGTGTTCTCACGGCAGGTCGTAAACGCATTCACGATTTTTGGGGCGAGCCACGTCCGCTGGGAGCTCGCCGTACAGCTCAATCGAATCATCTTCCCGTGCATCGTGTTTCTGGGCCTGGCGGGGATTGCCGCTGGGATATTGAACAGCTTTCACGAGTTCGCGCTGCCGGCTGGGACGGCGGTGGTTTTCAATCTGGTGGTGATAACGGCGTCGTTCGGGATTTTCTACCGGCCGTTCTTGAGGCTCGTGCCGCCGTCGTACCAGACGCCCGCAGTGGCGCTCGCGGTGGCGATTCTTTTAGCTTCGGCTGTGCAACTCGCGATGCAGATACCGGCGCTGCGGCGACGCGGGATGAGTTTCCGGCCGGAAGTGAACTTCGAAGACCCGGGAGTGCGCAAGGCCGGGAAGATGCTGGCGCCGATGCTGGTGGCGACGGGCGTGTTTCAGGTGAATTTTCTGGTCGACACGATCTTCGCGACGTCTTCGCGGATGCCGTCGGGAAGCATCACGTCGCTCTACGTGGGCGACCGAGTGATGGAGCTGGTGCTGGGCGTCTACGCGATCGCGCTGTCGACGGCGATTCTGCCGACGATGTCGCACATGGCGGCGGACGGAAAGTTCGGCGAGATGAAGCAGACGTTCGGTTTCGCGCTGCGCGTGGTGTCGTTCATCACGATTCCGGCGATGGTTGGTTTGATCGTGCTGCGCGAGCCGATTACAAGAGTGCTGTTCCAGCACGGCGAGTTTGGGACGTATTCGACGGCGCTGACGGCGAATGCGCTGCTGTACTACTCGATGGGGTTGCCGGCGTTCGCAGCGATCAAATTAATTCTGCCAATGTTCTACGCGACGCACGACTCGGCGACGCCGACCAAGATCGGCGTGTACGTGATGCTGTTCCACGTGCTGCTGAACGGCGTGCTGCTGATCTGGTTCGCTCGATACCTGTGGAACGGCGGCCCAGCGCTAGCGAGTTCGCTTTCGGCGTATCTGAATTTCGCCGGGTTGTTCGTGGTATTCCGGCGGCGTTATGGAGCGTTGGGAGCGCACGCGGTGGTGCGGTCGATCGCGAAAATGGTGGTGTGCGCGGCAGCGATGGCGATCGCTTGCGCGTGGGCACTCCGGCATTTTCCGTTTGAGCTGGATGCGAACATCGCGTCGCAGGCATTGCGACTGGCAACGATGATCGCCGTGGCAACGACGATTTATTTTGTGTGCGCGCGGCTGCTGCGTTGCGAGGAGCTCCCAGAGATGGGCATGCTGCTCGCGAAGACAACGCCGGACGCCTCGGCCGCGACCGATTTGGACGGATAACGTTACGCGCGGTTGTTGCGGCTATATTCGGCAACGCGCGCATTTGAGACTGGACTAGGGGCGGAAACAGGTGGACGCATATATTCGCGCGTTTCTCGCGTACCTTCGCGGCGAAAAGGGCCTCGCAGCGAACACAATCGCGGCTTACCGGCGCGACATGGAAAAATTCGGAGCCTTCGTCACGAACAGCGGCCGCCCTCTTGAGGAGTTGACCCACAGCGACGTCGTTGACTTTCTGCGCACGCTGTATCTGAAGGGGCTCGACAGTAGATCGGTCGCGCGTCACCTGGTCACGGTGCGCCATTTCTTCCGTTTCTGCGTGATGGAAAAGGCGATCGAGAAGGATCCCACGGAAAATATTCAGTCACCCAAGTTCCGCCAGACGCTCCCGGAGTTTTTGTCGGTGGACGAAGTGAACCGGCTGCTAGCTCAGCCGGACGAGTCGACGGTGGCCGGCTTGCGTGATAAAGCGATGATCGAAATTTTGTATTCGTCGGGCCTGCGCGTTTCCGAATTGTGCGGCCTGAAGATCGCGGACATTCAGATGGAAACCGGCTGCCTGCGCTGCATCGGCAAGGGCAATAAAGAGCGCATCGTGCCGATGGGCCGGAAGGCGCTTGAAATCGTAAGAAAGTACAACGCCAAGTCGCGGCCGCAAATTCTAGGCGATCGCACGTCGGTTTATCTTTTCCCGAGCCGGCGCGGCCGGCCCGTGAACCGGTTCAGTTTCTGGAAGACGCTGAAGGTGTACGGCCTCAAGGCGGGAATTCGCAAAAAGCTCTCGCCGCACACGCTTCGGCATAGCTTTGCGACGCATCTGCTCGATAACGGAGCGGACTTGCGTTCGGTACAGATGATGTTGGGCCACGCCGATATTTCCACGACGCAGATTTATACGCACGTTGTCGAGGGACGGCTTCGGCAAGTCTACAAGCAGCACCACCCCCGCGCCTGATGGCGAGCGGATTCGAACTTCAAGGAGGGTAAGCACCCCATGCCCGATTATATGTACCTGCTGGAAAGCCGCCTGTCGCCCGAACAGCGGGCGGTGATGGAGCGCGTTCAGGAACTCGCGCGCGCGCAGGAAATGAATATTTACCTCACCGGCGGGGCGGTACGCGATTTGATTTCAGGAATGCCGATCCGCGATCTCGATTTCACGCTGGAAGGAAATCCGGCAAAGATCGTCCGCGAGCTCGAAAAGGGCGGCGCGAAGGTGCTGTGGGAGAGCGAGAAGCTCCGGCACTACGAAATGATTTTTGCGGGTGACGTCGACGGTTCGATTTCCGGCGCGCGCGAGGATTACTACGAACGGCCGGGGCTCAAGCCGGAGTACCGCTTTACCAGCGTGATGGAAGATTTGCGACGGCGCGACTTTGGCATCAATTCGATCGCAATTTCCTTGAACTTGCAGTCGCGAGGCTTGCTGCTCGATCCGATGAACGGCCTGGCGGATCTCGAGAAACAGGAAATTCGCGCGCTGTCGATTCACGCGTTTACCAATCAGCCGGTCCGGCTGATGCGAACCCTGCGCTACGGCGCGCGCATGGGATTCAAAATGGATTCGCGCACGCAGGAGTGGTTCGAGCTGGCGATGGAGCGAAAGCTCAACGAAAACATCGGGGCGGCGGAAGTCGGGCATGAACTAAGGGCGCTCGGTCGCGAAGACAATCCGGTATGGACGCTCAAGAAGTGGGAAGAATACGAGATGCTGGAGCTGATTCACCCTTCGTTGCAGAAGCGCAAGCCGGACTATGACAGCCTCAATAAGCTAGCGAAGGTGCGCGGAAATCTGCTGATGGCCGGACTGCGTCCGCGACTGCACGCGGCGGTGATTTTCTACACGCTCGGGAAGTTGAAGGATCGCGAGGTCACGTCGGTTCTGAAGAATCTGGAATTTCGCGCGCCGGAGATTGCGGAGATTACGGACCTCGTCTCGAAGGCGCAGCAGGAAGTGAAAGTCCTGAAGAGCCGCAAGACCGGAACGCCAAAGGAAGCGCACGCCTACATCGCGTCGATGCCGGCGGAGATGATTGCGTTTATCGAAGTGGAGATGCCGAATCCGGCCGTGCTCGGCAAATTCAGGAATTACTTGCAGAAGTGGCGCCCGATTTATATGAGCTTGCCAACGGCGGAACTGGAATCGCTGGGTGTGCCGCGCGGTCCGAAGTTCGACAAAGTGATCGAACAGTTCTTCGAGGCGGCGCTGCGAGGCAAGGGCAAAACGCCGGAAGACCGGACAAAGTTGCTCAAGAACCTCGCTGGAATCAAGGACGAGCCGAAGAAACCGGAGAAGGACAAGAAGAAAAAGGCGGCGGACAAGGATAAGGCTGCTGCGGCGATGACGGAAGCCGCTGCGGCCAAAGCGAAGTCGGCCGGCAAAACTGTGGCGGCTCCAAATGCTACGGCCGCAAAAGCAGCGCCTGCGCCCGAGGCACCTGCGAAAGCGGCGAAACCCGGAAACGATGGAGCCAAGAAGAAATCGGCGCCCGCGAAAAAAGGAAAGAAATAGCTGGCGGCGCGACGCGCGATTGGAGCGATACGCAGTTTCTTCGCACACATTCTGAGTACAAGACGCGCGAAGCTGGGCTAAACTGAAATTTCGATGGCTGCTTCTTCGAACTTCGTTCATCTTCACCTTCACACGGACTACTCTCTCCTCGACGGAGCCTGTGAAATCGGCGAACTGACCGCCGAGGCGCAACGCCGGGGTATGCCCGCGGTCGCTGTGACCGACCACGGGAACCTTTTCGCGGCGGCGAATTTCTATCACCAGGCGACCACGCATGGCGTGAAGCCGATCATCGGCTGCGAGATGTACGTGGCGCCCGATGGGCACAAGAGCCGCGGTTCGGACGTAGAGCGCTCGAATCACCTGGTGCTGCTCTGTGAGAACGACGAAGGCTACCGCAATCTGATCAAGCTCGTGTCGACGGGCTACCTCGATGGCTTTTATTACAAGCCGCGCGTCGATCACGACCTGCTCGCGAAGCACAGCTGCGGCCTGATTGCGCTGTCCGCGTGTCTGCGCGGGGAAGTGGCGGACGCGCTTCTCAACGACAAATTCGACGAGGCGCGATCGAACGCCTACCGTCTGCGCGACATTTTCGGCAAGAACAATTTCTTCCTCGAAGTCCAGGACCAGGGTCTCGAACAGGACATTCGCGTGAACCGCGACATGGTCCGTCTCTCGAAAGAATCGGGTATCCCGCTCGTGGCTACCAACGATTGCCACTACTTGACGCAGGCCGACTCGCACGCGCAGGAAGTGCTGATGTGCATCCAGACTGGCAAGACGATGAGCGATACGGCGCGGATGAAATTCGCCACCGACCAGTTCTACTTCAAGAGCGCGGAAGAGATGGCTAAGGTGTTCGCGGAGCTGCCGGACGCTGTTACACGGACCGTCGCCATCGCTGAACGCTGCAACGTAAAAATTCAGCGCGTCAGCAATCCGTTTCCCGAATTCAAAGTGCCGGATGGGCAGGATACCGATTCGTACTTCGAGCGCGTGGTTCGGGAAAATTTCACATCGCGTGCCGAGACGCTCGAACGGTTAAGCAAGCAGGGGCTTCTTCGCCACTCGCTTGCGGAGTACGAACAGCGGCTGTCGGACGAGATCCGCATGATTCAGAAAATGCGGTTCGCGGGCTACTTTCTGATCGTGTGGGATTTTATTCACTATGCGCGCGCACAAGGTGTGCCGGTCGGTCCGGGCCGTGGTTCCGCGGCGGGCAGTTTGGTGAGTTACGCGCTGCGCATCACGGACGTCGATCCGCTGCAATACGATCTGCTGTTCGAACGCTTCCTGAACCCGGAACGCGTTTCGATGCCGGATATCGACATCGACTTTTGCATGCGGCGCCGCGGCGAAGTGATCGACTACGTTCGCCGGACGTACGGTAACGACAGCGTCGCGCAGATCATCACGTTCGGGACGATGGCCGCAAAGGCCGTTCTGAAGGACGCGGGCCGCGCGCTGAACATGACGTACGGCGAAGTGGACCGGCTCGCGAAAATGGTTCCGGCGACGCTGAATATTTCGCTCGACGAGGCGCTGAAGCAATCACCACAGCTCGAAGCAGCGCGCAAGGATCCGCAGGTTCAGGAGTTGATCGAAGTCGCTCTGCGCCTTGAAGGTCTCGCGCGTCACGCTTCGACGCACGCGGCAGGAGTAGTGATCTCGCCGCGGCCGCTCACCGAGATCGTCCCGCTGTACAAGTCGAACAAGGAAGAAATTTCGACGCAGTACGACATGAATGCACTCGAGCGCATCGGCCTGCTGAAGATGGACTTCCTTGGGCTGACGACGCTGACCATCATTGAAGACGCGGTGATGCTGATCCAGCAGAACCGCGGCGTGAAGGTGGATCTCGCGTCACTTGGTTTCGACGACGAAAAGACTTATCAGCTTTTCTCGCGCGGCGATACGACCGGCATCTTCCAGTTTGAATCGCATGGCATGCGCGACATTCTGAAGCGCTACCAGCCAACGCGTCTGGAGGACCTGACCGCGTTGAACGCGCTTTACCGTCCGGGTCCCATCCAGGGTGGAATGATCGATGACTTCATCGCCCGCAAACACGGCAAGAAGAAAGTCGCGTACGACCTGCCTGAGCTTGAGGAAATCCTGTCCGAAACCTGGGGCGTGATTCTGTATCAGGAACAAGTGATGCAGATCGCGAACCGCCTTGCGGGGTTCTCGCTTGGCGATGCGGACTTGCTTCGGCGCGCAATGGGCAAAAAGAAACACGAAGAGATGGCGGCGCAGCGCGAAAAGTTCCTTGCCGGTTGTACCGCGCGAAAGGTTCTGGCCAAAAAGGCCGAGAAAATATTCGATCTGATGGCGGAATTTGCGGGCTACGGCTTCAACAAGTCGCATTCCTGCGCCTACGCGCTCCTCGCATACCAGACCGCTTATCTGAAGACCCATTACCCGGTGGAATTCGTAGCCGCGATGCTTAGCTCGGAAGCGGGGAACACCGACAAGGTGGTGAAGTACATCAACGAAGCGCGCGGCATGGGAATCCGGGTCCTGCCGCCGGATGTGATGCAGAGCGGTCTCTATTTCACGCCTGTGGTCGACGACATCCGGTTCGGCCTCGCGGCGATCAAGAACGTCGGTGAGAACACGGCCAAGGCGGTTTGCGATGCGCGCGCCGCCGGCACGAAATTCGAGAGCCTGTTTGGATTCTGCGAGGCGATCGAGCCGAAATTCATCAACAAACGAGTGCTCGAGAGCTTGACCAAGGCCGGCGCATTCGATTGCCTCGGCGGATCGCGAGGACGAGTTTTCGCCGCGATCGATCAGGCGATCTCGATGGGCCAAAAGAAACACCAGGCGGCTGCGGTCGGGCAAGGCGGCTTGTTCCTGGGCCGTCCCAATACGCCGGCGGAAGAAACGCACAAAGAATTGCCGTACGCCGACGATTGGAGCGAAGAGCAGCAGCTCGCGGGCGAGTACTCGGTTCTGGGCTTCTATATATCCGGGCACCCCCTCGACAAATTTGCGGGCCGCCTCGCGGAACTGAGTGCGACGGAACTGGCTGCCGTTGAACACAAGAAAAACAACGATGACATTGTCGTCGGCGGAATCATCGTGCAGATGCGTCCGATGCGCTCGAAGCGCGGCGCGCGTTGGGCGATCCTGACGCTGCAGGACCGGACGGGAGTGATCGAAGCGCTAGTGTTTCCCGAGGCGTTCCAGAAGCTCGAAGGCATCCTAAAGACGAACACGCCGTTGTTAGTGAAGGGCCGCGTGGCGATTGAAGACGTCGGAACGCGCCTTGTGGTTTCCGACACTCGATCGCTCGAGGCGCTGGCTGGCAAGATACCTACGGTGCTGCGCGTGCGCGTCGAAGTCGATCGACTCGACCGCGGTTCCGTCGATCGGCTGCACAAGCTTTTTGCGACAAAGCCCGGTCGGTGCCGCGTCTCGTTCGATCTGGTGAAGACCGACGGTTCCGCCGCTACGCTGGATTCGGACAGCCCCGTTATGGCCGATAAGGAATTGCTCGAAGGCGTGCGTGCCATTTGCGGCAACGATTCGGTCGCGGTGGTTCAATGAGCCCGAATGGTAAGGACGGCTCAAAGTCCAAAGCGCCCGAGCGAAAAGGCGCAGCGCGTCTCCGCGAAAAGCGCAAGGACCGCGTCGAGCGTAAAAAGCGGCTGAAAGAGCTAAGAAAGCTGAAGGAAGAGAAGCGCGCGGCGCGAGCCGTCGCTGTGGCAGCGATGGCGGCGGCCGTTGCGCCGGCGGTCGAGAAATCGAACGAGAGGCAAAAGCCAGCAACGATGCAGAGCACGACGGGCGATACCGAAAAGCAGCGGCGCAAAGTAATCGACGCGCTCGAACGCGACGTGGAGGAGCTGAGCCGCCTTTCCGCGCCCACCGGCGAGCAAACCGCTGAGATTGAACGCGTGCGCTCGGAAATCCAGGAACTGAAGATGGAGTTCTATCGCCATCTCGGGCCGTGGCAGCGCGTCCAACTCGCCCGCCATCCGCAGCGCCCTTACACCGACGATTTCATTCGGATCCTCTTCGAAGATTTCTCCGAGATTCACGGCGATCGCAATTTCTCCGATGACGCCGCGCTCATCACCGGCTTCGCAAAATTTCACGGCCGTCCGGTGATGATCGTGGGCAGCCAGAAGGGGCGCGACATCAAGCAACGGCTTGTTCGCAACTTCGGCCAGGCGAAACCAGAAGGGTATCGCAAGGCGATAAGGGCGATGAAGCTCGCGGCGAAATTTGGCAAACCGATTCTAGTGTTTGTCGATACGCCTGGTGCTTACCCCGGAGTGGACGCCGAGGAGCGCGGCCAAGCCGAAGCGATTGCGCGCAACTTACTCGAGATGTCGCGTTTGCCAGTCCCGGTTATCGTGACGATAACGGGCGAGGGCGGTTCTGGCGGCGCGCTCGCCGTCGCCGTCGGGGACAAGATTTTCATGTTGGAGAACTCGGTCTATTCCGTGATTTCGCCGGAAGGCTGCGCGACGATCATGTGGCGTGACGCGGGCAAGGCCGAAGTTGCAGCTGAGGCGTTGAAGATCACCGCCAACGACCTGATGGATCTGAAGCTCATCGACGGCATCGTGCCTGAGCCCGAAGGTGGCGCACACTTCAATCACGAAGCCACGGCGGCCGCGCTCGATCCGTTCCTCTCCCTCGCGCTCGACGAGCTTACGAAACTCACACCGAATCAACTTCTCGATCAGCGGTACGAAAAATTCCGTCGCATGGGTCAGTTCTTTGCCTAGTCCTTCGCCTCGACACCAGAAAGTAAGTACTAATCAAAGGCCTTCAGAAATACAGGATTGGCCCTATGGTTCGCGAAAGCGGCTATCGGTCTAATGCTTGTGCGGCGGGGCTTGTGTCTTGCCGGATTCCAGGCTGGAGATGGAATGAAAAATCTGGGAATTCTGTGGATTTTGTACGGGATTCTGAGACTGGCGGGAGCGGCGGCGATCGTGATCTGGGAAGCGACACTGACAAGAATGTTTGGCGCGTTGATTACGAACACCGCGAATCCTTTCGCCCTGATGAACATGTTCCACATTGCGTTGATCTTCGTCGTGGTAATTGGCGTGATCGCGGGCATCGTAGCGCTGCTCGCTGGATTTGCCCTGATGACGGGCGGGGATGCCGCGAAGCCATTGTCGCTCCTGGCCTCGTTCTTTGGCCTCACCAACGGACCACTCGGCATCGCGCTGGGCGCATTTACGCTTTACTTTCACTCCCTGCGCGGCGCGGACAGCTTCGGCTTTCGCCCTACCGCGTCTCCATCGCGCTAAAGCACTCGACCTTTCGCGGCGTTTCCTGACTTACAAATTAGAGAATTTTGTCTCAAATCGCGACGCTCCGCATTGGAGCATTGAACACTTTCGCGCCGTGTTTCGATTGCCCATGCCCCTCCCGTGATTTAGTTTCGGAAGTGGAGTCACTTTCATGGCTGACGGGGACGCGCCGCTGATGTCCGATATCTTTCGCCCGTACGAGAAGCTCGTCGAGATTACTGTGCTCGGCAAGAATTTCCTCGTTCCGGACCGGAATTCCGTCCTTAGAGCGTTTCAGTTCATCAGCCCGGAAACCGTCCCGTACGGCCGATTCTGTTGGAACCAGGAGTGCCAATATTGCAAGGTCCATTGTCAGTTGCCTGACGAAGAAACCTCGCGCCCCATCCTCAGCTGCAAATTCCTCGTTTCTGAAGGCATGAACATCACGGATGTTTCGCCCGAATTGATGGGCTGCCTGCGTGCCAAGCTTGGCCCTGATACCAAGCCCGAGAAGGCGTTGATCGACGCGGGCGACGGCGTGATCATCGACACCTCCGCGAGCCCCGGTAAGTAACCTCTCTGCACATCGGCTTGTAAAATCATGCACTTTGCCAGACTCGCGCCGCGACCAACCGACGTTGCGGCTTATCTAAGTAACGAATCGTAAAGCAGAGGGAGAACATCAGGTGAACGCGCGGATCCATTTGCGTTGCCGTTGCGTGTGCGCCAGCTGCGTGCGATGCTTTTGTGCGTTTCAATCGACGGGAGACGCGAATGACGGTTTGTGATGGATGCGGGCGGCAGGTGGATGCGCAGCACGTGAAGGATCGGATCGCGCGACTTGAGATGTCGACGCGATTCCGGCCGATCCACATCCACACGCTGGTAATTGACGCGTGCCCGCCAGCCGCGCTCGCCGATTTTTTCTACTGCGCCGGACCGGACGTCGCGCCTCGCACAGCGAGTGGCCGCGCGTATTTCGACGAGCTATCGAAATGCGCTCCCGATTCGCTCTCAAAGTCATCCGGGGACGAAGCGGTCCTGTCAGAATGGCAGCGACGCGGAATATTTCTCACGTACGCGATTGAGTGTCCGTTTGATCCTGGCGCCGAACTCGCGTCCGTCGTCGAAAAGTCCGGGAAGACCACCTTGCTTCGACTTTCGACCTCCTACAAGCCGAAGACCGTAGCTCTGATCTCCACTCACGCGAAGAATCTGGCGCCCGTCCTGCGGGATGCGGGCTGGGCTGACAGATTGATTCTCGATTCCGACTCGCCTTTCGCCGGTCCCGGCTTCGGGACGCAGCTCGCGTCGCGCGTTTTGCGAATCGCCTGATTCGTACACTCCACTCTTGTCTGCCAGCGTGAAATAACGAGTCTTGTCAGGGTAGCTCTGGCGTGCTTCGCGAGTCATTGCGATTGCTTGATGTGATATAAGGGCGCTGCAATCCAATCGATTTTCTCACTCTTATGGGTCCAGGGCCGGTGCGCATGATCTCAAGTTCACGTCGGAGAGCAGCTTTTCTAGCGGGCGTAGCATTGGCAGGTTCAGTTGTGGTGGGATTCGGTGCGCGGGCTCAGCAGCAATCCGCCGGCAGCGATGCAGTGCCAGCCGAGACGGCCAACTTCGCCCGAATCGACAAGCTGCTCGCGCAGATGACGCTCGAAGAAAAAATGCACCTGATCCGCGGCGAAGCGGAGCCCGACTCGACCAGTCAAGGACAGGCAGGATATTTGCCCGGTGTTCCGCGCCTCAACGTGCCGTCGCTACGCATGGCGGATGGCCCCCCGGGCTTGCTCACGCGCGTCCCGGCCCAGGCCGAGACCGCGACGATGGGCGTGGCATCGACGTTCAGCGTGGCGGACGCACGCGAAAACGGAGTGGTGATCGGAAGAGAAGCTCGATCGCTCGGCATTGACGTGGTGCTGCAGCCCTTCATCAACATCGATCGCGACATCACTTTCGATCGTGGCTACAACACCTTCGGCGAAGATCCAATGCTCACCGGCACGATGGGCGCGGCTGAGATCTATGGCGCGCAATCGCAAGACGTGATGGCAATGGCGAAGCACTACGTCGCCTACGATTCCAATTCCTTCAGCGTGTACGTCGATCCGCAGACGTTGCGTGAGGTCTACGTTGCGCCGTTCGTCGATGCGGTTCGCGCGGGTATCTCGTCGATCATGTGCTCGTACAACAAGCTGAACGGCGTGTTTGCGTGCGACAACGCGGACACGCTGAAGACGATTCTGAAGGGCGACATCGGCTTCAAGGGTTTCGTGACTTCCGATTGGGGCGCGATGCATAACGTCACGTTCATCAATAACGGTGTTGATATGGAGATGCCGGGGTTGATTCCGCGCGACAGCCCGTTCGCCGGCCTGATGCATGCGTATTTCGAGACGGAGACGCCGGCTGGACCGCCTCCTCCGAAGGTCGATATGAGCGCAGTGGCTGGAATTTTGGGCGGAACGATTCCGGAAGAGACTCAACCGAAATCGGATGCGTTGGACGCGTTTCCTCGCGATGCTGACCCGCGAACCATGCGCGATGCAATGAAGGACGGCGCCGTGAAGGAAGCAACAATCACTGCAGCCGCGCGGCGAGTGCTCTACGAGATGGACCGCTTCGGCTATCTCGACGGCAAGCAGAAGCACGAGGTGACGGCGCAAGACATCGACAAGAACGCGGCCACGATTCGCAAGACTTCCGCGGATGCGGCGGTGCTCCTCAAGAACGACGACGCGCTGCCGCTGAAGCAAGCGGATATTGAATCGCTCGCGATGATTGGCCCCGGTGGGGGGCAAGTCGCTGCGATCGGCACGTTTGGTGAACGGTCGGGAGGTCTTACGTCCCGCCAAGTCAGTCCCGTCGACGCTCTGGCACGCTTGGCGCCGGGAGCGAAAGTTTCGTACGCGCCGGACGACGATATGACGGGCACGGCGATTCCGGAGTCGGCGCTCTCGCACGACGGAAAGCCGGGGCTTGTGCGGACCGACGCTGCTGGAGCAAGTTCTGTCGACGGCCAAATTAATTTTACGAAGCGCTCTACCGGCGGGCCGCTACCAGCTAACGGCACCTACACGTGGAAGGGAAGCCTCACGGTCCCTTCGGCGGGTGATTACTGGATCTATTTGCAAGTACTCGGCGCACGAGGAGAGTTCGCGATTGATGGAAAACCGATCGCTCGTTCCGGCGCGATGAAGGGAACGGTTCACGGCGATGTGCAGCACGCGTCGCAGGACAATGCGTTTCCCACGACCGACGGGCTGGACAATGTGCGCCGGTCCGTGACGCTCTCGGCCGGTGCGCACGAGATCGCGGTGAACGCCAGCGGAGACACTTCCAACGAACCTGAGCAGGTTCGACTGAACTGGGTGACGCCCGCAGACCGTGCAAAAAATCATGCCGTGGCAATCGACTCGGCGAAAAAGGCCCACACGGCGATCGTGTTTTTGTGGACGCGCGGTAAGCCCGTATTCGGATTACCGGGCGAGCAGGACAAGCTGGTCGAAGAGGTCGCGGCGGCAAATCCGAACACGATCGTTGTGCTGAACGTGAGCCAACCCGTCGCGATGCCGTGGCTTCCGAAAGTGAAAGCCGTGCTGCAGATGTGGTGGCCAGGCGACGAAGGCGGCTGGGCCACCGCGGACGTGCTCCTCGGTCACGTCAATCCAGCCGGCCGACTGCCGTTCACCTGGGCTTCGAAGCTCACGGAGTACCCGGCGAACGATCCCAAGTATCCGGAGCGGTCGGCGGCGGGAGTGAATGGGAACACGACGTTCAGCGAGGGCGTGAACATCGGCTACCGGTGGTTTGACGCGCAAAATATTCAGCCGCTTTTCCCGTTCGGGTTCGGCCTGTCGTACACGACGTTCAAGTACACGGATCTCACGGCAACGTCGGCGCCGGATGGAGGCTTGGACGTTTCGGTGAAAATTCTGAACACAGGCAGTGTGGCGGGTGACGAGGTGCCGCAGGTATACCTTGATGCGCCGAACCCAGCTCCGAAGGGTGCACAATTCGCTCCGCGAACGCTCGCTGCATTCACGCGCGTCACGCTCGGGCCCGGCGAAACACGCATCGTGAAAATGCACGTGGCGCCTCGCGCCTTGCAGTATTGGTCCGTCGGGGAGAATCGCTGGGTAAGGGCAACGCCGCGGCGCGTCCAGGTAGGCGCTTCGGAGCGCGACCTTCGCCTCGCCGTCAACGCGCAATAACGAGAAGCAACGTGAAGGACCTGGCTCTGCCGCTGAGAATTGAGCCCATCCTCCTTCGGCAGCTTTGCGCTTGTGATAGACTCACGAAATGCGCGCTGTTGTGCTGATGGTGCATCGATGAAGGCTGGAAACAAGTTCGCGATCGGCTCGATCATTATCGTGGTGACGCTGCTGGCGCT
>Ga0210391_10003076_pt1 | contig 14198 bp, 8 predicted proteins | sample IncBWC12OmetaG_FD_160573 | JGI IMG/M metagenome (GOLD analysis project Ga0210391, IMG submission 160573) | Forest soil microbial communities from Barre Woods Harvard Forest LTER site, Petersham, Massachusetts, United States - Inc-BW-C-12-O ... | reverse complement strand
CGGCGTGGCTGACGCCGGTGTATCCGGCAATCGTGGCGGGCGTATTTAAAGTTTATGGAATTCGGACGGCTCATGCGTTCTATGCCACGCTGATGCTGAACATTTTGTTTTCGGTGGCGGCGTGCGCGCCGATTTTCTGGATTGGGCGACGCGCGGGAGGCGGGGCGACGGGAGCGGTGGCGGCGTGGATGTGGGCGCTGTTGCCGACGGCGATCATTATTCCGTACCAGTGGGTGTGGGATACGTCGCTTGCGGCGCTGCTGGTGGCGTCGCTGACGTGGGTGACGATTCGCGTGGCGCAATCGGGACGCGTGGGCGATTGGATTGGGTACGGGCTGCTATGGGGATTCGCGCTGATGACGAATCCATCGCTTGCGGCGGCGCTGCCGTTCCTCGCGATTTGGCTAACATTTACGGTGCAAGGAACAACTCGCGGCGTAGGCCACGACGGCAAGAAGATTGTTGGTTTTACGTTCCGCTCCGATTCAATTCGAAACGGACTGCTTGCAGTTGCAGTCGTGGTGCTGTGCTGCGTGCCATGGACGGTGAGGAACTATCGCGCGTTTCACGCGATGGTGCCGTTGCGGACGACACTGCCGCTGCAGCTCTGGCTCGGGAATAATAATTTGTACGATCCGAATTACTCGGGGCCGGTTGAGGCGAACGCGGCGCGGGAGGACATCCGGCGTTATGCGCGGATGGGTGAGATCGCGTTCATGAGCGCGAAGGGTCAAGAGGCCCGGGAATTTATCGCCACACATCATCGCCTGTACGCGGAGCTGACGTGGCGGCGCGTCCTGGCGTTCTGGACGGGGTTGGAGCATCCGTGGACGGGCTTTTGGAGTACGGAGTCGGAAGGAGTGCGCCTCGTGGTGGCGGTGAATGTGTTCACGCTCGTGGCGATGATTTGCGGGCTGGTGGTGCTGGCACGGCGACGCGGCGCAGACTGGTGGGTGCTGGGAGCGTGGGTAGCGGCGTACCCGGTCGTGTACTACCTGACGCGAACGCTGCTGCGATACCGGAATGTGATTGAGCCGGTGATTGTGGTGCTCGCGGCGGTGGCGATCACGGCGCGGTGGCGAGGCGCTGCGGAATCGGGAATCGAAGAACCGGAACCGGTGGATTCGTAGACGGAAATTGTTGTGAGGGTTCAGCGGCACTACAGCAATCGCGTCGGAGGTGCGATTTGAATCGGTCATTTTGGGGCGGGCTCGGGGTTTCGGTGGTTCTGTGTGGCGTTTTTCTTCCGGTTGCGCCCGGTCAGGAGGATCTTGCGCCGCCGAAAACCGCGCGGTTTTGCAACATTGAGGCCAAGGAGTGCGACACGCTGACTTGGGCGGGGGAATACTACGAGGGCCGCAAGGACGGCGAGACCAAGGTTTCGGCGCGCTTTTGGATCAAACGATGGGAAAAAGATGCTGTTGAGATGGAGGGCAAGACAGCGTACGCGGTTCAGAACGGGTTTCCGCTGGAGGCGTTTTTTCACGCGAAGATTGCGCCGGACGGCGCGAGCCTTCAGGGAGGAACCTACGAGTGGCGGGTCGGTTACGGCTCGTCCGGCACAGGCACGTTTACGCTGACATGGAACAAGACAGCCTCGAACGCAATGAGCGATATGGGCGCCGCGCAGTTCCAAGCTCCACGGCACTCGAAAACGAATCCGAATATTCTGCTGCCGCCCGGCGCGGCGGATGTTTACGCGTCGTATCCGGATGTGGTGCGCGCCATTCTGCTGCCGGAAAGTCCGTTGCTGCAGACGGACGCGCAGCGAGAGTGTCGCGATTCAGCAGGGACCGATGCCGCGACGGCGCTTGAGATTGCGAGGTACGCGTATCGCAAAGGCGATATGAAAAGAGGAGATTGCTGGCTTTTGTCGGCGATGGGATTCGGAAGCGTGCGAGCGAAAGTGATCGATGCGACGACTTTCTTATACGGATGGCAAGGGACGACCAAGGATCAGCCGAGAGGATTCGGAATTCTGAAGGGGAACCTGGGCACGAGAGATCCGTGGGACATTTGGCTGCTGACGCAGTGCTATATCGATGGAACCGGCACACCGAAAGACGCGCACCAGGCGGCGATTCTGACTTCGTATACGTTGACGCATGACGACGTTTACAACGTGAGCCAGATGGTTGGGGCGGACGATGCGCAGCTCGTTGCGGAGTTTCAGCGGCTGTCGGTGTTCATGTCGCCACCGACGACTTCGAAAACGGACTGCCATATGGAACCGGCGAACGATGGAAGTGGCGCGATGAAAAAGCGGTGCACCACGTCGTCTGTGGTCGATGAGAAGGCGATGCAGCGGCAGCTCGACAACGTCAATCAGAACTACCAGAACAAGGTGAATGGGAATCCATGAGGACGGCAGTCGTCGCGGTGGTGGCGATCGCGTTTCTGGTGAGCGGAGCTGCGTGGCCGACGGTGGCGGCGGATGCGGCGCCGGTGAAATTGTGGCTGGCGGTGGCGGAGCCGGAGGTTTGTGTCGGGGCTGCGGCTCTTCCGTTCAGGATTGAGATCGAGAATGTGAGTGAGCATGCGGTGAGGATCGGTCCGCACAGGTTGGCGTTTCAGGTCAGCGCAACACGGGATAACCAGGTGGCGACTACGACGAATGATACGGTGGCGCTGGTGCCCGGGGATTTTCGGGAGTTGACGCCGGGGGCGAGCTACAGGGAGACGGTGGAATAGAAGCCTACGGATGCGATTTGGGCGGCGGCGGGTGTGGTGCGCGTGAGTGTGAGATACGGGCAGTTTCGGGAGGCAAACGCGGCTTATCCGGATTTGTGGAAGGGGACGGTGGAGTCGAACGGGGTGTTGGTGCGGATGAAGGATTGTCGGGCGGCGGGGTGGTCGGGGCGCGGGGAGCGTTAAAGGAAGTGCGAGCTACGCTCGCGCACAGGCACGATTGCCTGTGCCACGTCAGTTGAGTGGCGCGGGCGGCGTTGCGCAGACAGGAATGTCTACCCCACTTCGCGGTGTGCGGTGTGCGGGGGGCGGTGTGCGGTGTGCGGTGGGCGGGGGGCGTTATTCGTCGGGAGGGATGTCGAAGTTGACGAGGTTGCCCTGGAACCCGCGGGTTTTGATGGCGCCGTACGTGATGCCGATGGCCATCCAGATTGCGCCGAGTTTGAGGGCGGGGCCGCTCAGATGGGTCCAGATGAATGCGCAGATCAGAAAACCGAGAAGCGGCGAAATCAGGTTCAGGATGTTTTTCTTGTCGGCGCGGACGAAATAGCGAACCAAGGCGGCAATATTGACGCCCATGAACGCCAGCAATGCGCCGAAGTTTAGAAGGTCGGCGCCCTGGTCGTAGGTGATGATGAAAGAGCCGATCAGCGCGATAACGCCGACGAAAATCACGTTGTTGCGCGGAACGTGGAACTTGGGATCGACCGCGCCGAAGAATTTTTTTGGAATCCCATTGCTTCGCCCCATCCCGTAAAGCAAGCGCGCAGCGCCCAGCTGCGAACCCATTCCCGAGCCGATGTTGGCAACCAGAATCGTGAAATTGATCAGCTGAAAGAGGAAATAACCGCCGGCGGTTTGCGCGACGAGCGGAAACGCGGACGTGATTTTGTCCGCGGGAAAGGGTTGATCGCGCCAGACGAGCTGCGCCGCGTAAACCTCGAGCGATGCGAGCACACCGGTGATGAGGCAGACAAGAACGGTGGCGAGCATGATGTTGCGGCGAGGATTTTCGACCTCTTCGGAAAAAGTGGAAATGGCATCGAAGCCGATATACGTGAGCACGGCGACCGACGTTCCGTGGAAGACGCTTTTAAAGCTGAAAGTGGCGGGATTGTAAAACGGATGCGTGAAAAATCCGGCGCCGTACTCGTGCATGTTCCAGAGGAAGCGAATCACGAAAGCGAAGAAGATCACGACGACGATGCTCATCCCGGCGGCCATCACGTCGTTGATGCGCGCGGACGTTTTGATGCCGCGAATGTTGAGCAGCGTAAACGCGCCCGCGTAGAAAATCACGAGCGTCCAATACGGCAGGAAGGGAAGAATATTTTGGGTGAGTTGGCTGCAGATGATGGTGCAGATCAGCGGGTTGAGGATGTAATCCATCACAATCGCCCAGCCCGTGACGTAGCCGAGCGCGGGATTCAGCTCCTGGCCGACGTAGGTGTAGGCGGAACCGGCGGATGGATAGGCGCGCGCCATTTTGCCGTAACTGATGGCGGTGAAGAGCATGGCGACCATAGCGATCAGGATGGTGGTGACGACGTGGCCGCGAGCGTCGTTGCTAATGACGCCGTAAATTCCCATCGGCGCGATGGGCTGGATGATCACGATCCCGATGATGATCAGGTCCCAGAGGCCGAGGACACGGCGAAGCTTGACCGGACTTTGCGCCTGAAGAGGCTCGCTCATTCGCTGACCGACTTAACCAGGTTGCGCGGGTTATCCACGTCGCAGCCGTTGAGGGTAGCGAAGTGATAGGCGAAGAGCTGGAGCGGGACGACTTCGAGAATCGGAAGCAGAAGCTCGGGCGCCGCGGGAACGTAAATGGTGCGGTCGGCGAGGGTGGTGATTTCGCGGTCGCCTTCCGTGGCGATGGCGATGGCTTTGCCGCCGCTCTTCTTCACGAACTCGAGGATCTGAAGAGTCTTGCGGTAGCGCAGATCGGAGTCGGGATCGTGCGGGTCGCGCGTGGCGAGGACGATCACGGGAAGATTTTCGTCGACGAGGGCGTTGGGGCCATGGCGGAGTTCACCGGCCGGAAGCCCTTCGGCTTGTACGTAGGAAATTTCCTTTAGCTTGAGCGCGCCTTCGCGGGCGATGGCGTAGTGAACGCCGCGGCCGAGGAAGAGGAAGGCTTTCGCGGATTGATACGCGCGGGCGCAGCCGGCGGCTTGCGTGTCCCATGTGGGAAGGGATTTTTCGATCGACGTGGGAATGTCGGCAAGGTGATTGAGGTGCGTGCGCGTGACTTCGGAGGTCATGCGGCCGCGCTTGCGGGCGAGAAACAGTGCGAAAAGATAGAGCAGCGTGAGTTGCGAGGTGAAACTTTTCGTCGCGGGAATGGCTTTTTCGAGGCCAGCGCGGGTGAGGAGCGCGGCGCTGGCTTCGTTGGCGATGGTGGAATTTGCGACGTTGGAGATGGCGACGGTTTTTGCTCCGCGATTCAAAGCTTCGCGCTGAGCGGCGGTGGTGTCCGCGGTTTCGCCGGACTGCGTAATTACGACGACGATGGGATCGGCGCCAGCGTGCGTGGAGCGATAGCAATATTCTCTGGAGTACTCGACATCGACCGACTCGCCGGAAAGATCCTCAATCATGATTTCGCCGGCGAGGCCTGCGTGGCGGCTGGAGCCGCTGGCGGCGATGATGATTTTCTTGAACGTGGAGAGAGCGGTCTCGATAGGTTGCAGCGACTTCGGAAAAATCACGTCACCTTCAACATTGCCGCGGATGGTTTCGCGAATGGCGTGCGGCTGCTCGTAGACTTCGCGCAACATGAACTTCGGAAACGTGCGCGGATCGGCGCCGGGCGCAGCGGGCGCGCTGGTTGTTTTCTGTTCGGACTCAGCGGACATCATTGGCCTCCAGCCGGAGCAGCGGCGGGCATTCCCCGGCCTTCTTTGAGCTGAATCGTAGCAGGATCGACGTTCCAGCCCGAGACGCGAAGTTCGACGCCGCCAAAGACGGAGGCGTTCTGAACGTACTGCGCGGTGAGTTCGCGCGTCTCGCCCGGCATCAACGAAATGTAATTATCTTCCCAGAATACGGGCAGGATTTCTCCCTCTTCTCCTGACTTTCGAATCGCGAGGCGAACCTGGAAAGCGAGGTGGTCGCTGGGATTTTTAATTTGTACGTGAGCGACGGGGCCGTCGGGCGAGGGCATGATGCTGCCGACGACTTCGACCTGCGCTTTCGGGAGCGACTGGAGCGAGGTGAGATCGACGTAGTGTGTAACAGGCGTGAATTGGTAGGTGGTTTTCTTCCAGTCGTACTGTCTGTTGTCGTTCGAGAGCCAGTAGAAATTCCGGTCGAGAACTTTGCCGTCGGCGCTGGTGACGACGAGCTTCAAAAAGAAAGCGCCGGACGCCGGCGTGAAGGCGTCTACGGGAATGCTGAACGGCTTTGCGACGGCGTCGGCATCGAGATCGAGCGATTGTTGTTTCGTGAAGCGCTGCTTGAGGTCGATGTCGTAGAGCGTCGCGGTCGCGGTGAGGCCGGTCAGTTTTTCGTAGCGGCTATTCACGACGGCAATGGAACCATCGTCGTAGGAATACTGGATGTGGAGCGGCTCGCAGGCTTTTTTGGTGCCGAAAAAACCGCCACCGGGCTGGAAGTAGAAATCGTAGAGGTGCCAGATGGTGGAGGGCCAGGCGTTGTTGAGCATCCATTGAACGATGCCAGTGGTGTCTGTGTACTTGTTGCGCGTGTAGGCCTCGTACATGGCGCGCTCGCCTTCGTAGGCCATGAGCTGTGACTTCATTTCGTAGTTGTCGAGCGTGGTGGCTTCGCCGTACTGCGCCTTCATCGAGTCGTTGAAGTGATTGAGATTTTTGAAGCCTTCCCCGCCCGCGTGGTAATTCCACACTTCGTTCTGCGGCCACAGCTTGTCTTCGGGCAGAAATTTTTTCAGGCAATCGGCGACCGGAGGCGCCGGGCCGGGACTGGTTTCGGTGTTGAAGCCGAAGGCGCCGCCGAAGTGAGTCTTATCGATGAGCCAGTAATCGGGCGGAACGTCATCGTATGGGCCCGACATTGTTACGCCGGAAGGACCGGTGACGGTGGTGGGCGTGGCAGAGGCGGAAGAGATGTACGGATTCGGCCAGTCGAGATCTTTCAGAACTTTGATGTAGGCTGTCTCGACGTCGGCGGGCGGCGGACCGTCGCTGCCGTTGAGCCAGACAAAAATGCTTGGGTGCGCGCGCATGCGAAGTACTTGCGAGTGGAGAGAGGCGGTGGCGATATCGATGTCGCCGGGCTGCCATTTCTTCCATTCTTCCCAATGATCGCAGCAGCACCAGCCGGGCATGATGAGGACGCCGCGCTGGTCGGCCATGTCGTAGAAGTCGTCGATTTCGAGTTTGCCTTCGAGGCGGATGGTGTTGAGGCCCATCGCCTTCACATAGCGGAAGTGCTGGTCGAGCGCGGTGAGATCTTCGCGGAGCAACATGTCGGGCGACCAGCCGCCGCCGCGGATCAGGATCTTTTTGCCGTTGATGTAGAACTGCAGCGCTTTCGAGTCGGTGATGTGCGCGGTGACTTCGCGGATTCCAAAGCGGATCGAGTGCGCGTCGGAAGCGTTCCCCGAGCCCGTGGCGAAATGGATGCGCAGAGTTTCGAGATTCTGGTCGCCCATCTGGTAGGGCCACCAAACTTTCGGATTCTTGAATTGGAGCTGCGGAAACTGCTCGGGCGTGAAGCGAACGGTGCGCGTCTCATTCGGCTCGAGCGTGATGGGCTGCTCGAATTTTACGGGACCGATCGCGCCGGCGACCGTGCCCGTGACGGGTGCGTCGGTAGCGTTGCGCAACTCGGCTTCCACGGTGAGATTCGCTTGCGCGAGCGAATCGTCGGTGAAGTGCGTGAAGACGGCCGGATAGCGGACCGTGACGGGGCCGCTCTCGCGGAGATAGACCTCGCGCCATAGGCCCATGTCTTTGTCCGGCGGCGAGGGATTCCAGTCCACGAAATTGATGCCGAGATCTTTTTCGGTTTGCGCGATGGTTTGGACGGCGAGGACGTTGACGCCACCGTTGGGCGCGAGAAATTTCGTGATATCGAATTCGTAGGTGCGATAGGCGCCGGCGACGGAGTTTGAGTCGGCGATCGGATGGCCGTTCAGCCAGATGTTGGCGCGGTTGTTGATGCCAGCGAAATTCAGCCAGACGCGGTGCTTCGGGTCGGAAGAGGGCGCAACTCTAAATTCGGTGCGATACCACCAGGCGCAGCGGAAGGGGCTGTCCTTCGGCATCGGCAACCGAGAGAAAGTGTGCGCGATGGGATAGTCGGCGCCGGGGAGGCTGCGCAGATTCATCGCGTAGTACGGGTCGGGATAGGTTTTGTCGGCGACGAGGGCGGCAACGACGGTCATGGGCGCAGTCGTGGAGTGCCAGCCTTCGGTGCTGAAGCCGGGCGTAGAGATTTTTTCTGGGGTGCCCTGAAATTGGCATTCCGATTGGAGCTTCCAGTCGTCCTGGAGCGGCGTCTTAGCGCCGGGCGTGGCCGCAGTTTGCGCTGGGGATGCGGACGGGATGGCCAGCATGGAGGTCGCTGCCATGACTAGCGCGAGAAGGTGACGACGCAGGCTTCGATGGCGCTGGGTGGTATTCGGCATATGGAGCCCTCTCACTCGGGATTGAGGCAAAATTTGGTCTGCAGAGCGACTCTAACTGGGCGCACAGGCAGGATTGCCTGTGCCACGAGTTCATTAAACTTTATTAAAACCAAAGCATTATTCCCTGCCCTGCGCCAGAGTCAAGAATAAAGCTGCATTCTACCCGTCGCCTGCACCTTAGAGAGGCGTGCGCTAGAGCGCGCGGGTAGAGTCGCGGACGACGAGTTCGGGCGCGAGGAGGCGCTGGACGGAACGGGACTCGCGATCCTCGATCGCGGCGTTGATTCCCTCCATGATGATGCTGACAGCGGTCGAGCCGAGCGCTTCCATGGGCTGGCGCACGGTGGTTAGCGATGGGACGGCGAGGCCGCTCGGAGGCACGTCGTCAAAACCGATCACCGAACAATCCTCGGGGACGCGGAGACCGGCGCGAGTGAGCGAGCGAATCGAGCCGAAGGCGGTATTGTCGTCAAACGCCATGATCGCGGTGAATTTCTTTTTGTGCTTCAGCAATTCCTCGGTGAGCTTCATTCCGCCTTCGTAGCCGGAATTGGGATCGAGCGAATCGGGCAGATCGAAAACCAGCGAAGGATCGATTTCGAGGCTGACGGAACGGGCGAAAGAGCGAACGGCACGCCAACGCGGCGCGGTGTCGGCGAGCATTTTCGGGCCGCGGATGTATGCGATCTTGCGGTGGCCGAGCGCATAGAGATGCTCCATGGCGAGGTGAGCGCCAGCTTCGTTATCGACCATGACGGAGCTGATCGCGCCGGATTCGAGAGTGTTGCCGATCATCACGGCGGGAATGTTGCGCTTCTCGATGTCGGCGAGGAGATCGACGTCGAGGAAGAGCCAGTTGGCGACGAAGATGAGCGCTTCGACGGGACGAGCGAGCAGCAACTCGAGATAGCGCTCAAAGCGGCCGCGCTGGTTGTGAACGTCGGTGAGAATTGGAAGGTACGACGCCTGGTAGAGAGTGTTCTCGATGCCGCGGAGAATCAGCGTGCAGAACGGATCGGTGATGTCGAAGACCATGACTCCGACGGTGCGGTTGCGCTTCGCGCTCAAGTAACGCGAAACGACTTTGGGGCGGTAGGCGAGTTTTTTGGCGGCGCGCTCGATGCGGTCTTTGGTGGAGGAGGGGATGTAGCGTGCAAGAGGCGCGTTGTTAAGGACGATGGAGACAGTGGCGGGGGAAACGCCGGATTCGGCGGCCACGTCACGCAGGGTGACGGCGGAGGATTTTGATTTTTTGCGCGGCGATTTTTCCTGCGGGACCATTTTGGACGGGACATGTGTATCACAGTGCGGGGGATGCGGGAAGGGTGACGAGTCGACAAAGGAGCGAAAGGTCGGGAGGACAATTCTTTCGGCGCTGGGGAGAGATGGTGCGGCGCTGTGCGCGACTGGGTTGGGAGGAGGGCCGTTGATGGGCACGGCGGTGGCAAGCCACCGCATTCTAAGAAAGTCGGGGAGGCGCGAGTTGCGCGTGCGAGGCGGCGTTGGATGTGCAGGCAGCGTGGGTGGCAAAAGCGGCGGCTTGCCGCCGCACTCTCAATGAGTGTGCGCGGAAATGCTGAACGCTCAGCGAGGGCACGCAGACACGATGAACAGTACAACTGCCTGCATGAGTGGCGCGTGGTGAAGGCGAAATTTAGACGGGTGGGATTTGGGAGATGGACCAGCCGCCGCCGAGGGCTTTGATCAGGTTGACGCTGGCCGTCATGCGGCGAGTGCGGATGGTGACGGCGGTGACCTGGTCGGTGAGCGATTGGCTTTCAGCAGTGGTGACTTCGAGGTAGTTGGTGACGCCGCCTTTGTAACGCGTGACGGAAAGATCGACGGAGTGCTCGGCGGCGGCCACGGCGGCGTCTTCCTTGTTGGCTTCGTCTTCGAGAATGCGGAGCGCGGAGAGATTGTCCTCGACTTCCTGAAATGCGGTGAGGATCGTGCCGCGATAATCGGAAACGGATTTGTCGTAAGCGGCGCGAGCCTGTTCGTTGGTGCCACGGCGAACGCCGCCGTCGAATATCGTCTGCGCGGCCTGGCCGCCCAACGACCAAAGGCCGCTGGGACCTTGAATCAACGTGGTGAACGCACTGCTTTGGAAGCCGCCCACCCCGCCGAGCGTGACGAGCGGATAGTAAGCGGTGCGCGCGACTCCGACGTTTGCATTCGCTTCCTGCACCCGGCGCTCTGCGGCAGAAATATCGGGACGGCGCTCGAGAAGATCGGACGGAACGCCCGGGGGCATCGCGGGCGGCAAAAGATCGAGCGGCAACGGATCGATATGGAAGGTCGATGCAGGCTTGCCGACAAGCACCGCAATGGCGTGTTCGAAGGCGGAGCGGTCGACCTCAACATCGACGGCTTGCGCGCGAGTGGTTTCGAGCGTGGTCTGCGCCTGCGCAAGATCGACGGCGGACGCGATGCCTGCCTTGAAGCGGCTGTTGGTCAGGTCGACAGCTTTCTGGTACGAAACGACGGTGGAATCGAGGAGCTGCTTTTCCGCGTCGAGGCCACGAAGCTGGAAATAGTCCATCGCGAGTTCGGCGTGGAGGCTAAGGCTCACGTTGGCGAGATCGCCGGCGCTGGCTTGAGCTTCGGAACGCGAGGCTTCGATGGTCTTGCGGACGCGGCCCCACAGATCGAGTTCGTAGGAGAAATCGAACGGCAGCGAGAAATTGTTGTACGAACGAACTTCGGTTTGCTTGTTGTAGAGCGGCGCATTCTCGGACTGTTCGGTATGGCCCGCGCTGGGATTGACTCCGACCGTCGGATATAAAGCACCGCGGGAAATGCGAACAGCGGCGCGGGCTTCCCGGAACTGCGCGTCAGCGGATTTCAGAGTCTGGTTCGAGACGTTGATCTGGTCTTCGAGCGAATTCAGCTGCATATCGCCGTAAATCTCCCACCACTTCCCTTTTGTGATCGCGTCGCTGGGCTGGGCGACTTTGAAATTCGAGGGAGTTTCCTTGAAGTCGGCGGGGACTTCAGCGGTGGGCTTCACGTATTTCGGCCCGACCGAACAGCCCGCGAGCGCAACAGCAGCGATGGCGGCTGCGGCAAAAACGGATTGGCGGCGCGGGCTCACTTCCCCTGGCCTCCGGGCTTCGGCTGCGGCTGGCTGGCCTGCTGATTCTGCTGACCGTTGTTCGGCGCGGGCGGTTGGACGATCTGGACCAGTTCGCCATCCACGAGCGAGTCAGGCGGGTTGATGATGACTTTGTCGCCTGCGTTGAGGCCGGTGACGATCTCGATTTCGGTGCCGAAGTCGCGTCCGGGAGTGACGGAAACGAGACGCGCTTTGTTATCGCTGCCAACCACGCCGAGTTGCAAACCGGCCGAGCGAAAGATGAGCGCCGAAACAGGAACAGTGTAGGCGGGAATGGCGTTCGGCGTCTTCAAGTGCACTTGAACGTAAGCGCCGGGAAGAAGTTCGCCGGTTTTGTTGTCGACGTCGACTTCGACGAGCAGCGTGCGCGTGGCGAGGTCGATTGCGTTGGCGGTGCGAACGAGATGGCCCTGGAATGTGCGGCCGGGAAACTGCGCAAGCGTGAGATCGGCGGTGAGGCCGGGCTTCGCGGACGTGGAATATTGCTGCGGAACGTTGATGTAGACGCGCAGCGTATTGATGGCGGCGATGTGGAAGAGTTCCTTCGCGGGCGTGCCGCTGCCGGAATCGATGAGCTGGCCGATGTCAGTGTTGCGCGCGGTGATCACACCGTCGAACGGAGCGTAAATGCGCGTGAAAGACTGGAGATCTTCGAGACGCTTGACGTTGGCTTGCGCCGAGGAGACCTGCGCTTTTTTCGATTCGAAGTCGCCGTGCGCGTTATCGACGTCTTGCTTGGAGACTGCGTCGGTGCTTTTCAAGTCCTGGTAGCGCTGTTCAGTGAGCCCCGAAAGCGCGAAGTTGGCCTGCGCGGTGTTGAGGTCGGCCCTGGCCTGGCTGAGTTGCTGATCGACTTCGGGCGTGTCGATGATGGCGAGGAGCTGACCCTTTTTGACGCGCGCGCCAATATCGAAATACCAAGATTGCAGGTAGCCGTTGGTTCGAGCGTAGATCGGGGCGTCGATGAAGGCCTGCATGTCGCCGGGAAGAACGATCTCCGAGCTGGATGAACTTTGCTTGGGCGCCTGAACGATCACGGTCGGCTTGGCAAGCTCGTCGGTTTCTTTCTTCACGACATCGCGAGCGTGCACGCGGGGCAGGATGCCACCGATCACGACGAGCGCGACGATCACGAGCACGAGAAACAGAATCAGCCAGCCGTGGCCGCGGTGGTGCGGCGGTGCGCCTGGCTGCGTTGGAGTCAAGCTGCGTTCTGCTGGTTCGCTCATTGTTTCCTCTGCCACCTCAACGTTTACGAATCGTGTCTCTGGGACCGTGATTCAGCTGCGTGCGTTCGCGGGATCAATCTTCCCGGAGCGCGGGATGAATCGGGGGCGGACGATGATCTTTCTTTCCGCCGTGAACAATCGTGAAAAAGACCGGCACGAAAAAGAGCGTGGCGACGGTGGCGAAGCACAGGCCACCGATGACGGCGCGGCCGAGCGGCGCGTTCTGTTCGCCGCCTTCGCCGAGGCCGAGAGACATCGGCAACATACCGATGATCATGGCGAGAGCCGTCATAAGAACGGGACGGAAGCGCGTGGCGCCGGATTCGAGCGCCGCTTCGTCAGGCGTCTTCCCTTCCTCGAGACGTTCTTTCGAAAAGCTGACGACGAGAATGCTGTTTGCAGTGGCAACGCCCATACACATAATCGCGCCGGTGAGCGCGGGAACGCTGACGGTGGTGCGGGTGATAAAGAGCATCCACACAATGCCGGCGAGCGCGGCGGGCAGGGCCATGAGAATAACGAAGGGATCGAGCCAGGACTGGAAGTTGACGACGATGAGCATGTAAACGAGCACGATCGAGAACACCAAGCCCCAAAGCAGTCCGGAGAACGAAGACTGCATGGTGAGAATCTGGCCGCGCACGACGATCTGGGTGCCGCGCGGGAGATATTTTTTATTGCGCTGGATGATCGGGTCGATGTCGCGCGACACGCCACCCAGGTCGCGGCCTTCGACGCTGCCGAAAATGTCGATGACGGGCTGAACGTTGTAGTGCGTAGAGACGCCGCTTTCCGCGCCGCGAGTGAGATACGTGAGGCCCGAGAAAATTTGCGGCGTCGCGCTGGCCTGGGTGCCGTTGGTGATCGGAATGTTGTTCAGCTTCTGCAGCGTGTCAATGTCGTACTGCGGCGACTGCGTGGCGATGTTGTAGCTGACGCCGGTCTTTGGATCGAGCCAGAAAGTCGGCGTGGTCTGGAAGCTGCCGCTGAGCGCGATCAGCAGGTTGTTCGAAATGTCGCGCTGGCTGAAGCCGACTTGATCGGCCTTGGTGCGGTCGACGTCGAAGTGCAGTTTGGGCTGATTGAAGACCTGATGGATGCGCAGGTCAGCGATGCCAGGGACGAACTTGAGCTGGTCGTATAGCTGGTTGGCGAAGTCGCGGTTCGCGTCGATGTTGCGGCCGACGATTTGAACGTCGATGGGCGCGGGCAAACCGAAGTTGAGAATCTGGCCGACGATGTCCGCGGGCAAGAAATAGAAGGTCACGCCCGGGAAATTCTTCGCGAGGATGAAGCGGAGGTCATGAACGTACTTCGCCGTCGGGTGATGATCCTTTTTCAGGTCGACGAGGATGTCGGCGTCGCCGGGGCCGATCGGCGCAGAGTTGCTGTACGAAAGGTTGAGGCCCGAGTACGGGATGCCGATGTTGTCGGTAACGCTGACCAGTTCGTCCTTCGGGATGAGCTGGCGGATGGCATCGTCGACCTGGTCGCAGAGCGCGGCGGTTTCTTCGATGCGTGTGCCGGTAGGAGCGCGCAAGTGGAGCTT
>Ga0210391_10003074_pt1 | contig 14201 bp, 14 predicted proteins | sample IncBWC12OmetaG_FD_160573 | JGI IMG/M metagenome (GOLD analysis project Ga0210391, IMG submission 160573) | Forest soil microbial communities from Barre Woods Harvard Forest LTER site, Petersham, Massachusetts, United States - Inc-BW-C-12-O ... | reverse complement strand
CAAAAGCATCGCTTCAATTGCCCGCGCTGAAAATGGAGTGCGTGCGCGAGACAAAAGCACAGGTCATCGTGACTGCGAATCCCGGGTGCATTCTTCAACTTCGTGCCGGAGCAGCGATTCACAATACGGGCCAGGAAGTTCTGCACGTCCTCGAACTGCTCGACCGCGCCATAGCATCGAATGGAACGACGGTTTGCCGGACGGCCGCGGGCGACGTAACTCGCACTGAAATCCGGCCGGCACAAAGATCGTCTATCTCATGACCACGGCCGTTCGCTCACGGAGAGATCGGGATGTCCGACGACGTCGGCCTCGCTCACTCCACCCGAATCATGGCGGTGCTCGCATCGGCACTCCGAAGACATGGGATTGGCGTACGGCCATTCCTCAGGTAGAGTGTTCACGGAGGATTCATGAGCATATTGGCATCGATCAGGCGTGAGGAGAAGAAAGTAAAGAAACAGCTCGTAAAGCTCCAGGGTGACTTGCACGGTTTGCAGTTAGCCGCAAAGGCATTGGGTCAGGCAGCCAGCCGTGATCTCGCGAGTACCAAGAAACGCGTACTCTCCGCAGCTGGCAGAGCGAAGATTTCGAAGGCAGCCAAGAAGCGATGGGCGAAGATCAGGTCCCAGGCCAAGAAAGCGGTCGCCTGACACGCCTGCTACGGCTTCTTGCCGGACCCTCCTCAGCTCGGGATTCCGCCTGTCTCGCTTCGTCGGTCGGGTGATCTTCCGTGAAACTCGGCCGAATCGGCAGCGACTCAAGATATGACCCGTTCATGTGTTCTGTCGCGGCTTGTCGTTGAATCTACGGGGGGATGAGTCATGCCAGAGCCAGCCCGGGACCGATGCGGGAAATGCGGAGCTGAGATCGACGCGAGCCGTAGGGTCGACTTCACGCTGAAGAATGGCTTGAGGGTCTGTGAGTCTTGTTTTGTCAAAGGCACGGCGAGCCCAACTCGACCCGGAGAAAGAATCGGTTAAATCCCTGCCAGGTAATACTGCATTGCATATCGCGGCCCGTCTCGCACGTTGTTCTGATAACCCGATCCAGCGAGATCTTGTGCTCCCCAGTCTCCTGGGTGGCGCTCGATTACGGTTTGTCCCCTCTTACAACGAAACGGCAATGGGTCTTTCGAACCTCAACCGATCACTAAAGTCTCGTTTGAGTTAAGGAAACTTACGGCTTAATGTATCCGATTGCGCGTTGAAAACGCGATGCTTCGGCCATATCGGTTGCCGAGAATTCAATAAGGTTCCCATCCAGCCGCTTCACTCCAGGCAGATACGACACCACCTCCGCATCGACCACATTCTTGAACCGAATCTGAACGTCGACGGGATGCGCGAGTTTAAACGGTTTGATTTCGTCCCGGCGCTCGAGAGCCTTCTTCACTCCCGCTCGTATCAAGGCTTGCGATTTTTCCGGGGCCATCATGCGCGCGGCGTAGAAACCAAACGCCTGCTTCACGGCGACGGTCTCGATGGGCCCAAGCAGATCCTTGATTTGCTGACAGCTCGTTTGGTCCCCGGACAGAAACACGACCGGAACGCCAAAGTCGCCGGCGATGGCTGCGTCGAACCCGCCTTCGGATACCGGCATGCCATTCAGCTTGATGGTCATACGACCGTCAAAAGTGTGTGACAGAACGGCGTCGGCCGTTCCTTCACCTGCGTGGAACCCGATGAAAACTGCGGCGGCGAAACTACTGTCGAGCCCTTGCATCATTCCCAACGGGCTCGGTGAGCCTCGCACCAAATCCGCGCGAGGGTCCAATAACGTCACGTCGATGTTTTGGTGGTCTCCGTGCGAATCGGTCACCAGCACCTCCCCGGCTCCCGCATCGTAGGCGCCAGCGATGGCGGCATTGACCTCTCGCGTCATCAAGGTGCGGAACTCTTCATATTCTCCTCCCTTGGACGAGGTCTGGTCGTCACTCACAACGCCGCCAATTCCCTCCATGTCCGCAGAGATAAATACCTTCACAGGTTTCTGTTGCGCGCTCGTAGAAATAGCTAGAAGAAGCAGGCCTATCGACAAACGACGAATCCGCATACAGCCTCCTCAGAAGCTAGGCAAGAAGCGCGAAAACATTCTGGAAATCAGAAAAGCGGATGCCATACATCCTCCGCCAGTAGTGGCTCTTTGACAGCGGCCTACGGATCGACCGTCAGCAGTTCCTCGTAGAATCCGCCGATCCGTCGATCGCGATCGACGAAATGAATTTCCAGAATCCAATGTCGAGGTCGGCCGTTTTCATCCGGCGCACGCATCGGCAGATGGCTGTCAGGATGGACATACAGGGTCACTTTGTCACCGGCAATTTTTTCATGCGGGAACTGCCCAATCAGGTGCCCCGCGATCGGGCCTCCATACTCCCAACCGTATCGCCCGGCCAAGAATTGCGCGTGCCTGTAGAGTTCCGAGGCTTTGATATCCGGATGCTCGTGGAAATACTTTTTGCCGGCCGCGAACGCCTCGCCGATATCCCTGCGCAATTTGTGCTTCACCGGATCGGAACCCAGCACGAACGTTCTGCCAAAGTCCGCTTCCCAATCCTCGAACACGGGTCCCAGGTCCAGGAACACGATGTCGTCCGACCCGATCGTCAAATCCGGCGGGTTCTCGGCATACGGAAGCAGAGTATTGGGGCCCGCACGAACGATTCGCTTGTGCCAGTACGTCGTAATCCCATACATGTCCTTCGCCAAAGCGTAGATGTCTTCGTTCACGACGCTTTCGGTGACGCCCGAGCGGATCAGGCCGGTTGATTCGACAGCGCAGAACAAGTTCTCGGCCTTTTTTTGCGCCTCCCGGAGTTCCGTGATTCTCCGGTTCTCCAAACTGTCCATTTCCGAGCCCCTTCCGGCAGTCACAAGCGATCCTACCGCGCGTGATTCGATGAAAGTATAACCGCAATCAGAATGCGTAGGGCACGAGTGTGATTCATTCTGGGTCGGTGCCGATTTTGTGAAAACGAATGCGAGACACCATGACCGGCGTGAACGGGACGCGGAACTCTTGGCATCCGATGAGTGCCTTGCCGGTGCTGACACCGGCCGCAGGCGCAGCCGATGCGAGAACTGAGATCATACGGCCCGCTATGTGGCCTTTTTTGCGGCGATCGCCACATGCTGCGATTCAAACACCGCTTGCGGATCGTGGGCCGAGGCGCGTCCAGCCCATATCCATGCGTAGCGGCTGCACAGAGCGCCGACGAGGAAGCACGCCGCCGCGGCGTAACGGCCGTGCGCCGAACCCTTCGAAAGGATTCGCACAAGCAACGCGACGGGCCCTTCGAGCGTCCCGGCGATACGCATTGTCCAGCCGGATTTCCCGTGATGCAGAGGTGCGTCCACCCGGCTGTGACGCAATTCGAGCATCACTCCGATCAGGGTTTCAACGCCCGCCGCCGCCAGTCCCAGGATCTGGGTCGCGGGCACCAGGAACCCGAAGAATTCCAGAATTGCCGACGAACCGCCGAGACCGGACGTGAGAAAGTGCGCCGGAAGCAGACGCCGGTTCTCGTGCCACACGGGAATGGCCGTCGCTCCGATCAGTACGCCCGTATAGCTCGCCAGCAGCAGTCCCGTCACCGCGCCGGCAAACTCGCCCGCCCATCGCAATGGCGGAAGCAAGGGGCTCTGAATCCCGTACAGAATGAGTTCGTTCGCAGCAAGCGCCAGAAACGCAGCTCCCCCGAAACCGGAGAGGATCCACGATCCCATGGACATCGCCGAGCGCCATTTGAAAACGCGCAACATGTTGAGGAAACGAAGCGGCCTGCCGAGATCGGAAATCAGAAGCGCCGGACAGAGAACGGTGCCCATCATTGCGATCCAAAGAGCAATGCGCACCATCCGCGGATCGGCGTGAAAAAGATCGCCCACAAACGCGATCACCGCCGAGACGCCGGCAATGCCTCCGACAAAAAAGTAGAGTGGAACTTCCCAGGTCCAGGTCGGAGGTTTCAGGAGCGGCAGGTTGTAGTAGTCTTCCGCTCCCGGAATCGGAGCGTTCGCGTCAGCTTGGCCTGCGCCCGTGACGACCTTGCCGGTCGCACTGGCCTCTTTGCGGATTGCATCCAGGCGATCTTCAGACGCCTTCGGCCGGCCCGGGCGGCCCGGAATGTCAGTCGCAGCCACTTTTGATCCCTTGAATTCGCGGTCTCACGACCCGACCGAGCATCCTCAAAACAGAAACGCCACGCACACGATGGCCACGAGCACCAGCGCGGACACGAGCGCCGACCCCCAGGCGCTCTTCAAATAGATGGTCGGAACCTGGGGCGCCGGCGGCAAGTTGTATGCCTCCGGCTGTCCCAGAATCACGAACATGGCATGCGTTCCGCCGACGCTGGTTTCAAGCGGATCGTAGACCTGGGCGTCGGTGTAGCCCCGGCGCTGGAGCTCCGCTACCCGCGCCACGCCGGCCTCGCGCAATTCGTCCAGCTCACCGAATCGGATCGACTGCGTGGGGCACGCCTTCGCGCACGCCGGAATCATCCCCGCGCTCTGCCGGTCGTAGCAGAACGTGCATTTGAACGCCCGGCCATCGGGGTGGCGTTTATCGACGACGCCGAACGGGCAGGACACCACGCAATAGCCGCAGCCGTTGCAAACGTCGGACTGCACGAGCACTGAGCCCACATCCGTCCGGACGATCGCGCCGGTCGGACACGCCTCCAAGCATCCTGCGTTCCCACAGTGCTTGCAAACGTCCGACAGGAAAATCCACCGGAATGGATTCTCCATATCCACCTGCTGTGGACCCGCTACAGCGGGTTGTTCGAGGAACATCACGTGGCGCCACGTGGACGCTCCGAGCATTTGCGTGTTGTCGTAGGAGAAACCCGTCCAGATCATTCCGTCGTCGGGTACTTCGTTCCACTCCTTACATGCCACTTCGCAGGCTTTACAGCCGATGCAGATGGTAGCGTCGGTGAGAAACGCGGCTTTCGTCATGCGATTTTGCCTTCCGCGATGGACTGGTATTCCCTTAACTGCGCCGCGTTGTCTGCTCGCCGCCCGACGAACAAATTGCAGAGCAATCCTTTCGTCTCCATGATATGCACGTTGGGCTCTTCGGAAATAGCGACGAGGTCGTTGCTGATGTCGCCCTTCACCAGGCCGTTGTATCCCCAGTGAAACGGCAAACCGATCTGGTGGACGAGCTGCTCGCCGATTTTCAGCGGCTGCATTCGCGCGGTGGAAAGCGCGTGCGCCTCAATCGCGCCGCGCGCCGTCACCAGCGTCACCCATTCGCCGTGTTCGATTTTCAGTTGCTGCGCAAGCTCCAGCGAAATTTCGCAGAAAAGCTCGGGTTGCAGCTCCGCCAAATGCGACAGCGTGCGCGACATGCCGCCGGCGGTGTGATGCTCCGTGAGCCGGTAGGTAGTCAAAACGTACGGGAAGCGCGTGTCTGGAGATTTTGCATATTCATTCCTGGGTCGCACACGTCTCATATCTGCGGGGTTGGATTGCTGCTTCGAGTACACCGGATTGCGCACGGGCGATTCCAGCGGCTCGTAGTGAAGGGGCATCGGCCCGTCCTGTAAACCGGCCGGAGCCCAGAGCCAGCCCAGGCCATCGGCGTGCAGAATGTAGGGCTTGTCGCCCGCTAACGCGGCGTCGCCCTCGGCCCCCGGGGGCGGCGTATACGTGGGGGGTTTCGTCGCCGTAAAGTCCGGAACGTCCTTGCCCGTCCAGTGCTGCAAGCTTTCGTCCCACCAAACGAGTTTCTTTCGCTCGCTCCATGGCGTGCCATCGGGTCTCGCGGATGCGCGGTTGTAAAGAACGCGCCGATCCGCCGGCCAAGCCCATGCCCAGCCGTGGCCGTACTCGTCTTTCGGCTCTCGTTCGTTCGCCCGGTTGCGCCCTTCGGCCGGATACACACCAGAATAGATCCAGCATCCGCACGCGGTCGAGCCGTCCGCCTTCAGCTCGGAGAATCCCGCAAGGAGTTTGTGATCGGCGATCGTCCAGCCGTTGATCTCCTGAAGGATCTCTTCCGACTCTGGCTCCTGGTGAACCCCCTTGATGGTGTAATCCATGCGCAGCGCGAGCAGCCCTTCGTTACGCACGCGCGGGTCAAGTTTGGCCTTCGGCACGATGCGCTTCCATAAGTGATAGATGAACCAGTTTTCACTGCGCGCGTCGCCCGGAGGGTCAATCGCTTTTTCGCGCCACTGGAGCAGACGCTGCGTGTTCGTGAAGGTTCCGTCCTTCTCCACGTGCCCTGCACCGGGCATGAGAAAGACTTCCGTCGCGATGGCCGCCGATTTTAATTCGCCGCTCTTCACCTCCGGCGAGTCTCGCCAGAACGTCGCTGTTTCCGTTTCCACCATTTCCCGCACGACCAGCCACTTCAGCTTGCCAAGCGCCCGGCGTTCGAAGCCGGAATTCGGACCTGCCACGGCCGGGTTCTGCCCGATGACGAACAGTCCGTCCATTTTTCCGTCCATCATGTCGAGCCAGTACGCTTGGTGCGAATGATCGCCTGTCAGCCGCGGCAGCCAGTTGAATCCGTAGTCGTTCTCTTTCGTGGCGGACTCGCCGTAAAACGCCTTGAGCATGCTGACGATGTACTTATCGAAGTTATGCCAAAAGCCCGTGCGCGGCTTGTTTGCGGCGATGTAGCTTGCCAGCGTCTTCGAAGAAGGGCCGAACTTCGGCATTTCCAGATAGCCGGGCAGTGAATCGAATAAGGTAGGAACATCCGTGCAACCTTGGATTGAAGCGTGACCCCGCAATGCCAGAATTCCACCGCCCGGCCGGCCCATGTTGCCGAGCAGCAGCTGCATGATCGCAGCCGCGCGAATCATCTGCACGCCGCTCGCGTGCTGCGTCCAACCCAACGCGTAACAGATGGCCGCCGTTTTATCCGGACCGGATGCCGAAGTGACAATCTTGGCGACGTTCAGGAACGCGTCCTTCGACACGCCGCAAAACTCCGCAACCATCTCTGGCGTGTAGCGCGCAAAATGTTTCTTCATCAACTGGTAGACGCAACGCGGATGCTGAAGCGTGAGGTCCTGCTGGTAGGTACTGAGGTCCGTGCTCGAGTCGACGCCATGCATCGAATGGCCGCCGCTCTTATCGTCCGCCCGACTCTCTTCTTTTGGCTGTTTCACGCCTTCGTAAAGCCACGAGGAGGTATCGTACTTACACGTTTCAGGATCCCACCCCGAAAACAGTCCGCCCAGCTCTTCCGAGTCTTTGAACGATTCAGTAATAATCACGGACGCGTTAGTGTAGTGCACCACGTACTCGCGGAAATCGAGGTTGTTCTGCAAAATGTAGTTGATCAGTCCGCCGAGGAACAGGATATCGGAACCCGCGCGCACAGGAACCCAGGTATTCGCCACCGCGGACGTCCGGCTGAAGCGCGGGTCGACATGAATTACATGCGCGCCTCTGTGCTCCTTGGCCTCGATCACCCATTGAAAGCCCACCGGATGGTTCTCGGCCATGTTCGAACCCATGATCAGGATCACATCGGAGTTCAATAGATCGCTGGGTGCCGTGGTTGCTCCGCCCCTTCCGTACGTGGTGCCCAGTCCGGGCACCGTAGAGCTATGTCATATACGGGCCTGATTGCTGATGCACACCATGCCCAAGCCGGCTGTGAACAGCTTCTTGATCAGGTAGTTCTCTTCATTGTCGAGCGTCGCGCCGCCCAGGTGCGCCACAGTCTTGTTCTGCATCAAGCTCTGGCCGTCCTGTTCTTCCACAAAATTCCTATTCCGACTTTCCCACAGTCGATCGGCGATCATGTCCATCGCCTTCTCGAGCTCCAGTTCTTCCCAAACGGTTCCGAACGGCCGGCGGTACTTCACTTTGGTGAGGCGTTTGGAATGCGTAGTCAATTCAAAACTGTCGGATCCTTTGGGGCAGAGCCGTCCGCGGGAGAGTGGCGACGCAGGATTACCTTCGATCGAAATGAGCTGGTTGCCTTTGTGGAACACCAGCTGACCGCAACCCACGGCGCAATAGGGGCAGACCGAGTGCGCCACTTCCGCGCCTTCGTTTTTCGGGCGCATGTGCAGCGTCCTCTCGGTCATCGCTTCGCGGCCCGTTCCGTCCGCGCGGTTCAGGATTTGTTTGACGACGGGCCAGCGGGTGATGAGGTCTTTGAGCATGGAAGCCTCCGCGAGCGACATGCCGATTCTCTCACTCTTCGATGCACGCCCGACTCCGGGGAATCAGGTAGATTTGTGGAACGGAAGCGGCTCGGTCGTCACGGCAATCGTGACGCGGAGTCGCTCGACCGGTCGATCAGGCTAGAGGCTGGGCGGCACTGCGGCGAACAGCTTCATCGCATTCAACACCGTGAAGTAAACGCCCCACGCCAGCGGAACACAGACTACCAACCACGCCCCCAAAATCAGCGCGGGGGAAGACTTCGTTGTGTTTTCGGGCATCTTTCACGACTCCTATGCAACTCGATAAAAACGCTTTTGTACATTCTAGTGGAGCGAAACGGAACTCGTGCGCGGAACCGAATCGGGCAGCCAATATTTTTCCGCAACGGGCTTGACCAACAAGTTCGCGATGAATCCGATGACCAGCAATCCCGCCATGATGCGCATGGTTGTCTGGTAGGCACCGGCCTTGTCCACGCCGTGCGCCAGCTGATACTCGCGCATATTGTTGACCAGCACAGGTCCCAGAACGCCGGCCGTGGACCATGCCGTGAGCAGACGACCGTGAATCGCGCTCACGTTATGCGAACCGAAAAGATCGTCCAGGTATGCCGGAATCGTCGCGAACCCGCCGCCATACATGGACAACAACACGCAGGCCACGGCCACGAACAGCCTTACGCTGTTCATGTGATCTCCTCCGGTCATCGGCAGGAACAGATAGAGCGCCCCACCCAGCGCCAGGAAAATAAAGTACGTCGGTTTGCGCCCGATGTAATCGGATGTGGTCGACCAAAAGAACCGGCCGCCCATGTTGAAGATGCTCAGCAGGCCAACGAATCCCCCCGCTGCCACGGGCGTAATCATCCCGTGAAACAAATCTTGAATCATCGGCGATGCCTGCTCGATGATTCCGATGCCCGCCGTCACGTTCACGCACAGAATGATCCATAGCAGATAGAACTGCGGCGTCCGCACCGCCGTGCTCACGTCCACATCGTGGGTCGTAATCAGCGCCTTCTGTTTGACGGCGGGCGTCCAGTTTTCCGGCTTCCAGTCTAGGCGCGGCACGCGAATCATAAAGACACCGAGCAGCATGAAACAGAAATAGAGCGCGCCCATCACCAAGAACGTTTTTCCCACGCCGACGTCCGCCGGCGTCTTAAAGTGCGCCATCAGCTTGATCGCCAGCGGAGAGCCGATCATCGCGCCCCCGCCGAAGCCCATGATCGCCATGCCGGTCGCCAAGCCCGGGCGGTCCGGAAACCATTTGATGAGCGTTGAAACCGGTGAAATGTAACCCAGCCCCAGACCGATCCCGCCGACGATGCCGTAACCGAAGTAAATCAGCCACAGCTGGTGGGAGATCACTCCGAAATACGCGATGACGAATCCCAGTCCAAAACAACAAGCGGCGACGAACATCGCTTTGCGCGGGCCTGCGGTTTCCAGCCATTTACCGAATAGCGCAGCCGACAGCCCCAGCATCACGATCGCAAGCGAGAAGATCCAGGCCACCTGTGGTTGGGTCCAATCGTCCGGACCCGGCTTGGCAATGCCGACTAACTGCGTGAGCGGGATCTTGAAAACGCTGAACGAATACACCTGACCAATCGCCAGGTGTATCGCCAGCGCGGCAGGCGGAACCAACCAACGGCTGTAACCAGGGTGAGCTACCGATTTGTCTCGGTCGAGAAACGAAAGCAGTGCCATGGGCACGCCTCCTTCGCGGGGCAAGGACGCGCGTCACAAGCTTGCTCGACACAGGCGGAGAGCGCTGGGAGCCGGACGCGAATCCGTTTTAGAGCATTGTCAATATACACATAGGCGCCCAAAAGCAAGTCCTGAATTAGGAACGCCCGATCCGTCTGCCCTTCAACGGAATACAACTGTAAGATGCAGCAAAATCCCGCACGGATCTATTTTGTTCAATCACCACAACCCTCAAGATCCCGAATATCCTGGTGAACGCACGAACCGGAAATCCAGCGAACCTCTCCGGCCCGGCCCCGGGCCGGTGGTGGCGAAAGCGGCGGAAATTGAACCCAGCGGCGGCGACGACTTTCACCACAAGCCTGCCGATGCTTCGTGTCTCGGTCGGTTCGAACTATTTCGGGGTGAGGTGGTATAGGCCGCCCGGATTAGCGTCTTCCAGCATCCAAAGCGAGCCGTCCGGCGCCTCTTCGATATCGCGAACCCGTTTGCCAATTGTCCAGCGCTGTGCTGCCGTGGCGCCTCCCTTGCCGTCAAACGTGACGCGAACGAGCGCCATGGGACCCAGGCCGCTGATCAACGCGTCGCCATTCCATGGGAAGACGCTGCCTTGGTAAAACATCAGGTTGCCCGGCGCGATTACCGGCACCCAATAGATCACGGGCTTGGCAAGATCAGGGCGCGTATCGGGGCTGGGGATTGGCACGCCGTTATAATTCACACCGTAGGAGACCAGAGGCCAGCCGTAATTCTTGCCGGCTTCGATCAGGTTCAGTTCGTCGCCGCCGCGCGGTCCATGCTCGACCTCCCAAAGCCGGCCATCGGGACCGAAGGCGAGGCCGTACGGCGTGCGGTGGCCGGTTGTCCAGGTTTCGGCCGGCGTCAGGTTGGGACCGGGAAACGTGTAGGTGCTGACCACCGGCGCAGTCTTGGCCGCCTCGGTATCGCTCGCCGGATCGATCAAGGGAATCGTGGAAGCGCCGGTCTTGCCCTCCATCGGATTGCCCGGCGCGGGTTTGCCGTCGAGCGTCAGCCGCAGGATCTTGCCTTCGGGCTGGTTGGGATCCTGGGCGGGGGTGAAGCGCTGACGGTCGCCCACCGTCAGGAAGAGGTAGTTGCCGTCCGGCGAGAAGGCGATCTGTGCGCCTTCCTGTCCGCCCTTGCCCCTGGGCAACTGGCGCCACAACACTTGGAAGCCGTCCAGCTTCGCCCGCTCGCCGTTCAGCACCAGCTGGCCCCGTCCGAGCGCCAGGCCGCCGCCATAGTCGCCCGGTTCGACATACGTGAGATACACATTGTGGTCGGTCGCGTAATGGGGCGAGAGGAAGACGCCCAACATTCCGTTTTGACCTTGGAAATAGCTGGGCGGAATACCTGGAACTTCGGTCCTGGCGCCCAGCGGGGTAACCAGATTGAGGCGGCCGACCTTCTCGGTCACCAGCATACGGCCGTCGGGCAGGAACGCGATGCGCCAGGGCAGGTCAAAACTCGCCACTTGCGTCATGGTAAAGGGCAGGTCGGCGTCGGGTTTCTGTGCGCCGGCATTGGTCTGTGCCCGGGCCGCGCTGGATAGCAGTAGTGCGAGGAAAACCGCGTTCGCGAGCTTTGTCATTTTTATGGATACCCCCTCTGTGCCCGAAAAGTCCGACCATCCTAACACCAACAACGATGGCGTTGCCAAGCCCTGGGCAATGCGCGGATTGGATACGTGACTCAATACTTCCTGTGTTCGGCAATTCAACGCGATATAAAACGGCGCACGTCCCAGTTTCGTTGCATATGGATTTACTTTTCGGGTGGCGGCAAACCAGATAGCGGTGGCGGCGGCAGTTTGAGGACTGTAGTCTGAGTGAAAGTTGCCTCCACTGGAGCGCGCCATGCTTGATCTGTTCCGCTCGCGATTGGCACAAATACTCGTTGCCGCGGTTGCGCTGTTGGTGTTCTACGCGGCCGGGGTCGTTGTGCGTCAGCACTCTGGAGTCTGCGTCATCATCCGCAACGAGAGTAACGAGCCGGTACGGGAGCTCAGCGTGACGGACGAAAGCCAGGGCGGCGGGCACAACTTGAAAGACCTTGGCCGGGGAGATGACGAGCGCGTGTTTGTAAAAACCGCCGAGAACTCTCGCATCCTTCTAGAATTTGACGAAGCAGGAAAGAAAATGCACGCGGTGGCTGTATTCGATCACGCCCGACCTGGGGATTGTGGCACGGCAACTGTCAGGCTCTTGCCCCGGCGCAACACTGAATCGGTTGAAGCGCACCGGTCGGTCAGCTGGAACGGTTGGTTCGACTTCCTATAAGACAGACACTGTCACCTGCTGACGAGACGATCAGACGCAAGACGGAGAGGGCATGACCTCCGTCCACGTCGCTCGGGTGTCGGTTTGGACGGGCGATCGCGTCAAGAACGTGTGGCGCGATTACCAACCCATTTGGCGCATTCGCTCCAGGATGAGTTCGCTGTAGTGATTCATGTGATCGGGCCGTCGCTTCAGGGGCAACGGCAGAATTGCCGCGAGTCGGGCCGATCGTTCCCGGTCCATATTCCGGGCAGACGTTCGGTAGTAGTAACGACAGGCCGACTCCGCGCCGTAAACACCCCGGCCCCATTCGACCTCGTTGAGGTAGAGCTCCAGAATGCGCCGCTTGCCGAGGACCAATTCGGCCACCGGGACAAGCGTGAACTCCGCGCCCTTGCGGAGGATCGAGCGGCCCGTTCCAAAGAAAAGATTCTTTACCAGCTGCTGCGTAAGCGTGGACCCTCCACGAATCCGGCCGCCTTGCATATCGCCTTCCGCAGCAATTTCGATCGCATGCCAATCGAATCCATGGTGCTGGTAGAAGCGTGCATCTTCTGCGGCGATGACAGCATGCTGTAGATCGGGCGAGATTTGGTCAAGCGGGACGAACGTGTCCTGTTCCTGATACGGCGTCTGGTGAATCCACGCCTGCAGTCGGCGCTCCATGCGCACTGCGGTGGTCGGCGGGTCGATCCACCGGGCTGCCACAAGGATCACCGCAGCCAGCGACCAAAGAGCGGCCACGGCGACGACAAGCCATAGAACAAAAGAACGGAAAAGGCCCTTCCGAGGCGGCGTCTCGGTGTGTGCGTCTGGAGTTTCAGGCACATTTCAGAATAATCGCCTGGCTCGGGTCGGCGCTAGTACCTAAATGTCGGGTGATCGGAAGCTGAACTGTGAAGCGTCGTTTCATCCGCAAGAGACTTGGACGATTCCAACACCACAACGCGACGTCGATCAGTGAGGTGGGCGAGTCTGTAAAGACTTCGCAGGCGATTCTCGGCCACTCGACCTGCAAACACTCTTGATAGATATATATGGATGCAGTTCCGGAGTCGCAACGGCGTGAGGTCGCGCAGGTCGCGGGCGTTGTGATCCCAGATGACTGGCTTGTCTTATTCGGTTCACCGAGCGGGGAGATCGAGGTGGTCGATGCCGGGCAATCCTTTTCGTTTTCTGTTGACGGTAAGGAAACGAGCTTTTAGAGTCGCGGCATGTCGCGCAAAGTCATCCTCGGATTCGGAATCAGCATCGACGGCTATATTGCCCGACGGAACGGCGCCATGGATTATCTGGTGATCGACAAAGAAGGGGAAGCGCTGATGGCCGAGTTCTTCGCCAATATCGATACCACCATCATGGGCCGCAAGACAGCGGTAGGCATGGTGAAAATGCGCAAGAGTGGAGAAATGCCCGAGATGCCGGGCATGTCGACTTTCGTATTCTCGCGACGTTGGAAGCCGGGCAGACACGACGGATTCGAAGTGGTGAGGGGGTCACTGACAGCCTTCGTGAGAAAGCTGAAACTCCGGGAAGGAAAAGACATCTACCTGGGCGGCGGGGGTCAGTTGGTCCGTAGTTTCCTCGAAGAAGACTTGGTGGATGAACTCTTTATCGGTCTGAGTCCGGTTCTTTTGGGTGATGGCATCCCCGGCTTCCCCGGCAAGTTCCCACAGCGCGACTTCAAGCTCACAGAGTGCAAGTCCTACTCGAATGGATCGGTAGGGCTGCGCTACGAACGGACGCGGACGAAGGCAAGCCGATAATCCGGCCCGTCTCCCGGTCAACGTCGATATCGTAATACCCCATGGACATGCGGAGGCATTCGCTCCGAGCCATCCGGACAAGAGATACCGACGCAAACAGCAGGTTTGTAAAGCTTACTGAGCCTTCTTCGAGACACGAGCGACCAACTCGTCCAATCTCGAAAGCAGAAGCTTCAGGATGGGAGACGGGTTCGACTTTCGGTAGCCAAGCACCAGATCAACCGTGGGCGCCTCCCCCTTCAGAGGACGACTCGTTACAGCGGAAGGAAGAAAGTTCTG
>Ga0210391_10003073_pt1 | contig 14201 bp, 11 predicted proteins | sample IncBWC12OmetaG_FD_160573 | JGI IMG/M metagenome (GOLD analysis project Ga0210391, IMG submission 160573) | Forest soil microbial communities from Barre Woods Harvard Forest LTER site, Petersham, Massachusetts, United States - Inc-BW-C-12-O ... | reverse complement strand
ATTGCGGTTTTGTCCATGAGTCTCGGATTAACGACTTCCGCATTCGCCCAAACCGGTGGTGCCGCTCCAGCGGGGGCGGCGAGTGCGCCCGCAACCGCGGCGCCCACCACACCTATTACGACGGGTACCGGTTCCAAAATCGGGACCATCAACATTCAGGAAGCGGTCATCGCCAGCAACGAGGGCCAGCGCGATTTCGGAGCCTTGAGCAAAAAGCTGGAGCCGAAACAGAACGAGCTGAAACAGCAGAACGACGAGCTCGAAGCTTTGCAAAAGCAACTGCAGACTCAGACTGACAAGCTGAATGACGACGCCCGCGCTACCTTGGTCAAGCAGATCGAGACCAAGAAGAAGGCCTTCGACCGCGCGGTGCAGGATGCTCAGGAAGACGCGCAGAATCAACAGAAAGAGATTTTTCAGCGCATTCTGCAGAAGATGGGAACGCCGGTGATCGTGAAATACGCGCAGGACAACGGCTTCGCCATGGTTTTCGACACCTCGAATGGCTGGCCGCAGAGCCCGTTGCTGTGGGCCAACGAGAGGGTCGATATCACCAGAGCTGTGGTGGATATCTATAACGCGCAGTCCGGCGTGCCCGCTCCGGCCCCGGCTGGAGGCGCGGCAGCCAAGCCCGCGGCTCCGAAGCCGGCAGCACCCAAGCCAGCTGCTCCGGCGCCAAACGCACCACCCAAGTAGTTTTTCGCGACACCGCGTGTGTCGGAAAAGTTCCCAAAGGCCGCGTTACAGCGCGGCCTTTTTTCTTTGCTCCATCCAGTTCTGCGCAACGAGGTTTGGTGTCTTTAGCAGTAACCGCTTTCAACACAGGAGGACACCGTGTTTAACGACACACTCGATTCGTCATGGGATGAGCGTTCGCGCCGAGGATTGACCGCCTTGACATCGTTCGGCTTGCAGGCCCTTGTGGTCGGCGTTTTGCTGGTCCTGCCGCTGCTTCGGCCGACAGGCCTGCCCTTATTGCGCCAACTGTCCACGCCGGTCAGTATCGGACAACCTTTGGCCGACGCTCCCGCGACTAGAACGCATACGGGTACAAACGCGACTCCGTCGAGCAGTGCGACCATCTTTCTCAGACCGTCGACGCGGGTTCCGGTTGACATGCCGGCGGCCAGCGACGATGGTCCGCCCGTTGGACCTTCTGGTCCCTACATCCCGGGATTGAAAGGTAGTCCTGATGGAGTGTTCGATTCGCTGGGGAGCGGCGCTCGCCCGATTATGCCAGTAGCACCAGTTGCGGTGGCCCGCCCGGTCTCCATCTCGCATATGAGCGAAGGAGATCTAGTTCACAAGATTCTGCCGACCTATCCGCCGCTGGCACGAGCTGCGCGCCTTCAGGGTCAGGTTGTGCTGCAGGCGGTGATCAGCAAGGGGGGCGTGATTGAGAATCTTAGAGTGCTCTCCGGCCATCCCATGCTCGTGCCGGCGGCGATTGAAGCTGTCCGCCAGTGGCGTTACCGGCCTTACGTCCTGAACAGTGAGCCGGTCGAGGTGGAAACGCAAATCACCGTGAACTTCTCGCTGACCGGAAACTGATTGACCGGAAACTGATCGCGGAATTCACGCAGGAGTAGCCCAAGCGTAACCTGGGGTCGAGCCGCCCTCCCGCTATAATCGAGCCCAGTGGCGACAACTCAAGAAATTCTGAGCCGCGTGGCTACCCGCCCCACCTGGGCGGAAGTTTCCCTCGGCACGCTGCGGCAAAACTTCCGCACGGTGGTGAAGCATGCGGGAGCGGGCGTAACCGTGTGCGCGGTGGTGAAGGCAGATGCCTACGGCCACGGCGCTGTAGAGTGCTCGCGCGCTCTGCAGGCGGAGGGTGCGACCTGGTTGGGAGTTACATCCCTCGATGAAGCGATCCCGCTGCGAGAGGCCGGCATCGAGTCACGAATCCTGTTGATGACGGGGTTCTGGCGCGGCGAAGAGGGCGAGATCGTCCGCTTGCGGCTCACGCCCACGGTCTGGGAACCCTGGCACATCGAATCGCTTGAGACTGCTGCAGCGTCTTCCGGCGTGGTGCGGCACGCCGTGCATTTGAAGGTGGATACAGGCATGGGCCGGCTGGGAGTGGCGCTGGATGAACTTCCCGCTGTGCTGAAGGCCCTCAGCGCGGCTCCGCATCTTCTTCTCGAAGGGCTTTCGACGCACCTGGCTTCGTCCGAAATTATGGATGCCCCGTCAGTGACTGAGCAGGAACATCGTTTCGGGGAAGCTCAGCGCATGGTGCAAGCGGCGGGCTTTAGTCCGGGATTGATTCACATGGCCAATACCAGCGCTTTGATCTCGCGGCGGGAGACCTGGCATAACATGGTCCGCCCCGGCGTCGCGCTCTACGGATATTACTTGCCGTTCCAGCGCGCGGGCAGGGAAGTGAGTGGCGGCACGCTTCGGCTTGCGGTGAAGCCGGTGCTGACCTGGAAGACGCGAATTCTCTCCATGCGGGATTTTGCCGCCAACCATGCTCTCGGCTACGGCGGCACTTACGTGACCAAGGCGCCGGCCCATGTCGCCGTGCTGCCCGTAGGCTACGCCGATGGATACAACCGCCAGCTTTCGAATCGAGGGCGCGTGATCGTCCGCGATCACTACGCGCCCATCATCGGCAGCATCTCGATGGACCTTACGCTGGTGGATGTAACCGGCATTCCGGGGATTGCCGTCGGCGATGAAGTGATCCTGCTCGGAACCCGCGACGGTTTGAGCGTCGATGCATTGGAGCATGCGAGACTCGCTAATAGCTCGCCCTATGAGATTCTCTGCAATATTTCCAAGCGCGTGCCGCGAAGGTATAACTGAAGACAGCCGCTAGGCCCTCTGGCGCTCCTTTCTCGCTTCCATGTACTTGCGCAGAACGGCATTCATCGTTGTCTGGTAGCCGCGGCCGTGCTTGCGGAAGAACGTCAGCACGTCCGGATCAATTCGCAAGGTGATCTGTTTCTTGGGTCCCGGCCAGATGATCGCATTCTTAAAGAAATCGGGGCCCAGCTTCGGAATATCAGAGAAGTCGATGTCCTCGTCGCGCATCGCATCAATGCGCTTCCAGTCCGTTCTGGATGGCCTTTTCGTAGTCTTCCCGTTCTTCATGATGTGCCCTTCTCAATGAAATGATGCGAATCACTGCCGGGGCTGGCTCTGTGAAAATGACGGCAGCCGTGCGCCCACGAATCATGCCGATCCCTCGCCAGCGCTTTTCTCCGTAATCTTCCCGTGTGTCTGGCTCTACGACCAGCACACCCCGAAACATCTCCTCGGCATCGGCGAAGTCGAGGCCGTGCTTGCGGATGTTGGATCGGTTCTTCGCCTCATCCCACTCAAAATCCATTGTAACTCCACACGTAGTTACATTACAAGTAACGTCTATCTCTCCCTTGGTAGGCGCACTCCTCAGGATTCTCGGTGACGGATGTCACAATCCCGACGCATTTCTCCGCGATGTCCCGTTTAGGCACCAAATGCTCAGCGCCAACCGCTCAATACGACCGTTGAATGGCGGCGCCTGAGCTAAGTGATTTCGGCTTGTTACACTAGAAGATTGACCATGCCCTCGCGCTACGCGCAATGGATGTACGACTGGGAACACCGGCTCACTTCGGTGGACAACAACCGCGTGGTGCGTCCGCTGGACTGGGGCGTGGAGTTTGCCCGGGACTGGCCCTGCCGGAATGGTACCCGCCCCGGCCAACCCGTCGATGATCCGGCGAAATTCTTGATCGACTTCAACCGGCGTATTGTTGCTTCCAGTGATGAGTTTTATTCCTACACGCGGCCAAACGATTTCCGCCTGGAAAAGCGGGAGGTCCAGGTTTTCTCTACGCGCGAAGTTCCCGATCCCAAGCTCGAAGCGAAAGTGAAAGGAACGTTCGCGGAGTTCTTGCGGTTTACTGCTCCGGTGAAAACACCGTACCCCGAAAACAATCTGGTGAATGCGCGCTGGTTTCCGGCGCGTGGGCGGCGCGCCATCGTTCTTCTGCCGCACTGGAATGCGGACGCGATCGCCTACGTGAGCCTCTGCAAGGTGCTGAACATGTTGGGAATCGCGGTGTTGCGGCTGAGCATGCCTTATCACGACATCCGCATGCCCGCCGAGACCAGTCGCGCGGATTATGCCGTCTCCGCCAACATCGGCCGCACCCTCGATGCGGTGCGCCAGGGCGTGGTGGATGTCCGCTGCTGCCTCGATTGGCTTGAGCGGCAGGGGTACAGCAAGTTGGGAATCTTAGGCACGAGTCTCGGTTCCTGCTATGCTTTCATTGCCGCAGCGCATGATCCGCGCATTCGAGTCGCCGCCTTCAATCATGCTTCCACCTACGTTGCCGACGTGGTGTGGCATGGGCAGTCGACGCGCCACATCCGGCAGGGGATGGAGTCGCAGATCACCCTCGAAACGCTGCGGCAGTCGTGGCTCGCGGTGAGCCCCATGGCATACTTCGATCAATTTTCACGCTGGCCGCGGAAGTCGCTCATTATTTATGCAAAGTACGATCTGACTTTCCTCCCCGAACTTTCTCGCAATGTCGTGGAGGAATTCGAGCGTCATGGACTGGATCACAAAGTTGTAGTTCTCCCCTGCGGCCACTACACGATGGGTGAGGCGCCCTACAATTACATGGACGGTTGGCAGCTGGCTTCGTTCCTGCGAACCGCGTTCGAGTAGAGGTTAGGCGGTAGAATGTTGGAATGGCGGCCCGCATCCTCGATTCCGAAGCTGTGATGGAGTACCGGCGTGACGAGCTCCTGATCAGTACCGACCGTGAGCGTCTGAGTCTGGATGTGGTTCACGGTTTTCTGACAAATTGCTATTGGGCCAAGGGCATCCCGCGGGAAGTTGTGGCCCGGTCGATCGACCAGGCACTCTGTTTCGGCATTTATGACGGGGAGGGCGCGCAAATCGGTTTTGCTCGCGTGATCAGCGACTTCACTACAATCGCATATGTCGGCGATGTGTTCGTGCTGGAAACGCATCGCGGACGCGGGCTCGGCAAGTGGCTGATGCAGTGCATTACCGAGCATCCTGCGCTACAAAATCTGCGACGCTGGATTCTCACCACCCGCGACGCGCATGGACTTTATTCGCAGTTTGGTTTTACTCCGGTAAAGACGCCGGAGCGATTTATGGAACGTCACCAGTGTTTACGAGGCACCCTAGGAAACGACATGAAGAACTCTGCTGTCACTAAGATGTACCGCCCGTTGAATGAAGCCGACCCGCAGATTGCCGCTGCCATTGACAGCGAAACCCGCCGCCAGCATGAAGGTTTGGAACTGATCGCCTCGGAAAACTTCGTCAGCGAAGCCGTGCTTGAAGCCGCCGGCTCAGTGTTCACCAATAAGTATGCCGAGGGATATCCCGGCAAGCGTTACTACGGCGGCTGCGAATTCGCGGATGTGGTTGAGAACCTGGCGCGCGACCGCGCCAAGCAATTATTCGGCGCCGAGCACGCCAACGTGCAGCCTCACGCCGGATCGCAGGCCAACATGGAGGCCTACGCGGCCGTTCTGCAGCCCGGCGACACGATTCTCGGTTTGAATCTGGCCCATGGTGGCCACCTCACTCACGGACATCATCTGAATTTCTCCGGCAAGACGTACAAGATTGTCCCTTACGGCGTGACCAAGGAGACCGAGACGATCGACTACGACTCGCTGGAAAAGCTGGCGGAGCAGGAGCTCCCCAAGCTGATCGTCGGCGGCGGCAGTGCTTACCCCCGCATCATCGACTTCCCTCGCATGCGTCAGATCGCGGACAAAGTCGGCGCACTTTTTCTCGTCGACATGGCGCATTTTGCTGGCCTGGTGGCGGGCGGCGTGCATCCGTCACCGGTGCCCCATGCGCATATCGTTACTTCGACAACCCATAAAACGCTACGTGGACCGAGAGCTGGGATGATTCTCTCGAAGGCGGAGTTCGCTGCGGCGATCGATAAAGTGGTTTTTCCCGGGATGCAAGGCGGACCGCTGATGCACATCATTGCCGCCAAGGCCATTTGTTTTCAGGAAGCGATGCAGCCCGAATTCCGCGATTATGCCAAGCAAGTCGTAGCCAATGCGAAGGTGCTGGCTGAAACGCTGGCCGCCGAAGGCTTCCGTATTATTTCCGGCGGGACCGATACGCACCTGATGCTGGTCGATGTCTTTTCCAAGGGTATGCTGGGGAGCGAGGCCGAGAAGGCGCTGGGCGAGGCCGGAATCACGGTCAACAAGAATGCCATCCCCTTCGATGTGAACCCGCCGATGAAGCCAAGCGGCATCCGCATCGGTACGCCCGCCCTAACTACGCGCGGAATGAAAGAGGCGGAGATGCGGCAGGTCGGGCGCTGGATCGCCGAATCGCTCCTTCAGCGGAACGACGCCACTCTGCTGAGCAAAGTACGCAAGCAGGTGCTCGAGCTTTGTGAGGAGTTCCCGCTGTATGCCGAGCGGAGGGCCAGGGCACAGGCCGAGGTCCGGGCTTAGACCACGGCGTCCTGCAATTCTGCTGTGAAGCCGCTTGTCCTCTGTGGTTAAATGCCTTCGGTGAAGATCGCTATCGACATCCGGCGGATGACCGAGTTCGGTGTCGGTACGTATATTCGAAATATCGTGCGTACCTTGGGACGGCTTGATCGCGAGACCACGTACTTCCTCATCGGCGCTCCCGCCAAAGTCAAGGAAATCGGCCCGCTGCCACCTAACTTTCACACCGTCCCTCTGGCGGAGCCGGAGCGCTCCGTGAAGAGTTTTCGCGAGTTCCGCGCGATTGTGAAGCGGCTGGAATGTGATCTTGTGCACATCCCGAATCTGTTCTCCGTTCCCCGCGCACTGCCTTGTCCCTACGTGATGACGGTGCACGACATGCTGGAGCACTTGTCGCGGGGGCGCCAGCAGACCGGGTTTCGGGGGTCGCTGCACTTTCAGCTGACCAAGCAGGTGTTGCGGGGCGCGGCACGCATTTTCGCGGTCTCAAACTTTACCAAACTCGAAATGGAGAAGCTATTCGGGATTTCTCCTGGACGCATTGAAGTAATTTACAACGCGATCGATGAAAGGTTCCTGCACGGGCATGCCACCGCGGCCGACCGGCAGTTGATTGCAGAGCGCTACCAGGTCACGTATCCTTTTCTGCTCTATGCCGGCAGAATCAGTCCACATAAGAACGTCGTACGCATGATCGAAGCCTTCTCCGCGCTGAAGACGGAGTTGGAAAAAGACCAGGTTCTTCCTGACCTCAAGCTCATCATCATTGGCGATGACGTTTCCGGCAATCCTGACTTGCGGCGGACCGTGATCCGCAGCGGCGTGCAGAACGATGTGCGCTTTCTGGGATTTGTGCCGATCGAAGTGCTGCGCACCTTTTACGACGCTGCCAAGATCTTTGTCTTCCCCTCGCTCTACGAAGGGTTCGGCCTGCCGCCCCTGGAGGCGATGGCCCATGGTACTCCGGTTGTGACCTCGAACGTATCGTCGCTGCCCGAGGTGGTGGGCAACGCTGCCGTGCTCGTTCATCCCGAGAATGTTTTCGAGATTATGCGGGCGCTGCACCGGGTGCTTCTGGACCAGCCGCTGCGCGAGAAAATGAAGGAACGCAGCTACAGGCAGGCGGAAAAGTTCTCCTGGGAAAAGTCGGTGCGTCGCATCCTGGACGCTTATCACGAAGTCGTTGGTCCGCGAGGCCAACCTGAATCCCGCAGCCAGGCTGCTTCCACGGGCCCCAAGCCGACGGCAGGCGTGGCGTGATCCGGCACGCTCGCCAGACTCTTCGGCTCTCAAACTCAACTGAGCGGTATTTACTTCAGCAAAGGCTGGCCGGGAGAAGCGATGGCAAGCTTGTGCAGCTTGGCCGTGACGCGGTTGCGGTCAGCGTCGGTCTGGGCCGAGGCGAGACGTTTGCGCAGAGTGGTGATCTTGTGCTGACGGGCGCGGCGCCGGCGAATCTCCGGGCGGCGGCTGGGTGCTGACATGAAGTGTGCTCCTTGAGTGAATCGAAAAGCTAAATGCAGCGAGACTCGCCAGCGAAATTCACCGCTAGCATGCTACATAAGCTATTCAATCGGATACCACGGGAACTGTCAATGACGCCGCCGGCCTGGCCGGCGATCGCAAGTTTCTTATCTTAACTTTCTGCCCGCACTTTCCGTGCCGTTTCTTCAGCTATCTGTTTCAACCTCAGGGTTAATCGCTTTCGATGTGACACTCTCGAAAGTGTCCTAAACGCGCAGAACGGACTGTTCGAGTCGAGATACCTTCACACTGCAAGAGCCAAGGGTGTTACTTATCCGCCGCTGGAGAAATTGTTATGGTGACGGTACCGTTACGCGGTGACTCCAGGCCTATGAGCGTTGCAGCCGGGATTGGAACAATTTCTTCCGCGGACATCGCTCCGCGGTCCGCGGTTTGGGTGGTGCCACGCAAGAACGACCCCCGCATTCCCTTCGCCTGCATCCTCACGGCGTACGCCGTGCTGGGATGCACAATACTTGGCTTCAACCGGACACCTTTGCAGATCTTGCTGACCGTTGCAGCCGGCTGTCTGCTGGACATGATTTTGCATTGGACATTCTGCAATCGCGAGCGACTTGTGCCCTTGAGCGCGTACATCAGCATGATGTCGATCGGCCTTCTGCTGAACTACTCCCACAATTACTACCTGCTGTTTCTACCCGTATTCTTCACCATCGCGTCCAAGTATGTGTTCACGTTTCACGGCCGGCACGTTTTCAATCCTTCGTTGTTCGGGCTGGTATGTGCGTTAGTTATTGGGAAGGGCCTGTATTCATCGGCCCCGGCTTATCAGTGGGGTGGTTCGTGGGCGCTGGTTGCTTTCATGATTACCGCGGCCTGCGCTCTCTTTTTATTTCGTATTGGACGGACAGCCCTGATTGTCTCCTTCCTCTGCTTCTATGCGCTCCAAACCTTGCTGCGCGCTTACATCCTTCGCGACCATCTGCCGATGGAAACCCTCATCCTGGGCACGCTGACTTCGGCGCGTTTCTATCTGTTCACGTTCTATATGATGACCGACCCGAAGACCTCGCCACCGGGAAAATGGCAGCAGGTGAGGTGGAGCTTCGCGATCGTTCTTGTCGATCTTTGGTTTCATACTATCGAGTCTCTCAGCACCTTGTTCTTCGCACTGTTCGTGATGTCTTCCGCGCGATTCCTCTGGCTGCATTTGAATGCCTTCTGGAAAGATCGCGGAAGTCATCTGAAACAGGCCTTCGATCTGCAACTGGCAGGCCGAGTGGCCGTGTGCGGAGCCATCGGTGCCGCCGGATTTCTCGGTTACGCACAGGTGATCCACCCACGTTTGACGATCAACAACCCTGGCTTTGAATTGGTTGAGGTTCCTCCGTCAGTTTCTGGAATCGACTCCCAGATGAGCGATGTGATGAACCAGGTCGACCCGCGAGTGCGCCATTTGTCCAAGTGGCTCATGTCGGTCGGCGACGCCATCGCGATTGGCGACTTCGACAACGACGGCTTACCCGACATATTTCTTACTAATCCACTGAAGCGCCCCGAGGACCGCAACGCTCTTTACCGCAACCTGGGGAATTTTCATTTCGAGCGAGTTGAGATTCCTGCCCTGCGCGAGATCAATCTCCATCCCGAGAAATACGGGCTCGCTGCCAGCGCAATCTTTGTGGACTACGACAACAGCGGCGCTCAGTCCCTGCTGCTGACGTTCGCCTACGGCAAGAATCTTCTGCTGAAGAATATGTTGCCGGTTACGGGGAAACCGGAGTTCGTCGACGTTACCAACGAAGCTGGTATCGGCGACTACAGCACTTCCGTCGCGGCAACGTTCTTTGATTATGATCGCGACGGCAAACTCGATCTGCTGGTCGGCAACAGCTTCGCCCCACTTTTGAAGGACTATCCCGAGCCGACGCCGTTGAACATCTTTCATCTTCCGCAGCCGGAGTACCCCGGCGACCGCCGCATGTTCCACTTCATGCACGAGAGCTGGAACAACGCGCAGAACGGCGGCCCGAACCTGCTGTTCCATAACGCTGGGGGTGGACACTTTGAAAAGATGAACATGGCCGCCATGGGCATGCCCCAAACCCACTTCACCCTTGCGATTGCAACCGGTGATCTCAACGGGGATGGCTACACCGACCTATATTGTGCGAACGATTTCGGCCCTGACGATCTATACCTCAACGACCACGGGCGCCGCTTTATTCACGTGCAAGGCAAGATGTTCGGCAGCATTGGCAAAGACACATATAAAGGAATGAACGCTTCGATTGGCGACCTGGACAACCGCGGTCAACTCGACATCTATGTTTCAAACGTTCATGTCCCTTTGCAGGCCGAGGGCAGCTTGCTATGGAAGACCTATCGCAATGATTCTTTCATCCCCGACTTTCGCGACGAAGCGACCGGCCGCGGTGTTCTGAATGAAGGCGGTTTCGGCTGGGGCGCTGCCATAGGAGATCTGAATCTCGACGGCTGGCAAGATCTTGTGCAGGTCAACGGTATGGTCGATGACAGCACCGACCACCGCTTTCCCAAGCCACGGAACTACTGGTATGCGGCCGAGAAAGTAATGCTCGCGCCGCCGAACGTGCACTCGTATATAGACCGCTGGCCTGATCTGCGCGGTTACGAAATCTTTGGCCACCAGGCAAACCGCGTCTACCTCTCGCGCGGCGACGAAACCAGCATGCAGTTTGTGGATGTTGCGCCGCAAGTCGGACTCACGCAGCTGGGGAATTCTCGCGGCGTGGCGCTCGCGGACTTCAACAACGCGGGTGTCCTCGACGTGGCCATCACGCACCAGTTTGGCCGCCTGACGCTTTACCGCAACACGCTCCACGAACAGGATCGCGCCGACGGCCACGTTCATCACTGGATTGGCCTGGCGATGCAGGGAGACGGACAAAAGATCAGCCGTGAAGCGGTTGGCACTCAGGTCTTCATCACCTATACGCAAAATGGCCGGAAGATGCGCCAGATGCGTGAAGTCCAGATCGCAAACGGATTCTCCGCACAAAATGACCGGCGCCTGCTATTAGGTCTGGGCGACTACGACGGGCCGGTTGAAGTCGAGGTGCACTGGTACGGCGGGGAGACCGTGACTTACAGCGATCTCGGGCTCGATGAGTATCACCGAATTCAGTATCGGGCGCCCGCGCAGATGGCCAAGAGGTGATTTATGGGGCTGAAGGATTATTGGTACATCGCCGCAGAATCCCGCGAGCTGAAACGGAAACCAGTTGCGGTTGCTCCGTTCGGTGAACGCATGGTGCTGTTCCGCGCCGGCGACGGACAGGTGGCCGCCTTGGAAGATCGCTGTTCGCATCGCAACATGGCGCTGTCGCTCGGTACGGTGTCGTCGGGGTGTGTGACTTGCCCGTACCACGGCTGGACCTTCAACGCCGCTGGTCGTTGTGTTCAGATTCCTTCTCTCGGCTCTTGCCAAAGGCTGCCAAACCACGGCGTCCGGGCGTATCCGGTGCGCGAGCAAGACGGCTACGTGTGGGTGTATCCGGGTGAATCGATTCCTGAATCAACGCCCTTTCAGTTCCCACACTTCGGCGAGCAAGGTTGGACCAGCTTCCGCATGCGGGCGCGCTTCCAAGCCTCAACCGAAGCGTGCCTGGAGAATTTCCTGGACTGCCCACACACCGTATTCGTCCACGGGGGCTGGTTTCGCAACCACGACACGCGCGAGCTTTCAGCGAACGTGCGGTCGACCGCGGACTCGGTCGAAGTGGAGTTCCGCGGCGAGCCCATTACTAAGAGTTTGGTGTCGAGACTCTTTTTCCCGAATGGACGAGAGCTCCGCCACACTGACCGGTTCCTCATGCCGAATATAAGCCGCGTGGACTACGATTTCGGTCCCGACCGACACTTCATTATTACTTCGCAATGCACTCCACTGGGTGACTATGAGACGGACGTCCATACCATTATTACTTTCAGCTTCGGCCGGATCGCGCCTCTGGTCAGGCTTTTGCTCGAGCCCATCTGTCGCAAAATCATCCGTCAGGATGTGCACGTTCTGGCTGCACAGCGCGATCAGATACGCCATTTCGGAGGCCCGCACTTCTGTCACGTGGATACCGACTTGCTGGGACTAAAGATTCACTCCATGCGTCGACGCGCCGAAGGGTCGGACTCCACTGCGGAAGCAAAAGAGCAGCAACGCGAAATCACGATCTGCTTTTAGCCGGAAATTAATCCGTATGAAAGAACGATCTATTCAAAGTCGAGTCGTGTCCGTGGCAAGGATCACCCCCATCGACGCCCGCGCCATGTACGAAATCTTCGCGCGCCATTACGATTGCGTTTCGTTTGACCAATTCCTGATGGACCTGTCGGAAAAGGACTGCGTACTCGTCCTGCATAACGCCAACTTCGAAATTTGCGGCTTTTCGACGCAGAAGGTTCTCCGTGTGTCTGTCGGAGGAAAGTCCGTCCGCGCTGTGTTTTCCGGCGACACAATCGTCGACAGGGCTTACTGGGGTGAGCAGGAATTGAGCTGCTGCTGGTGCCGTTATGTTAGTTCGGTATACGCCGAAGACCCGACAGTGCCTCTTTATTGGTTTCTCATCTCCAAGGGTTACCGCACGTATCTGTATTTGCCGCTGTTCTTCGAAAGTTTCTACCCGAACTGTGCGGCCCCGACACCAGCATTCGAACAGCGATTGCTCGATACATTGGCAACCACGATGTTTCCCGATCACTACCGCTCGGGAAGTGGCCTGATCGAGTTTCCCGAGTCGCACGGGCAGCTCAAACCCCACCTCGCCGAAATTCCAGCGCGACGCTTGCGCAATCCCCACGTACATTTCTTTGTACAGCGCAATCCCGCGTACGCAGCCGGACACGAACTCGCCTGTCTTGCGGAAATCTCGCCTTCAAACATGAAGCTGTTCGCCGGCCGCATAATCTTAGAGGCACAAACGGCACCGCCGCTGCGCCAGGGAGCTGAGTGATGCTCCGTCCGCTGTTTTATCGCGCGCTGAACGCCCTGCCCCTGGCGGGGTTTCGACGTGCCGCTAACGAGTTCGCCTTGGCCCTGGGTAATCCGGAAGAGGCGCAGCGAAGGCTTCTGCTGACCCTTCTGAAGCAGAATCAGGATTGCGCATTCGGCAGGCAGTACGGATTCGCGAGAATCAACGCCGTTCGTGAATACCAAAAGCGAGTGCCGATTGTGACGTATGACGATCTGGAGCCCTGGATCGAGCGGATCAAGAAGGGTGAGCGCGCAGTGCTCACCAGTGAGCCTGTGCTGGCCTTCGAAAAAAGCAGCGGCTCCGCGAGCGGAGCCAAATACATTCCTTACACCCAGACCCTGCGGAAGCAATTCCAATCAGCCTTGGCTCCATGGATCACGGACATGCATCGCGCATTCCCGGGAATTGCACGCGGCTGCGCCTATTGGCTGGTGACTCCGCTTTCTCGGGGGCGGGAAATGACCGACGGCGGTATTCCGATTGGATTCGAAAGCGACACCGAGTATTTCGGGCCAGTCGAGCAGTGGATTCTGCGCAAGACCATGGCGGTCCCGCCGGAGTTGGCGCGAGTGCCGGAGTTGGAAGACTGCATCTACCTCACATTGCGCTTCCTGCTGCAAGCTCGTTCGCTGAGTTTCATTTCGGTGTGGAGTCCGAGCCTGTTACTGATTCTTCTCGACCGGCTTGAACAGCACGGTGAACGACTCGCCCGCGATTTATTTGATGGGAAAGCCACCATCGCCAGACCCCTCCCTCCCAAGCTCACTGGTTCACTCCTGCGGAATGGCCGACAGGCCCGTAATCTGCAGGCCATGTTACGGCGCGGCCGTGTCGAACCCGGCCATCTGTGGCCGAATCTGGAGCTCATCAGTTGCTGGACCTCAGCCGCTTCTGCCTCAATGAAGAGCGAAGTCCAGGAAAGATTTCCAGGAGTGCCGATCCAGGGCAAGGGATTGCTGGCGACCGAGGGCATTGTTTCGGTTCCGATCGCGTCGTACAAAACTCCGGTCGCGGCGGTGACTTCGCATTTTCTGGAATTCTTCGATGAAGATTCCGGCGAGTGCCGGTTGACTTCGGAATTGGAGGAAGGTCGCGAATATTCCGTAATCCTGACCACCGGGGGCGGTTTGTGGCGTTACCGCCTGGCTGATCGGGTTCGCGTGACCGGTTTTGCAGAGCAAACACCGTTGCTCGAATTCATCGGGAAGGAAGACTGCGTCAGCGATCTTCGTGGCGAGA
>Ga0210391_10003072_pt1 | contig 14201 bp, 11 predicted proteins | sample IncBWC12OmetaG_FD_160573 | JGI IMG/M metagenome (GOLD analysis project Ga0210391, IMG submission 160573) | Forest soil microbial communities from Barre Woods Harvard Forest LTER site, Petersham, Massachusetts, United States - Inc-BW-C-12-O ... | reverse complement strand
GCGGTTCCGCAGACCTGGAGCAAGGCATCGTAATTCAGCGTGTCGGTGGGATCGCGGTCCGGAACTGCTGGCGACGGACCATAGGGCAAGCGCGCCGGGCCGTGCGCCATCCAACTAAGGACTGCCTGAATTTTTTCAACTCCGGGCGCGGTGGCTGGCACGATCGCATCAGAAAACCCTTTTAGATAGCGGCGCGTGGAATATTCCCACCCGAGGGAATAAATCGCGGCGCAAATGGCGAAGATGAGCAGAACGCCGACGGAATACCACACGAAGCGAAAAACCGGGTGGTTTCGATTCGCCTGCCGAGAGCCAGAAGCAGGCCAGTCCTGCGAGCCGGATTGGGGACCATCGGGGCGCAATTCGGTGGGCATGGTGGTGTGAACTGAGTTTAGGACGTGATCGTCGCTCATATGGTTTCCGGAGTTTCGGCAACGGCCATCGCTTCAGACCTGGAAGCGGGCGCGCTACGGCCATGGGCCGCAGCAGGCTCTTTCTGCACGAGGAACGAATGAACATTTTGCCCGCGATTTTCTTCGTAATGGAGGATGCGCCCTCCGGAGACCGCGCACCAGTCTTCGACGATATCGCGCGGAAGAAAGGCCACGCGCGGCGTGACGAAATAATCGAAGAAAAGGTTGCGGGCGCCCGCCCAAGTGCGTTTGCCCCCGGAACGCAGGAAATGCACGAGGAAATACGGCACGCGAAAAAACAGAACCACGAGCGGCTTGGACCAATCGTGGCGCAGGCCGGCGCGAATCCACGCGCCCGGAAACTGGTACAGCAGGGGATATCGCCCGGAGGGCTTGTAAACGGCGAGATACATCTGTCCGCCAGGCTTCAAAATGCGGAAATTTTCCGCGAACGCCGCTTGCGGATTTTCGGTGTGGTGGATCACGCCGTCTGAGATTACAACATCGGCTGTTGCGTCCGCGAAGGGAAGATGCAGATTATCGCCCACGGCGCCCGGCCGGCCATAGCGTTGGATGGCGAGACCCAGAGAAACACTGCTGCGATCGAGGCCCATGCAGCGAATGCCGCGCCGCGCGAGAAAACCGAGAACGCGGCCGGGACCGCAGCCGACGTCCAGGACCAGAGAATCCGGATTGAGAGCGTCAATCAAATCCACCAGCGGGGCGGACACGACGGAGCGAATGTCTTCCGAGGCGCCAGTTGGAACCCAGTCGAAAGGATGTTGGTCGTAGAAAGTCTGTTGTTCAGTTGCGGCCATTTTTCGATTCCAGCGCGTGCGAGTAATAGCCTTCCATCTGCTCCGTCAGGCGATCCCAACCCAGCTGCGCGGCGACGCCGGGGCAGCCTGCTTGCAACTTCTGATATAGCGAACGATCGGATAGCAACGAGCGAATTGCGTCGGCGAGCGCTTGTTGTTCCGGAGCGATCACCAGACCGGCGCGGCCGTCAATCAAAGAGCGGATGCCGCACGCATCAGTGATGATCACCGGGATGCCGCTGGAAACCGCTTCCGCCGCGGAATTCGCGAAATTTTCATAGCGCGAAGGTAAAACGAAAACGTCGGCGTCTGCCATCACTGCGGCTTTCGCATCATCGTACAACGCGCCGGTGAAAATCACGCGCGACTCCACTCCGGCATCGCTGGCGCGTTTGGTGAGGTGCGCGAGGTAGCCCGGCTCACCTTCCGGGCCGGCGATCACCAGACGGCCCTCGCTGGGACAAGCTTGCGCGAAGGCATCAATTAGTATGTCCGCGCCTTTGCGGGGAATAAGGCGGCCCAGAAACAGTAGCAGCGGTTCGTCGCGTGGGATGCCCCATTTTGCGCTGAAGGCGCCACGTGTGGCGGGGACGGCGGGTCCGGCGCGGTCGATGCCGTTGTAACGCACTACCAGTTTTCCGGCCGGAACGCCGTCTTGCAGCAATTCCTGTTCTTCCATCTCGGAGGTCGCGACGATTTGCGCCGCGTGGCTCCAGTAGGAATCGCCGAGGCTGCGATGCCAGACGCGTTTCATGCGAAAGCTCCGGTCAATCGGCCGATACATGCCCATGGGCTCGATCACGTAAGGAATTCCCTGGCGCCTGCAGAAGTAGCTGACCGCCGGTCCGAGCAGATCGTAGAGGCCGTAGAAATGGACCAGGTCGAAGTGCCTGAGGGAGGTCCCGCAAAATCCTATCACATCTGGATTAACGGTCAGCGCGCGATAGTTCGCCAGAGTGGAGAGATAGACGGCCTCGACGCCGTCTTCTTCGGCGCGCCAGCCCCACGGGCAGGGTTGGAACTTGATGGCGGAGCCGTTGAGCCGCCGCAGGCCGAGGTCAGCGGTGAGAACTGTGACCTGATGCCCGCGCTGGGCCAGGCTGTGCGCGAGGGCTCGCACCTTGACGACAGGGCCGCCACGGTCTTGAAACGGGAAATACGATTGAACTGCCATTAAGACGCGCATTCTGCTCGGAATACTCGTGAAAGCCGTTACCTGAGGCTTCCTAATTGCGGGCTGGACCGCCGCCTCGGAAGGAGAAACCCGAGGATACTACGGCGAAGGGAGGGAATCCAGACCGCAGGCTGCGAGGATGGCTGCGAATTGAGACTTGAAGAGGTCGAAGCGATATTTGCGGCGAACGATTTCAGCGCCACGTTGGCCGAGGGCCGAACGCAGGGAATGATCACGCAGAAGCTGGTCAAGCGCTTGGATCAGCGCGGCTTGATCGCGCGGCGGTATCAAGAGGCCGTTCACTTTGTCTTCCACTAGGTCGGTTGAGCCTCCCGCGGCGGCGGCGACGATTGGTTTTGCAAACGCCATGGCTTCGAGGAAGACCAGGCCGAAACCTTCGCCGGTGCTGGGCAGCGCGAAAATGTCGGCGCGGGCGTAGCAGGCGGCGAGTTCCTGTTTGGAGAGATTGGTGAGGAAGCGCACTGCGGTGGCAACGTCCAGTTCGGTGGCCAACTTCTGTAGCCGCGGAAGATCATCGCCTGCGCCGACTGCCGCGAGGGTCAAGCTTGGGAAAGTGGCGCGCAGTTTCGCGAGAGCGCGGATCAAGTCGTCGACACCTTTGTATTGTTCGGACGCGGCCCAGCGGCCGACCGTGAGAATCACGGGGCTGGGCGGGAAAGCTGCGGGGGCTGAGAGATTCGCGGGTGCGCCGGCCATGTCGAGAACTTCGAGATCGAGAGGCCAGGGGAGCTTGCGAATTTTTTCCGGGGGCAATTGCTGCACTTCCGTGAGTTTTTGCACGGTGGAGGCGCTGGCCGCGAGCACTATATCGGCTGCGAGCAAGGCGGCGTGGCGGCGAGCGGGCAGCGGCTGCCAGACTTCCACGCCGTGAGCCATGACGATGACTTTTATTTGCGGCTCAAGGCCTTTCATCCAGGAGGCGATGGGCGCGAGATTGGCATGCGCGGCCAGAACGACGTGCGGTCTTTTCCGGGCAATTTGCAGCGCTGCGAGGATGAAGCGCAGTTTGGAACGGCCGAAGCCAGGGAAGGCGGTTTTATTTTTGCCGGCTGAGAATTCGTGAACGCCGGGAGAATCGTTGAGGCCTAGCAGGGAGAAGGACCATTCGTTCCGCGCTGAAATGTCCAGCAACGCGCGGACGGTCTGCCGGCTGACTTCCTGGATGCCGCCGATGCCGAGTAAATCAGGGAAGAGGCCGACGAACTGCATGAGCTTGGGCGCGGGACGAGAGGCGTTCATTTTCGGAAGACGAGGACGGCGTGAGTAGCGCAGCGTCCGGGAAATATTTTTTCGGTGAGAGGGTCGGCCCACGCGGAGAGGATTGCAATCAAATGGCGAATTCCCCAATAGATCTTGCGGCGAGGCGCGGACTGACGCGCGACCGGCTGGCTCGGCGGAAGACCAGCGTCGCCACCGCGTGATTTTGAATTTCGCAATGTATGCGCGATGGTCAGGAACAGGCGATCGGGGAGAAGAAATTCCTGCCCAAACCAGCCGAGCAGAGTGGCGCCGCGCGAGCTGACCTGCTGAATCCAGTCCTGCGGCGTGCGCGAAAAGACATGCCCGCCCTGACCGATAATCAGCTCGATCAAAATCAAGCGGCCGCCGGGTTTCAGCACGCGCAACATTTCCGCGAGCGCTTGCGGCTGCGAAGCGAGGGGAATGTGCTGGACGACGGTGACGTCCGAGACAGCGTCAAACGAAGCATCCGGGAAGGGCAGGCGTTGCGCATCGCCGCTGACGAGTGGAGCAGCGGTTCCGTGTTCGCGCGCGGTGCGCAACATTCCTAGAGTAGCGTCGAGCCCCATTGCGCGGAAGCCACGCTGCTGGTAACGCCGGAGCCAGCGGCCGGTGCCGCAGCCGATATCCAGAAATCGCGCGCCCTGCGGAATTTGAGCGAGCGCCAGGGCACGGCGCATGGCGTGAAATTGCAGGTCATCAATCAGGCGGTTGTACCACGCAGGCGCGTCGGGATGCAGGACTGGCGCGAACCCGGTGGCATCGGCGGAACGAAAGCCTTCCGCGACGCCGGCCCAGTATTCCTTTGGGGAGTAATCTGTCATTTTTGCGCGGCAATCGTGCCGGGGCCTGATTCGCCGGCCAGGGCGGCCGCGGCCGCGGGAGCTTTCTGGCGCAAAATGTCTTCAAAGATTGCGGTGAGTTCGCGGCCGTTGCGTTCCCAAGTGTAAGCGCGCGCAGTCTCGGCGGCTTTGGAGCCGAGGCGTGCGCAAAATTCGGGATGTTCGCAAAGCATGCGGATCATGGCCGCAAGCGATTCCGCGGATTCCGGGTCGTTCAGGATCAAACCGTCCTCGCCGTCGGTGATGATTTCGCTGGTGCCGTTGTTGGCGGAGACTATCACGGGCAAGCCGCAGGCCATGGCTTCGGCGGGAGGCTGCGCGAAAGTATCTTCGAGCGACGGGCCGACGTAAGCGTCGGCGGCAGCGTAATAAAATTCCACGTCGCTACGCTGCGGGAGAAATCCCACGCGGCCGTCGAGTCCGGCATCGCGCGCGGCCATCAGGTATGGGGCGGGGTCCTCGCGGCTGACGACCAGCACGTCGATGGGAAGCTCGCGCAAAATTCGCAGCGCTTGCACGATCACCGGCAGGCCTTTGTTGCGCGCGTCATTGCCGACTAGCAGGAGGGCGAAGCGGTCCGGCGCGAGACCCAGCTCATCGCGGGCGTCTTCGCGCAGCGCTGCACGGCGCTCGGGATTGAAAATCTCGTGATCGAGGCCAACATAGACGACGGGAAGCTGTTCGCGCCGGCCGTAATATTTTTCCAGAGCTGCCGCGGTGTGCCGCGCGATCAAGACCAGCGGAACTCCTGGCGGCGAATAGAGGCGGCGTTCGAGCGCGCGGACCAGGCGATAATACAGCCTGCGATGGATTACGCGCGGCCAAGCGAGGATTGAATTGCGCGACAATTTCAGGCCAGCCTGGATACCTTGCACGTACTGGGCGAAGACGATGTGCACGGACATGACGTCTGCATCCAGGCAATTGATCCCAGGACTGTAAACCAGATCTGGGCGGAGATTTTTGAAGCGCGAATCCCAGGCGCGCCACAAGCGGTTTGCGGCGAACCACCAGACGTAATTCAGCAGGTGCGGGCCGGGAAATTTGGGAATGCGGTGCCAGGTGACTTTCGTTAGATCGAGGTCCTGCACCTCCTGGCTGTAGATGTGAATTTCGTACGTCGCGGCCAGTTGCGAAATCCATTCGGTGACGCGCCGCTCGGTGCCGTGGCGTTTATCAACGAACGGCGAGACCATCGCGAGCCGAGATTTACGAACGGCGCCAGGCATGCGTCAGACTCCTAGCTGCATGATTTCACACCAGGACGCCAGTACAAACACGCTCCAGAGCCGCGACCAGCCTACGGATTCAGGCTTGCGGAGATAACGCTGCCACAGGCGGCTAACGGCGGCGGGATCGAGCACTCCGGCCGCTGCCAGGCGTTCCGGCGTAAATACGGCGTCGATTGTCGAGCGCAGATCGTTTCCCAGCCAGCGAGCGAACGGGAACGTGAAGGTGCCCTTGGGGCGGCCTTGCAGGTCCGCGAGCAAAGCTGGAGGAAGAATCCCCTGCATCGCGTGAAACAGCAATCTTTTCTTTTGCAGGCGGACGGATAGCGGCAGGCGCATGACGTATTCCACGATCGCGTGGTCGAGCAGCACCGGACGAACTTCGAGGCTGTGGGCCATGCTCATGGCGTCGCCGTCGCGGAGAAGGCGCGGTTCCAGATGCGCGGGAAAATCGAGGAAGGCGACGCGCTCCTGAAGGTCCTGGCCGCAGGTTTCGCGGGCCCACGCGGAGATGTGCGCCGCGGCTTCGGATGTGCCATTGCTTGCGGCGAGAGCGGGGCTGAGAAGTTCGTGCACATCCCGTTCTAGGAATAGCACGCGGACGGCGAGCTGTGCGGCGACAAAGGGATCGTCCGCGCCGACCAAGTAGGAAAGTTTGCGCCAGCGAAATGGAAAATCGGCGTGATCGAATAATCCGCGGCCGGCAAATTGCGGAAATGGCCGAAGACATCCGGCGAGATGTGAAAAACGATCGAACCAAGCGAGCGATTGATAGCCGCCGAAAAGTTCGTCGCCTCCTTGACCGGAGAGCGCGACCTTGAAGCCCTCCGCGGCGGCTGCGCGTGAAATCCAGTAGGCGTTCAGGCCGTCCACGGTGGGCTGATCCATCGCCCAAAAAGCATGATCCAGCGAACCGGCCATTTGCGCGGCGGGCAAACGGATCACTTTGCGGGAAATTCCCAGAAGATCGGCGGTGCGCTGGCTGGCGTCCGATTCGTCAAAGGATTTTTCCTCGAAGCCGATGGTCAAGGCGGTAATGCGGTCCGCGCCGGCGTGTTGCATCAGGGAGCCGAGGACGGCGGAATCCACTCCGCCGCTGAGGAAAAGCGCGATGGGCACGTCGGACATCAGTTGCTGGCGGCTGGATTCGAGCAGCAAACCGCGCAGCGTGCTCGCAACGTCTTCTGGCGATGCGCGCTCGTATTCGTCAGTTGACGACGGAAGATTCCAATACGATCGCGTCCGGAATTCGCCGTTGTGCCAGATGCCGATGTGCCCGGGCTCGAGAGGCTTGATTCCGCGAATGGCAGTCCAAGGCGCGGGGATGTGGCCCAGCTGCAAGAATGCGCGAATGCCGGCGGGGTCGAGTTTGCGCGGGACGAAACTGGAAGCGAGCAGCGCCTTGATTTCCGATGCAAAGACCAACTTGTCGGCAAGCGCTGCATAGTAGAGCGGCTTGATGCCGAGCCGATCACGCGCCAGCAGAAGTTTTTCGGCGCGCACGTCCCAAATGGCGAAGGCAAACATGCCGCGCAGTTTTTCGACGCAGCGCTCGCCGTATTCTTCGTAGAGGTGCAGGATGACTTCGGTGTCGCTGGAAGAGCGGAATTGATGGCCACGGGCGGCGAGCTGTGGGCGCAGCTCGTCGGCGTTGTAACACTCGCCGTTGTAGGTGATCCAGACGGTGGAATCTTCGTTGCACATCGGCATGGCGCCGCGCGCGCTGAGGTCCACAATCGCTAAACGAGTGCTGGCGAGCACGCAGGCTCCGAAGTCCCGCACGGCGGAGCCATCCGGCCCGCGATGGCGAATGGCCGCAGTCATATTTTCGGCGGCCCGCGCGTGCTGGGGATTTGCTTCCCGGGAAACTATGCCTGCGATGCCGCACATTTTGCGATTAGCCCATTCTCAGAAGCTGAACCCGCCGCGATTTTTCGGCCTGTAAGTGGACAGCTCGTAGTATGCCGGTGATGATTCTTGCACTTCCGGCAGGCGAAACAGAATGCCCATCCAGATCCAGAAATACATGTTGCACACGAAATTCTGGAAAGCGGACATTCCGCCGTACGTCCAAGGAACAAGAAGCAAGAACGCGTACCAGAAGAACGCAAAACCAACGGGAAAGAACCGAGTCTGACGCAGGCGCTTGACTACACCCCAAGCGGAGTAGATCAGAGCACTGGACCAGAGAATCCACAGAAACGGCGCGAGAATTCCCATCTCGACGATCAACACGCCGTATCCTTCTTCCACCCAAATCTCGGGCGGGCGAGTCCCCAGAATTTTGGCGACGTATTGAATGCCGAGGGACGCCGTTCCGATGCCGTTGCCGACCACCCAATGAGGATCGTCGAAAGCGGCGAGTAGATTTTTGATGGGGTAATCCCAAGCGCGGGTGTTAAGTTCGTACGCGGAGCTATTGGGACTCAGAGTCTCGGCATAGAACGCGATACGAGGAGCGATCTCGTCAGGAAACAAGAGAAAAATTAAGGTGAAGCCGAGAACAGAGGCGACCGCGGTGGTACGCATGGCTTTAATGAGGCGGTGAGCTTGCCGCCAGCGCCAAGGCGCGCCCCACAGAAAACCAGCCGCAAGAACTACGGCGCTCATGCCGCCGTACATGATGGCAGTGCGCGAGCCGCTGAATAACGTGCCGCCCACCAGCAAGGTGAGCGCGACGAACAAGAACTTGTTGGCCTTCTTCGTGGAAAGCAGCAGATATCCAGCGGCGCCGAGGGTCAGGATAATGGCCGTAACCAGATATAGCGCCAATCGCCCCGCGCTCACAAATACCGCGGACGGTAGCGACAGCATCTGGTTTGTGAGCGGCGAGAAACGGTCCAACTCTCCCAGCTCGCGAAGTTCCGGAGCTAGGGTCGTGGGATTGAGAAAGGAATGGCCCACGACAGCCTGGATTATCGCGATGACCGAAATCAGCCCGGCCAGCGCCATGTTGGTTACCAGAAACTTCCGCAGGTCATCATCATTGCGGATCAATGCATAGCCCACATAAACGAGCGGGATATAGTAGAAGTACAACTTAAATCCGAGCAAGCCATACAGTATGTGCGGTGAGTTTTGATTGAACACCTGGACCACGCCCAGCCACAAAAAGACCATCAGTGGGAACATGAACGGAGCACGAAAGAGTTTTTCATGACCCCGGCGAACCTGCGCGAAAAACGAAATATAAACGAGGCCGACCAAAATATCCTTGCCGAAGTAAATGGCCATGTTGTTGCCGAGATACTTGCGGACCAGGTCTTCGAACAGCAGCCATACCAGGAACATGTAAAAACCGGTGCGCCATCTGCGCAGGATGGTGATGGCCACCCAAAAACCGGCCACTCCAAAGGTGGCAAATTCGATGGGGTGCCAGTCGTTGGTGGCGACCTTTCCACCGACCTGCCAAGCCAGCCAGATGCCGATAAGAAAGACGCTGAGGCCGATGACGGCCTGTGTGTTGCCGGTCGAAATACGAGAATTTAACAAGCTCGCCGCTTCTCCAAGTACGCCCCAACGAAGGGAACGCTTATCAGGAGCAAGAAGATGGCCATATTGTAGCGCAGTTGACGTCTGGTACGCGTTTGAGGCACGCGATATACTCGACAATCAGGCCGATTTCCGATGAGGTTTGAGCATGGGCATACGTGCGGGTCTCTCCCTTTACTATTCCCTTTTCGGCGTGGCGGGCGTAATTGCGGCCGCACGGGCGCGGCTGTTGGGGCACCCGGTTCAAGTGGCCGTGGAAGTGCCGGGGATTCCTCACCCGGTGTATCTGCGAATGCGAACCACGGACGTGGCCTCTTGCGCCGAAATATTGATCAAGCGGCAGTACGACTGGGATTTTGGCAGTACACCCCTGAATATCATTGATGCGGGCGCAAATATCGGGCTTACATCTGTTTTCTATGCAAACAAGTATCCCGGCGCGCGGATCATCGCCATCGAGCCCGAGGCGTCGAACTATCAAATGCTCGTACAGAACACCGCGGCGTACCGAAACGTGAGGACAGTCAACGCGGCTTTATGGAGTGAGAATTGCGGCCTCGAAATTTTTGATCCGCAACAAGGACACACTGCGTTTCAAATGAAAGACAGAAGCACGTCGCCGGGTGCCCAGCGCACGCGCGTTCCCGGGATCACTCTCGACAAATTGCTGGGGGATTTCGGAATCAGCCACGTCGATCTGCTGAAAATAGACATCGAAGGAGCGGAGAGAGAGGTGTTTGCGCGTAGCGGCCCCTGGATTCAGTGCGTAGACATTATCGCGATCGAGCTCCACGATTGGATGCTGCCTGGTTGCGAGCCGATCGTACAGCGGGCTGCAAAGGACTTCGAACTGCAGTGGAAAAACGGGGAGACCACCTATCTTGCGAGAAAGCGCGGCGGTTCGCAAATCGCGCTCAGCGCGTATCCGGTGCCCCAGTCGGCGGGATCGAACGTCCACTTAAAAATGCGAACCGTCGCGTAACGTGCGGTTCAGAGATCCACATAGCAGCGTAGAGAGGATTTAGCGTCGAAGAAGCGACTGATACAGCTGCAGATGTTGCTCCACCATCCGCGATACCGTGAATTGTTTCAAGGCAATCTGCCGCGCTTTCATTCCAATTTCACGCGCTCGCGAAGGGTCCTCCAGCACCCAGCGCATGCGTTCGGCAAGCATGGCATCGTCGCCCGGCTGGAATTTCAAGCCACTGTCATTGACAGTCTCCCCGAGTCCGCCAATGTCCGAGGCGATCACCAGGCGGCCATGCATCATTTGTTCGATGGCGACCAGCGGGGCCACATCCTCCCAAACGGAGGGCATTACCACAGCTTGAGCTGTTCCCAGAACTTCGGAGACGGATTCCACAGGCACCGCGCCCAGGAAACGCGTGCAGCTTTGCAGACCAAGGTCCTCCGACAGTTTCTCCAGTTCGGCGCGTTGCGTTCCGTCGCCCACGATTTTCACCTCGAACCGGTATCTTTGCTGCACCAGCCGGCTGGCGGCGCGCAGAAGAACGGCGACACCTTTTTCGTGCACGAGTCTGCCGACGTACGCGAAACAGAACAAGGGTTCGTCGCCGCCACGGGAGGGTGCGGCGTCCGCAACCTTCGGTTCTGGGACGCCGTGGTAAATCACTTGGGTGTGGGGCAGCGCCGTCCTCATGGCGATGTGACGGCTGACGGCGATGTTGGCCGTGACTTGGCCCGCCAGCCAGCGCCGTGGAAACGTCAAGGCCACGCTGCGCGCGCTTCCTAACCATCCCAAGCCACCGGCATTACAACGAACGCATGCCGTATAGTTACGCGCCATGAAGTGGCCTGGGCAGACGCTTCTATCCGGCTCATACAAAAGAAGGCCATTGGGACAGATGGATTGATATCCGTGGTGCTCGAGAACTATCGTTTTGCGAAGCAGGTATCCCAGGGTCAACGGCAAGAGGGAGGGACCGGCCAGGTGTACAATATCGGCTGCGCGGAAAAGGCGAATGAGATTCCATTTGCTGGGCCGACGAATGACGGGAAATGGAAGCTCGGCGTCATTCATTCCGTTGGCCGGAGTTTGCGTGACCAGTGTGACGTCCACCGCGTTCTCAGGATTGATCTTGGATTCCCGTACCAGGCCGCTTGCAAGGTCCATGGTGATCGTCTGGATTCCTCCCATCAGAGGGAACCAATCGTGAGAATAAAGCAGCAAATTGATTTTCAATTGGATTTTCCAGCGAAAAATTTTGCATAGGTTGCACCGGTGGCATCCCAGGAAAGATAATCCCGCTGCACGCGCAGATTCTTTTCATGCATTTCCCGCCAGAGTTCTGGATTCGTGAGGATCTTGCAAAGCTCGGCGCCCAGGGCTTCTTTATCGGCGAAAGGAACCAGGGCGATGCCAGCTTCCTCGATGACTGTGCCCTCGGACGCACCTGCGTAACCGATGACAGGCAAGCCGCAGGCGAGACCGTGGATAGCGCTGCTGCGGCGAAGGTAGAGCCGGCCGCGGACACCGAGCAGGACGTCGGATTCGCTGAAGATGCGCGTCACCTCCGTGCGGTCGCATATCCCAAGATTACTGACTTCGATTGGCGTTCCCTGGAAAGCGCGCTCAATTTCTGCCCGTGCTTCCACGGTGCCACGGCCCAGGAAAATCACGCGCAACTGAATTCCGGCGGCGACCGCGGCGCGCGCGGCATGGACGATTTCGCTTAATTCCCGCTGCTGGTGCGGCGGTTCGCTGACGCAAAAGACCACGACGGTCTTTCGCGGATCGCTCTGAATGGCCTTTGCGGTCCGGGGAGTGAGATTTTCAGGAATGTTCGGAGCCAGCGGAATGTACGCGGCGCGTCCGGGCGCGCGTGACAGCCACGGAAAGGCATCGAGCGGAACGGTAATAACGCTTTTCTCCGTGATTCGATGCAAAGTGCGCACAGTCCATTCTTGAAATGCGCGGCGAATGCGGCCAATCAGACCAGGGCCGCCAGCTCCCGAGGGCTCGTGAAAAAAAATCGCACACCGCGCGCCGCGAAGCCGCAGGATCGCAACGGCAACCAGCGCGCCAACGGGGAAACCGCGCCGCGACCATCCTAGGGCCGTATATTGCAGCAGAACCCATTGACCCCTCCACGCGGCGCTTTCCCGAAAGAGATTCCAAAGCGCGCGCGGCCAGCCGATCTTGTCCCACGGCACACGTGCGAGTTGCACTTCAAAGCCATGTTTCGGGAGTTCGCGGCGGAGGGAATTGCAGTACTCGGTTACGCCGTCCAGCTCTCCATCGCGAAGAGCGAGCAAGGGGATCAGCAGCGGCATTTCGCCCCCGGAGAAATCGCGGTAACGGAGGGATGCGCGTTCATGAGGGGCCCTTCACGGTGTGCGACAGGGTGATGGACAGGCGCCAGCCGAAGCTTGCGATCCATACTTTAGTTTTTCCGTTTACCTTTGGCATTAATTCCATTGTAACCGCGCTTCAGTTCGACATCGACCAGTCCGGCTTCGGCAAACCAGCGCTGCACCGTGTCCATGGTCTGCGGCTGGTCGTACACGGGAGAATACATGTCGAGCGCGCTCAGGATTTTTACCTGTTTCAATTCTTCATCGGTATAGATCAGACGCGGAGCGTGCGAGATTGGTCCGATCGGGATCAACCTGCCAATTTGTGGGCCGAGCATCGGAATTTTGTGCAGCGCTTTTTTCAATTCGAACGCGGGGGGAATGAGCCAAGTGAGCAGCTTGTGGATTCCCTGCGTGCCGAGCGGGCGCAGAATAGGCCGCACGATGTATTTCAACGGCGGGAAGCCGGGCTGGTCTTCGTACACATCAATGACGATTTCACCGCCGGGGCGGAGAAAAGGAAGCAGGCTGCGAAACGCCGCCGCTACATCGGGGCAATGCTGCAGCACTCCCATGCAGAAAATTTTGTCGAAGGAAGCTTTGCGCAGCGGAATTTCGTAGATGCTTGCCTGGAACATCGAGAGATTCGGCGCGCCGGGATTGTTTCGCCAAGCCGCCTCAACTGCGAGGCTGAGATCGAATGCGAAAACTTCCGCACCGCTTTCCAAGGCGAGCTGCGTGAAGCGGCCTGCTCCGCACCCCGCTTCCAGGATGCGTTCACCGTCTAGACGAGTGGGCCAGCCGGTGGTCTTGTAAAAACGGTCGCGGCTCAAATCGTTCTGCATCACAGCGTCTACTTGAATGGTGTCGAAGCGATTCCACTGGAATCCGAAGGAGTCCGCGTAGGACTCCGACGGCACGAATCGCGGGAGATTCCTCACGATCGGCACGCTGGCGCGGCAATTCGCGCATTCCAGCGAGCCCTCGATGACTTCGCCGGTAGCGGGATCTTCGGAAATGGCGGACGCCAGCCGAAATGCGCTGCCGCATTTCAAGCAGGCGTACAGGTCGAGTGCTTTGCGCTGCATCTACGACTCTACCTCCGGTAATCTTTTTCGCGAGCACTAGTACAAACGAAAATCATTGTTTCACAGGGACGGCCAGCACGTGAAGCTCGTCGACCGCCGCGAGTTTATAAACGCAGCTAACCAGTAGGGCGCGTGCGGCCTGATCGAGCGCCGGTGAATGCATTTCCATGATGATCCAGGGACGGTTTGCCGAATGCAGCAGCTTCGCGGCGCCGCGCAGCGCTTCCACTTCGGCGCCTTCGATGTCGCATTTGATCGCGTCGGGCGGCGGCACGGTTTGAATGAAGTCGTCGAGCGAGACGCAGGGCATCAGGGTTCCGGAGTCCGGTGGCGCGTGCTCGACGAACTTCCCGAGACCGTGGTCGGGCGAATCCGCATTTGCCGCGACGAAACTGCGATTGCCCGTGCTGGACCAAATGCCGGATTCGACGACGGTGATGTTGGTGAAGCCGTTGCGGTCGATATTGCGGCGCAGATTGGACGCGTTTTCGGGATCGGGTTCGAAGCTGAACACTTTTCCGGTCGCGGTGACCAGGCGCGCGGCCAGCAACGTAAAGAGCCCGAGATTCG
>Ga0210391_10003068_pt1 | contig 14223 bp, 12 predicted proteins | sample IncBWC12OmetaG_FD_160573 | JGI IMG/M metagenome (GOLD analysis project Ga0210391, IMG submission 160573) | Forest soil microbial communities from Barre Woods Harvard Forest LTER site, Petersham, Massachusetts, United States - Inc-BW-C-12-O ... | reverse complement strand
GATCCCGAGATTCTCGCCCAGCTCCCAATGCGGCAGCGGCTTGAATGCGGTGAACTCTAGCGGCGTGCCTTCAGTGCGGATGACGCGGTTGTCAGCCTCGCTCGCGCCGGCGACAACGTACGAGCGTGGAATATTCGGCAGCGTGAGCGCGAGCTCTTCGACTTGCTTCTCTGCGAGCGCCAGTTCCATGGCGCGTACGACCAAAGGGCTTTTGGTGCGGACTCCGACATGTACGTCCTTAGCCTTAACGGCTGCGGCCACCAGTTTCTCTTCGTCCGCTTCCTCAACGCGAATCTGTGCAATCACGGCCGCGCGCTCATCTGGCGGCAGCTTACCCACTTCCGTTGCGCGCAGTTTGCGTAGGGCTCGCAGTCGATCGACAGTATCCTGCAGCTTGCGGCGATTGAGATCGGCATCGAGAAGTCGATCGACTTCGGCAGGCTCGACTCCGCGCTTGGCGAGTTCTGCCTTAACGAAATCGGGCCGTTCACGAATCAGCTTGATATCCAGCATTCAGAATGCGTTCCTCAACAATTCAACTTCGAGCCGCTTACCCGACGCGTCGACCGCAGCAATGTCGAAGCGCATCTCGACTTCGCCAGCTCGATAGCGACGCGCAAAAACTTCCGCCGCGCGCCGCATCCGGGTCTGTTTGCGCTTATCGACGGCCTCCTCCGGTGCCCCTGCGTCGCGGCTGCGCCTCGTCTTCACCTCAACGAAAACGAGAGTCTCGCCGTCCATCGCCACGAGATCGATCTCCGCCCCCGCCGCGCGAAAATTCCGCGCAACGATCCGATAGCCGTTGCGCCGCAGATACTTCTCAGCCGCCCGCTCGCCTCGCCGCCCGAGCGGAAGCTGCGATCGCAAATTCGCGATCCACGTCGACGCGCGTGCGACCAAGTCGCGCGGCATCATAATATCCAATGCGCCCCCACTCTCGCGAGGCTAGAAAACCGGACCAGCCGCCGCAAGCTTTCTTAGTACTGGGTGCAGGGGTCACCCCTGCCGAGGAAGTGTGAAACCACCGTGGTTTCACATTCGATAGGTGATCTCGCCTTCCCATCTTCCGCGCGCGCCCCTGACATGGATAACGCGGAATGTTACGATTGCGCTGAATCAAATGGCTGAAACAAAAATCACGCTCGAGCAAGTGCGTCACGTCGCGCGCCTGGCGCGTCTTGAATTGTCCCCCGACGATGAGCAGCGCCTGCGCGCCGACATGGACGAAATGCTTGCCTACGTCGATAAATTGAACGAACTCGACACCAAAGATGTCGCGCCCACGACGCAGGTCGGCGAGGCTGGCACGCCGATGCGCGATGACGAAGTCACCAACCGGCCCGCCGCCGAGGCGATGCTCGCGAACGCGCCTTTGCGCGAGCGCGGCTACTTCGAAGTGCCGAAGATAATCGAGTAGAACTCTTTCTGCATGGCATCGGAACTGAACAAGCTCACCATCGCCGAGGCGTCGTCGAAGCTCCGCGCGCGCGAAATCTCTGCGACGCAATTGACGCGCGATTGCCTCGATCGCATCGCCGCGGCCGAGCCCAGGCTGCACGCGTTCATCACCGTGTGCGAAAAGGAAGCGCTCGAGCAGGCGCGCGCGGCCGACGCTCGCCTCGCCGCGGGTAACGCACCTGCGCTGTGCGGAATTCCGCTCGGCATCAAGGATATCTACGCGACCAAGGACGTTCGTACTACGTGCGCGTCGCGAATCCTCGAGCACTTCGTGCCGCCGTTCGACGCGACCGTGATCGAGCGCCTGCGTGCGGACGGCGCGATATTCATCGGCAAGACCAACCTTGACGAATTCGCGATGGGCTCCTCGACCGAGAATTCCGCCTTCGGTGCGACGACCAATCCGCATGATATTTCGCGCGTCGCCGGCGGTTCGTCGGGCGGGTCTGCGGCGGCGGTCGCGGCGCACGAATGCCTCGGGTCGCTCGGCACCGACACGGGCGGCTCGATTCGCGAGCCGGCGTCGTTTTGCGGCGTGGTCGGAATCAAGCCTACCTACAGCCGTGTCAGCCGCTACGGCGTGATCGCATACGCATCGTCGCTCGATCAGGTCGGACCGTTCGCAAAGTCGGTGCGCGACGCCGCCATCCTGCTGCGCACCCTCGCCGGCAAGGACGTTCGCGATTCGACTTGCTCGGCGCGTCCTGTCCCCGATTACGAACGCGCACTGACCGGTGACGTCAAGGGACTGCGGATAGGAGTGCCGCGCGAATTTTTCGTCGAGGGGATGCAGCCCGAGGTCGAGCAGTCGGTGCGCGCCGCGCTCAAGAACTTCGAATCTCGCGGCGCTTCGACGGTTGAAATCTCGCTGCCGCACACCGGCTACGCGGTGGCGGCGTACTATTTGATCGCGACCGCCGAGGCCAGTGCGAATCTCGCGCGCTACGACGGTATCCGCTACGGTCTGCGCGTCAACGCCGAGGACAATATCGCGCTGTACGAAACGACGCGCGCGCAAGGGTTTGGCGCCGAGGTCAAGCGGCGAATCATGCTCGGCACCTTCGCGCTCTCGGCGGGCTACTACGACGCCTACTACCTGAAGGGTCAGAAGGTGCGCACTCTAATTCGCAACGACTTCGAGCGCGCATTCGAGCAGTGCGATTTGATCGTCACTCCCGTCGCGCCGACCACTGCCTTCAAACTCGGCGAGAAGATGAACGACCCGCTCACGATGTACCTGTCGGACATATTTACTATTTCGGTAAACCTGGCTGGTCTGCCCGGCATGGCGATGCCGTGTGGATACGATTCGAACAACCTGCCGATCGGCATGCAGTTGATTGCACCGCCATTCGCCGAGGAAATCATTCTGCGCGCGGGCGACGCCTTCGAGCGCACGGGAGCATTCGAACCGCGGACGCCCGCAGTCTGACCGCTATGACGATGAACACGGAAGCATACGAAGCAGTGATTGGACTCGAAGTCCATACTCATCTCCTGACCCGCTCCAAAATTTTCTGCGGATGCTCGACGACCTTCGGCGCGGGGCCGAACGAGAACGTCTGTCCGATCTGCATGGGCATGCCGGGCGTACTGCCCGTGCTCAATCGCCGCGTCGTCGAACTGGCTATTCGAACGGGACTCGCCGCGCATTGTACTATTGCGCCCTACTCTATTTTCGATCGAAAGAGCTATTTCTATCCCGACCTACCGAAGGGCTATCAGATTAGTCAGTACGAAACTCCGATTTGCAAAGGTGGTTATATCGACTTACCGGCGAAAGAGAATGGCGAGGCCCGCCGGGTGAGGCTCACGCGAATCCATATCGAAGAAGATGCGGGCAAGAATATCCATCATGAGAACGCCAGCCTGGTCGATTTCAACCGCTCCGGCGTGCCATTGATCGAGATAGTCAGCGAGCCCGATCTGCGCTCGGCCGAGGATGCGGGCGCATACTTGCGCCAACTGCGCGCGATACTTCGCTACGTCGACGCGTCCGACGGCAAGATGGAGGAAGGCAGTTTCCGCTGCGATTGCAACGTCTCGGTTCGCAAACGCGGCGCAACTGAGTATGGCGTACGGACTGAGATTAAGAATCTCAACTCCTTTCGCTTCGTCGAAGATGCAATTGACTATGAGGTCGGACGCCAAATAGCTATTGTCGAATCGGGCGGCAAAGTCGCCCAAGAAACTCATCTGTGGGATCCGGCGCGCAAGGAAACGCGCCCGATGCGATCGAAAGAGTATGCGAATGACTATCGCTATTTCCCCGAGCCGGATTTGCCTCCGCTGGTCGTGCCGCCCGAAATGGTCGAGCAGGTGCGCGCCTCGATGCCCGAGTTGCCGGCCGACCGAAAAGCCCGCTACATCCGCGAGGGCCGGACCGAGTACGAAGCCGGCGTGCTGATCGCCGACCGCGACGTCGCCGACTATTTCGAAGCGACGCTGCCGGGCCTCAAGAATCGAAAGAGCGCCGCGAACTGGGTGATGACCGAAGTGCTGCGCGTCGCCCGGGATTCGGATAGGCCATTCACCGAAGCCGTACCGCCGGCAACCGAGGTCGGCGCGCTGCTTCTGATGGTCGAAGCACAGAAGATAAGCCTGAACGCCGCCAAGACCGCATTCGCCGCGATGGTGAAATCCGGCAAGGGGGCAGAGGCAACCATCGCCGAACTCGGCCTCGCGCAAGTGTCCGACGAAAGTGCAATCGCCGCCGCGATCGACAAGGTCCTCGCCGCGGAACCAGGCAAACTCGCCGAGTATCGCGCAGGCCGCGACAAGCTCTTCGGCTTCTTCGTCGGTGCCGTAATGAAGGCGATGGGCGGAAAAGCAAACCCTACCGTGATCAACCAACTCCTGCGCGCGAAGCTGGCAGGCTGAGCGCTACTTCCGAGTATATACTTTGTACCTGACGCCGCCCGGCGTCGTCTCGCCTTCAGCGAAACCTTGTACGCCGTTCAGCCAGGCGTACTTGCCCTTGGTCGACGCGGCAAAGACCGGCGCAGTGCTGATTCCGGTCAGCCCCGTCGCGCCCATCTTCCCGCGGCCGGTGTACGTCATGTAGATATTTTCGTCATCGTCGGTCTTCAACACGATTCGCACATCGATGACGCCGATGCCGTCGGCGCGCAGGAGGAACCAGTCAGCGCCGCTCGCGAGGACAGTGCCCTTCAGGCGCGGGCCTTCAAATTCGCCGCCGGTCACATGGACGATTACGCGAGTTCCATCGAGTGTATCTGGAATGAGTATTGGCGGCGCGATTTCGGCGTTGATTTCAAATAGTAATTCGAGTTCCAACTTGGTACCTCACTGAGATTAGCGTTCAGCAGAACGAGATCAGTTGAAGCCGAACGCTCGAGTGGCATTGTCCCACAGAATTTTCTTCTTGCTCGAGTAAGGAATCGACTGTTTCAGCAGCGCGTCGATGCCCCAGGGGAATGTTCCGTCCGGATGCGGATAGTCAGTGTCCCACAGAAAGTTGTTGTCGCCTACTATATCGAGCGCGGCTTTCATCGTCGGCTCGTCGCCACGGAAGGCCACAAAGAAGTTGCTTTTGAAATACTCAGTCGGGCGTTTGCTCAAATACTCGTGTTCCGAATTGCCGCTGAAGTCCCAATGCTGCTCCATCCGCTGCAGCCAATACGGAACCCATCCGCCGTCAGCTTCGACTTGCACGACGCGCAGCTTCGGAAACTTTTCGATGACGCCGTACCAGATGAGCCCGGCCATCGCGGCCATCGCCTCGAACGGATGCGACAGGATGTGGCCGGTGACGTGGGTATCCATCCGATCGCCGAACGACTCGACCGACGCCGAGCCCGAATCGTGAGTGGAAATCGGGCGCCCAAGCTTTTCGACCTCAGCCCAGAGCGGCAGGTAGTCATCATTGAAAATGGCTCGTCCGCGGACCGGATTTGGGCGCACGTAAAAGCTGATGGCGCCGTTCTTCGCCGCCCGACTCGCTTCGGTGATCGATTCGGCCACGTCCTGCATGGGCAAAATGGCGGCCCACTTAACGCGGTCGCGCGTTTTCGAGCAGTAGTCGGCGCTCCAATCGTTGTAGGCGCGGCAGCATGCGGCGAGCAGTTTCGGGTCGCGGAATTCGCGGCCCAGCATCTGGCCCGCCGCGGTAGGATAGACAATCTGGACGTCGACGCCCTGCTCGTCCATGTCCATGATGCGGCTCTCGGGGCTGAAGCCCAGCTTGGCCGCCCGCTCGAAACGCTTCATCGCCTTGCGCACGGCGTCAAGGAAGCCCGGCGCCGCCATTGGATATTTGCCTTTTTCGCGAGTAAACGGCTCGCCTTCGACCAGGAATGTGCGGCGGCCCGACTCGGGCGCAATCCCCATTTTAGGCGCCGCGGATTTGTAACGCTCATCGATGTAGCGTTCAAATACATAGTCAGGTTCCATCAAGTGAGTATCTACATCGGCGATTTTGAATCCGTCTTTCATGGTAATTCTCCGAATACTATTTGATTAGCTAATGGCTAATCGCTGGGAATAATCAGTGCCTTTGTTCCACGGCGCTCCCGCAACAGATCAAACGCTTCGAGTCCGTGCGAAATGGAATAGCGATGGGTGACCATCGGGCGCAGGTCGACGGCGCCGCTCGCGACCATCGCGATCGCGCGACGCCAGGTTTCCGGAGTGCGGACACGCGAGTTGATGATCGTCACGCCGTGGAAAAACAGCGAGCGCAATTCGGCGGACTTGAGATCTCGTGCGGGCCATCCGACTTCTATGAGCTGGCCTCCGCGGCGCAACAGCTCGCGCGGCGAATCAATCGCTCCGGCCGCGTCGAAGACAACGTCGGCGCCGTCGGACGGGAGCATCGCGCGCGCTTGCTCGATCCAGTCGCGATCGCCGGTCGAGACGGTTTTAAATCCCAGGGTGCGCGCGAGCGCGAGACGATCGGCATCGACCGCCAGCCCGGTCATCACTATAGAGGTGACGCCGAGCGCGCGCGCCGCTAGCGCGATGCTCAGCCCTATCGGTCCGGGTCCTTCGACGACGGCGCTGTCGCCGGCCTTGAGGCACGATTGTTCGACCGCGTGCAGGCCGGTTCCGAACGGTTCGAGCAGCGCCGCCTGTTCCATATTCATCGTCGAGGGAACGAGGTGCGCGTTGCCGACCGGCGCGACGGTGAATTCGGCGAATGCGCCCGAGAGCGTGGTGGGTGCGGAGCAAAGATTGAAGCGACCGGCGCGGCACGGACCGCATCGCCCGCAATGACCGAATGGATCGAGCGCGACTCTATCGCCAACTTTGAAGTTGGTGACGTGCGCGCCGACTTCGACGACTTCGCCTGCCGGTTCGTGGCCCAGGATGACGGGCAGGCGTGCGACCATGCGTTCGGTGCCGAGTTCCCAATCGACGATGTGCAGGTCGGATCCGCAAACGCCGCACGCGCCGACGCGAACCAGCAAAGTGGATTCGGTCGGCGCCGGCACGGGAGCGTCGATCAATTCGGCGCCGGGCGCGGGTCGAGTCTTTGCGATCGCTTTGATTTGCCGAACCTCTCACTATCTTCAATACGACGGCGAGCGGTCGGCGTCAAAGAAAAACAGCGCCAGCAACTATGCGGAAGCGGAAATCTGTTCCCAGTGGCGCAGCGGGGCGCCGCGATAGCGCATGCGCGGGCGGATGAGACGGTTGTCGGCGTATTGCTCGAGCGCGTGCGCGATCCATCCCGAGGCGCGGCCGATGGCGAAAATCGCGGCGGGCATCGAACGCTGAAATCCGAGCATGCGGACGCAGACGGTGAGGTAGAAGTCGAGATTGGGGCGCAGACGTTCGCGTTTCGAAACGGCGGCTTCGACTTTGAGCGCGGCTTCGAACATGCGACGGCCGCGGCGCTTGGCGACCGACTGTGCGACTTGCCGCAGCAACGCGGCGCGCGGATCGCCTTCGGGATAAATTGCGTGACCGAAACCAGGCGGCAGCCGACGGTCGCGAGTAAATGCTGCGAGGCATTCGTCGACGCGCGCGCCGGATTCGATCTCGGCGAACATCGACTCGATCCTGTCGCACGCGCCGCCATGAATCGGACCGCTCAGCGAACACAACGCGGACAGCACGGAGGCAAAAAGGTCGGCGCCCGTGCTCGCGATGACGCGGGCGGCGAAGGTTGAGGCGTTGAGCTCGTGCTCGGCGCATGCGATCAGCACGCGGTCGAGTGCCTCGACCTCCCACTCGGAGCAGGTCGAACCGGGAACCCATCCGAGCAGGCGTCCGGCCATGCCGGGACCGCCGGGTGCGCCGGGCGCGGGCGGCTGTGCGAGCGCGAGCGGGAGCTGGCTGATTATGAGCTTGGCGCGATCGATTCGCGTACGCGGCGGCTGACGGCGATCCCACGCCGCCAAGCTTGGCATCACCGCTGCCAGCCGGAGGAGAGGCGGGGCGTCGTCGCCGACGGCGGCCAAGGCCTCGGCAACCGAAAGCGGCATCTGCGCGCCGTGAATCTCGGCACGGAGCGCGGCGATTTCCTCCGCGACCGGGCGCTCGCCACTCCAGAGCAGGAGGCAGACTTCTTCGAACGACGCGTGCGCGACGATTTCCTCGATCGGGTAACCGCGATAAGCGAGCTTGCCCTCGTTGATCGAACTCACCGCCGACTCGGCGACGATAACTCCGGGCGCGCCGTCGTCGATGCTCTTGGGTTGCGCGACCGTCACCCACGAAGACGCCGCCGGCAAGCTGCGTCCGCGACGGCCGCGTTCGGTGGAGACGACACCGCGCAGTGCCTCGATATCGGCGCGTCGATAGAGCGCCTGGCGCCCCACCTTGCGACGATAACTCTTGAGCCAGCCGCGGCTCACGTAGGCATACAGAGTGCCGAGCTTGACGCCGAGCTGATCGGCCGCCTCGTTGGCAGTCATCATGCCGGCCCGTTCGGAATTGGCACGTTCGGAGATGCGCGTAGCCACCATCAGAATCTCGCCATGCGCAGAGGGCCGCGTCAAGTGGTATCGATTCAACTTGCATCAAGATAGAGCCAGTTATATACAGTCAAGTTCAAAACGAAAGTTCAGGGAGGCAGCGTGCGATGAGCTCAGCGGAAGTGCGAAACAGAGACTTGCGAGCGGATTTCGGCAAGACGGCGAGCGACTACGGACGTCACCGCGCGGGTTTCCCCGATGAATTTTTCGAGCGGCTGCAGACGGCCGGAATCCTCCGTGCGGGAATGCACGCGCTCGATCTCGGAACGGGCACCGGAACGGTCGCGCGCGGCGTGGCATCGCGCGGATGCGAAGTGACCGGACTCGATCGTTCGGCGCCGCTGATGGAGCAGGCGGCCGAGCTGGATCGAGCCGCGGGTGTCGTCGTGAAATACGTGGATGCGCCCGCCGAAGACACTGGTTTGCCGGCGGCGCAGTTTGATCTCGTGACCGCCGGCCAATGCTGGCATTGGTTCGATCGTCCGCGCGCGGCTGCGGAAGCGCGGCGCGTCTTGAAGCCGGGCGGAAGACTCGTTATCGCGCACTTCGACTGGATTCCGCTGCCCGGCAACATGATCGAGGCGACGGAGCAGCTGATCGAGAAGCACAATCCGAAATGGAAACTCGGCGGCGGCCTGGGAATTTATCCGCACTGGCCACGCGACATGGCAGTCGCGGGTTTCAAAGGCATCGAAACATTTTCGTTCGACCTCGACGCTGTCTACACGCACGAGGCTTGGCGCGGACGGGTTCGCGCGAGTGCGGGAGTGGGCGCCAGCCTTTCGCCAGAAGGAGTGGCTGTCTTCGACGACGAGCTGCGCGCGATGCTGGCAGAGCGCTGGCCCGAGGACCCGATGCGCGTAATGCATCGAGTGTTCGCCGCAATCGGCGTCGCTCCATAGTTCGCGCTTACCGATAGCGTTGAAGCTCGGCTATAGTCGCGTCATCAGGGGAGGATGCCGAGCATGGATTTTGGAACGCTGATTTTCACCAAGCCCGAGCGCGCGATCAGCGACGTAAAGTACGCTGAGGATCGCGGCTTCAGTCATGCGTGGATTCCCGACTCGCACATGATTTGGGGAGACACCTACGCGTGCATGGCATTGGCCGCGGTCAACACTAAAAAAATCAAACTCGGGACGGGCGTGGCGATTGCGACGAATCGGATCCCGCCCGTGACGGTGCATTCGATCGCGACGATCAACCAACTCGCACCGGGGCGCGTGATTTTAGGATTCGGCACCGGCCATACTGGACGGCGCGTGATGGGACTGCCGCCGGTTAAACACGCCGAGTTCCGCGAGCAGGTGCGCGTGATTCGCGACCTGCTCCAGGACGGCGAAGCGATTTACAACACCGAAGGGTTGAGCCGCAAAATAAGGTACCTGCATCGCGATCGGCGCTTTATCAATCTCGACGATCGGATTCCGCTGTACGTCGCCGCCAACGGTCCGAAGACGCTGGCGCTCGCCGGCGAGTTTGGCGACGGTGCGATCACGACTGGAATCACCGACCCGGATCGAGTCGGCGCCGTGCGCAAAAGTCTCGAGGCGGGCGCGGCGAAAGCGGGACGCAGCGCGGCGAAGATGCCGATCGTGTCGCTCACCCACATTTGCGTTTTGCGGCCGGGCGAACAGCTCGATTCGCCGCGCGTGAAGGCGATGACCGGGCATTGGGTCATGGCAAGCTTTCACGCGATCGCGGCGGGATACGCGCGCGCGGGCTATCTGCCCGAGGCAGTCGCCGAGGTGTACAAGGCGTACGAGGAATACGTCGCCAAGATGAAGTCGCCGGCCGCCGAGCGCTATCTCGAGCTGCACATCGGGCATTGCACCTACGTCGCGCCGCTCGAACAGAAGTACGTGACGGCCGAAACAATCGCGGCGACAACGATGATCGGATCGAAAGAGGAGATCGTCGAGCGGCTGCGATCACTAGAGCGCGCCGGTTTGTCGCAGGTCTTCATCAATCCGCCGATGGACGGTTACAACGATTGCATCGACGAAATATCGCGCGACGTGATCGCGCGGATGTGATTCCCGGCGGGAGCTAGGTCGCGCCGACTTCGGCCAGCGCGATGGAGCCGGCGGCAACTGCGGGAACGTAGTACGCCTCGGGCGAGCCCCACACCGTCGCCGGTCGCACGCGCGATCCAACGGCCAGCGGATGCTCGAATACCTGCGCGATGTTCGCGTTGATGCGCAAACAGTTGGGCGCCAGCGGCTCGGCGATTTCGCCATTGCGCACGATGTAAGAGTCGCCGGTTACAGTGCAGGTGAAATCGCCCGCGCGCTGGCCGTTGATCGGATAGGTGTACCAGATGCGGCCTATGTAGATTCCGTCACCGACTGCCCGCACCAGCTCGCGATCATTAACGCCTCCGCGCGCGCGCATCACGACGTTGGTGCCGGCCGAGCCGGGACTCGCGTCGAAGCGCCGGCAGCCGCCCTCACCAAGCCGGTAACCGCTCAGCGGTGGGAAGTCGAGCTTCGCGGGCGCGCCGGCGCCGAGCTTTTCGGCGCGATGCTCGTCGGTCAGAATGCGATGACTGTCGTAGAAATTCGAAAGGAGGCCAACCAGCTTGCCGGCGCGGACCAATTCGACACGGCGCGTAGGAATTCCTTCGCAGGTAATTCGACGGCGGATCGCGCCGGCACTGAATGACGGAGCATCGGCGAGAGTCAAGCGCGAATCCATCACCGGTGCGCCGAATTTTGTATGATCGGCCGAACTGGCGGCATGAAACGCGCCGGTGGTGAGCGATCCCATCACCATGTAGTTGAGAATTTCGGCAATTGGCTGCGGTCCCAGCACGACGCGAAATTTCCCCGCCGCGGGCCGCGCTCCGTGTGAGAGAGCAAGCGCACGGCGGACGGCGTCGTGGCCGAGCACCTTCGCGTCGCGACGCATCGCAGCTGCGGAATCGCCGAGCGCGGTCGCCGTACCTTTGGCGTCGAGCGATTCAATTATCGACGTCACAGAAGCGTTGAAGTGCGCGCTTTCGTCGGTGCGGATTTCAGCGAAGTTCGAATTGAAGATCGCGATTCGATCGCGAATCACCGACACGTCGCCGCCGATGATGAGACCCGGGCGATCGGTTCGCGAGTCCGCGGGACGCTTCGCGAAGGTGGCGAGTGCGCCGTCGAGCACGTCCCACGCGGCGGCCGCGATGGCGCCGTCCCCTACTCTCGCCAGATCGCTTTTTTCCGACAGAGCCAACCTGCGCTCGAGTGCCGCGGCCGGAAAACCGGAAAAGTGCGGATCGACCACGGCGGCGCTGCGCGCGCTGCGGATCGCGGTGCGCACCGAGTCGGAACTGAAATCTCCAGCCTCAAACGCGACGCCGATTTCGTGCGGATCGCGGCGCATCGCAACGCGCAACTGGAATCCGTCGGCATGCAGCGACTTGAATTCCTCGAGGCCGCGGCTGGGAATGTCCGAAGTGTACGCTAGGCGCGCAATTCGATGATCCGCCGTCGCGCAATAAATTTCATAGCTCGCGAGGTCCTGCTCGCGCGCGAGAATCCGCGCCGCCTCGCGCGTGAAGGACTTGAGTTCGGCGAGCGATCGCATCAGTTGCCCGCCAGGCGCGCGCGCGAGCGCAGCGTCGGTCCGCCGTTCGACATCCGCTTGACCTGCATGGGCTGGCCCTTGCCGCAGTTGGGGATCGCGATTAGCCGCAGATCGTTGCCGACGGCGTCGACCCTGGTGAAGAAGCTCTTCGAGTCGGCGATCACGCTGCCGGATCGATAGAGACGCCCGATTTGTCCGTGATCGATTTCGTAAACGCGGCGCGCGGAGATTCGGAAATTTTCGCGCGACTCGGAAATCGACGGAACCTGATTACCGCAAACGTAGAAGCCGTGCTCGACCTCGGCGATGATTTTTTCGGGCGGAGTTTCACCCGGCAGGAAAAAAGTATTCGACATTCTGATCAGAGGCACGTGCCATCCTTCACTCGCACGCGCCGAGCCGTTGGGCTCCGCGCCAAGCACGGTGGCGGTCGCGCGCGAATTCAGGAAGCCGCTGAAGATGCCGCGCTCGATGTGCATCACGCGGCGGCCGCGAGTGCCTTCGTGGTCGTAGCGGTAGTGGCCATAGCCGTCGAGGCTCGGATCGGAGCAGGCGGACAGCAGCGGCGACGCAACCGTCTTGCCCAACTGGTTGTCTGCCAGCGAGCGCAAAAACCAACTGCGTCCGGCGTACGCGGCTTCCATCTTAAGCGCGCGATCGGCTTCGCACGGATGGCCGATGACCTCGTGCGAGACGAGCGCGTTGAAATGCGGGTCGGTGACGACCACAACTTCGCCGTCCGGCGGCTTGAGCACGGGAGCGGCAGCCAGCTCACGCGCCTCGGTGGCAAGGTCGACGCAGAATTTCGCGAGCGAAGGATTCGGCATCAACTCGCCACGCCAACCGTCGCTTAGACATTCGAGTCCGCGCTGCTGGCCGATCGAGTCGTAGGTTTCCTGGTGGCCGTCGCCGATTTGCGCGACGACGTAGCAGTCGCCCTGCGAAAACGCATACGCCTGCGAGACTACGGTGCCGCCGGTATCGATGAATATTTCGCGGCGCAACTCGGTCATCGCCGCGATACCCTGGTAGGCGATCGCGTCGCCGAGCGCGGCGACCTCGTGCGACGCGTCGAGCGAAATTTTCTTCAGCTCGTCGGTCGAGAGCGAGCGCGGATCGCGGCGAAAGTTCGCCTCGACGTCTTCGCGGACGCTTTCGCGTGGTGGAATTTGTGCGACGAGCAATCCTTTTGCTGCATCGCCCAGATGCGCGATCAGTTCAGCTTTTCTGCGAGCGCTGAAACGCGCCCGATCGTACGCCTCATCGAGCCCGCGCCGAAGTTCGGCGACGAGCTTGGCTGGTCGCCCCGCGAGCGCGCCAATCTCCGCGCCGGTCTGACCGTGACCGACAGGACCCGTCCGGTCGGCAACATATACCGATATCGCATACGCGGCATTCTCGCTCTCAGAGCCATCGCGCGGCTCACCGTTCACTGCCGCGCCGGAACGATTGAAGACGACTTCGAAGCGAAGATCGCCGTATATAACGCCGCGCTTCGAGCGCACGAAGCGTGCGAGGATGCCCTCGCCCTCGCGGCGCAAGTACTCGATCGCTTCGAACAGGTCGCCGCGCCGGATCACGACAGCCGCATTTAGATGATGCCTTCGCGCTTGAGGTCTTCGAGCTGGCCGGCGCCGAGGCCGAGCAACTCGCCGTAAACGTCGGCGTTATGCTGACCGAGCAGCGGTGCCGACTTCACTTCGACCGGCGAGTCTTCGAGGCGCACCGGACATCCCGGCATCGTGAAGTCGCCGCGCGTCGGATGCTTGATGGTTACGATCATGCCGCGCTGCTTGAGATGCGGATCGTTCAGCAGCTCGACGCTGTCAAGCACGGCGCCGCACGGAACGCCCGCCTCGCCGAGGATTCGCATCACCTCGTGCTTGGTGTGACGCCCGGTCCATTCGTTAATCATCGCGGTCAGCGCCTCGACGTTTTTCGCGCGTTCTCGTCCGAGGAAACGTTCGTCGCTCACAATTTCCGGGTGACCGATCACCTCGCACAAGCTCACGAACATCTCGGGCGAGGTGCATAAGATGTAGCAGTAATCGTTGTCGCCGCCGGGCGCGCATTTGTAAATGTCGCCGGGACCGCCGCCGGCCACGCGATTGCCCGAGCGCGGCGTCGGTTTGTGCGTGATGTACGTGCCCATCATCGGCACGCGCACGAAGTTCAGCACCGCGTCCTGCATCGCGACTTCGACTTTCTGCCCCTTGCCTGTCCGCTCGCGCTGAATGTACGCGGCGAGCAC
>Ga0210391_10003067_pt1 | contig 14228 bp, 8 predicted proteins | sample IncBWC12OmetaG_FD_160573 | JGI IMG/M metagenome (GOLD analysis project Ga0210391, IMG submission 160573) | Forest soil microbial communities from Barre Woods Harvard Forest LTER site, Petersham, Massachusetts, United States - Inc-BW-C-12-O ... | reverse complement strand
GCAGCCAATCGGTCCAGGCGGGGGTCATCCCTGCGGAAAGCACCGAGACGACACATTTCGATGTGATCGACCAGGAGGGGAATTGCGTCTCCGTGACAACAACCCTCAACGGTTGGTATGGGTCCAAAACGGTGGCGGGCAAAGCAGGGTTCCTGCTCAACAATGAAATGGACGACTTCAGCATCAAGCCCGGGGTCCCGAATATGTTTGGGGCCATCGGAGGGACGGCCAACGCCATCGAGCCACACAAACGCATGCTCAGTTCCATGACGCCCACCATCGTCCTGAGGGACGGGAAACCCTTTCTTATTGCGGGAACACCAGGAGGGACGACCATACCGACTTCGGTTTTTCAAACTGTCGTTGACGTTATCGATTTCCACCTGAGTGCTTTCGACGCCGTGAACTATCCGAAGTTTCACCACCAGTGGCTACCCGACGAGGTTGACCTGGAGCGGGGGTTTCCGGATTCCACGGCCGCCGCGCTGGCCAAAATGGGATACCAGCTTCAGCATTGGGGCGGTATCGGACGCACGGAGGTCATCGAAGTACGTCCCGACGGAAGTTTTGAGGGTGTGGCCGATGGCCGTGGTGACGACGCGGCGGCGGGATATTGATGGGCGCGCGCGACGGGCTTGCGGGCGCGCGACGGCCGGCCCGGCCTGATTTTGACTATGGACACCGAATCGATATACCTGACCTCTTTGCTCAAGCGCATGGAGATGTATCAGGACTTAGGCAGCAAAACGTTCGCCCAATTGGGCGACAAAGACATGGGGTTCCAACCGGATCCCAATTCAAATAGTATTTCGACCATCGTCCGGCATATGCATGGAAATATGCTGAGCCGGTTTACGAATTTCCTGACCGAGGATGGAGAAAAGCCATGGCGGGACCGCGACAGCGAATTCGAGGGGAAGGCGGCCTCCAAGGCAGAAGTCATACATCTTTGGCAGGAAGGCTGGGACGTGACCCTGGGCGTCATACGCTCCCTGGAAGGATCGGACCTGGGAAAGACGGTCACCATCCGGGGCGAGTCCCTGACGGTGCTGGACGCCCTCAATCGCCAACTGGCACACTACGCCTACCATACCGGTCAGATCGTGTATCTCGGAAAGGTCGTCCGCTCGGATCATTGGAAAAATCTTTCCATGCCCAAACGTGGAACGAAGCACCCGGACGATGAATGAAGCTCCCGGCAGAATGATCCTCCTGGGGGGCAAACCTTTCCTCTTTTTCTCGGGGTATTCCTACCTGGGCATGTCCCATGTACGCGATTTCACCGAGCTGTTAAAGGAGGGTATCGACCTGTATGGAGGCCTCTTCCCCTCATCCCGGATATCGAATACGCCCCTGGCTTTGTTCGGACACCTGGAGCACTACCTTTCCCAATTGACGGGGACGGGAGGGACGGTCACCTATGCATCGGGATATCTCGCCTGTCAGGCGGTGGGTCACCTGCTGGGGGAATTCCCGCAAATCCTCGTTGCCCCGGGGATGCACCCTGCCAGCGGCCTGGAAGCGACCGAGGAACCCGTTGGCGTGGATCCCAGGAGCGGAACGTTTGAAGCCTTTGAAGCCTGGAGCCGCTGGGTCGTGGAATATGTACGTAACTCCACCCACGACCACTTCGTGCTCGCCGCGCCTTCGGTGGATCCCCTGACGGGCGTGGTTTTCAACTTCGTTTTCCTCCAGGACCTGCCCCGGAAGAAGCGTTTCACGGTTTTGATCGACGACTCGCATGGGATCGGCTGGAGGGGCGAGCACGGGGAAGGGATCGCCTCTTCCCTGATGAATTTATCCCATGTAGAATACCTTCTCGTTTATTCCATGGCCAAAGCCCTGCACATCCAGGGAGGCGCCGTCAGCGGCCCCCCTGCCTGGGCGGAGCGCCTGCGCCAGTCCTCTTTTTATTCGGCAAGTACGCCCATGGGGCCCGCCTGGGCCCATACCCTGCTGCAGGCAGGTCCTCTGTATGAGGTCCAAAGGACGCGCCTGGGACACAATATGGTCCTCATGAATCGCCTCCTGGAAAAGGCCCTTGTGGAAGAGGATCCGGCCGGTGTCCTCCTGGAGCCTACGGCCCTGCCCATCCTGTTGTGCAAGGGGAAAGGGCTGGGGGCCTACCTGGAGCAAAGGGGTATCCTCATTTCCTCCTTTGCCTATCCCGATCCCCAGGGAGCCAGGGTGGAACGGGTCATCCTCAGTGCCCTGCACGAAGCAAGGGACCTGGATGCCCTTGTCCGGGCCTGTAATGTTTTTCCTTATTCGGCGACTAACAGGTAAGAACGCGCTCCCCTTGGAACTACTCACCCGACAACAAGACTTCGCCGGCCTCATTCAACAGCACCGGGCCTTGATCTTCAAGGTCTGCCACGTATATTGCAAAACCGAGGCGGACAGGGAGGACCTGTTCCAGGAAGTCGTTTACCAACTTTGGAAAAGCTATTCCTCGTTTAGGGGCCAGGCCGCCTTCAGTACCTGGATGTACCGGGTGGCGATCAACACAGCGATCTCGGGCGCTCGCAGGAACAAACTCGGACGGTTGACCACCTATATGGAAGAATTGCCGCAGGCTGCGTATTCCGACGATTCCAACCGCGAACAGATCGAGCAACTGCGCCGGGCCATTGCGCACCTGAATGACGTGGAAAAAAGCATCGTCATGCTGTACCTTGAAGAAAAATCCTACGAAGAAATGGAGGCCATCCTGGGGATCAATCAGAACAACCTTCGGGTGAAGATGAACCGGATCAAAGAAAAACTAAGGAAGGTATGGAACTAGATCAATTCAAGGAAACGTGGCGGGCGTTGGATGACGCCCCTCCCCTGCCCGCGGACCTGCCCACCCTTTTGGAAAGGGCGGAACGGGCTGCGGCCAGACCCCTTCGCCGGATGAAAAGGAATGTGATCAAGGAATCCATTATCCTGGTCATCACCTATGCCCTGGCCTATAGCGCCATGCCGCAGACCATACGTGTTCCCGTAGGCATCATGTACGTGATCGCGGGCATGACCGCCCTGATCTATTATACCATGCAATACCGGACGCTCAGAAGCATGGAAGCCATCGGCTCGGAAGAAGACGTCCTGTCCTATTTTTCCAAAAGGGTTCGCCGCCTCAGGGGATTCCTGCGCTTCAACATGAGGCTGACCTACGTATTAGTCATTGGCGTTATGTGGTTCGTTTGCTGGGTGTCCTGGAAATACGACCGACCCAACTTCTATCATTTCGCGGGGATACGATTGCACCCCGGGCAGGAGGTTTTGATCGTATTGGGCTGGACCCTCGTTGGGGCGATCATGATGGTGCCCGCACATTTTACCGCGCGCTGGTTCAACTATCGGTTATACGGCAGGTATATCGATATGCTGGAAGAAAACCTGAAAGAACTAATGTAATTTTAGGGTCTATGATTCGAAAAATTACGTCCCTCCTGATAAGCTTGTCCACCCTGGGGGGCGTCCAAGCCCAGGAATCCCTTCTTTGGAAAATCAGCGGCAACGGTCTCTCCCAACCCTCCTATCTGTTCGGCACGATCCACATGATTTGCCCCCAGGATTTCTTCATGAACCAGTCGACCAAAGATGCTTTTTCCAAAACAAATACGCTCTATCTGGAATTAAACCTGGCGGACCCCTCGGCGCCCATGCGGCTCATGGGTCTGATCCAATATAAAAACGGACAAAAGCTAAGCGACCTGTTCGATAGCGCCGATTACGCCCTGCTGACCCGGTTCGTGCGCGATACCCTGGGCGCGGACATCCACTTCTTCGAGCACTACAAGCCCCTGATGCTGTACAGCATGCTAAGCTCCAAAATGCTGCCCTGCGCTTCGGAAGAGGCCTATGAGACTAAGTTCGTGGACATGGCCAAGAAACAAGACAAACCGGTCAAAGGGCTGGAAACCATGGAAGAGCAGGTAAGCATTTTCGACAGCATTGCGGGGAAGGACCAGGCGGATATGATCCTGGATATGGTCCGGCACTATGACAGCCAGAAACTCGATTTCCACCGGATGGTGTCCTACTACAAGGCCCAGCAACTCGATTCCCTTTTCCTCATGCTCCAGGAGTCCCCGGACACCAAGATCAACGAGGATCTCCTCCTCAACAACCGCAACCGGAAATGGATCCCCCTGATCCAGGCGGCCATCCGGGCAAAACCTTGTTTCATTGCTGTGGGCGCAGGGCACCTTGGGGGGCCGAACGGGCTGATTTCGCTGTTACGGAAGAAAGGATACACGGTAAAGCCGGCCCCCTAAAGCCGCGGCAATAAAGCACGGCCATCTTCGTTACCTTTGTTGTAATGACGGTGTTCCGGAAAATAAGCCGATTCTTCATCCGCCTGGTAGCCATCCTGCTACTCCTGCTCCTGTCCCTATGGTTGCTGATCCAAACGGACCCGGTACAGAATTGGATACTCGGGAAGGTAACCGGCGTCCTTTCCAGGGAACTCAAGACCACCGTCAGCGTCCGGCACATCAACTTCATCCCCTTTAATCAATTCGCCCTCCAGGGCGTCCTGATCCGGGACCTGCGCCAGGACACCCTGCTGTATGCGGGGGCGATCAAGGTCGATATCACCGACTGGTTCTTCCTGAAAAGCGCGTTCGACCTGAAATACATCAGCCTCAGCGATGCCCGGGTCAACCTGACGCGAAAGGATGCTACCTGGAACTACCAGTTCCTGATAGATTATTTTTCCAGTTCCAAACCATCGGACAGCACAAAAAAGAAAACGTCCATTGCCCTGAGGGAGGTTGTCCTCAACGATGTACAGGTATCCCAGATAGACAAATGGATCGGGCAGGACATGGTCCTGGGGGTAGGTTCTTTGCACCTGCAGGCCGATTCCGTGGATATGGACACCAAAAAAGTCGTGTTCGATGAATTGACCACCCGGCAACTCAGCTTTCTCATCTCGAACTACCCCGGGCTAAGGCCCGATTCCCTGAGGCCCGCGGACCGAAAAGGCCCCCCCGGTCCCTGGAACCCGGATGGATGGAACCTTACCTTGAACCACCTACGCCTGGATGATTGCCGTTTCCGAAATGATGTCTATACGCCAAGGCCCGTGTTGACCTGGTTTGACGGGCAACATATCGACTGGAACCACGTCAACGCGCGAATCGACCAGGTGCGCTTCGTCAAGGATACGCTGACGGCTACGGTCGTGTCGCTGGCCACCAGGGAAAGGTCCGGTTTCGAGGTGAAGCGACTCACGGCTAAAGTCCGGTTCAATCCGAAGATCATGGAGTTCCGGCAGTTGGATGTGCAAACGAACCGGAGCCGCCTCCGCGATTATTTCGCCATGCGTTACGATGATTTCGATCAATGCATGGCCGATTTCGTGAACCGGGTGAATATGAAGGGGGAATTCAAAAACAGCTTCGTTTCCACGGACGATATTGCCTATTTCGCCCCCGACCTGAAGACGTGGAAAAAGGGGATCGATTTCAGCGGGAAAGCGGAAGGCCCCGTAGCCGCCCTGAAGGGGCACGACCTGGTGTTGAAAGAGGGACAAACGACCTATATCAACGGGGATTTCGCCATGACGGGACTCCCGGATATCGACCGCACCGTGATGAGTTTTAACCTAAATGACCTGCGGGCGTCCTTCGATGACATTGCGGTCATCGTCCCCTCCCTGAGGGACCTGCACCACCCAAATCTGGCAACCATCAAAAACATCCGATACAAAGGAAGCTTTACGGGGAAGATCGATGATTTCATCGTAAACGGGAAAATGCAAACGAACCTGGGGACCGTGGTCAGCGACCTCAACCTGAAACTACCCTCCCGGGGTGTTCCTTCTTATAAAGGAAAGGTCACCGTAAGCGAATTCGATCTGGCCACTTTCCTGGGAATGGACGCCCTGGGGCCTTTCAGCTTCGACGGGACGGTAGATGGGAGGGGATTCGCCTTTGAAGACCTGGATGGAACCCTCAAGGGACAAATTGCGGATGCCACCATCAATCACTACTCCTACAAAAACTGGAATGTACAAGGGACCTTCCATAAGAAGCTCTTCGACGGTGAACTGTCCATGGACGACCCGAACGCGGCCTTTATATTGGATGGAAAAGTCCGCCTCGACAAGGCATCCCCCGAATTCAACTTCAACGCTGACATCACGCGCCTGAACTTCCAGAACCTGGGGCTCATGCAAAGGGACCTGGCCTTCCAGGGCAAACTGGTGCTGGACTTTGCCGGAAAAAACATAGACGACTTCACGGGTACGGCGAAAGTTTTCGATGCCACGCTCAGCAACGACGGGGAGCCCCTTTCCTTCGATTCGCTCAATCTATCCTCGGATACCGTAGAGGGGAAAAGATTGCTTACGCTGCAGAGCCTCCCGGTCAATGCCCGTGTAGAGGGGCAATATCATATCCTGGAACTGCCCAAGGTCGTACAGTGGTACCTCAGCAAATACTACCCCTCGTATGTCAACACCATCCCCGAGCCCGACCTGAAGGAAGACTTCACCTTCAGTATTCATACGGATGACGTGGAGGATTATTTGGACCTGCTGCGTCTTCCCCTCCAGGGATTCGACAACAGCGACATATCGGGGAGGCTCAGCACCGTGGAACACTTGTTCCATGTGGACGTCAACGTACCCGAATTCAGTTATAAGCAATTCGACTTCAACGACATTAGCCTCAAGGCCCAAGGCAATGATGAAAAGATACACATGGAAGGCGCCCTGGGTGAAATTATCCTTAGCGATTCCTTGCGCCTGCCCAGCACGCGGTTCAGCGTGAGCGCCCAGAACGATCATTCGGTCATTGCCCTGGAGACAAGCGCCAGCCAAAACCTGAACTCGGCCGTGCTGATCGCCAAGGTCGAAAATACCGCCGACGGGATCAGCGCCCATTTCGACTCTTCCTCTTTCGTCCTGAACGACAAAAAATGGATCATCGCCAGCGACGGGGAAATCGACCTGAAGAAAAATTGGATCCACGTAGCCGGGCTGAGACTGAGTTCCACCAATGAGCAAATTTCAATTTCCACCCCTGCCGACAACAATATCGAAGCCCGCCTGGACAAGGTAACCATCGAGGACCTGCTTCCATTGGTCTTGAAAGATCCCCGTATGGAAGGTCAAATGAGCGGGACCATCCTGTTGAAGGACGTCTTCGGGAAAATGGGTGTGGAAGCCAATACGAGGCTGGATCAGTTCCGCTTTGAAACGGACTCGCTGGGCCGGATTACGGCGGCGGTGAACTATAGTCCCGAGGGGAACCTGCACTTCAATGCGGCTTCGGAAAATCCCAGCTACAACTTTACGTTGGAAGGCGGACTTTCCCTCAAGGACTCCAGCAACCGGCAAATCAATGCCACCGCCCACCTGGACCATACCTCCCTGCACCTGCTGGAACACTATGTCGGTTTCCTTTTTTCGGATATAGAGGGACAGGCCACGGGGGACATCCAGGTTACCGGCGCTTTGTCCGACCCGCAACTACAGGGAAAGGTCACCGTGCAAAAGGGCGCCCTCAGGGTGAACTACACGCGCTGCAAATACCTGTTCGATAACGAAGACATCAACTTCCAGCCGGGATTGATCGATTTCGGGAGCATTACGCTCAAGGATACCCTGGGCAATACAGCCCTCCTCAAGGGGAGCATGACCCACGATTTCTTCAAGGATATGACCTTCAACATGCTCCTGACCTCGAACCGTTTGCTGGTCATCAATACAACCGCCAAGGACAACAAGAATTTTTACGGGACCGCCATTGCGCGCGTGAACGCCTCCCTGACGGGTCCGGAATCCAATATCCTCCTAAAGGTGAATCAGGCCGAGCCCGTGGACAGCTCGCACATCATCCTGCCCAGCGGAAACTCCAAGGCAGGGGCCCTCCCCGACTTCATCGTTTTCCGCGAATACGGAAGGGAAATGACCCCCGGAGAAGACCTTTCCTACCGGAATACCTCCAATTTCAGCGTGGACATGAACCTCCTGATCAACAACTATGCGAAAATAGACGTGATTCTGGATCCCGTAAATGGAGATGTGGTCAAAGCCCAGGGCAATGGCAACCTGTTGATCCGCGCGGGCACCTCCTCGCCCCTGACCATTAACGGGACCTATAACATCGAATCGGGTGAGTATACCTACGCTTATGTCAACCTGGGCCTGAGAAAGCCCTTTGTCTTATCCCAGGGGAACATCCGCTGGACGGGAGATCCCATCGAGGCAAACATCAACATAAATGCCTCTTATCTGGCCGAGGACGTTACGCTGCCCAGCACGCTGATCACCAGTACGGGGAATACCATTTCCCAAACGACCAACGTGGTCATCCTTTGCCACCTCACCAATACGCTGAACCATCCGGAGGTCAACTTCGAATTCCAATTACCCCCCGATAACCCTTATAAAAACGATCCCGTAGTCACGGCCGAGTTGAAGAAGTACCAGGAAGATGCCAGTGAAATGAACAAACAGGTGGTTTCCCTCCTGTTTTTCGACACCTTCGTCTCCAGCTCGGATGCCCTGGCTTCCAACGTCACCGGGGGTACCCTGGTAGCGGGCACCGTGGGACAGGTGGTGGCCGGTCAGCTCACGGGCATGCTGCGGACGGTGATTAAAAACGTGCTGAAGAATAATACCATCGATCCTTATATTACGATCAACCCCGCGTTTGCCTTTCAGAACCAGCAGTTGTATGCGCCCGTATCGAATGCCAGCAAATTCGGGGTCAATAAATCCTTCATCAGCGGACGCCTGGTCGTCAAGGTGGGTACGAGCCTGGACTATTCCAACAGCCCTACTTTTGCGGAAAAGGGAAGCGACCTGCTCTGGTCCCCGGACGTTGCGGTCCAATGGAGTATCAGCCCGGACGGGCACCTGCACCTCATTGGGTACAACCGCACCAATTACGACCTGACGTATGGGCGGTATAACCGCACGGGGGTGGGGCTCAGTTACCACCGGGATTTCGAACGGCTCATCGATTTGTTCGCTGGCGAGCGGAAACAACTGAATGCCAAGCGGCCATCGGGGCCTTCGCCTAAACCGCCACCGCCGCGTCCTGACAATTTGCCTATTAACAGTACTCAGTAACACCCTCGGGAAGGGATGGCGCGCCTCGAATTTGACGCTCGTACGGAAGGTCAAATTCGAGGCGTGCCACCCCTTCTGGGGTCTGTCGTTGTTAGGTTACTTCAGGATTTCGTGGCCGAGGCGGTCACGCTTGGTCTGGAGGTATTTTTCGTTGTGGGGGTTCGGGGAGATTCTTATGGGGACGGTCTCGACGATCTCTAGGCCGTAGCCATGCAGGCCTGCGCGTTTTCTTGGGTTGTTGCTCATCAGTCTTAGCTTGGTTATCCCAAGGTATCTTAGGATTTGGGCGCCGACGCCGTAGTCGCGGTCGTCCATGCCGAAGCCCAGGTGGAGGTTGGCATCTACAGTGTCCATGCCTTCTTCCTGGAGTTTGTAGGCTTTGAGTTTGTTGAGTAGGCCGATTCCGCGGCCCTCTTGGTTCATGTATAAAATCACCCCTTTTCCTTCTTTCTCCACCATTTGCATGGCGGCGTGCAGTTGGTCACCGCAGTCGCAACGCAGGGAGCCCATGATGTCTCCTGTGAAGCAGGAGCTGTGGACCCTGGTGAGGATGGGTTCTTCGGGTTCCCAGGAACCCTTGATCAGGGCCAGGTGCTCGTTATTCGTACCCTTTTCTTTGAAGGCGATGAGCTTGAAGTGACCGTACTTGGTCGGCATGTCGACCCTGACGACTTCCTCGATGAGGGAATCGGTCTTCAGGCGGTATTCGATCAGGTCCTTAATAGAGATGAGCTTTACCCCGAACTTCTTTGCGATCTCTTCGAGTTGGGGGAGGCGGGCCATCGTACCGTCTTCATTCATGATCTCCACCAATACGCCCGCGGGTTCGAAACCGGCGAGGCGGGCCAGATCGATGGTAGCCTCCGTATGGCCGGCCCGGCGAAGTACGCCTTCCTTTTTGGCCTTGAGGGGGAAAATATGCCCTGGCCTGCCCAGGTCTTCCGGGGTAGTGGCGGGGTCGATCAGGGCCTGTACCGTCTTGGCCCGGTCCTGCGCCGATATACCCGTTGTACATCCGTGGCCCAATAAGTCCACGGAAACGGTAAACGGGGTCCCATGCAGGGCCGTATTGTTGTTGACCATCAGGTCCAGTTGCAAGGCTTCGCATCGATCTTCCGGGAGGGGGGCGCAAACCAGACCACGTCCGTGTTTGCTCATGAAATTGATGATTTCCGGGGTTACATTGGCAGCAGCGGTGATGAAATCTCCTTCATTCTCACGGTCTTCGTCATCCACAACGATCACCAACTGTCCCTTTTTAATTGATTCTATAGCGCTTTCAATGGTATCCATAATAATGCAAAATTAGTTATTTTGGGGGGTTTTTGGGCCTTGGCCCCACTAGGAGCTCATTCTCAGCCCTTTAAATCAATACGTATAAAAACCTGGACGGGTTGCGCTTTTTAGGGCGGTCCAGCATCTCACGGTGAATCAATACTTGCCTAACAATTTGATAATATTCTGTGGAAATTCTGAGGAGATATTATGTTTTTATTTGCAGCGCGAAACCAAATCATTCATATGAGATTAAAGAAACTGCTATTGACCCTGATGGGCATGGCCTTGTTACCCATGGCCCTCTTTGCCCAGGAGACAACCTCCGACATGCAAGGTCGGATTTCCGATGGGACCAACCCTCTTGCGGGTGCTACCGTGGTTGCCTTGCACACGCCTACCGGAACCAAGTACTCCACCACCACCCGTAGCGACGGGCGTTTCAACATCCCCAACATGCGTGTAGGCGGACCTTACACGATCACCGTGACCTACGCGGGGTATCGCGAGGAAAAACAGGAAAACATCAACCTGACCCTGGGTCAGACTTTCTTCGCCGATTTCGGCCTTCAGCCGGAATCGAAACAGCTGTCCGAAGTGGTTTTGACAGGCTCCCGTCAAAACAAAATCTTCAATACCAGCCATACGGGGGAGCAACAAATCATTACACGCAACCAATTGGAGCAATTGCCCACCATCAACCGTTCGATCCAGGACTTCACCAAACTGGAGCCCACCTCGAACGGACTGAGTTTTGCGGGAACGAATCCCGGTGAGAACAACATCACCGTGGACGGCGCGGACTTCAACAACTCCTTTGGATTGTCCAGCACCCTGGGGGGTCAGGCCAACGCCCAGCCCATCGCCCTGGACGCCATCGACCAAATCCAGGTGAACCTTTCCCCTTATGATGTCCGCGAAGGCGGATTCGTCGGCGCAGGCGTGAACAGCGTGACCCGCAGCGGAACCAACCAGTTGCGCGCGACCATTTATGATTATGTCCGCGGGCCCGGAACCATCGGTTACAAGGCCGACGACAACGTCGTCGCCAAAACCCCTTTTACTTACAATATCTTTGGCGGAAGTATAGGCGGACCTATCATTCCCAACAAATTGTTCTACTTCATTAACGCCGAAGAGGACCTCCAAAGCGCACCGGCTACCAGCTATGTGGCTTCCACCGCCTCCAACCCGCCCAAGTCAGGCGCTGTTTCGCTGGCCAATGCCGATACGCTGAACGCCCTGGCCCAATACCTCCAAAAGACGTACAACTATAACCCGGGCGCTTTCGAGGGATATCCCTTCAAGACGAACAGCTACAAGGCCAATGTCCGCATCGACTGGAACGTCAACCCCCGGAACGTGCTTTCCCTGAAGTACAACTACCTCAAGTCATACGCCGACCAGTTCCCCAGCACCAGCCGTGCCGTGGGCGCCAGCGGCCTGGTAGGCGGTCAGCAACCGGGTAACCTGGCCATGCCTTTCTACGGGGCCGGCTACCGGATCAATAACGACCTGGACGTCTTCATCCTCGAGCTGAACTCCCGCATCAGCAACAAGGCGTCCAATAAATTCCAGGTGGGGTATACCAGGGAACGGGACTTCCGTTCTCCCCAATCCAGCTCCGGAGACTTCCCCCTGGTGGACATCCTCGATAACGGCAACGGGTACACCACCTTCGGGTACGAGCCCTTCACGTACAACAACAAGTTGTTCATGGATTCCTACCAGTTGAATGACTTCTACAGCATATTCAAGGGCGCTCATGAAATCACCATCGGAACCCAGAATACTTACAAGAAATATCAGAATGCCTTCGCCCCCGGCTATAACGGGGTGTACCAATTCGCCAGCCTGGATGCCTTTTATTCCGGTGCGAATGCCCAATCCTATGCACAGGATTATTCCACCCTGCCGGGTGCCTCTTTTCCCTGGGCCTATGCAGGCGCCACCAACCTGAGCCTCTTCGCCCAGGACAAGTGGAGGGCCGCCAGCAATTTCACCGTGATATACGGTATACGTCTGGACTACACCACATACGAAAACAAGTTTACGGATAACCCCAATTTCGACCAGCTTCCTTTCCTGAACGGGCAGACCTATAATGTCGGGCAGGCCCCCAACGGCTTCCTCGTGGTGTCCCCCCGCCTAGGTTTCAACTGGGACGTGTCCAAGGGTAGGAGGGTTTTCCAAATCCGTGGCGGCGCCGGGGTCTTCGAAGGCGCTCCCCCCTTCGTATGGGTCGAAAACCAGGCTGCCAACAACGGGGTACAGTTGGGTTCCTTCACCGAAAAGAACGTGCCCTTCTTCCCCACCGCCCAGCAAGGTCTGAACTATTACCTGGCCAATTCAGGTCAGACGCAGATCTCCACCCCGCTCGGCTATTCCGTGGACGTTGCGTCCAAGGACCTGAAATATCCCACGAAGCTGCGCACCAACGTGGCCTTCGACTGGAAGTTCTGGAACGACTTCGTGTTTACGGGTGAATTCATCTACTCCAAGGACATCAATGCCACCTACATGTACAACGCGAACCTGAACGAAAGCAATGGGTTCGACATCACCAACGGCGGTGATACCCGCGAGCGATACCTGACCGCGACCGCCACCAGTAACAAATACTATTTTGCGGGCACCTCCCTGCAAGACCCCAACCTGGGTAACGTGATCGTTCTGGCCAATTCGCACAAAGGGTATTCCTACTCCGCTGTGGCCACGATCTCCAAGAACATTGCGCACTTTAATTTTTCCGTTTCCTACGCCTACAACAACACGTACACGGTTATGGAGAACGGCAGCACCGCGAGCACCCTGTGGTCCACCAGGGCCGTTGCCAATACGGATCCCAACGCCCCGACCCTGGCCCATCCCCAATGGTACCAGCCCCATCGCGTGATCGCCTACGCCAACTACCACTTCGAATACGCCAAGCACTTCGCCACCAGCATCGGCGCCGTGTTCGAGGCCGCACCGACCGGGAACACCTCTTATGTGTACAACGGTGACCTGAACGGGGACGGCAACACGGGGAATGACCTGATCTACATCCCGAAGAGCGCTACCGACATCAACCTGATCGACGTGGGTTCCTATGTCAAGGCCACCGGGACAGGCACAACCACCGGTACCGCCACCGATCCCCGGACGGCCGCACAGATCTGGACGCAGCTCAACGACTTCATCAACCAGGACCATTACCTGTATAAGCACCGCGGCGGGTATGCTCAGGCCAACTCCGTCATCGAGCCCTTCTTCAAGCACCTGGACCTGCACCTGGCCGAAGACATCTTCTTCTATGCGGGTAAAACAAAGCACACGCTAACCGTAGGCTTCGACCTGATCAACGTAGGTAATTTCGTCAGTCGGAACTGGGGTTTGATCCGCACGGTGAACTCTTCCAACTTCCTGAAGTTCGAAGGTATGGCCGCCGATGGGAAAACACCCTTGTTCTCCTTCCCCTACGCGGATGCCACCAACCAGGTACCTTACACCACGAGCTTTGCGCCCAGCACGAGCATCAGCTCCAGGTGGGAGATGCAATTCGGGTTTAGGTATGTATTCAACTAAAGCACTCCTCGCTTGATAATAAAAGCCGCCCCGAAAAGGGCGGTTTTTTTTTGCGCCGCGCGGAATGGCGGCATGGCGGGGCGCGGCGGCGCGGTCGGGCTTAATGCATGACACGCGGCACGCGCGCTTCAAGCATCAGTAGGTCAGCGAGCACGATGGCGGTCATCGCTTCGAGGATGACGGGGGCGCGAAGGGCTACGCACAGGTCGTGACGGCCTTTTACGGAGAAGGGTTCTACTTGATTGGTTTCCCAGTTGAGGGTTTGTTGTTCCTTGGGAGTGGAGGAGGTGGGTTTGATGGCGATGCGGTA
>Ga0210391_10003063_pt1 | contig 14235 bp, 10 predicted proteins | sample IncBWC12OmetaG_FD_160573 | JGI IMG/M metagenome (GOLD analysis project Ga0210391, IMG submission 160573) | Forest soil microbial communities from Barre Woods Harvard Forest LTER site, Petersham, Massachusetts, United States - Inc-BW-C-12-O ... | reverse complement strand
GTGTACGCCCGGCAGGTGCCGCTGTCCCCCGGAACGGACCTGCGGGTCATCGCCCGCGGGACACCCGGGTTCTCCGGCGCCGATCTGATGAACCTGGTGAATGAGGCGGCATTGTTGGCCGCGCGGCGCGGTCACGACACGATCGGCTGGCGGGAGTTCGAGGACGCGAAGGACACCGTGACGATGGGCGCGGAGCGCCGCACACACGTCATGACCCAGGAGGAAAAGCGCTTGACCGCCTATCGCGAGGGCGGGCGCGCCATTATCGCGCTGCACGTACCCGCCGCCGATCCGGTGCACAAAGCCACCATCCTCACGCGCGGGCGCACCACCGGCATGGTCAAGCAGCTCCCCGAGAACGATCAGTCATCGGCCACCTTCGAGCAGATGACTTCGCGCCTCGCGATCATGCTCGGCGGCCGGGTGGCCGAGGAGCTGGTCTTCGGCCGCAGCCAGGTGACCTCGGGGACGGCCGGTGATATCGAGGAGGCGACGAAACTCGCACGCCAGATGGTGACGCGCTGGGGTCTGTCCGAGGCGCTCGGGACCGTCGCCTATGGCGAGAACCAGGACGAAGTGTTCCTGGGACATTCGATCGCGAGACAGCAGAACATCTCGGAGCACACCGCGCAGATCATTGCGGTGGAAGTGCGCAAGTTGCTCGACGCCGCCCTGGCCCAGGGCCGGGCGATACTCAGTTCACACCGCGGCGAGCTCGATACCCTCGCGCAGGGCCTGATGCTCTACGAGACCTTGAGTGGCGAGGACATCGAGGGGTTGCTCGCGGGCCGGGCGCCGACGCGGGAAGCCGCGGTGGCCGCGGCTCCTGCACCGCTCGTTTAGTCAGTTGAATCTGTAGCTGGCGCCGGCGATCGCATAGACGCCCGGGTTCTTGTAGCCGATGACCTCGACGATGGCGTGATCGAGCGCGTTCTGCACCCTCGCATACAGATCGAAATGACCGGTCACGTGATAGCGACCGAAAAAGTCCAGGCGGGCGTAGCCGGGCGCCCAGTAATCGCCCGTGTAATCGCGACGATGATCGGTCATGAAGAGGTTCGTGCCGACATCGAATTGCGGCTGCGACCAGGTCAGGCCCAGATTGCCCATGTTGCGGGCGTTCTCGATCTGGAACTGCCACACCCCGGCAAACACGGTGTAGGAGTCGGTGCGGGTGTAGTTCCCATTCAACGTCAGGTTTGGCGAGATCTGGTACGCCGTCTCGAATTCCACGCCCTGTGAGCGTTCCGCATTCTCATTCTCATACTCGCCGTAGGGCGGCCCATCGACGGCGGGAACGCGCGGATTGTAGATGTTGTAGTCGATGGTGATCACATTGTCGACATAGGAATGCCAGAACGTCACGTTTTCAGTCAGCTGCCCGTCCAGTTGCCGGCCGCGAAAACCCGCCTCGATGGTATCGGCATTCTCCGGCGTAATGCCCTTGTTGCCATAGATCGGGTCGTAGAGCTGATCGAGGGTCGGCTGGGTGAAGCTGGTGCCGTAATTCGCGTAGAACGTGAAGTCCCTGATGATGTTGTAGGTCACACCGACGCTGTACGTGGCCTTGTTCTTCCATTCCGTGTAGCTGTCGAGCCGGGCGCCCAGTTCGGTGTGCAGTTGATTGTCCAGCCAGCCGATCGAGGCGTCGGCATAGATCGAGCGGGTCTCCTGGCTTTCGTGCGTGGAGTTCGAGTAGCTCGTCTCCGAATCGTAGATCTGATCCAGATAGGTCGCGCCCAGGACCGCGGAGACCGAATCGGTCCGGTACCTCAGGTTGTAATCGGCTTCCGCGTTGTCGTTGATGGTCTTGTAGGTGTAGGGATACTGATAGACCGACACCGGTTGCCCCGCGCTGTAGGTCGAGCCCGAATCCGGGTCCGTGAAGCCGTTGTAGGGCGCGGTATACGTGCCGACCAGACCGCCGTTGGGAAGGGGTCCGTCATTGACGCTGTAGTCCTGTCCGGCGTAGCCGATCGTGAGCCGCTGCGACAGGCTCTGTGTGAGCTGCTGTTCGAACCACAGCGTGCCGATGCCGGCCTTGGTCTGATCCTCGTTGCTCGGGTCCGGGAGCTGCACCGAGAAGTCCCCGCCGGGATAACCCGGATAGTACTGGTCGAGATCGGCGCTCTGAAATTTATTGTCGGTGAGGTAGAAGCTCATGCCGATTTCGAAACTGCCGTTCTTGAAGGAGGTCCGTCCGACCAGCGTTTCGTTCTTGGTGTATTCGTATTGCCACTCCCCGCCGCTGTCCACGTACGATCCATTGAGCGTGAGACTCCACATCCCATTCCCGACCGACTCCTGATCGGCGACGCCGGCGCGCACTTTGCGCCAGTCGAGCGATCCGCCTTCGAGGGCAATATCGGCCTCACGCCCCGTGGCCTGCTGGGTGGTGAAATCAATCACGCCGGAGGTCGTGTTCGCGCCGTAAGTGGTGGCCCGCGGCCCGCGCAGCACCTGGATGCTGTCCACCATGCTCGGATCCAACTGCCCGAGCAGATAACCGATGCTGCCGGCGCCGCCCGTATTCATGGTGATGCCGTCGAATACATACAGGGTGCTGTCGGTGAAGCCGCGCAGACGCGTGTAGATGACCTGTCCGGGTGCCCCGGCAACCTGGAACTGGATGCCGGGCTGTTGACGCAGGACATCCGTGACTGAGGTTTGCGCCTGGGCAGAGATCTGTGCCTGAGTCACGACCTCGGAGGCCTGGGGCATCTGCGCCTGGGTAATATCCAGCTTCGTCGCGGTTACCGTCACCTGCTCGAGCAAGCCGCTGCCCGCGGACTGGTCGCTGGAGTCCGCGTAGGCCAGCGTGCTCGCCAGCCACAGCGCGCCGTACATCGGATATGAACTACGAATCGACATTGACTGGCTCTTTGTTTGGAGACGGCGTGCATCATGCCCGACGATTGTGTAGGTGCCCATCGCGCATGCGCTGGGTTCACATGGGTGAGTCGTTCGGGAAATAATCGACGAATGCGCCCCCCGGCGTGCTGGCGACACAGGCCTTGACTTGAAACAGGGCGCTCAGCAGCGTCGCGGTCAGTGTCTCGGCCGTTGCGCCATCGCCGGCCACCGCTCCCTGGTGCAGGGCAAGTACGCGCGTCGCATAGCGAGCCACCAGGTTCAGGTCATGCATGGCCGCGATCACGAGTTTGCCGGCGAGCGCGAGTGCACGCAGTCGCGCGGCGGCCTCGAGCGCATGCTGCGGATCGAGCCCCGTGGTGGGCTCATCGACAATGAGAATGTCGGGATCCCCGACGAGCGCGCGTGCCAGCATGGCCCGCGCCAGTTCGCCACCCGAGAGCGTCGTCGCCGCCTGCAGCCGCTTGGGCGTAAGATCGCACGACTCCAGCACGGCATCGATCCGTGGCCGAAACTGTTCGGGCAGTTCGCCGAGGGCGGGCAGTACGGGAGTGAGCCCCAGCGCCACCAGGCGCTCGACCGCGATCGGCCACTCGCAGCGGGGATTTTGCGGCAGGTAGGCGCGGCGCCGCGCGAGTCCCGTCCGGGTCAGTCCGGTGAGCGGCGCGCCGTCCAGGGTCACCGTGCCCGACTCGGGTCTGATCAGCCCCGCGAGCAGCGAGAGCAGCGTGGATTTGCCGGCGCCATTGGCCCCGATGACGGCGACGAATTCGCCGCCGGCGACACCGGTGGATACATTGTCGAGGATGGCCCGGCCCTGCCGGCGCAGCGTCAGTCCGGAGGCCACGAGTTGCGTCACGGGGCATTCCTGCGCAGGCGAACGACCAGCCAGAAGAAGAAGGGCGTGCCGATCAGGCTCGTGAAGACACCGAGTTTGAGTTCCGGACCCAGATTGATCACGCGGGTGGCGACATCCGCCAGCAGCATGAGCGCGGCGCCGGACAGCGCCGACGGCCACAGCAGGCGACCGGGCTGGTGGCCGACGAACGGGCGCACCAGATGCGGCGCGACCAGCCCGACGAAACTGATGATGCCGCTGACGGCGGTCGCCGCCCCCACCGCCAGGGCGGTGCCGGTCAGCGCCAGCAGACGAACTTGCTGCAGATCGACACCCAGACTCTCCGCCTGCACTTCGCCCAACGACAGGGCGTCCAGGGCCCGACCGGTGAAGGCCAGGAGCGCGCACCCGACAATCATGAACGGACCCGCCAGCCACACCTGATTCCAGCTGCGGTCATCAAGCGATCCCATCAGCCAGCTGGTGAGTTCGAAGGCCGCATAGGGATTGGGGGCCAGGTTGAGGGCGAGGGAAACCAGGGCGGCCATCAGCGCCGAGACCGCCGCTCCCGCCAGGATCAATGCCAGCGTGCCGCCGCCACGGCCCAGAGTGAAGGTCAGCGTCATGGCCACCAGAGCGCCGCACAGTCCGAGCAACGGCAAGGCGACTGCGAGGTGCCCGGCAACACCGAAGTAGATGGCCAGCACGGCGCCCAGTGCGGCGCCCGAAGACACACCCAGCAGACCCGGCTCGGCCAAGGGATTGCGAGTCAGACCCTGCAGCACGGCGCCCGACAGCCCAAGTGTCGCGCCGACCCCCAACGCCAGGACCATGCGCGGCAGTCGCACCTGCGTGAGGATCAGGCGCGCCATCTCGCCACTGGCATCCGCCGTGAAGAACTGCGCGGGCCGAAGCCAAACGGCCCCGCACAACAGCGATGCGACCAGCAGCGCGCACAGAACGAGCGCCAGCACCGGAAATAAAACCGCGCGGGAGTTCATTGGGTGCGCGTGCGCTGCAGAACCTGTTGCATGACCTGCCGAATCTGCAGCGCCGCTTGCGCGGATTCGGGCAGCCCGCAGCTGTACAGCAGTTCCGGGTAGACGATCTCGCGGCCCGCGTAGCGAGCGCGTACGGCCGGGTGGAGGATCGGCGCGGCGTGCAGCGAAGCGGTGGCCACGGTGGCATCGCCGAAGGCCAGCAGGTCCGGATGCACCATCAGCAGCTGCTCGGTGCCGAAGTAGGTCGCGCGCAAGCCCGGCGCCGCGCCCAGATTGATTGCACCGGCCGCGGTAATGATGGCGTCGAACAATGTGTCAGTGCCTTCTACGGAGCCCGCTCCATTCCAGCCGACGATGCGAATCGGCTGCTTCGGTGCGGTTGCTGCCAGCTGTGCCAATGTCGCGTCCATCTTCTGCAGCAGTTCCTCGGCCTTTGCTTGGGCCCCGACGGCGCGCCCCACCAGACGGGTGATATCCCGAATCTGCTGGAAATTGTTGGCCGAGTCCAACTCGAGTAGCGGGATACCCACCTGTTTGATCAACAGCCGCGTCGCGGGCGTGGTGTAGGTCCCGGCGATGACCAGGTCCGGTCGCTGGCTCACCACTTCCTCGGCGGCGCCATGATTGACGCCGACCTGGTAGGCCGCCGCCGAGAGGTACGACTTATTGGGTTCGCGCGAGAGGTAGGTGACCGAGGTGATGCGATTGGGGGGCAGCAGGTCGAGCAGCAGTTGATCCGAGCACAGATTGAGCGACATCACCCGTTGCGGTGCAGCCGAAACCGGCACACACGCGAGGAGCAGCATGGCGGGCAAAGCCGCGCGAACGGCGACGTTAACCCGCTCATAAACGTTAACGAACAGAAGGTTCCACCGTTAACGTCAGGCGGCAGTATCCGCCGGTGCCGGGGCGAGGGTCTCATCAAACAACAACAGACGACCCGCATTGGCGATGCCGATGAAGGTGCTGACGTTGTGCAGCAACGCCGCAATGATCGGTGCCTCGAGCCCGAGCACGCCGGCGCCGGAGAGGACGATCAGGCCGAAGGTGAACGCCAGGCCGACGGAGACGTTCACGTAGATGGTGCGCCGGCAGCGCCGGCTCAACCGAATGCAGGTGCCGAGGCGCCGCAGATCATTGGTCATCAAGGCGAGGTCTGCGGAGGCAAAGGCCACTTCGGCACCCTGGGTCCCCATCGCGACACCGACGGCACCGGCCCGCAAGGCGAGGGAGTCGTTGATGCCATCGCCGACCACCATCGGGCGGTGACCGAGCTTGATCTCGTGCATCACCCGATCCATTTTCTGCTCCGGGAGCATTTCGGCAAAGACCTCCTGGATGCCGACTTCGTGGGCGACCTGCCGGGCGACCGCCGTGCGATCGCCGGTCAGCAACACCATGTGCTCGATCCCCAAGCCCTTCAGATCCTCGACCGCGGTGGTGGCGCTGCCTCGCAGTTGATCGAAGAACAGCAGCCAGCCGAGGAATTTTCCATTACGGCTGACGCCCGCGATCGGGCCGTTGTGCGCCGGTGGGACCGGTGCGGCAACGCCGAGACGGTCGAAGAGATCGGCACGGCCCAGGGCCACGGCCTGGCCGGCATACAGGCCGGTCACGCCGAAGCCACCGAATTCACGCGCATCATCGATAGACAGGCGCTCGGCTTTCGGCACCGCCGCGGCCGCGGCGCGACTGAGCGGATGATTGCTGGCGGCGCCGAGGCTGGCGCCGAGCTGCCGCAGCTGCGTGGCGTCGACGCCGGCGACGGGTCGCGCCTCGGCGAGTCGCAGATCGCCGGTGGTGAGCGTTCCGGTCTTGTCGAACACGACCGAGGAGACATCCGCGAGATGCTCGAGGAACGCCGAGCCTTTGATCAGGATGCCATGGCGCGCAGCGACCGCGATGGCGGCGACCGCGGTGGCCGGTGCCGCGAGCACCAGTGCACAGGGGCAGGATGCCACGAGCACCGCCAGCATTGCCGGCACGTTGGCCGTGATGAGCCAGGTGCCGCCCGCGACCAGCAGCACCAGTGCCATGTACTGACCGGCATAGCGATCCAGCAGCCGGGTCACCGGCGGCTTGGCGTTCTCGGCCTCGCGCATCAGCGCGATGATGCGACCGACGGTGCTTTCCTGGCCGACGCGTGTGAGCTCGATCTGGATGCGGCCGTCGACATTCATGGCGCCGGCGAGTGCCTGGTCGCCCTCGCGCACTTCGACCGGCACCGACTCGCCGGTCAGGGAGGCCAGATCCAGACTCGAACTTCCCTGGCGCACGATGCCGTCGGCCGGGACGCGGTCCCCCGCGAGCAGCTCAATGCGATCACCGACCCGCAGCTGCGCACTGGGAATCACCTCGGTGGAACCGTCGAGCAACAGGCGCCGCGAGTCCACCTCCGTCAGCCGGCTCAAGGCCCGGACGGCCTCCTGGGAGCCCAACATGCTGCGCTCTTCGAGCACGTGGCCGACGGTCATGATGATCGGCAGCAGTGCCGCGGTCATCAAATCGCCGGTCGCCCAGGCGGCGATCAAGGCCAAGGCAACCAGACGATCCGTGATGCCGTGCAGGCTGGGATGGCGCAGGCTCGCCCAGGCTTCGACGAAGACCGGCACGGCCACGAGCGCCGCCGCAACCCCGGCCACGAGCTCCGCAACGCCCTGCTCACTCGGCACCAGCCAATGCATGCCGAAGGCGACGATCAGCAGGCACAGGGCGACCAACGCCAGGGTCAGGCGCAGCCCCAGCACCAGACGCTCGGCGCGCTCCAGCAGTACCGGCCGACCGCTCGGCGGCACCGTCATCATTACCTCAGGCGTGGCGCTCATTTCGTTGGCTTTCCCGGCAGTAGGATTCGGGTACCGCCTTGCCCATCGACCAAGGTCGCGGAGCCGACCTGGTTCATGATTTCTCCGACCTTCACCCGATACTCACGCAGCAGCAGGCTGCCGCGGGTTTGGGGCGTTTCCTCACGCTCCAGCGCCAGTATGCCCGCCGTATTGGTGCCGGCGCCACTGACCAGTTCCTGTGCGCTCGCCTGGGCATCCGCGAGTAATTGATCACGCAGGCGATTTGCTTCCTGCCGCCGCCGTTCCGCCTCGGTGCGGGCCACGGCCACGCCCCGATCCGCGGTCTGACTGGCCACCAGGACCGCATCGAAGGCCGACTTCGCCTGCGGCGGCAGCCAGGCCGTCATATCGATCCGCTCGACCTCCACGCCGAGGGAGGCACCGGCATCCGCAAGCGTCCGCAAGCGGGCGTTCATGGATTGGATCAAGGAGCTGCGCACCTCGCCGCTGAGCGCCAGTACGGGCTGCTCGCCCCCCTGAGCATCGGTACTCGCCTGCACGACCAGGAAGTCATTCAAATTGCGCGAGGCCGTGACCCGCACGGTCGTCGCGCGAAACAGCCGGTTCAGCGCCGCCGGAACATGGGACTGGGACAACTCATAGCTGACCGGATCGCTGATGCGATAGAAGAGGGTGGCGTTCAACAGCACGACATTGCCGTCACCGGTCATGTAGGCCGAGGCATTCTGGGGGATGGGCTGTCCGGCGCCGTAGGGCCCGACCAGCGCCTGCGATTGTTCGCTCGCCGCGGGCAGCGGGGTGATCTCCTGCGTCAATTGCCGCTCCGGGCCGGGCAACATCTGCACCTGCTCGATGGGACGTGGCCACGCGACCAGGAGGCCGGCCTCCTGCGCGCGCACGATGCGGCCGAAGCGCAGCACGACCGCCTGACTGTCGAAGGCGATCTCGCGCACGTTGCCCGCCAGCCACCAGGCCATGAGCAACACGCCGGCGATATACACCGTGCGAAAGCCGATCGCGACCGACTGGGCGATGGGCCCCGGAGGCGGCGGTGGCGGTGGACCACCCGGCTCGGGGCTCGGGGGATCAGCCGTTGCTGTGTGATGCCCCGGGCTCACGGCACCGTCTTCTGCGAACCGGATCCCGCGGGCCCGTCGACCAGGACTCGGAACGGCGCGGCGTCCGTACGCAGAATCAGGCTCGAGTTGCGGCCGAGAATCTGGGTGAGCGAATCCAGCGAGCGCAGCGTGCTGTAGAGACCCGGATCGGCCTGGTAGGACCTGGCGTAGATGCGTGCCGCCGCCTGCTGCGCGTCGGCCTCGGTATGGGCCGCCTGTTCGCGCGCCTGGGCGACGACTTCGCGCGCATCGCGATCCGCGTCGGCGCGGATGGCAGCCGCCTGAAGCAATCCGTCGGCCGTGCGTTTCGCGGCCTCCGTCTCACGTTCCGCGCGCATTCTGGCGACGGTCGCGGCCAGCGTCTCATCGGGTAGCGTCATCCGCTCGACCCCGACCTGACGGATGTCGATGCCGTACACCTGAAGCATCCGCGGCGCGACCTGATTGCGCAGCTCGCTCTCGAACGCATCGAGCCGCACCTTGCTGGCGTCGACATTGACCAGGTCGGCCAGGTTGAAGTTGCTGGAGGTGATGTGCAGTGCCGCGCTCACGAAGCTGCGCAGCTGCCGCGCCGCTTCATCCGGCTGGTTGCGGACCGAGCGCAGGAACTGCCGTACGCGCTGCGGATCATCCGGCACCTGCCAGGCCACATAGGATTGAACCAGGACGCGCAGGCTGTCGCGCGTGCCGACATCCTGCAGCCCGGTCGAGGTCGTCCGCAGGCGCAGATCGATCAGCGTCGTGCTTTCAAATGGTGCCGGCAGCTTCCACGCCAGACCCGGTTCGGTCACGACACGGACGGGATTGCCGAAGCGCGTAATCACTCCGGCCTCGCCGGCCGGGACCATGACGACACAGGCGGCCGCGATGGCCGCCAGCAGGATGAACCCTGCGACGCCGATCCGCAGCAGCGATCCAAAGTCGTGATCATCATGATCGTGATCGTCATGGTCGTCGTCATGGTGTGAAAACATTAGTTGGCGTCCTGAAGATCCGGCGTCGGAGGAGGATTGCTCGGTGGGGCCGCAGGCGTAGGCACCGCGCCGCCGGTTGCGGCCGGTCCGGCGCCGAGCGCGTCATCGACGGGGCCTGCGGATGCTCGGGCACTGCCCGGGGTGCCGCGCAGGTCGATGAGGGGGCCTGGGGCTGAACTCAAACGGTGATCAATGAGTGTGAGGGGCTTCTGCCCAAGCGCGGCCTCGAGCTTGGTGATCGAGCGCTCGAGCAGGTAGGCCTGTCCGGCCTGCGCATGGGCGCGACGTTCGGCATCGAATACATAGGCGTCGGCATTTGCCGCATCCACGCGTTCAATGGCCGCGGCGTTGGCCGCAGTCGTGAACCGATGGGCCTCCTGCTGTGCGACGCCGGCCACGCGCTTCGCGCGACCGCGTTCATCGGAAATACTGGCGTCGGCATTGATCACCGCCGCCTGAACGGCGTGGTAGGCCCCGGCCGCACCGGCGGGCGGATGGATTTCTTCGATCAGCACCGAAACGATCTCGATGCCCGCATGGTGCGAGTCCAGATCCGCCGTCAGCGCGTCGCGCAATGAAGCCGCGACGTTATCCCGCCGTTCGCCGAGCACGGCCAACAGCGTGCGCGAGTTGAAGAATCGCAACACGATGCGACTGCCGGCTTCGCGCACCAGGGATTCGGGGTCGGCCACTTCGTAGACAGATTGCAACGCTGCGGTGTCGCTCAGACCCACGCGATAGAGCACGTTGATCTCGGTGCTGACACTCTGGAACCCTTGCTGCCCGGTGCCGGGGCTTGCCACGAGGTAGTTGGCCTGTCCCGCATGCGCGCTTTCCCACAGCCGGTTCAAACTGGTGGGCGGCGCATCCTCGGCACCGACCTGCTCCTGCGTGCCGGGCTGCGATGGTTCATCGACGCCGATGGCGACGGAGTGAATGGTGCCGAATTCCACCGGACGCAGCCGGCCGAGGGGCCACGGCAGGAACAGATGCAGCCCCGGTCCCAGCACGGCCACCGGGGCGCCGAAACGTTCATAGATTCCGCGCTCCCCCAGCTGGATCATTTTGAGTCCGGTCAATCCCCAGCAGAACAGCGCCGTGCCCAGCAGGGTCGGCAGGATCGCCGCACTCAGGAATGACAGCGCCCAGCTGCGCGCGAAGTCCAATCCCAGATGGGTTTTCAGCAGCGTTCCGGGCGAGCGCGGGCCGCCGGTAATGACACCGGCCAGGATGCTGTCGGTGACTGCCCTCGCGTTCGCCGGGGACGGCGCCGGTAAAAACAGACGTGCCAGAGCGCGAATGGCCAGCTCCAGCACCACGAGCAGGGGCAGGATCGCGACCACCCACTGCGGCCATCGCACCCATGCCAGCATGGCGCCGCGGCCCAGTTCGATGCAGGCGGATGCAGCCAGGAGCACCGTGGTCAGCAGCAGCAGGCGTCGCAGCGTCGGGGCTTCCGGCAATTGCGGCGCCGGGAAGGCCACCATGATGCGCTCGGACACCAGCGCGACGAATGCCAGGCCGAACACGAACGAGGCGAGAATATTGGCGCTGCCGGAATTGTCGGCGGTGGCCTCGGTGGGCCACAGGAACTGGAGCGCCAGGTAGATAAGGATGGCGCCCGCCGGCGCGATGCAACCCTGGCCCAGGCGTGCGGCGACACCGGGATGATTCAAAACCTCCCGCCAACCGGTTCCCGCCGCAGTGCGTCCTTGTTCCAGGGCAGCGGCGTGCCGGAATCGCGCCAGAGTCAAAACCAGGGTGCCGAGCAGACCCGTCAAAGGCAGCAGCAAGGCCGCGAGCACGGTTGCCGCCAATCCTCCGGCGATGGCCTCGTGCGCCAGCGCCTGCACGGGCGCAGCGACCCCCATCGGTAGCAACGCCAGCAGCAGCAACAGCGCTATCCCAAGCGCAGCCACCCCATAGACCAGCGACAGACGCCGGATGAGTCGGTGCGAACGGGGGTAGATCGATTCGGTGTCCATAGATGCGCGCTATGTACTTATGGTGAGTGCAATTGGCATTGTATTAAGCTGACCGCGCTATCGAGCCTATATTAGCGCAAAGAAGCATGCGAATACCTTGAAACGAGCGAGCCTAATGTGGGCGCTGCCGCTGGGCGCCATCGTGATCGTCGTGGTGATCCTGGCGGTGACGCATTGGCGATCCGAGCGCCTGCAGGACCGACTGTTGCGCGAATCGCCCGAGGCGGTCGCCGCGGATCCATCGCTGCTGCGCTTCGCGAGTGCGCAGGCGCGAGCGCTGTATGCCGCGCACTGCGCTGCGTGCCATGGGTCGGATATGCACGGCAATCCGACCATCGGCGCACCGAATCTCACCGATGCGGTGTGGCTCTACGGCGATGGGGGCATCTACGATATCGAACGCACACTCATGTACGGTATTCGCTCCGGCGAGGACTATGCGCACAATGAGACCGACATGCCGGCCTTCGGTCTGCGGGGCATCCTGAGCGAGGCGCAGATCCGCAACGTCGTCCAATACCTGCTGCAGCTCAATGGCCGTCCCTATCAGGCAGAGGCCGCGAATGAGGGCCGGGTCGTGTATGCGGGGGCGGGAACCTGCGGCGACTGCCACGGACCCGATGCCCGCGGCAACAGTGACTACGGCGCGCCGGACCTGACGCGTAATGTCTGGAACAGCGGCGGCGATCCCCAGTCCCTCTACAACAGCATCTACTCCGGCCAGCACCGTATCATGCCGGCCTGGCACCGGAGTTTGAGTCTGGAGCAGATCCGCGCCCTGGCGACGTACGTCTATGCGGCTTCGCACACAGAATAAAATGTCATTTTTATACCGCCCGCAGCGCGCGCTTGTGTTGCCGGCACTCGCCGTGGCCGTCGGGTTGGTGGTCGCCGGCATTGGCCTCTTTCGCCCCGCACCGCGCCCACTCATGGCCGTTCCGCCTGGCTATGTGGCACTGGTGAACCAGAAGGGGATCCTGTTCAACGACTACAGGGCGCAGGTGGAAGTGGAGACGGCCAAGCCCTTCACTGAAAGTACGCCGGCCGAGCGCAGCAAGGTCCTGCGCGAAATGATCAATGAGGAATTGCTGGTACAGCGGGCGATGGTGCTCGATTTGCCGGAGACCACGAACGAGGTGCGCACGAACATGGCGGTCGGCGTCAATGCGCAGGTGGCCGCACCGGTGTTGGCTTATGAGCCGACCGACGCGGAGCTGCGCGCCTTCTACGACAAGACCCGCGACAAATACACCACGCCCGGTTCGATGACGATGCATGATCTGATATTGCGGGTGGGGGGCTATCAGAACGCGGACCAGACCACGACCCAGGCATTGGCGGACGCCGCTGAAGCGGTCTACCAGCTGCGCGCGGGCGCCTCGCTCGATTACGTCGAGGGACATTTTGGTCTGAGTTCGACCGGGCGGGTAGCCGACGGGGGCGAACTGGACTTTGCCGTCAAGTTGCACCTCGGGGCCAAACTATATCAAGTCGCCGCGACGATGCGGGACGGCGAAGTCTCCGACCCGATCGTCGATCTGGATGGCGTGCATATTCTCGTCATGGAGCGCCACGACTTTCCGAAGATCGCCGACTTCACGACGGTGCGCGACCGGGTCTATCTCGACTATCGAACGGCCGCCTCCAATCGCGCGACGGAGGAGAATCTCAAGGTCCTGCGCTCGCAGGCCAGCATTCTCATCGCCCCGGGGCAATCCGAGTGAAATCTCTGGCATGGATTGCGCTGTGCTGTCTCGCCGGCGGTGCGGGCTCGGCGTTCGCGCAGAACAGCAGCGTCAGCTACTCGACATGGAGCGTCTCGGGCAACATGGTGACGTTGCGATTCCTGCTGCCGGTGACAGAAGCCCAACGGCTGATGGGTGTGGACGTTCCTACGCTGACGATTAGCAAGCTGGAGGACTACCTGCTCCAGCACGACACCGTGCAGTCGGCCGGCGGGGATTGCCCGGCAATCGATCAGGGCTTCGATCTCGGACGCGTGGATCCGCTGGCCGTCGGCTCCGACCTCTATGGATTCGAGATCTTCTATCGCTGCAAGGATCCGCGGCAGCTGGTGCTGCGCAACAGCGCACTCTTCGGACGAGCCCCGTCACACATCAATTTCGCCCGCATTCAAATGCGCGGCCAGACGGTCGAGCAGTTGTTCACCGCGCGGCATCAGACCATGAGCCTGCCGGATGATGCAGCGCTGCCGCCGGCAGGCCTTGCGGCCTATCTGCGCCTCGGTTTCACTCATCTGATCGGCAGCGCGGCCGACTGGTGTCTGCTGCTGGCGGCGCTGCTGCTCGTGCGGCACAGGCGCGAACTGGGCTACGTCTTTCTGGCGTTGAGCGGCGGCTACGTGTTGGCAATGGCGGTGTCCACGACAGGGTGGGTGCTGCCGCGTCTGCCACTGCTGGAATCCTTCATGGGCCTGCTGGTCGCACTGCTCGGTGCGGCAATTGCCCAAAGGGAGGTCGAGAATCCCCGACTGATCGCAATGGGCTGGCCGGGTCTGCTGCTGTTGCTGGCCATCGTCGCGGTGTTTCGCGCGCCGTGGGCGATCGGGGCGCTCCTGGGTGGCGCCGTACTGTCCGCAGGCTTCCTCGTGCTGTCCCGCGAACTGAAGGACCGGCCGGTG
>Ga0210391_10003062_pt1 | contig 14237 bp, 10 predicted proteins | sample IncBWC12OmetaG_FD_160573 | JGI IMG/M metagenome (GOLD analysis project Ga0210391, IMG submission 160573) | Forest soil microbial communities from Barre Woods Harvard Forest LTER site, Petersham, Massachusetts, United States - Inc-BW-C-12-O ... | reverse complement strand
CACCACGTCCAGGCGGTAGAGTCCGGGGCTGAGCGGCACAGCCTTCTGGTAGATTCGGGAGGTCCCCACCGATTTCGCCAGAAGTTCCGTCGGGAAATCCGCGCGCAGCGTGTCTTCAAACGTCTGCACGATGCGCCCGCTCAACGTGGTAATCCTGGCGAACACATTGATCGAAGCCGAATCCACGCCATCCTTCTGCAGGAAATTCAGCTGCCGCACCGGGATCTGCACCGTGATGGGAACCAGCACGGTGTCGGAGGTGATGCGCAGGAAATCGAAGCGATAGTCAAACTTCACCTGGTCGCGAACCAGGCGTGAGGTCGAAATCGCTTCTAAATCCTTGAATTTCACCGGGGGCGGACGGAAGATCGAGGCCATCAGCTCGAGCCGCGAAAACTCATTGTCTTGGGCGCTTTGCTGGCCACCGCCCGTCTCGTTCCAGGCCACGTTCGTGCCGTCGGTGTTTGAGAACCGCTGGGATTTGTCAGCCAGTCCCATCGATTCCGCCATGGTCAGACCTGCGCCGGGAACCCGCAGCAGCGCGTCTTTCTCGCTGGGGTCGGAGGTGATGTGGTATTCGCCCGTGGAGGTGGGATCGACGAACTCTAGTTCGACGTTTTCACCCAGGCCCTCGCCGTCCAGATGCCGGTACCGCCAGGTCTCCCACGGATAGGTTGTGGTTGAGCCGCCGCCCTGATCGGAGGGGCGGTCCCATGTTCCGCCGGTCGGATGCGAATCGACCTCATCGGGCGGCCCCCACATGATGTAGATCTTGCCGCGATCCGTCTTCCATCCCGGAATTCCCGAAGCGTAATGCTCGTTGGCGTATGCGATGCGGCGGTAGTGCTCTTCCTTGAAAGTGTTCTCCGGCGACTCCGGATCAGGATTGCGCCGCTGCCAGAAAGCCTCGATGAACTGCTCGCGTTCTTCGTTAGTGGCAAGATGGAGGAACGCATGCCGCTCCTCGGGCGAGATGATGTACACCACGTCCTCGTCCAGCCACTTCTTGTAGGGTGAATCGAGCTCTTTCTTGAGCTGGTTGTCGTTCTTGGCCTTTTCCTTGCCGTTCTTCTTGGAGGATTTCTGGGTCTGGTCGTCCGGCTGTGGGGACGCCTGGGTCGACTGGCCCGTTTGGGCCTGCTGGTCCTGGTTTTGGTCTTGCGCGGCTACAGCGGAGCTTACAGGAGTGAGAACCAATGCTCCCGCTGCGAACAAAGAAAGGAACGTCCTGACGGACCGATCCATAGTGGCACCCTTTTTTTCGATTAGAGATGCTAACCTGTCCTAAAGGACAGGTCAATATTAGTTTCCCCTCGGTTGGCCGTCTCTTCCCGCTTGGAAGGCCCCGGGCTTCGGCGGGTTGCCTCGCACGAAAAGCACTGCAGGCCGTGCTCTTTGCGCGGGCCGGTTGCTTTTTTCTTTTCCGTCCCGGCCGAAACAATTAGAATAGTAGGCGACTGTCCCGGGGTACTTGAGCGTGGAGTGGTGTCTATAGGGAGCTGCAGGTGCCGAGTTGTGCTGGTCCAGCCTCCCCCAGCCGGTCCGAGGTTCGAAATAATTTAACCCGCTGCTACCGAGCCGAGAAACATTCTCTTCCGTCCAAGCGTATGTATCAAGTGACGGGCAAGTTTGTCAACCACGGCCCCCAATTGCAGGGGAATCGACCAAGGGTCAATTCATGAAGATTTGGCAAAAGGCAGCGATCGCTGTTGGGGTGATCCTCGTCGTCGGAGGCATCGTCTGGTACAGCGTCTATAAGTCCAATCAGAACGTTGTCACGGTGCAGACGGGCCACGTGGTCAAGGAAGACCTCGTCTCTCTGGTCACCGCATCCGGTGAAATTCGCCCCAAGACCTATACCAACGTACTCGGCGAGGGCATCGGCAAGATCACCGACATCGTGGTCAAAGAGGGCGACCACGTGAAGAAGGGCGATGTGCTGCTCCATCTGGAGAATATCCAGCCCGGCGCGGACGTCCAGGCCCAACAGGCTGCCATTGATGCCGCTGAAGACGGAATGCGAGCCGCTTCTTCCAGCTATGACGCGGCCGTAGCCACGAAGGCCCAGCGGCAGTCGGACCTCGACAAGGCCAAGTTCGATTGGCAGCGGGCCCAGCTCTCCTTCAAAGAACAGCTGATTTCCCGACAGGACTACGACGCGGCGAAGGCGACCTTCGAAGGCGCGAATGCCGCCTTTTTGTCCGCCCAGGCACAGGTCGATCAAGCGAAGGCCTCTCGCGATCAGACGCGTTCCAATCTGGACCAAAACCGCGCCGTGCTGAAGCACCAGCAGGACGTGCTTCGCAAAACCACCTACACCGCTCCGATCGACGGAATCGTGAGTTACATCGCCGTTCGCGTGGGAGAAAACGTGGTGCCGGGAATTCAGGGCACTGCCGGCAGTTCGATCATGACGATTTCAGACATGAGCGTGGTCACCGCGGAAGTGAAGGTCGACGAGACCGACATCGTCAGCGTCAAGAACGGCCAGCCGGTCGACGTCACCATCGACGCCATCCCGGCCAAGATCTTCAAGGGCCATGTGTCGGAGGTCGGCGAGCTCGCGATCTTGCGCACCTCCGGCGAGGCCTCCATGACCTCGACGACCGCCAATACCCAGGAAGCGCGCGATTTCAAAGTTGTCGTTACCTTGGAGAACCCGCCGGACTCGCTGCGCCCCGGACTTTCCGTCACCGCGAAGATTCAAACCGCGCAGAAGCAGAACGTCCGGAGCATTCCCATCCAGGCGCTCGCCGAGCGGTCGCAGAAGGAACTCGACGAAGCCAAGAACGGCACGAGCGGCAGCAGCGTGACACTCGCCGCTTCGAATTCCGACAGCGCCTCCAGCGCGAAGACGGATATTCAGGGCGTCTTCGTGGTACAAAACGGGAAGGCGGCGTTCGTGCCCGTGCAAACCGGAATCAGCGGTACGACGGATATTGAAATCACCAGCGGCGTGAATGAAGGCGCTACCATCGTCACCGGGAGCTACAAAGCTCTGCGCACGCTCAAGCCCGGCGCTTCGGTGAAGATCGACAATTCCGCGCCCAAGACGGACGATTCCTCGTCCTCCAGCAGTAGTTAGCATTTGATCGCGCGAGGAGCCCAATGCCCATGGCTGTCGACGAAATCGAATCGCAGAGTTTTCGCCAGGATCTCGTCGATTCCGGCGTGGTCATTCAGACCGAAGAGCTCTGGAAAACCTACGAAATGGGCACCGAGCAGCTGCACGCGTTGCGCGGCGTGAACATTGTGATCCGCAAAGGCGAATACGTCGCCATTATGGGTCCCTCCGGCTCCGGAAAATCCACGCTCATGAATTTGATCGGCTGCCTGGATTCGCCGACGAAGGGAAACTACTGGCTGGCGGGGCGCCTGGTGAGCCAGCTCGACGACGACGAGCTCGCCGCGATTCGGAATCGCGAAATCGGGTTCGTGTTTCAGACGTTCAATTTGCTGGCACGCGCCACGGCTCTGCACAACGTGGAGCTGCCCATGATTTACAACGGCACTCCGTCGGAGGAACGTCTGCACCGCGCGAAAGAAGCGCTGCAGCAGGTCGACCTCACGGACCGTATGATGCACAAGCCGAACGAACTCTCCGGCGGGCAGCGGCAGCGCGTGGCCATTGCGCGCGCGCTGGTGAATCACCCTTCGATCCTGCTGGCCGACGAGCCCACCGGCAACCTCGACTCCGCAACCGGTGAGGAAATCATGGGCCTGTTCGCGCGCCTACACCAAGGCGGCAATACCATCATCCTCGTCACGCACGAGCCCGACATCGCCACGCACGCGCACCGCGTCATTCGTGTCCGCGACGGCAAAGTCGAAAAAGACGAACGCACGCAATAACCTGAGATCGCCAATTTTCTGTTCGCGCGTTGGCCAATTTGCGCAGGCACGAGGCGCGGTTGCCAGCGGGAATCCCGAATGTCTCGCTCAGCTGCAGCTGAAAAGATTCGGCAACGCCTCGCCGGATTTTTCGAGAAACATTTCGTCGAAGACGCTGCTGTTTGCCGGTGCTTCGGGCCCCACGTACAACGTGCGCGCGCCGCGGTTGCGGGCACGGGCGGCGAAGCTGGCGGCCGGCTCAACGACACCCGACGTGCCGACGGCGATGAAGAGCGTGCATTCACTCAGCGCGCCGAGGATTCGATCCATTTGAAAAGGTACTTCGCCGAACCAGCAGATGTGCGGACGAATCAGCGCCCCGCAGTGGCAGCGCGGCAGGGGTCGAGGTGGTTCGTAGAGATTGGAATCGTCGAACGGTCGCCGTGCGCAGCTTTCGCAGCGGCTCTTGAAGAGTTCGCCGTGCATGTGGGCCGCGTTGCGCGATCCGGCCTGTTCGTGGAGATTGTCGACGTTCTGGGTGCAGAGAAATAGACGGTCGCCAATCGCGGCCTCCAGAGCGGCCAGCGCCAAGTGGCCGGGATTCGGCCTCACTTCCCTGGCTTTCTGCCGGCGCATCGAATAGAACTCCCACACGAACTGCGGATTCCTCTGCCACGCGCCGGGAGTCGCGATTTCTTCGGCGCGACGCTCCCGCCAGATGCCGCCCTCGCCCCGGAAGGTGGGCAGCCCGCTTTCGGCGCTGATGCCTGCGCCCGTGAGAATGAAGACGCGATCGTTGGGCGAGATTTCAACCATGATGCCCCGGCAAGAAAACTTCAGCTCGAGAACAAATTACGGACGACGAACCAGACGTTGGCGGGCCGTTCCGCGAGCCGGCGCATGAACCAGGGGAACCAGAACGAGCCGTAGGAGACGAGCACGCCGCTGCGGTAGCCCTCGCGCGCCAGACGCATCTGCTCGGCGCGCTGGATTCCGAAAAGCATGGCAAATTCCAGCTCATTCGGTGGGATCGAATGCGCCGCGGCCCAGTCGGTGAGGCGCGCGATCAAACGTGGATCGTGCGTGGCCATCACCGCGCGAACGCCGGCGAGGCGCGCTTCGGGGCCCAGAAGCGCCTGCGCGAGGCGAAAGTAATTTTCGTCGACATCCTGTTTCTTCGGCAAGGCGATTTCCGGCGGCTCGCTGTACGCCCCCTTCACCAATCGCACCGCGGCGCCCAGGCGGACGAGCGAGGCGACGTCTTTCTCTGTTCGGTAGAGATAGGCCTGCACCGCGACGCCGACATTCGGATACGCCTTCCGCGCGCGCGCGTACATTTCCAGCGTTCTTTCGACGTACGCGTTTTGTTCCATGTCGATCCAAAGCGTTTTCGCAACAGCGGGCGAATCGCCACGCGATCGCTCGATCAGTTTTACGAGATTGGCGTAGCAGAAATCGCAGTCGAGATCGAGTCCGAGCTGCGTGAGTTTCACCGAGACTTCGGCGGGCAGCTCGGCGGCGCCGATGCGGCCGAGCAGATCGAGATAATGGGTGACGACGGCTTCGGCCTCGGCGCGTGCGGAGATGTTTTCGCCCAGCTCAGTGAGCAGCGTGGTGATGCCGCTGGCAGCGAGCGAGCGGGCTGCCGCCAGCGCGTCGTCCATCGTTTCTCCGGGCAGGAAGCGGGCGGCCGCGGCGCGCACGAATCCAAAATGCGGGGCGTGTTCGCGCAGCCAGCGGCTTTCGGAAAGTTTTACGAGGATGTGCCGGGCGAGATTCATCGTGGTTCGATTTTACGCGAGGGTCATCGGGGAGACGAGAGCGCTTTCAGGAGGCGTCCGTAGAAATCAAGGCCGCCAAAGAAGGAATCGACGCGCAGGCGTTCGTCGCGGCCGTGGGCGCGCACGTCGTCGAAATCAACGGCGAGCCCTGAAATCGCATAGGTCGGCATTCCAGCGGCATTCGTGAACACTCCGTCGGAGGCGCCCGTGGCCATGGTCGGGATCACCGGAATTCCCGGCCACATCTCGTGCGCGATTCCCTCCAGTGGCTCGATCACTTCGGGTTTGAGCGAGACGGGCGCACCGGAGGGCTGGCTCGGTGCGGTGTCCTCAATGTCGCCGGCGTCGCTGATATAGCGCACGGTGACTTTGGGATCCGCGAGGACGCGCAGCATCTCCAGGCGCACTTCCTCGGCGGTGTGCCCCGGCAGGATGCGGCAATTCACGACAGCGCGCGCGGTTTGCGGCAGGGCGTTGTTGGCATGGCCGGCGTCAAGACGCGTGGCCACGCAGGTGGTGCGCATGGTGGCGTGCGACAGCGGGTCGGTGTCGAGCCGCGCGATGGCCGAAGCGTCCGGCGGATTCTTGGTGATCGCTTTCATGTCCAAGGCGACCTGGCCGGATTCGATGGTGGCCATCTGCCGGAAATACGCGCGGGTGATTTCGCTGAGCTCGAAGGGGAACTGATAGTGCTCCAGACGCGCGAGCGCGTCCGTGAGATGGTAGATCGCGTTGTCAGGGACCGGCAGCGAACTGTGGCCTCCCGCGTTCTTCACTTCCAGCTGATAGTCGGCGTACAGTTTTTCAGTGGCATCGACGGACATCATCGCGGGCTTGCCCTGGCGCGTGTAGACGCCGCCACCGTCGGGATTGAGTACGAATTCGGCGTCGATCAGATCGCGATGGTTACGCAGGAGCCAGTCGACGCCGTTGGAGCTGCCGGTTTCTTCGTCGGCGGTGAGTGCCAGGATGATGTCACGGTCCGGCTCAAAGTGTTCTTTGCGGAAACGGATCAGCGTGGTGACCATGATGGCGTCCGCCGATTTCATGTCCTGCGTGCCGCGACCGTAAAAATAGCCGTCGCGCTCAAGGAACTGGAACGGATCGACGGACCACTCTTCGCGTCGCGCTTCGACCACATCGAGATGACCGATCAGCAGGATTGGCCGGCGCGCGCCCGTGCCGTGCAGCCGGGCAACCAGGTTGGCTTTTCGTGGATTGGGGCCGATGACTTGCGCGTCATCGGCGGGAAAGCCTGCGTCCCGAAGCCGCCCTGCCATCGCCTGGGCAGCCGTACCGACGTTGCCGGTCGAGTCAGTCGTGTTGATCTCGATCAATTGCTTGAAAATGTCGCGCGCGAGCTGGCGATCGGCGTCGCTCGTCTCGGCGCGGAGCATGACCGCGGCGGCGAAAGTGAAGAAAAGGTAGAGCGCGATTTTTCGTGGCATCTAGGAACGCGGCTCCCCGGGCGAATGCACGGATGCTGGCTCATCCGGCCATTGCAGCGGCGGATAAGTCCCGGTAGAATACACTGGCTTTGCGGGAATCGCGTGGGAGCGTGCGAGTTCCGCAATTTGTTTGCCCCGACGTGGCTGCCGGGACACGCCCACCAGCCCGGAGGGATCGCCTCAATCGCAATGGACGCCAGTCTATCCGTGCATTCAATCGTCAGCGCGTCGCCCGAGCAGGTATCCTGCCCGCTGGGCGATGAGGCCGCGATCCTCAATCTGAACAACACCGTGTATTACGGCTTGAATCCCGTGGGAGCCCGTGTCTGGAGCCTGCTGCAGCAGCCGAGGACGATCGGCGAGCTCAGGGACGTGCTGCTGGAAGAGTACGACGTCGAAGCCGGGCGCTGCGAAGCCGACCTGTTGGAACTTCTTCAAAAGATGAGAACCGAAGGCCTGATTCAGGTTCGCAGCGCGGCCGGAGCGGGCGCCTAGAGTCCCGTGTCGCTTTTTGAGGCTCTCGCGCATCTCAACGACACCGCGTCTTGATGAGCCTCGGCGCGGGTTTGGTGAGGTACGCGACTTTCTGCGAGGGAATGGGTTGAAGAACGCGATGAGAACCTGGCGCAGCTACCGTCGCCTGGAACGCGGCGATCGCCGGCTGGCGCGCGAAACGGCGGCGGCGCTCGTGGCGACCCGGATCGGGTTGCGCGTGGGCGGACTGCGGCGTAGTAAGGAGCTTCTGGTGCGGATCGCGCCCCTGCGAACTGCGGAGGCCTGTGGGGGTTTGTCCGCACCGCCTGAAATGGAAGTTGCGCGGAGAGTGGCGGCCATCCAGGAAGCCGTCTCTCGGCATCTACCGTGGCAAGCCAGCTGTCTCGAGAAGTCTCTGGTTCTCTGGTGGCAGCTGGGCAGGAGTGGGATCGCGGCCGAGATGCGGATTGGCGCTCGAAAAGAGGCCGGCCGGTTCGAGGCGCACGCCTGGGTGGAAATGGGGAACGTGGTCCTGAACGATTCCGGCGAAACGCACATGCACTTTGCGCCCTTCGACGGCGCAATCCTGACCCTGGGGAGCTGACACACCTTGAGCGGCATCGTGGGATTTTTCGGGCGCGATGGCGCACCGGTCGACCGCCCGCTGCTGCGGTCGCTCGCGCACTATCTGTCGTTCCGCGGGCCGGATGCACGCGAGGTGTGGGCCGAGGGCCCGATCGGGTTCGGGCACACTCTGCTGCGGACCACAGATGAATCGCTCACCGAACGACAGCCTGCAACGCTCGAAGCACGCTACACGATTACCGCGGATGCGCGGATTGACTGCCGTACGGAGCTGATCGCTCTGCTAACGAAGGCTGGACGCCACGTCCGGCAAAATGGCCCCGATTCCGAATTGATTCTGCATGCCTATGCCGCCTGGGGCGAGCAGTGCGTCGAGCATCTGCGCGGCGATTTTGCCTTCGCGATTTGGGATGCGCGATGGAAGACACTTTTTTGCGCGCGGGATCATTTCGGGGTAAAGCCGTTCTATTTCGCGCAGGCGGGCGAGACTTTTATTTTCAGCAACACGCTGGATTGCGTGCGGCTGCATCCTGGAATTTCCGGCGACCTGAACGAGAGAACGATTGGCGATTTTCTGCTGTTTGGGATGAACTGCGACACCGCGACCACAACGTATCGAGATATTCAGCGGTTGGCGCCGGCCCATTCGATGACGGTGAGCGCGGCAGAAGTTCGCACGCGGCAATACTGGGCGCCACCGACCGACGGGCGAATTCGCTACAAGCGGCCCGATGAGTACATCGAGCATTTCCAGTCGTTGATGGAAGCCGCGGTGGCCGACCGGTTGCGGACCGAACGGGTGGGCATCCTGCTGAGCGGCGGATTGGACTCCTCCGCGATCGCGGCGACGGCGCATGGGATTTCGGTGGCGGCGGGTGGAAAGATCGACCTGCGGGCCTACACAGTCACCTACGATTCGCTGATTCCGGACAAAGACGGCGAATATGCTCGCAAGGTCGCGGAGTTTTTGCGGATTCCAATTCGGTGTCTGCCGCTGGATGAAGTGGAGCTGTTTGAGCGCTGGGACGACCGCGAAATCGCCTGGCCGGAGCCGGTGGACGACCCATTTTTCGCGGGGCTCTTCGACCAGTCGCGGATGATTGCCTCGGAATGCCGCGTAGCGCTTGAAGGCGAGGGCATGGACAACTTGATGATTTTCGAGGTCGTGCCGTATCTCCGGAATCTGGCGCGCACGGGCGAGTGGCGGCATGCGGCCCATCAGGCGCTGCGCTACCTCGCGGCGAAGCCGGGGATTTGGCCAGGAATCAAGCGTCGGTTGATGGCCATGACGGGACGGCGGCCGGGGCTGCCCGACCTTCCGAAATGGTTGGCGCCGGAATTCGCCCAACGCATGAATCTGCGCGAACGCTGGCGGGAGGTTGGCTTTGCCCGGGCCACGCCGGCGCACCCCATCGTGCCGGCGGCGCATTCGTCACTAACGGGGCCGCAGTGGCCGCATTCGCATGAACTGCAGGACGCGGGCGTGACGCGGTGCGGGCTTGAGATACGCCATCCGTTCCTGGACGTGCGGATCGTGGACTTCGTCCTGGCGCTGCCGCCGCTGCCCTGGACGTTCCAGAAGTCTCTCCTGAGGGCCGCTACGGCGGGCCGGATGCCCGAAAGCGTGCGGATGAGACCGAAGACGCTGCTGGCAGCCAATCCGCTGGCCGAGACGCTCAAGCGGCCCGAGTCGGCTTGGGTGAATCGTGCTCGCTGGAGCGAGCAGATCGGGGCTTACGTGCGGACGACGGCGATTCCGGAGCTTAATGGGCAAACAAATTCCGAAGAGACAATCTCAGCGATTCGGCCGATCTGCCTGAACTTTTGGTTGCAGTCTGAGCGGCGAGTCCGGTATAACATTTACGCGGAGGCTCACGGTGGTTAAAGCGGCAAGTAACGAGCCCAAAAAGCCGTATAGTGGTCCGGAACTTGTAGTTTACGGGAAGGTTAGTGAGCTGACGCAAACGCATACATCCGGCGCACATCCGGATGGCGGTAAATTGCCGAAGAACAAGGGCACCAGCTTAGGGTAGACGCAAGCTGTTGAATTGCCCAACCAATCGCCTATCAAAATTCGTCAGCCATTGAGCTTGCGCCCCGTAATTCGACCTCGACGTGAATTTGCACCCACAAAATTGTTGCTCCTAGGTTTCTGCCCTCGCACCGTTTCGTAAATCGCATGCCGGATGAAGCGAGAATTCAGTATTCCGCCTTCGGGCTTTCGTTTGGTGCGAACCGAGCGATTCCTGGATTGATTGCTTCCGACACTTCCCTCGCCGCGCCCGACGTCGAAATTGTTTTTGGCTCGGGCCCGCGCGACCTTCCTGCGCGCGCGAACGAGAATGACGAACTGTATTACGTGAGCAGGGAAATCGACGAACACGGCGAACCGGGATTTCAAATCTGGCGAATGGGGAACGGCAAGTTTCTTCGCATGGACTATGTGGATGGCGTGCGGTTCTGGCTGGACCGCGATGGCACGAGCGTGTGGTGCGCGTGGCCTGATAATCTCACGATTGCGGACGCCGCGGTTTACTTGCTGGGCCCGGTCTTGGGATTCTTGCTGCGCCTGCGGGGTGTTACGTGTTTGCATGCGAGCGCCGTAGCGTTTCGAGATCGCGCGATCGCGTTTGCGGGTCCGGCCGGCGCGGGAAAGTCGACGACGGCCGCCGCGCTGGCGCGCCGGGGGCATCCCGTTATTTCCGACGATATCGTCGCCGTGGAAAAGCGTGACGGTAGATTTTTTGTGTTTCCGGCGCATCCCTATCTCGGATTGTGGCCGGAGTCAGTCGAAATGCTCTACGGAGAGCAGACGAAGATTCCGGGGTTTGCGTCGATCTGGGACAAGGGACGACTCTCGCTTTCCGAGCACAACCTAAAGTTTGAGGAGCGATCCTTGGCGCTCGGCACCATCTTCCTTTTGGGAGAGCGAACCAGCGATCCGGCGGCACCTTTTCTTGAGACTGCGCCCGCCCGCGAGGGCTTGATGGAGCTAATCGCCAACTCTTACGGAACCAGTCTGCTCGAGAAGGATATGCGGGCACTTGAATTCGAGCTGCTCGGGGACTTAATGGCCCATGTTCCGGTCTGGCGCATGCGGCCACACAGCGATCGAGCCAGGCTGGCATCTCTATGTGACTTAATAGAAAGAAGTTGCGGTTCTCTCGGCGCAGCCAGGTAGTTCCCCTCCAGCAGGGCGCGCTGGTCACGGCGAACCCCCGGTCCCATTGCTCGGTACAGTACACAGGCAACGAAAAGGCGTAGCTGCCCGTCCTAGTACGTGCCAGAATCAGCTATCGACCTGGACAGAGCCAGTCGCAGGCTGAAAATTGCGCTGGGGCGCAGAACACCTTAGGAGGAAGCAAGACATGAAGAGAATTCTGGGGCTACTTGCACTGCTGGCACTTTCGACCCTACCGGCCATGGCGCAGTCCGAAGGTTTCCCGAGAGTTGAGTTCGGGGGAGGCTTCATGTACCGGTCCTACAACATTCAATTCGCGCCACGCCAGAACGAGGTGGGTTGGTTCGCGACTGGTGATGTCAACGTAACGAGCTGGTTGGGATTTGATGCGGATGTTGACGAAGGGTTCGTGTCCGCAAACTCAGTGACCGACAAATATCATCATGTCACGTACCTGTTCGGGCCGCAGGTCTATCCGCTGGGACATCACCGGATTACGCCGTTCGCGCACGCGCTGTTCGGAGGTTCGTATTTCGACTTTCCAACCGACGACTTCAGCGACAGTGCGTTCGCGTTCGCGATCGGGGGAGGCGTTGATTTCAACCTAACGCATCACATCTCCATCCGTCCGGTGCAGTTCGATTACGAACAGGACCGAAATTTTGGCGGCGGTACGACAGGCAATCCCCTCCAGAATAACTTCAAATATAAGGGCGGCGTGATTTTCCGCTTCTAGCCACCCCACGTCGGATTAGGTTTCAAAGGCCGGTCGTCCGCCGCGGCGGATTCCCGGCCTTTTTTCTTTCCTCCGAGCCTCTCTTCTGAGATATTGCCCTGCGGCGAAAATCCCCGTTTCGCAACTTGCCAAGAGGAACGATCGGGCGGGCCAACCCAGGACGCGCAGCGTGCCTCCAAGCACAGACGCTTCCCGCTAAGAGACTTTAGGAGGATTCGGTTCATGAAGAGGGTGCTAGGACTGTTGTTTCTGCTGGCGGGGTTTGTGCTGCCGGTGATTGCGCAGGATTCGCAGGCGCCGCCGCAGCCGGAGCAGCCACCGACGGCTCCGACTGCGCCGTCCGATCAGACCGAACCCGTGAAGGTGAAACACACGTGGCCCGTACCCAAAGCCGAGATTTCCGCGGGGTTTGCCTACCGCTCCTACTACGGGCCGAGCGGCACGTCGATCGGGATGATCGGCGCGTACGGCTCTTATCAATACAATTTTCGCCGCTGGCTTGGACTGGAAGGCGAAGTTCTGGGAGTGAATGGCTCGATCAAGGTGACCAATCTTCCGCCGCAGAGTTTGCACGTATTCACGGCACTCGCCGGGCCGCAGATCTATCCTCTGGGGCGTCACAAGCTCGACCCGTTCGGGCACTTCATGTACGGTGGGGGATTTCTGATTGCGTCCGTGCCTGCATTTTCGGGATTTCCGGCCAACACGACCACAACAGCAGTGAAGGCCTGGCAGGCGGGTGGGGGAATGGATTTGAGCCTCCGGCCGCACTGGGCCGTGCGGCTGGTGCAGTTCGATTATGTGAGCGCCAAATTTCTGGGCCCCGGTGTCCCGGGCCAGAACGGGAAACGGGTCTCGTTCGGAATCGTGTATCGTTTCGGCGAGAAATAGAGATGACCATGCGGGATCGATGTTGTTGACCCGATCGAGTACGACCTCATCGAAGTGAACCGCTCTGCTTACCAATCGCAGCGACTCGATAGCTGAAATTCGCGGCGCCGCATTCCAGATTATCCTTGCATGGCGCGAGGGCGCATAGCAGATTACCGCTTGATGGAAATTCCTCTTTCAACCGCGAGTCGGCGCTGGTTTGTGATCGCGGTCTCGCTTGCAATTGCGTCGCTCATCATCTTTCAGGCGAGCGAACTGTGGCTCGCAAGTCATCGGTTGGATTCCACACAGATTGGGCAGGTGGAGCGCGGAGTGACGCTTGTGCCGGGGGACGGCGCGGCGTGGGACCAGCTGGGCCGCATGCGGCAGTGGGATTTCATGAATTCCGATCTGCCGGGCGCGATTGAGGATTTTTGGAGAGCGGTCGATTACGATCCTCGGTCCGCGCATTTCTGGATGGACCTGGCGGCCGCCTATGAGGAATCGGGCGACGACGCGCGAGCGCGTGAGGCGTATTTGCGGGCGAAGGCGGTGTACCCGGCTTCGGCAGAGGTCGCATTTCACTTCGGAAACTTCCTTCTGCGCGAACAGCACTATCCCGAGGCGTATGCGGAGCTGCGGCGCGCGGTCGCGACCGATCCGACGCTGCTACCGCTGGCGATTTCACGAACCTGGCGGTCGAGCGAGGACGTTGACGAGCTCCTGAACAACGTGCTGCCGTCAAACCAGGAAGCGTATCTGGAGGCGCTGGACTTTTTTGCGTCGATTCATGAAGCGGATCCGGGCCTGGCGGTGTGGCAGCGGCTGGTCGCGCTGGGGCAGAAACTGCCAATACAGCGAATCAATTCCTTTTTCGAGGAGCTGATTCGCGAGGATCGCGCCGCCGACGCCCGAAGAGTGTGGCGCGAGGCGCTCGTTGCGGCCGGCTTGCCTGTCGGTGTGCCCGCTGATGGCAATCTGGTGTTCAACGGAAACTTCACGCGCGATTTCCTGGGCGAAGGGCTCGACTGGAGATGGATCGGGTTAGACGATGCGGAGATGGAATTCGATCCCGAACCCGGGCCGAACGGTTCGCGGGCGGTTCGCGTGGATTTCAACGGCGGCACGAATCTCGCGCTGGACGAGCCGAAGCAATATGTGCCGGTCGAGCCGGGCCGCATCTACCATTTCCACGCCTATATGCGGACCGAGGGGGTCACGACGGAGAGCGGCATGCGATTTTCTCTGACCGATCCGAACCACCCAGGCGGGGTGAACCTGCAGACGGCGGATTTCACGGGTTCGCGTGCGTGGACCGCTGTGGAGTCCGA
>Ga0210391_10003060_pt1 | contig 14243 bp, 6 predicted proteins | sample IncBWC12OmetaG_FD_160573 | JGI IMG/M metagenome (GOLD analysis project Ga0210391, IMG submission 160573) | Forest soil microbial communities from Barre Woods Harvard Forest LTER site, Petersham, Massachusetts, United States - Inc-BW-C-12-O ... | reverse complement strand
CCTTCATCGGCCCATAGTGATTGGCGAATTCAAAATAGTCGCCGCTCAAATTCTGCGAACAGTTGTTACTGCATTCGGCGCCCTGGTGCATGGTGAGCGGATAGCCGGAGTTGACCTGCGCGTTGGTGGAGAACTGCCATCCGCCAAACGTCTCGTCCATTCCCCGGTTCCACGATGAACCAAACTGTTTCCCGTGGCCGAATGGCAGCTGGTAAACCATGATCCCCGTTACCACCTGTCGCGCGTCGAACGTGGACGGACCGTAATCCGTTTTCGGGCTATAGATGTTCTGCCAGTACGAGTCGTCGTCGTTGTAGTTATCAGTTCCGAAGTATCCCGGGTTATTGGTGAGCGACTTTCCGTAGGTATAGTTGACGAGGAATTCCAAGCCTTTGGATTGGTGATGCTGCAGCGTGGCCTGGAGCGAATGATAGTTGGAAATGCCGCGGGAGACAGTCTCTTTGAGCACGTCGCTGCCCGGGTTGTCTGGGCTGTTTGGATTCCCGACAAGCGCGAAGTACGGCTCAATCGTCTGGTAGCAGCTGTCAATCGCTGCTGCAGATGAAAGGCCGGCACAGGTGTCGTCCGTGGTGTACTGATTTGCCCACAACGGTACCGCCAAGTGCTGGCCGACCTGGCCAACGTAGCCCGCCTGCACCGAAGTGCTGTTGCCGATCTGATATTGGAAGTTCAGGTTGAACTGCGAGATTACGGCCGGCCGCATATTCGGGTCCCAGGCGTAATACTGAGCTCCAGCGCCGGCGGCTGCGGCCGGGCTTCCCACCAGCCCGGAGTTGAGCGTAAAGACACTTCCCTGGGTAGTTCCCGTCGGTCCTGTCGAGTTGTTCGTGACCGCCGGCTGGAATTGCACGTTCTGCGTCATGCGCAGCGACGATCCCGTAGATTCCAGCTCGTCGGTGCTTCCGTAGCCGGCGCGGACGACCAATTTCGGCATCGCCCTCCAGGCGAAACCTATCCGCGGCATGAAATCCAGGTAGTAAGGGTTGATGAGGGCCCGGCTGTTTGTCCCGCCGGTGACTGAATTCTTTTGTCCCGCGAACTCCAGCATGTCGGCGATCGGCGTGCCAACAGGTTTTCCCTTTGCGTACGCCAGATTGACGTTGACCATCTTGTTGTGGACTTCATAATTAGGCTGCTCATACGAGTAGCGCAATCCCAGATTCACCGTCAGTTTCGACGTCACCTTCCAGTCGTCCTGCGCGTAGAACGCATCGCGCCACTGCCGCTGTCCGAACGGGCCATGGACCCCGGAGATCTGCGCTTTGGACGACGTGTCGAGCAGGAACTCTGCGAAGCCGTAGCCTTCGTCGCAGCAGTTATTCCAGTTCGCAGTGTCATTGCCGTTGTAGCCGAAGTATCCCAGCGCGCCGCCGGTATCGCTGGAGCTGTAGTAGTCCTGCTGGTAGCGGAGGAACTCGACACCGAATTTGGTGATGTGCTTCCCGTGCTCCCAGTTCAGCACATCGTTGTAGTCGAAATTGTTATCGACGGCAAACCCCTGGATCGGCGGCTCAGAGCCAAAATTGCTGATGTCCCAGCCTTCGCCGCTGGCGACGTCAATGTAGGAAAAGCCGGAATCGGACTGGCTGTAGCCCGCGGGCATGCCAATCCCAGCCTTACTGTTGCCTGTGGTCCCAAAGACTCCTGACAGGTCGACAGGGATGCTGGCATTGAGGGAGATCCGGGTAAATCCAGCGCGAGCATTATTCACCAGGGTTGGCGAGAAGATATGCGTCCACGCTAGTGCCACGTTGGTGAAAGGGTAGTCATCGGCAAACGGGATGACTGCCGGGACTGGCACCTGCAATGGCTCGTCCCATGCATCGCCGTAGCTGAATTTGCCCATCAGGGAATCTTTCGCGTTCAGGGTGTAGTCGAGCCGAATGTCTCCCTGATCGTTGTGCGTGGTGGTCGAGCTCACACCCTGGTAATTGCCGCCGAGCAGCGCGCCCGGTGAAGGCGCGTGGTTGGGCAGCGGAAACGCCTTGGGATTGTTCAGCAGGAACGCGAACAACTTATTGTTCGGATTGATGGGTACGCAATTCCCGTTTGGACCGGGATAGAGTGTTTCGTTGTTGTACCCGTTGGTGGTGTTCCACAAACCAGTCATGCCGTAATAGGAGACAGCTCCGGCAAAATCTCCATTGCCCGCCGGACACGTGGACGCTGTGTCATATTGCCCCGAGGCGGTCGAAAGCCCGCGCATCGCTGAAGTCGGAACGCCGGCTGAACCTATGCCGGTCGAGTTATTCCGGAACCCTTCGTAGTTGCCAAAGAAGAAAAGCTTGTTTTTGAAAATGGGCCCACCCACGGCTGCGCCAAACTGATTTTGGTTATAGTTAGCCCTGGAGTTGCCCACATCCTTGTTCGCCCAGGTATTCGCCGTCAGTCCGCCGTCTTCGTGATATTCGAAAGCGTTGCCATGGAACTGGTTCGTTCCATTCTTTGTGACCATCACCACTTCACCGCCGTTTACGTTTCCATATTCAGCATCCGCATTCCCCGTAATGACGTGAACTTCCTGTATCGAATAGGGGGAAGGATTGTAGCCAAGCCCGTTCTGCAAAGTTTCGTTGACGTCGATGCCGTCCAGAATGTAGCTGTTTGATTGCTGGCGGTTGCCGTTGAACGAAGGCTGAACATCGGACGGTGCGCCCTCGTGCACCGTATAGGCATCGCGCTCCGTGCCCTGCGTCCCGCCCATGAGGGCCGAGTTCGGATTGACCGATCCGGGCAGGTACAGCGTCGCAGTCTGGACGTTCAAACCATCCAGGGGCATGTTTTCCAGCGTGTACGAACTGATCGACGTGCTGATCGTGGAGTTCTCCGTGTTCAGCAGCAAAGCCTGATCGCTCACATGGACGGTGACGTCGGTCTTTCCCATGCTCAGGCCAACATCCGCCGTGACGATCTGGTCGATCTGCACCTGGAACGGCCCCACGCTGCCCGTCTCGAATCCAGGCGCCGTGACGGAAACGGTGTATTTGCCCAGCACCAGAAATTCGAAGTCGTACAGACCGTCTCTGTCGGTGACAGTCTGTCCAGTTACGCCCGTGCTGACGTTCGTGATGGTGACTTTGGCTCCAGCCACGTGCGCGCCGCTGGGATCGGAAACTATTCCGCGCACTGAACCGGTAACCGTTTGCGCCATCGCCGCTGTTCCGCTGAAGCACAGACCGAGAAGACAAATCGACATCAGTGTCCACTTCCTGCTCATATAACCCTCACTTGCGAATTGCGCGACCCTGTCCGTGGCGTGTGGGCGAATCTCGCTGGCCGGACGCCAATTTCTCTTTCGTGTCCTTCCAACTAATCCCGCAATAACAGAGGGCTCGTTGCAGAACTCGACCGGCCGAAATCTGCGAATGTCATCTTATAGAGGAGCAAAATGGAAAAAGCAACGAAAATATCTTAGTTTGCTGAAAGTTTTCTCATGGCGATGAAATGTATTTCACGCTATTCTGGCGATGTGCTTTGCAATCAATTACTTGAATCGCTAACGAAATCGATGCCAGGGACGGATTACACTCGCTCCAGCATGGGTGCACGAAACGCTTTTCTCAACCTCTTTTTGCTCGAGACGTGTCGGAACGGGAATCCATCCTCATGATTCGACATGCGTGCCTTTGCACAGGGTTAAGGTTGAACCTGTGTCGGGTCGCTCATGAGCTGTTCCAGAGCCACGCGCGCCAGATGGTGTGCCATCCATTCGTCCGGCAGAATCAGCGCGTTTTCAAAGGAGTGAGTCGCCGGCCCTCGCTGGTTCAACGCGCTCTGCAGCAGGCCGATACCATACCAGTGGTAGCTGCCGTAGAGACTGCGATCGCTGAGATCGCCGGCTCCAGTGAGCGACTGCTGAATCTTTTCGAAGGCGGCTGGCTCGTCGCCGCTTCCGAGGCTTTGCAGAGCCTTATACGCCCATAGAGTATCGGCGAAACGACGCACGTGTGTCGCTTTCTGCAGCAACGTTGTGGCAAGTTGCGGCTGACCACAGTTCTTCGCGACCTTCGCCATTCTGAAATAACCCTGAGAGGAAGCGCCGTTTTTCGTGAGTCTGGCAAGATCGCCAGCCAGCGATGCATATGCCCCGGCGCACTTGCCCGATTGAGCCATCCCCTCCGCATCCATCAATTCCACTTCGAACAGGACCTCGTCGGAGGTAATGCCCCCTTCTTCGCTCGCAAAAAATCGACCCTGAAACAGCGCCTCAGCCTTTTGAAAATCACCAGCCTCGGCGCGTGTCAGCGCGAGTTCGTAAGTGAGGTTCGAAGGCATAGTGGAGTGCGGCGAATCGGCATCCGGATAACGTGATAACGCCGCTTCTCGCTCCGTCGCTGCAGCGTGGGTCAGGCTCATTGCCTCGTCCAGTCCTGCGTAGACTTCCGGATTGAGACGATCGTTTTGTAGTCCCGGATGAAAGTAGGTAAGGGCCTGTTGCGGGTCGTCCTTTAGATCGAGCCATGCTCTGCCCAGATCGGCGTCGACTACCGGAAGTTCAGGATTGATCCGCTGCGCTTCCGTCCAATGCGAAATCCCTTCATCATAGAGGCCTTTCGAGAACAGCAGCGTCCCCAGCAAATATTGAGCTGTGGCATCCAACGGATTCGCTTGGATCGCGGCCTCCAGCACAACGTGATCCATCTCCGTGGATGGGAAAACCAGGGCGGCATTGAGCTCTGAGGCTTCGCGCCAATCCGGACCAGCGTTCAGGTCGAGTTTCGACCGGCAGTAAGCGGCGTAGTAGCGCACCATCGGATGCAATTGCGGCAGCACCGATCCCGGCTCGGTCTGGTCGGCATCCACTGCGGGATACTTGCGGTCGAGCAACTCCAGAGCCTTGCGGTAGAGCCCCAAATCCATGTATTCCGTTGCGATCCGGAGCATGCGGTACGGATCTGCCGCGAAGTGCGGCAGGTCCGGTGTGCCAAGTTCATTCTTCAGAAAATCGCTGGTTGGTTCAGTTTCGAGGGCCGCACGCGCAATCTGATCGGCCCGTGCTCCATCGCCAGTGCCGCGCGTCAGCGCTGCCAACTTCTCGCGAGCCTCGAGATTCAGTGGCTCTGCTACAGTCGCCGTTTTCGCAAGTTGCCATGCCCGCTCCAGTTGTCCCGCGCGCGCATGCAATCCTGCCAGCTTTACCGCGGCCGCTGCGCGATACGACGCCTGCCGGTAAGCGATGTCGAATGCGGTCTCCGCCTCCCGCTCATGACCCAATCCCTCTTCCGCGATTCCCAGATAGTAAGCGACGACCGAGTTCGGCGTATCCAATTGCTGCGCCTCCCGCAGCAGCGGCTCGGCTTCCTGATAACGCTGCAAAGAAGCGGCCAGACGTCCCGCGGCGATTTTCAGGGAAAGGCTCTCGGGATAGGCTTCAAGTCCATTCTTATAGGTGGTCATGGCCAAGAGCGCCTGTCCCTGTAGCTCCTGATCCCCACCTACCTGCAGCCATTCATCTTCGCTTCTCTTTGCCGGCGGTGCCGGCGAAAACTTCCGCTGCGGCCCCGTTTTGATCAAAGACGCAGGATCAAGATCATACTCGCCTTCCGTCTGCTTCAGCAGAGACTTTCCCTCACGATCCTTCAATTCAAACGTGACCGCGCCGTTCTGCGAAGTGGCCGGAACGCTTTCGGTCCACGTCTTCTTCGGGCTCAACGTGAGGGTCGAACTCCACAACGTCTTGTCTCCCTGAGTGAGAGACAAATGCGCGCCCTGGATTCTGCGATTGACGTTCAAAACAGCTTGTACCTGCGCGCCTTTTGTCCCCAGATACAAGACCCCCGCCGGGTTAGCGCGCGAAATACCACCCGTTCCACGCACGGGCATCCACACCTCGCTAAACTGAATCGTTTGGCCGGGATCGAGGAACGAGTAGGTTTCCTGATTGCGGAAGAGTCCCGCCTGAATTTCGACGTAGCTGCTGTGGTCATCGGAGAGTGCTTCCCTCCACTGCAGCCCGGCAGGATCAGAGCCCCACGACCAAACCTTTTTCGCGGGCAAATCCTGGTACTCTGAGAACTGCGCCGTTCCCGTGTTCGTCCGTGGATTCCAGACGCCCATGAACGTCTCATGCGTCCCATGCGCGAAGTAGGAGACGGGGCCATCCGTTTCATTGCCAACGATGCTTAAGTCTTTCCCTCCTGGCATCAGAACCGGCCATTCATAGACGTCCGTAAAGCCATGGGAAGCCACATAGCGCATCGGGTACTGGAGATGCGAATCATCCCACACCCGCACACCGGCGTTATCCCACCAGTAGAAACGATGCCGAACATCGCTCCGGTTGTACAGAGTCACGTGCTCTTCCAGCAATGTGGAACCTGGACGCAGCGTCAGCTCCACATTCCACTGCATCCCATAAGCCCGGTCGATGTTGCCGATGGTCACCGAGGCGCTGCCGTCCGCATGGTTCGCATCAGCGAAGTCAACGGGGGAAAGCGATACCCAGTTGTGCGAAACCGGAAAGTTGAATTCCACACCGAATGCGGCCCACGCCCCGCGGTGCCCGATCTCCGCTTTCTTAATCGAAGTGTTGTCATAAAACATGGACTGACCGCTCAATTTGTCCATGCACGTATATAGGTGGCCTCCGACATCCGGGAGGATTGTGCATTTCAGATACTCGTTTTCAAGAAACAGGGTTCGCCAGACGTGCGCCTTCCTCGTCTCTGTGAGGTTGGTGCGCATGGTGTAGGGGTAGTTGAACTCTGTCGTAGCATAGGTATCGAAGGGAGGATTGGGATCCGGTGGGCCCTCTTCATAAGTCGGCAGAGTCAAAGTTCCCTGCCATACGCGGACCTGCGCTGAGACGCTGCCGCAGGTCGAAGCGAGGATTATGGCAAACAGCAACACGATCGGCACAGAAGGAATCTGCATACTGGGGTCCCCATCCAAGCGCAGGGCGTCAGGCGCTCACTACTATCACGCCATAAATCCTGAAACTGGGGACGGCGACTGATACCGCGCCGTCCTTATTCTCGAACTTGAGCGCCTCTCCGCCGGAAGCATCCGGCGAATAAAACATCACGGAGGCTGTGCGTTTCCCATCCGGCATGGCGCACTTCAGCCTGACATCGCTTACGGCGGAGACATGGTCGGCATCGCAGTTGACCAGGTGTACCAACCTGCTGCGCCGATCCGCTGATTCAACCAGATTCGCAATCAGACAATCCGGTCCCTGTAGTTCCAGGGGAATGTCACCATTCGCAGCCCACTCGATGGCGTCGATCAGTTGCTTCCAGTTCCGCGGCCGCCTCCAGAGCGAGAAGCCGATCGTGAAATAGGGTTCCGGCGGAGGTAGTGTGCCATCGAATTCAATGGCGGGGACGTAGGCGACCCGGCCACCGCCGACCTCCTTGCGCACGGTCGCAGCCTGGGAATTTCCTGTCCCGTTCCGCACCAGGTCGACTGCGCGATCCCCGCCCACCACATCCTCCCGATAGGCGCTCCCGATGCTTTGGGAATCCACCAGCCCCTGCAATCCGGGTGTTACTCGAACCCGGCGCCATGCGTCATAGAGCCCTGTCTGTTCCGTCGCGATTACCCCGCCCCCTGCCTGAACAAACCGGCGAGTTAGCGCGATTTGACGGTCCGACAGGCATTCAGAATTGGGAAAGATCAACACTTTGCAGTCAGTGGGGGACAGCGTCTCCAGTTGCTCATCGAAGATCATATGGAATGGAATATTCGACTGGATCAGCGCTTGTTCCACCATAATCGCGCTCAGCCCGCACCGCGCGTAGTTATATGTCATCGAAGCGTAGGAGCGAAGAACCGCCACGGAAGCGATGTCTTTCGACCCGACGTACAATTGGCGATTCTTCCTGTAGAAATCGATGTATTTCAGGATCAGCGGCTGCAGCGGACTGACGCCGGCATTGCCAATCGTCTGAATAAAGGCAAGGCATTCCCCCAGGGAAGATTCGTTTTCTGAACTGTAGGTCAGGACCACGTTCCGGAAGGTTCTGCCCAGCTTATAGGTGCGCACGTTGGTATGCAGCGTCGTCTCGGCAGAATATTTCGGCGGAGTGGCTGACTCCGAAACGAACACCTGGGTCTTCTTCAGCAGCCTCGCCTGATCGATCGCGCCCTGCCAGGGACTGTTTTCACCAGAAATGCCGCCCGAGTTGATCTCGATGACGACTTCCGGGTTCAACGAATGAATCTCGCTCACCATCTGCTCGAGAGCGTCTGCCATGCTTTGACAGCGGTAATCGATCCATTCCTGGAAGCCCGGATCGGAAATGATATTGAGTTGGCCGGGAGGATTGGAGAAATTCCACAACGGCGGGTTCACGTAGTCGACGTTCGCGAACCCGAAACGCTCTTTTCGTTGCGCGTCTGTATATTTCCTGCGCAAATGCGCCCGGAATCCGGCCTTGCATTCCTTGCAATGACAAGACTCCGGCTCGGGATTCAAATCAAAATTGTCGAAGTGAATAAAGTCCGTCTTCGCGTCGACCACCGCCATGCGAACGACCTTCTTCAGATAGTCGAGATACTGCTGGTTCGAAAAACATGGACGATAGCGGTAAGACTGTTGGTAGCCGTACGTCAGCATTATGGGCTGACCAGCCGCGTCGCGCTGGATCCAGTCCTGCGCCCGTGGCTGCTCCGCAAAGAAGGTTTCGTACATCATCGTGTCCCACTGGATGTACGTATCCACCTTCATCTGATAGCGATGAACCATCGCCGCGACGCGGATCGTATCCTCCATCTCCGGGCGCTCCGCCACCATGCCAAAACCCTTATAAAAATGAGTGTGAAATACCTCGACACCCTGGCTGTGCAGCAGTCGAATCGTCTCTTCGCTCTGGGCGCTCTCATACAGCTCTCGTGAGTTGACCGGTTGACCGCCGCGCCGGACAACAAATATTTCCGGCTCGTGCGATCCCCCCGCATCAATCAACCCGTTTTCTATCCAGTATCCCTGCCCTCTGGCATCAGGCGCCATGGCCGAGGCGAAACTGTAGACGCTACCGCCGCTCAGTTTGGCTAATGTGCAACCGGCCGCGACCGTTCCCATAAAATCTCTGCGGTTCATACTCTCTGCCACCCATTCGGTTGATCAGCAGCTCTTGCCTGCTCGGACTTCATAAATCAGCATCTTACAGTTCTTCTGCAATTTTTCACATCTTCCTGCAACTTTTCATTGACATCGTGGCGCCCCTATTGTCAGATTGGTCTGTCTCACCATGCACGCGTTGCGCGAACCGCCCGGCGGGATTTGCGCGTTGTTCGAAATGATGAGCGGAAGCTGCCTTTCTCTGACTCGGGAGCTGACCACGCACCATCGTATGGCACGGAGATTCAGCATTTTCGGATCCTCCCTCCTGCTGGGCGCGGGCCTGTTCGCCACGCTGTCGTTTGGGCAGGGAGCGGCAACGCATATCCTCCATGCCAAAACCTACAATTCTCATTTCCCTTCCGCAGCCGGGCTCGGCGAATCGTTCAACGGCATGGGCTTCGCCTCCGACGGCAAGTTGTATTACGTCATTGACTCAGCCGCCTACAACGTTCCCGGCCAAATGTACTCGCTCGACCAAACAACGGGCGCCATTACCTCAATCGCCGACCTGAACACCGCAACGGGACAGAGCGACGGGAAAGCGGTCGCTCAGGGCAAAAGTCACGTTAACTTCATTGAGAGCGGCGGGAAGCTCTACTTCGCCACCCATCTCGGCTACTACAACCGGGAAAGCGGCGTCGAGAGATTAGCCGCTCCTCCCAATGGCTACCTGCCCTATCCCGGAGGCCATTTTCTTTCGTACGATCTCCACACCGGCCGCTTTGAATCTCTTGCCGTTGCTCCAGGCGGCGCGGGCATCATCAGTTTCAATATGGACGTCCAGCACGGCCGCCTCTACGGCCTCACCTGGCCCACCGGACATTTCCTCTCATTCGACCTCCATACCAGGAAACTGAAAGATTTCGGCGGGTTCTTTTCAGGCGGAGAAATGGGCCAGGTCGGCAGCACCTACCGCGCGATCTGCCGCCGCATCGTGGTCGATCCTCGCGATGGTTCAGCTTATTTCACGACCGGAGACGGATCGATTCACCGGTACCGCTACGACTCGAACCAGGTCGAGACGCTTTCAGGTGTAAGCCTTCGCAAAGATTACTTCGGCAAGTTTGATCCCGCACAGAAGGGAATGGCTTACAACTGGCGCGCCGCGGTGTGGAATCCCAATGACAACTCAATCTACGCGGTCAATGGCGCATCAGGATACCTTTTCCGCCTCGATCCCGCCACACACACCATCGAGCTTCTCGACCGGCTAACGTCGGAGCCATCAAAGCGCGTGGGCATGGCCGACAAATCCGACTACGGCTATCTCGGCCTTGCGCTGGATGCACGGAAGAATCTTCTCTATTACCTCACCGGCTCGCCGCTCTCTCCCGGAAGCAACAAGGAGGAGGGATCGCACCTCATTACGTACGATATTGCGCATAAGAAATACTGTGACCGCGGCCAGATCATGCTGGACACCGGCGATCCCGCAGGCAATGAACAGGCCCTCGTCGTTGGCGAGGATGGCACGGTTTACACCCTCACCACCATCAATCGGAATGGAGGCCAGGAGATGGATTTGATCAGCATCGAACCTCTGGCGCCAACGTCTTGAGCAGCCTCACGCCGAAGCGGCGTTTCAACCCGCACCAGCCTGGAATGCGTGCCCGAGCGCTTTCTGCGGATTGCTCTCGATCAGAGTCAGCGCGTCCGCAGCCGGCATTCCAAGAGATTCGGTCAGATTCTGAAAGGTGCGAGGCATGGTCACAGTAGATCCAAGAAAATGCGACTTATCCGGAGATCGGGCAACAAGATCATCCCCGATATTCATATCCCACCGGCCGAACTTGTATCTTCCGGGGCCAAGGTCCGCGGCGGCAATTCCGTCGGTAACCACAATTGTCTTTTCCAAACCAACAAGATCGAAGTAGTTTTTCAAGACAAAGAACGGTATGTGCGCTCCATCAGCAATAAAGCAAAGCCAGAGTTTTCCATGCAGGCTTAGAACTCTCTGGATAATGTTGTCATGGCGCGGCATCGACGCAGGACAGCCATTACCGACATGAGTGAACATAGTCAGTCCGTTATCAATGGCGGCACAGAGTTGATCGAGAGAGGCGTCCGTATGACCGGCAGAAACGATGATCTTCCTGTCAGCCAGCATGCGCGTCACCCGCAGCCCGCTGTCGCCTTCGGGGGCCAGCGTGACCAGTCGCACCAGGCCGCGCCCTGCCGCCAGCAACCGCTCCATCAGCGACGTGTCCGCAGGAATGATGGCGTCTTGCGGGTGTGCGCCGCGGTAGCCGGAGTGAGGATTGATGAAGGGGCCTTCGACATGAATGCCCTTAATCATGCGCTGAAACTCATCGTGCTCCTCGACCAGCGATGCGAGGCGAGCAATACGCTCCTCCATCCGATCGATGGAGTCCGTAACCACGGTCGCGAGTATTCCCTCCACCCCCTGCGACTCCAGCCTCTGACAAACCATCGCCAGCGACGCGTGATCCAGAACATCATCGTTAAAATCGACACCGGCATAACCATTGATTTGAAGATCGAAGTAGGCCATAGACCCTCAGAACTGAGTGTAGAGACGAAATCAGAGCAGAATGTTTCAGGGCAACATTATCACATCAGTTTTTTGAATGGATGCACCGCTGCTCCGCCGCGGCATGAGTAACTATCGAACCATCGGAAGAAATGGGATCATGATGACTTACTGGATCGAGATGCAGCGTGATTACACTGTGAGAACTCGACGCGCGTGAATCTTTCTGCGCTGGATTGGTGCGTCATCGTCGCCTATCTCGGCGGCATACTCGCACTGGGCCTTTGGGTGAGCCGTGGCGTAACCAACTCAAAGAAGTTTTTTGTCGGCGACCGCGCGTTCGGAAAAGCCATCATGATCGCGCAGGCTCTCGGCACCGGCACCCATTCCGACCAGGCGGTCGGAGTCGCCGGAGCCGCTTACACCGGCGGATTTTCCGGTATCTGGTATCAGTGGCTTTGGATTTTCACAACGCCCTTTTACTGGATATTGGCTCCGGTCTTCCGCCGCCTGCGGCTCGTCACCACCGCCGACTTTTTTCAAATACGCTATGGCCGCTGCTACGCCGTGATGTACACCCTCTTTTGCCTGTATCTGCTCGCACTATGGCAGGGCATCGCAATCAAAGGAACCAGTGAGACGGTCTCAGCCATCACCGGGCTCCCAGAATGGTCAATCTCCGTCACGGTGGCCGCCATTTTCACCATCTACGGCGTCGCGGGCGGTCTCGTCGCAGCCGCCGTGACAGATTTCGTCCAGGGCATCTTTATTGTGTTGCTCTCGTTTCTGGTCATCCCATTCGCGCTGCCGAGAGTGGGAGGCTTCGCAGGATTACATCATGCGCTCAGCCCGAGTTACTTCAGAGTCTTCGGCGGCGCCGGCGGAGAATTGAGTGCATTTAATGTCGTCATCCTGGTGCTAAGTGGGTTAGTCGGGATCGTTGCGCAGCCGCACATGATGGCCGTTGCTTCCACCGGCAAAACAGAGTGGAACTGCCGCATTGGTTGGACGTATGGCAACTTTGTAAAACGCCTCTGCACCATCGGGTGGACGCTCACCGGTGTTCTTGCCGCTGTCCTCATTCCTGGCCTTGCCTTTAGCCAGCGGGAGCAGGCCTTTGGCATGGTCGTCCGCCTGGTCCTTCCCGCGGGGCTCATCGGACTCATGACCGCATCCCTAATGGCCACCGTGATGGCGACGTGCTCCTCTTTCATGGTTGATGCCGCAGCGCTGTTTACCGAAAATATCTATCGGCCCCTCATTGCTCCCAACAAAAATGATCGTCATTACCTCGGGGTCGGCCGTGCGGCCTCGGTGCTGATTACCATAGCTGGCTTTGTGTGCGCCGCTACCATGCCCTCTGTTGTAGCAGCTACGGTGCACTCCATCAGCATTCTGCCCTTCATCGGCGTGACCTTCTGGATCGGCATTATCTGGCCGCGAGCCAACCGCTATGGAGCGTGGATCAGTACCGTCGCTTCCGCAATCGTGTTCTTCGCCGTGAAGGACCACGGCGTCTCCAATGCCTGGGCGTCCCTGGCCAGCCTGCTGGTTGGTTTCATCGGAATCATCGCGGGCAGCTACCTCGGCGCTCCTGAAGATCCAGCCAGAATGCGCCGCGTTTTTGGCTACCTGCAGGTTCCTGTGGGCGACGAACATCTGCTGCCGGAGGCTGAAAGTGAATAACACGCATGAGGACCAAAACGGCCAGGCCTCGCTCTTGCGCGACCTGCTCAAGCTGCGCAGCACGTTTGCTTTTCGGCGTTATCGGGTCGATGTGATCGGCTTCATTGTGGCATGGCTGTTTGTGCTGGCTTTCATCGCCTTCTATTGGTTTTTGTCTAAGTGGACCTAAGCCAGTGTTGCTGACACTTTCGATTGACCTGGAGTAAATGACTTATGAATGGCCATGCAAGTGCACCTATTACACCGACGACGAAGAGGCTTCCTGGACGCCATGCCACGGCGATCCACCTACTCGCCCTTCTCTTCCTGCTTCTCCCGTTCCATGCAAGCTGCACGCAAACCGATCCCAATCAACAGGCGCTGCCAAACCTCGGCTCGCCAGACCAGTGGACTCCCGGGCATGTGCCCTTCTCCTTCATCTATGGCGGCAAACCCTCTGCGCAATTACTGGGTAGTTGGCAATTCTCGCAGGAAGCCGGCAATCCCGGGGCAGGAATCAGGCGCTACGTTTACAGGGATCCTGTTACTCACCTCAAGGTCATTGCGGAAATCCGCACTTATGCCGACTTCCCGGCCGCGACGGATTGGGTTCTCACGTTCGTCAACGAAGGCAACGCCGACACGCCCATTCTTGACGAGATTTTGCCGCTCGACTGGGGATTTCCCGCAGACGGGGAGGTCTTCATCCGTCATGCTCGCGGCAGCACCGCCAGCGCAGAAGATTTCATGCCGATCGAAGACCATTTCTGGCCAGAGGGCCATGTCCATATCGAATCGCCAACCGGCGATTCCTCCAGCGGCGACTCGCTGCCGTACTTCAATATCCAGGCCGGCAACCATGGATACATCGGAGCCATTGGATGGACCGGTGGATGGAAGGCGGATTTCAGCTTCCCCCAAAACGTGAACGTGGTGATGATGCGCAGCGGCATGAGGAAGACGCACCTGCTGCTGCATCCCGGCGAGCAAATCCGCACACCC
>Ga0210391_10003059_pt1 | contig 14248 bp, 14 predicted proteins | sample IncBWC12OmetaG_FD_160573 | JGI IMG/M metagenome (GOLD analysis project Ga0210391, IMG submission 160573) | Forest soil microbial communities from Barre Woods Harvard Forest LTER site, Petersham, Massachusetts, United States - Inc-BW-C-12-O ... | reverse complement strand
GGATTCACCATCCAAGTCACCGAAGGCGCCAAGGGCGCAGTAAGTCTCGGAAAACCGGTTCATTAAAAAACGGTTCTTCGGTTCCTCAGTTCCTCAGTTCTTCGGTTCGCATAACAGAGACATCCCGGTAACGCGAACCGAAGAACCGAAGAACCAATGAACCGAAGAACCTGAATCATCGCCTTCCCTCGAAAAAGCGCTTGACCATCGACAAACACTCCGCCCCACACACCCCCTCGACGACGTCCACGCGATGATTCAAAATCTCCGCATCCGCCAGCCGGAACTTGCTCCTCACCCCGCCAAACCGCAGATCGCGTGCTCCGAACACTAGCCTTTCTACCCGCGCCGCCACCAAAGCGCCCGCGCACATCACGCATGGCTCAAGCGTCGAGTATAGCGTCGCGCCCTCCAGCCGGTAGTTCCCGATACTCCCCGCTGCCTCCCGCAGCGCCAGGATTTCCGCGTGCGCCGTAGGATCATTCAGCCGGATCGGCGAATTGAACCCCCGCCCGCGCACCTGGCCGTCCAGCACCACCACCGCGCCCACCGGCACTTCACCCTGAGCCTCCGCCTGGCGGGCCAATTCCAGCGCCTCCGCCATGAACATTTCATCGCTAGACATCGTCCCTGTAGAATAGTAGACAAGCCTTATGTTCCGCTATCTGTCCCTGATCGTGAAGAATAGTCTTCGTAATCGCCGCCGCAGCATTCTCACCATCTGCAGCATTGCCGTCTCTCTCTGCATCCTCGGCGTCCTCATGGCTATGTACCACGCCATGTTCTTCGGAGAAGCCACCAAGGCGCAAGCTCTCCGGCTGGTATGCCGGAATCGCGTTTCGTTAACACAGCCCATTCCCATCTATTTCCGGGATCAGATCCAGCGCATCCCCGGGGTTCATGACGTCATGGTGTGGCAATGGTTCGGAGGCGTCTACAAAGACAGCCGCGATCCCAAAAACATGTTCCCTCGCTTCGGCGCCGAGCCGGACCATCTCTTCAATGTGAATAGCGAGTTCCAGATCCCGGAAGACCAGAAGCTGGCTTTTCAGCGTGAGCGAACCGGATGCGTTATCTCCCGCGCGCTCGCCGACAGCCTGCACTTCAATCTGGGTGACCGTATCACCCTGGTCGGCGATATTTTCCCCGTCACCCTGGAGCTGAAAGTGGTCGGCATATTTGACGAACCCGCCCACGTGGCCATCCTCTATTTCAACCGGCTGTATCTTCGCGAAGCGCTCCCTGTCGACAGCCCGCAGCGCGATATGATCGGCGCTTTTCTGATTCAAGCCAACACGCCGGAAGACGTGCCACGCATCGCCGAAGCCGTGGATCGCACCTTCGAGACCACCCCCTTTCAAACCAAGAGCGAATCCGAACAAGCTTTCACGCTCAGCTTTCTGGCGTTCCTCGGAAACTTGAAGCTGTTCATCATGGCGATTTTTGGCGCGGTCACATTTACCATCCTGTTGGTCTCAGGCAATACCATTTCCATGTCCGTTCGAGAACGCATCCGTGAAGTGGGCATCCTGAAGACGCTCGGATTCACTCCCAGCGCAATTTTAGGGATCGTTCTGGGCGAATCTGCCGTAATCTCCATCATCGGAGGCGCCATCGGCTGTCTTCTAGCAGCGGGAATGTGCTTCATGATCGCCCACAGCCCCGGCAGCATGTTCATGCCGGCGTTGAAAACTCTCGGCATAACTCCCCTCGTTGGAGCCATCAGCGTGATCGTGGCCCTCGCCATCGGGATCTTGAGTTCTTTTGTCCCAGCTTGGAGCGCTTCCCGCACCAGCATCCTCGAGGCTCTAAAATACAGCGGTTAAAAATGGCTATTCCTGTTTCTTACAATCTGCGCAACCTGGTGGTTCGAAAAACAACCACTATCATCACCGCGCTCGGAATCGCGCTCACCGTAGCCGTGCTCCTGGCCGTTCTCGCGCTGGTGAACGGCCTGCGGACCGCCTTCCAGTCCTCCGGCGATCCTCTGCAGATTCTGGTGATGCGCAAAGGCGCCACCGCGGAGCTCTCGAGCGCCGTCACCCGCGAAGTTTTTCAGGATTTGAAATCCATGCCCGGCATCGCGCGCGATGGCGACCAGCCGGAAGCCTCGCTCGAAATGGTAACCGTGATCAATTTGCCCAGCGTCGACAGCCCCACCGGAATGAACGTGACACTCCGCGGGATTTTGCCGGTAGGCATCAAGATGCGCGACGATCTCAAACTTCAGGACGGCCGCTGGTTTCGAGCCGGCCAGCGGGAAATTGTAGTAGGAAAGTCTATCGCTAAGCGTTATCCGGGTGCGCACCTGGGCAACAAGCTGCGCTTTGGCCGCGGCGAATGGGAAGTGGTGGGCGTGATGGATGGCGGCCAATCTTCCGTTAATAGCGAGATTTTTGGCGACCTCAATCAGATCAGCTCCGATTTTAATCGCGCCGACGGCCTCAGCTCCGCGCTGCTGCGCGCTACCGACGCAGCCACCGTTCCAGCCTTGATTAATTCGCTCAATGACGACCGGCGGCTGGGCGTCCTGGCGCAAACCGAAAAGTCCTATTACGAATCTCAGACCAATTCCGGAGACCTGTTGCAGTTTCTCGGCGTATTCATCGCCATCATCATGGCCGTCGGCAGCAGCTTCGCCGCCATGAACACCATGTACGCGGCCGTGGCGCGGCGTTCCACCGAAATCGGCACCCTGCGCGTCCTGGGCTTTTCAAAATCCAGCATCATGCTGAGCTTTCTCTTCGAATCGCTCCTGCTTTCAGCTCTTGGCGGCCTGGTCGGCTGTCTCTTAGTCCTGCCGCTCAACAACATTACCACCGGAGTCGGCAGTTTTATCACCTTTAGCGAGATCGCATTCAACTTCCGCGTCAGCCCACAGATCATGCTGGTTGGAGTTGTTTTTGCGCTCGTTATGGGAGCCGTAGGCGGACTTTTCCCAGCCAGAATGGCCGCGAGAAAGGAAATTCTGGTCGCATTGCGCGAGATCTAAACCATGCCAATAACGGAACTCAAAAATCTTCAGATCGACCGCGGAAAACGACAGACCCACGAAGCCTCGCCCTGGGCCGTTCGCTGGATCGTCGCCGGCGTGGCCATCTTTGTGTTGCTGGGCGCGGCCCGCTTCATTTACGCCAAGCTCACCGCCGCCACTGAGGTGGAAATAGTGCGAGTCCACGCCGCTGCTCCGCTCACCAGCAGCGGCGGCAACGTCATCCTGAACGCCACCGGCTATATCGTGGCCGCCCACAAAATCGAACTTGCCGCCAAAGTAGTTGGCAAAGTGGCCTGGATCGGCGTCGACAAAGGCTATAAGGTGAAAGCCGGCGACGTCCTGGTGCGCCTGGAAGACGACGAATATCGCGCCCACCTGCTCGAATCCAAAGGCAACCTGGAAATGCTCAAGGCCAAGCTGGCCGAGGCCCAGAATGGTTCCCGCCCGGAAGAAATCGCCAAAGCCAAAGCCGATCTCGAGCAAGCCAAAGCCGATCAGGAAAATGCCCGCGTCACCCTGGAGCGTACCCGCGACCTGGTTCATCAAAAAGTGCTCTCGTCGCAAGCCCTGGACGACGCCCAGGCTCGCTATGATGGCGCGGTCGCCAAAACAGGCTCCTTCGACCGCGTCTACGAATTGGTCCGCCTGGGCCCGCGCAAAGAGGAAATTGACGCTCTTCGCGCACAAGTGCAGCAGGCCCAGGGCACACTCGACTACAATCAGACCCAGCTCGATAACACCATCATCCGCGCCCCTATCGACGGCACCATCCTGGAACGCAACGTCGAAAAAGGCGAGTTCGTCACCACCGGATTCGTGGGCGACAAAGGCGCCAAGGGTTACGTCGTTTCCATGGCGAATCTGCGTGAACTGGATGTCGAACTCGATATCAACCAGAACGATTTCGGCAAGCTCGGCCCCACCCAGGCCGGCATCGTCACCACCGACGCCTATCCCGATCGCAAATACGAAGGCGCGATTCGCGAAATCTCACCCGAAGCCAATCGCCAGAAGGCCACCGTGCAGGTGAAAGTGAAAGTGATCAATCCGGACGATTATCTGCGGCCCGAAATGAACGCCAGTGTTGCGTTCTATTCCAAAGACAAGCCCGGGAGCCACGCGGAAGTGAAACCGCTAGTCATCGTACCTGCGTCCACTGTGCGCGATAATGGCGTATTCGTGGTCGTGGATGGAAAGGCCGTCCGCCGAACCGTCAAAGTGGCAGGAACCACATCGCAGGGAGTTCAAATCGCCGACGGCTTAATCGGCGGCGAAGACATCATCATGAATCCGCCCGCGGATTTGAAAGACGGGCAGCGCGTTCGCCCCAAAACCTAAAATGGCTGAAACCGTAATCAAGACCGATCACCTGACGAAGGAATTCATTCGCGACGAATTTCATGTCATCGCGCTCAAGGACGTGGACATCACCATATCCCGCGGCGAATTCGTCGCCCTGATGGGCCCCTCCGGTTCCGGCAAATCCACTTTGCTGCACCTCATCGCGGCCATGGACCGTCCTTCGGGCGGCGAGATTCTGGTCCTCGGCGAAAACCTCCGAACGCTCAGCGATCGCGCCATCGCCCATTGGCGCAACGCCCACATCGGCTTCGTGTTCCAATCCTTCAACCTGATTCCCGTCCTCAGCGCGATAGAAAACGTCGAGCTTCCGCTCAAACTCACCAACCTAAAAAAGAAAGAGCGCATGGAGCACGCCGAGACCGCCTTGAACCTGGTGGGATTAGGTGACCGCATGCATCACCTGCCGCGCCAGCTCTCCGGCGGCCAGGAGCAGCGCGTGGCCATCGCCCGCGCCATCGTAACCGATCCCGACCTGATCCTCGCCGACGAGCCCACCGGCAACCTCGACGCCACCTCAGCTCAAGATGTCCTGACCCTCCTATCGCGCCTGAACAAAGAATTCAGCAAAACCATAGTAATGGTCACGCACGACCCTCACGCCGCCCACTTCGCCACCAAAGCCCGTCACTTAGAAAAAGGCGAGCTGTTACCCGAAGGCCAAGTCCCCGCCGATTGGTCCATCCCCGCCAAAGCCTAACGTGGCGCAGGCACTCATGCCTGCAGCGTCGAGACTCATCTCGACGCCAGTTTCATAACCGCCTTTGAAATTACTAGGACTCTTCATCCCCCACTGCACACACGGAATAGCAAAGTGCGACGCCGTATACCCACCATCCTCCATCACAACTTTGAAGTGAAGCGTCAACTCATGATCCAATTCCGATTGCCCCAGCCTGCCCCCCACCCGCTCCGGCGTAAATCGAGCTTCAGGATATTTCGCGCTCTCCAGAATTTCCTTCTGCATGCGCCTATCGCGCATCCCACTCCCGCTCGCCCCGCTAGGAACATCAATTACGCTTTCGCCCAACGCCTTCCCGGTTTCCGTCAGTTTAAACGCCCGTGCACCGTATGCAGCGTGTCCGAAACAGTGAACGCAATCTCAGTCTTAGCCGGATCGAGTTCCAGCACCGTATCCGCGCCAGCCAGCAGGCCAGCACAAACCAGTCCCAAAACGATTCTCAGCATCCGCGTCTATCCGCGTTCATCTGCGGCCTAAATTGCAATAAGCATCTGCCTACCCAACGGCAACATCCCGTGCATCAGAAAATCCCCCGGCGAGATGGCCCCCACGTGCATAGCCAGCATCGTGGCGAAGATCTCCGGGTCCGATGCCATAGCCCGCAACGCGCGACGCCGCAGTGTCGGAAACCGGTCCATTGCCAGCATCAGCCTGGCCATCCCATTTGGACGCTGGGCCAAACTCCGGTGCTCACCTTGATACGCAGCAAGATCGCCTGCGGCCAGCGCATCCGCCAACGCAATGGCCTGGTGAAATGAAAGCGACAGGCCTTCACCAGTAATCGCATCTACCGATCCCGATGCATCGCCAATCAGTACAGTCCGTCCGCGAAATACTCGCCGCAAACTGCGCGATGCAGTAACCGCGCCCCGTTCCGCGGTAGTAGGCGACGCGCTCCCCAGCCTCTGGCTCAAATCCGGAAATTGCGGCAGCGCGTGCTCCAGGCGCATGCGCGTGTCGCGCGTGATCAAAGCCACGCAAACTTCCCCGCGGTTCACCGGAGTCACGTACATCTGTGAACCGGAGCCCCAATAGATCTCCATGTAATCGGTCCACGGCGATATGCGATAGTGCCGCCGGAATCCAAACCGGAACGATTCGTGACGCGCTCCATCCAAACCCGCCCAGCGCCGAACGCGTGAGTTTTGTCCATCCGCGCCAACCACCCACCGGCACCGCAGATTGTGTCTTGGCGTGTCGTGCCCGTCCAGCGCCACGCCGCCTTCGGTCAGGCCAACCACCCGCCGGCCCCACAGCAACGTCCCGCCCGCTTCCCTCGCCCGGTCCACCAGCGCCTGATGCAGGCACGGACGCCGCATCGCAATCCCGGAATCGCTCGGAAAATTCGCCTCCACGGATGCGCCCTCGCCTAGGAAACGAATACCTCGGAATGGAAACGTTTGCTCGGCGTCAATCCGGATTCCGAGCTTGTGCACCGCGCCAAACGAATCCGGCATCAAGCCTTCGCCGCAAGCTTTGTCGATCGGCGGATGCGCGCCATCCACCACCGTTACGTCGAAGCCCTTCGCGAGCGCAGCAATCGCTGCCGCAAGCCCGGCCGGCCCGCCGCCCACCACCAGAACATCCGTCTTGTCAGGAACCGCCGTCAACCTACCACCTCAATAAAACTAACTCGGAACAAAAGCCCGGCCCCATCGCCGCCAACACGCTGTAAGTTCCCTCCGCCGGACGCCGCCTCATCATTACCTCTTCCAGCACCAATAATACCGACGCCGACGACAAATTTCCGGTGCGGCGCAGGCATTCCCACGACGCCGCCAGCGCATCTTCCGGAAGCTCCAGCGCCGCGGCCGTTGCTTCCAGCACACGTGGACCACCAGTGTGCAATATCCAGCTCCCAATATCCGCGCGGGTGAGACCTTCGTCCTCCAGGAACGCATCCACGTCCGACGCCAGATGATCCTGCACCACCTCCGGCACCTCGCGCGACAACACAATCCGAAAACCCTTTTCCGAAATGTCCCAGCCCATCACGTGCTCGGAATTCGGATAGAACACCGATCGCGTAGCCAGAATCTCCGGGCCCTCCGATTCCCGCTCCGCTCCCGCTACCAGCACCGCGCCCGCGCCGTCGCCAAAAAGTCCCGACGAAATCAGATTCGCAACCGACAGATCTTCCTGTTGCAGCGTGAGCGAGCAGAGCTCCACCGCCAGCACTGCAGCCACTTGCTTGGGATAAGCCAAAACATAGTCCGCCGCGCGGGAAATGCCCGCGGCTCCGGCCACGCATCCCAATCCAAATATAGGAACGCGCTTGATGTTTACCGGCAGGCTCATGCGGTTGATCAGCCGCGCGTCGATCGATGGACTCGAAATGCCGGTGATGGAAACGAAAAAGATCGCGCCCAGGTCCGATGTCGCAAAACCTGCTCGCGTCAGCGCTCCACACAACGCCTTCTCGCCCAGCTCGGTAGCCACGTCAATCCAATGATTGTTGGCTTTCCCCCAGCTCTTCAGATCGTAATATTCTTCGATCGGAAGCGCCAGGTGCCGCGTGTTCACTCCCACACGCGCCTGCAGCCGCTCCATGAAAACGGGGTTATCAACTTTCGGCCCCCAATGCCGCTGCAGTGCCGATAACAGAACCCGTTGATCGTATTGGTGCTCGGGTAACGCGCTAGCTACGCCGGCGATAGTCATTTGAGTATTCTACTGAAGTCGGGCCAGTTCTTCCGAATAAAGCCGGTTACGCGGGAACTCAACGGCCAGCTTGCTCAGGATTTCCCGCGCCTGCGCCTTGTCCTTATTCCGCAGTGCCGCTACCGCCAGCAGCAGCCGCGCGTAGGGACAAAGATAGTGGCCCTTCTCGGCCGTCAGGCGCAGATTCTGGATGCCGCGGTCGCGGTCGGTTTCAGCGCCGTTCATCTGCAGAAACCAGCGTAGCGGAGCCGGCTTCAGGCTAAGCAGATAGTTCTCCACGCCCACCGCCAGATACGCATCGAAATAGTTCGGCTCAATCGCCAGCAACTGCTCGGCCATAGACCGGCTGCTCTTCATCACGTTCAGCGAATCCATATAATGCCGGTCTATCAACGCCACGAAATCGGCGCGCAGCCCCAGCGCCATGATCTTTACGAACAAAGCGTCCGTATCGCGCGGCGATCGCGCCAGAGTAGCGTCGGCCAACTGGAGTGATCTCTCCAGCTCCCCGTCGAACGCCTTGCGCGACGCCGGATCGGCCGTCAACTTCGGCCTGCGCCGGAACATGCTGTCCTCCACGAAGAACTCCGAGTGCAGGATGTTCAACCGGTCGAATTCCGCAAACAAGTACGCGGCCGCATTCGACACCGTGCCCATCGGATCGTTGGGATGGTCCCGCTCCCACGCTTCGAAAGTCTTGTGCGCTTCATCGAAGTCCAGGTTGTACATCTGCCGGTAGCCGGATTCTACCGCCGGAATCGCCGTCACCGACCCCGCCAAACAAGGCAGGCAAACCACCAGCCCCACCACCCATCCGTGCCTTACCGTCCGCCCTACCGAACCGCGACCGTAAGGGAGTCGGTGCCCTAAAAAACTTAAAAACCACTTCATACGTCAAACACCCACCACTCGCCGCGCCAATCCCAACGTTTCCGCCCAAAAAGCCCGGGACGAATGCATCAACTCCACAACATTCCCCACAGCATCCGCAAACTCGTCGATCTCCCGCTCTTCCACCACCAGCGGCGGCGCCGCCTTCAGCACCATGAAGTTGTTCCCGCAAATCTGAGTCAGAAATCCGTGATCGCGGAACAGCCGCATCACCACAACCTGTCCGAACATTCCCGGATGAATCTTCAGGAAAGCTTCAAAAGGAACGCGCAATTTCAGCTTGCGGGGCGCGCTAAACTCAATCCCATTGAGCAGACCAGCGCCTCGAACCTCTTTCACCATCTCATATCCGGACAATGTTTGCCGCAGACGATCGCGCAGATAGTCTCCCATCGCGATCGCCCGCTCGCCCCGCCGCTCCTGCTCCAGTACTTGCAACGTTGCCAGGCCCGCCCGCATCGCCAACGCGCTTTCGCTGAATGTCGACGTGTGTACAATGGCGCGCTTCAGCGAGCCGTACACGGAATCATAAACCTCGTCCGACATCAGAACCGCGCCGCAAGGGATCAGCCCGCCGCTCAGCGCCTTCGCCAGCACCACCATGTCTGGATCGGTGTGAAAATTCTGCGAGGCCAGAAATGGCCCGGTCCGATACATGCCCGTCTGCACTTCATCCAGAACAAACAGGCTCCCGTACCGCCGGCACAAAGCCTGCGCGGATTCCAGATATCCGGACGGCGGCATGCGAATACCGGCCTCCGCTTGGATCGGCTCCGCGATGAACGCAGCGAACTGGCGCGTGGCTAGCTTCCGCTCCAGCGCATCCAGATCGCCGAAGGGAACCTCCTCGGTCCCGGGAAGCATGGGTCCAAAACCATCGCGCCAGAACGGATCGCCCATCAAGGAAAGCGCGCCGCAGGTTAGCCCGTGGAAAGCTCCGCCAGCGTAGATAAAACCGTCGCGTCCAGTCCGCGACCGCGAGAATTTGATAACGGCTTCCACACCCTCGCTGCCGGAACTGCAGAAGAATGTCTTCTTCAGACGCCCGCCCGCCCGTGAACAAAGACCTTCCGCCAATTCTCCCGCCAGCTCCGGCACGTGACTCTGCAGCATTGCCGGCCCGCGCCGGCCCAGTTCTTCTTCGAGCGCTCCAATGATTCTCGGATGATTGTGCCCCGTGTTGTGCACGCAATAACCCGAAAGAAAATCGATCACGCGCCGCCCGTCTTCGGTATAAAGCTCCGTCCCCTGACATCGCGTGTAACGGACGTTCATGTCCAACGCGTTTAAGAGTCGGACCCACTGCGGGTTCACGTGCTCCTGGTAAAGTTTTTCCGCTGTGGGAACGACGGTCAAAGGAAGCTCTTATACAAGACGTGGCCTGGAAGGGGCCGGTTACCGCGTCATGACGCAGCCCGCCTCCAATTGCCCCACCATGAAAATACAAGATACCCCAGTGGAAATGCTAAGGACGTTACTAACCACGGTCCGCGTAGTTCCGCCGGAATTACCAGAATCACCACCAGCAGCCCTCCCCAGATAGCCGCCAGGACGCACGCCACCCGGTTCCCCAACCCTGGCTGCGTTGGATAAAAATATCGGAGCGGCACGAAAGTGAGCAGCGCCAGCGTCACCAGAATCCCCAAGGCCATCCACGAATCCAACTTCAAAAAATACAGATAAAAAGCCACCACATTCCAATATGAGGGAAATCCCAAAAAGTAACCGTCCTCGGTTTTCGCGTCCGCCTGCGAGAATCCGTACGCGCTAGCCAACAGCGGAAGCAAGAGCCAAAACGACAGCGCCCCGCCCAGCAACCCCGCCCGCCAGATCAACAGCAGCGGAAGGCAGGTGTAATTTAGAAAGTCGATCAGATCGTCCAGCCGCCTTCCATCGAATCCGGGCAGTATCTCCTGAACGCGGGCGTAGCGTGCCAGTGGACCGTCCAGCGCATCGATCGCCGTCGCCAATATCATCAATTCGAACGCGCGCGTAAATGCAACATCGCCGCCTTCCACCGTGAGCACCGCGATACCCGCCGCCGCCACCAGGCCCAGCGCTGTGAAGGCATGCACCGCCCACGCCGCCAGCATCCTCATGCGGTTTTTGCGCGCCTCATGCGGTTTTTCTTGCGCTGGAATCGAGCGTTTCCTCCCGCGCCAGATTCTCCAGCATCCGCGCCGGTTTCCATTGCGCCGTCCAGCGCGATACCAGCGGCAGCACCACAAATCCCACCGCGGCAGCCAGCGTCTTGAACGGGAATAACACCGCGCCCGTCGCCGGATCGTACCAATCCTGCGGCCTTCCTGGTAGAAACGCGGAAAAGATCTCGGGATAGTGAATGAACGGCTTCAATCCCAGCAGCGGCTCTCCACCTCCCAGTCGCAGCCCCAGCGAAAGAAAAAACGCAACCATCGACCCAATGCGATTCGATTTCGAATCGAAAATCGCGTACACCAGTTGCGGAAATAGCAGCACGAAAACCAGATCGCTCGTGAAAAACCACAACGCCTGCACGCTCTGCACGCGCAACGCCATCAACAGCGCGCCCCCGGCGAACAACACCACCGACCACCGGATCACCACCTTCATCTGCCGCATCGACAAATCCGGCAGCAGCAGCCGCTTGCAGCCGTTCCAGCTGAACATCGACGCCGCCGACAAAATGGACGCGCTGAAACTCGAAGTCACAGCTCCCACAATGGACCCCAGGCCCAGCAGCGCCACCCACACCGGCGTCGCTTCTCTTAACATCAGCGGTAGTGTTTCCGAAGGATGTTCCTTCAGCCGCGCGGCCAGATCGGCCGGCCATGCATAACCCACCGCAGCCATGCCGATCAATAACGGCGGCACCACGAACGCAATCGTCAGCAGTCCCGAAAGGATCGACATCGATTGCGCCTGCTTAGGCGATTTGCAAGATAGCACGCGCTGGAAATAGCAGTTCCACGGAATCCCGCCCAGCATCAGCATCATGCTCACATCCCACCACCCCACTGTCCCAGGCCATCCCCACTCCGCGTGATGTGGAATCAGCCCCGCTCCCTGCGCCGAGTGCGCGGCATAATTCGCAAGCCCGGCATGAAATCCGCCCACCGATCTCAACACAAAGGGAAGCGCCGCGATCAATCCCAGCGCCACCAGCCCAAGCTGAAAAAGATCCGTGTAGGCCACGGACCACAGTCCGCCCGCCATGGTGTAAATTGTCACCACCAGCGCCGCTAACAAAATCGCCAGCACTAATCTCACGCCCAGCAGCGCCGCAAAGCTCGACCCCAGGGCCGTCAACAATTCCGCGCCCCAAAAAACTTCCGCCAGCACCGCCGGCGCAAACAGCACCAGCGCCCAATGCTTCCCGTAGCGCGATTCGAACGGATCGATCAGCGTCGTGAATCCCAGCCGCCGCATGGGCCGCGCAAATATCAGCCCCCCCAGAATCAAGCTGCATCCAAAACACACTCCGCCCTGGATGCCCAGCGCGAAGCTGGATTTATATGCGCCCTCCGCCGTGCCCAGCAAATATCCGCCATCCACCCACGTGGCGGTCATGGTCAGCAGCGCCAACAATAGCGGCATCTGCCGCCCGGCTACGATTAGATCCTGGTGCGTCCCCCCGCGAACCTTACGCGCAGCGATGCTCCCAATCACCAGGAAGACGCCCAGCATCACGAGAATGACAGCAGGTCCAAGCAATGGCTTCCTTCTTCCTCGACTTCTTGAATTCCTGGAATTCCTGAATTACCAGGCTCTTCCTCACCCCGCCGTCGTCAATTCCTCCGCCACTTGCACGTCCGGAATCTCAATCCCCGTCCGCGTCCCTTCACCTGGCTTGCTGTCGATCCACATCCGGTAATCCTGCCCGAACAGCACCTTCAACCGCTCGTTCACGTTACTCACTCCGATGCCCTGCTCGAACAGCGTCGCCAGTCGCGCCTCTGGAATTCCCACGCCGTCGTCTTCCACCACCACTTGCAATTTTCCGTCGGCCATTGAGCTCCGCACCCGGATCATCCCTCCATCCACCTTGCTGCTCAATCCGTGCCGGATGCTATTCTCGATAATCGGCTGCAACATCATGCTCGGCACCATGCGGTCCAGTGTCTCCGGATCGATCTCCTTCACGAACCGCAGCTTCTCTCCAAACCGCACCATCTCGATATTCATGTAGTTATCGATGAACGCCAGTTCCTCGCGCAGCGGAGTAAGATTGTCTGTCTTTCGCAACAGCCTCCGCAGAATGCTGGACAGCCGGTAAACTACGCTGCGTGCCTGGTCCGGATTGGTGCGTATCAGCGACGAAACCGAGTTGAGCGTGTTGAATAAGAAATGCGGATTGATCTGGCTGGTCAGCGCCGTCAGCCGCGCCTCGTTCAATCGCAATTGCTGCGCTTCCAGCTTTTTCTCGTTGCGCGTGTTGTTCCAGATCTTCAGCGGCAGCATCACCGCGAATACCGTGCTGGCGCACAAGCCGATCTCCGCCCCAATATTTTTTTCGCCCCAGGACCGCGCCAGCGAAAACACCGTGTTCGGGAACCAGCGCCCCACCGAATCCCGCAGCAATTCAGAAAAAATTATGGAGAAAACGCAGCCCAGTTGAAACAGAACGCGCAGTTGCGATTGCCTCTGCCGCAGCCGCGCCGGATTCAATCCGAAAATCGGAGAGAATCGCCAGATGTCTTCTTTCTCCGGTGCAATGTCCCGCAGCAGTCCACCCAGCACGCCCACCCCTGCAAACAGCGGCATGGACATAAACTCGTGACGGAACATCGCTGGGATCGAAATCAGCACGCCCGCCAGCAGCCCCGTCACATATCCACCCACCATTCCAGCCACTAAGCTGCCTTCCAACCCCAGATCCACAGCTTCGTATCTTCGGGTGAACACCCGCGTCGCAACCCCCGCGCCGTAGGCCGCCGCGCAGCTCAGCGCCAGCTTCACGCGCTGCACCAGCGTCCGCTCCTCGCGCATCAACATGCGCTGGAACGCTGCAAACCTGGATAGAATGCTCGCTAGCGACGCCGCCACCGCCAGCCTCAATAGCAAAACGACCAGTTGTTGCGGTTCCAGCATCGGGTAGTGTCTGAAAAGCTCGCCTGCCGATCATTATAATGAAAGCAAAGTCCCCGCAATGCTTAACAAAATAGCCGAAGCCAATTTCCCCAGTCGTTTCGGCCACTTCCGCATCTTCGGGTTCGAGGGCGATTACGGCGGCGACATCCAGGAGTGCGTGGTGCTGCGCATGGGAGATATTTCATCGCCCGCGGACCCTCCCCTCGTCCGCATCCATTCCGAATGCCTCACTGGCGATGTCTTTCACAGCCTCCGCTGCGATTGCCGCTCGCAACTTGAGCTCTCGCTCAACCTCATTGCAGAGGAAGGCCGCGGCCTGCTGATTTATGAGCATCAGGAAGGCCGCGGCATCGGTTTGCTAAACAAACTCCGCGCCTATGAGCTGCAGGACGGCGGTGCCGATACCGTGGAAGCGAACGAACGCCTGGGCTTTGCAGCCGACCTGCGCCATTACGAAATGCCGGCCGAGATCCTGCGCTACTTCAAGGTCAAGAGCGTGCGCCTGCTCTCCAACAACCCCGACAAAATAG
>Ga0210391_10003058_pt1 | contig 14252 bp, 21 predicted proteins | sample IncBWC12OmetaG_FD_160573 | JGI IMG/M metagenome (GOLD analysis project Ga0210391, IMG submission 160573) | Forest soil microbial communities from Barre Woods Harvard Forest LTER site, Petersham, Massachusetts, United States - Inc-BW-C-12-O ... | reverse complement strand
ACTGAGCAACGGCCTGCCGCGCCGCGAGACCGCCCTGCCCCGCCACTACGCCGATGCGCAACTTGACGGTCACCGGCAGACTCACGGCGGAACGCATGGCCGCGACGCACTCGGCAACAAGCGCAGGCTGCAGCATCAAACACGCGCCAAAAGCACCGCTGTGCACCCGATCACTCGGGCAACCACAGTTCAGATTGATTTCATCGTAGCCGAACTGCGCGCCGATCCGCGCAGCCGTCGCCAGATCCTCAGGCTCGCTGCCCCCCAATTGCAGGGCCACCGGGTGTTCGGCTGCGTCGTAGGCGAGCAACCGCTCGCGATTGCCACGCAAAATGGCAGCCGCGGTGATCATCTCGGTGTAGAGCAACACGTCGGGTGAAAAGCCCCGCAAGAAGTAACGGCAATGCCGGTCCGTCCAATCCATCATCGGAGCGACTGAGATCCGCCGATCGAGTTTTCCTCGGGAAAAACCGTCAGAAGCGCCTATTTCCGTAGGCTTTTCTGTGCTGCGCGTTTCTGCGGGATTTTTGGGCATTCCGGGTAGTTTAGCGTTTGCAGAGGGGTCATATAGGGGTCAAGAATGGCTTGACCCCTCCGAGTTTAGGACATGGCGCAGATATGAGCACGGCGACAGGCCGACGGTTCCACGCGCTACACAGCGATCATTCGCATCCGGAGAGGCCGAACGCTTATCCGGCAGGAGTACCGGACTTTTGCGCAGCGTTCTGCTGCCGCAAGCTGGGCCAAGTACCCGGAAGTGCAGCTCGAAAACCAGGCCGTGCCAGGCCGCAGGCACCACGACCCCTTTACGCTGGCAGCGCTTATCCGCTGGCACATCCAAACCTTCGAGACAATTTCCCAATGGCAGCGAAGCAAGCAGTGCGCCCTGAGGTCGCGCAGGAGGCGCGCGAAGCGTGCGCAACGCTGCGTCTGATCGGCAAGGCGCGCAAGCGCGCGCGGCGGCCGACGCCTCAGGAACTCGCGCGGCTGCGCGACTACTTCGCCGCGCGCGACAGACGCGCGGATATCCCCATGTTGGCGATCATGGACTTCGCCATCGCCTCGGCGCGGCGACAAGCGGAGATCACCTGCCTGGAATGGACGGACAACGACGAAAGCGGTCGGACCGGCTTGGTTCGGGATGCGAAGCATCCGCGGCACAAGGAAGGCAATCACCGCCGCTTCAAGTACATCCCCGAGGCCTGGGCAATCGTCGAACGACAGCCACGCAAGGCCGAGTACATCTTCCCGTTTGATGCCAAGAGCGTCGGTGCGGCGTTTACCCGAGCGTGCGGCATCCTCGGCATCCAGGATCTGCACTTCCATGACCTCAGGCATGAGGCCACCAGCCGCCTCTTCGAGCGCGGCTATCAGATTCACGTGGCCGCACAATTCACGCTTCACGACTCATGGAACGAACTCAAGCGCTACGCGAACCTGAAGCCCGAGGGCGTGCGTGACATCACTGTGCCGACGATGCCAGGCGGTCGGCACGATCACCGCCATACGTCCGTCCTGGCGCCTCACAGGCCTTCGCTCGACGCAGGTCGATCAGTTCGCGGGCGTCTTCTGCGCTTCGGGCAGATTCATCAGCGCCGCCAATCCGGGCCAGTGCCGGCTGGCGCGCAGCGCTTCCGCGCCCTTGATTTGGAGCATAACCGGAACACTGGGATCTCGCTCCTCGATCGCCCTTTCGTACCAGTGCGCGGCCGCGTCAATGTCACCGCAGAGGCTGTGATACACGCCGAGCCCTGTTGACGCTCCATAGACCTCGCCAACGCCAAGCATCTCGGCGACTTTCCGTCCACGCTCGGGCTCGCCCGAGCGAACCAACAGTCCCGCATAGATACCCACACACGATGCATACCAGGGCGCCAGCGCAAACGCCTTTTCGGCGAAAGACTGCGCTTCCGCAAAGTTCTGGCGGATGATGCTGAGAATGCAAAGGTAAAAGTAGGTCGCTCCGAAATTGGGATCCAGATCTCGGCACTGGTACAGAAGTTCCTCTGCCTCCTCATACCGGTCCACCATAGTCAGGCTCAATGCAAGGTTGCATCGAGAGAAGAGATGGAGTGGGTCTGCCTGTATGGCCAGGTTCAATTGTTCCACCGCTTCGTGCCAGCGACCGGAACCGGCGAAATAATGCCACCCAAATAATAGGTACGCCAAAGGCGATCCGTGGCCACCAGGCATCGCCGATGCGAACTGGCGCTCAGCTTCAACCCAGTCGTAGTCATAAGTCGCTGCGAGTAGGCCTAACGGTTCATGTGCCTCAGCAAAAGATGGATCCAGTTCGAGTGCCCGTTGCGCCAGACTGCGGATGAGCGGCGCTATCTCGCGCATAGGGGACAATCCCAGCACCGTACGACCGAAGAGATAGTTCGCGTAATCAACGTTAGCCTGCGCGTATTGCGGGTCGAGCGCGATGGCCTGCTCATACAAAAGCTTGGCCTGATCCATCGCCTCGACTGTAACCTTCCAATGGAAGTACCGGGCCTTGAGCAGTGCCTCATAGGCAGCTAGCGGGGGCGTATGACGCGCCCGGCCAGGTGACTGCGCTGAAAGTCTGACCTTGAGAGCAGCGGAGATGGCAGCCGAGATTTCGTCCTGCACCGCAAATACATCCGCCAGCTCCCGGTCGAACCGCTCCGACCACAGGTGCGTTCCATCGGTTGAAATAATCAGCTGAGCGGTCACTCGGATTCGATTACCCGAGCGCCGCACGCTGCCCTCGAGTATATGGGTGACACCCAGCATCCCGGCGATCCTGCGAATATCGGTGTTCTGCCCCTTGAAGGCGAAGGCCGAGGTGCGCGCGATCACCTTAAGCCCGGCGATCTGCGCCAGTGCGTTGATGATCTCTTCAGCCAGCCCATCGCTGAAGAACTCCTGCTCCTTGTCGCCGCTCATATTCACAAAGGGCAGTACTGCGATAGACGGTAAGCGCTCCGTCGGAGAGTCCGCGGCAATCGTGGTGTTCCTGGCCAGGGTGAAGTTCCGCAAATCAGCGGCGAATGTCTCCATGCCGGACCCCAAATGGTGACGGATGGCCTCGGCGAGTTTCGCTGCAGCTGACTGGATGCTTCCCGTGTCGGCGTCAATCCACTGGGACTCGCTTAGAAAGTACTCGAACGCGGGCGGGAGCACCGCCGCGTCCGTGCGCAATGCGATGATCCGGCGGCGCTTCGAGGAAGCCCGTTCGAGCTCCTTGCCGACATGAGGAGAGGCGACGGAATGTGCGGAGAGCACCAGGGCAACGAGGCTGGATTCGTTGATTGCCCGAACAATCTCGCCGGCGTAGAGGGCACCCGGCACAACATCCCGAGGGGCTATCCAGCAAGCCAGGCCGGCGCCCTCCAGCGCCCCGACGACGGCATTGGCGACGGCGACGTCCTGTGAGGCGTAGCTGACAAAGACAGTCCGCCTATTGGTGCTTGTGGTCTCGACATCGATGCCTTCGACCATGTCCGATTCCCTCCCCTTGTGTGAGGCATCGTCGCGGAAGCAATCCCCGTTGGCAACAGAACCCGGCCATGAACCTCTAAATGCCTGCCATGGGGCGGCGATTTTTCACATCCCGAGGAACATGGGCCGAAAGTGAACGTAAACGGCTGCTACTGGGCAACGGAAGCGGGTCAATCCGCCGGCACGTTTTGTTATGCCTTGCATCCAGAATTACCCATTATGTTTCTCAGCGGATGGCCGGTTCCCTCACCCATAACCGGTCATTGCGGGCACTATCGGCCAACGGACTAAACCGCTCGCGCGGTAGGGGTGGTTTCGATCGGTGGCGGTAGGTGAGCTGAGTTCTGTAGCTCGGTTTCGTATGTTCCGGACCGAGGCGGTCCGCCTCGTATTGCAACCGGAGCTGCAGACATGAACACCCCGACCCCTAAGATCTCACCGCTGCGTCAACGCATGATCGAGGATATGCGGATTCGCAAGCTCGAGCCAAAGACTCAGAGCGGCTACATCCGCGCCGTGCGCCATTTCGCTATATGGTTCGGTCGCTCGCCCGATCAGGCTGGGCCTGAGGACCTACGCCTCTTTCAGCTGCATCTGGTCGATCAAGGCGTTTCGCCTATTACCATCAACGCGACGCAGACTGGTCTGCGCTTTTTCTTCGATATCACCCTGGATCGTCCTGAAGTGACGGAGAAGATGCGCCCCGTGCGCGTCGCTCAACGCTTGCCGGTCGTACTCACCCGCGAGGAGGTCACGCGGTTGATCGACGCCACGCGCAACCTCAAGCACCGAGCGGCCCTGTCAGTGGCTTATGGTGCGGGTCTTCGCGCCAGCGAAGTGGTGGGCTTGAAGGTCAGTGACGTGGACAGCAAGCGCATGGTGCTGCGGGTCGATCAAGGTAAAGGACACAAGGACCGCTACGCATTGTTGCCGCCGGTCCTGCTCTCACGTTTGCGCGGTTGGTGGCGTTACGCCCGCGCCGAGGGCAAGGTACTGCCTGACGGCTGGCTCTTTCCGGGTCAGGATCCGATGGAACCGATGAGCACGCGGCAGCTCAACCGCGCCGTGCACGAGGCGGCAACGGCCGCGCACATCGACAAGCGCGTGTCCATGCACTCACTGAGGCACGCTTTTGCGACGCACCTACTCGAACAGAAGGAAGACATCCGCACCATCCAGGTGTTGCTGGGCCACAAGAAGCTCGAGACCACGGCGCTCTATACTCATGTGGCCACAGCCACGCTGAGCCAAGTGATCAGTCCGCTGGACAGCACCCGACCGACGTAGCACCAACCGGTGTCACGCCTGGAGGTTGCGGATATCTTCCGCACCCACGGGCCGACCTGGCGGCACCAAGAGCGCGGTCACTTCAGTCTCGGACAGCTCAAGGTCATGTCGGCCGTGGAGCAATGCCGCAGCGCAACGCTGGGCGGCCACGCGCTGCGCTGCTCGAGTTGCGCGCAACCTCAGATCGCCTACAACTCCTGCCGTAACCGGCACTGTCCCAAGTGTCAGGGCAGTGCCGCACAGCGCTGGCTGCAAGCCCGCTCCGCGGATCTGCTGCCGGTCGATTACTACCATGTGGTCTTCACCTTGCCAGCTCCCTTGAGTGCGCTGGCCTATACCAACAAGGAGCTGATGTATGGATTGTTGTTTGACGTCGCGGCCCAGACACTGCGCACGATCGCCGCCAATCCGAAGCACCTGGGAGCGCGCATCGGCGCGGCCCTGGTGCTACACACCTGGGGCTCGGCGCTCACTCACCATCCGCATGTGCACGGCATCATTCCTGGCGGCGGCCTCGCCCTCGATGCGGATCGCTGGGTCCCCTGCAAGCCGGGCTTCTTCCTGCCGGTCAGAGTGCTCTCGCGGCTGTTCCGCAGACGGTACCTTGAGGAGCTGGCTGCGGCCCACGGCCGCGGCCAGCTCCAGTGTTTCGGCGAGTTCGCCCACCTCAGCGAGGCTTGCGCCTTCGCTACCTGGTTGGCCCCGCTGCGACAAGTGGAGTGGGTCGTCTATGCCAAGCGCCCGTTCGCAGGACCGGAGGCCGTGCTGGCCTATCTGTCGCGCTACACCCATCGGGTCGCCATCTCCAACTCCCGGCTCCTGGCCATGGATGATCGCGGCATCACCTTCCGCTGGAAGGACTATCGGGCAGAAGGACGAACCCGCCAGAAGGTCATGACCCTCACTGCCGAGGAGTTCATGCGTCGCTTCTTGCTACACGTACTGCCCACCGGCTTTCATCGCATCCGTCACTATGGGCTGCTCGCCCACGCTCATCGCCGGCACAACATCGCCACCGCACGCGCGCTGTTGCAGGGGCTGCCCCCTCCAACGCCGCTCGGTCCCGACACCCACAACGCAAAGGGATCCACACCGCCGACCTTCGTGTGCCGGCATTGCGGCGCGCCGATGTTGATCATCGAGACCTTCCCCCGGATGCACTCCATCCGTGGGCCACCTATCCTGAGTGTTCCACCTTGAGCGCGCCGCATACCACTGCCGACACTGCATCATCAGCGCCGGCGCCAGAGCCTATTGCCCGATGCTCGCCAAACTGCCTTCAACGCACGCGCGCAAGCCCGATCGTCGGCCGCTACCTTGTTCCTGTCCCATGCCGCAGCGCGATCAACGCCGACTCCACTGACCCCTTCGTTCGCTCAATCACCTGCGCCGGCCCTCAAATCCCCATAGCGCCCCGCCCACCCTGACCTCATCAGCCCGATCCCGCGGTTTCCTCCCTTGGGGATTGTCCAACGCCGGCCCGTCAAGATCGGCCGGGTCTACACAGTTGTGTGCATGTGGGCCGGCGTCGGACAATCCTTAACAAAAGCCGATACCGAGACGGCAAACCAGGCAACCCCAAAGCGGCCATCTTCATTCTGACCTCTTTGTCATGGCGCTTACGCTTCTAAGTCTTCTGCGCAAGCCAGACGGCCTTCCTCACGGACAGATAACTTGGCCCTTGTTCTTTGTTGGCGATCTTCTTGCGGTCCCAGTTGCAGTCCTGGCGGCGATTCTGCCACCCTATCGGAAGAAGGATTACGTACTTCACGCCATGTCAGTGGCGATTGCGTTGGCAGTGCTGGCTGCGGTTGTGGGCATGGTAATGTACGGGCCGGGTGCATAAATGCTTCATCCAGTAACATCACAGGCTGCCGTGTGTTTAAGCGGGCGCGCCGTGAATGAAGTACCCGAAGAATTGTTGCGGCGCGCCGCTCAACTTTGGCATTAGCTGGCTAACATGGGCCGTCTCGCCGTATTGCTAATGGTTGTCGCAGCATTCGCTCTGTCCAGCTGGGCATCGGGCGGAAATATTGGTGCCTCCTCTGAATGCCAAAATGCAGAGTGTGTTGTATCAGCGTCATCGTCAATATTCAGTGTCGGGTTAGGGTTCGCATTGGCATTACTATTGGCGATCTATCGTCAGCGTCAAACCGCCTTCGATTACTCAAGAATAGTGGGAGTGTGGCGCCGCTTTGGGGCGTTCCTTCTGGATTTGGCAGTTGTCCTCTTAGTTATGGCTCCAGTGGGCGCCATTCCAATACTTGTTGCCGAAGCGAAGTATTCTGGATCATTCGAGTGGACCTTCGCTCGACACTACTCAAGGCCAACCGATGCGGTTCTAATTCTGCCGAGCGTCTTCGCTACTTTCCTTGTTCTTTTTGTTTACCTATATCTCCACGCCCGTTCGCACCGAGCCACTATTGGTCAGTTCATATCAGGTTACCGAGTGACCGATGATCCCGACTCAGGGGCTTCTAGGTATGCGCTGCGGGTTGTCCTCTCGTTCGTCGGGCTCTGTGCTTGGCCGGTGTCCTTGGTGCCTGCGCTACGGAGGCGGGATAAGGCGTTCTGGTGGGACGTGGTGACACGCACTAAGGTGGCACGAGTAGTCGGTTAACTATCGTTGGATAGGACACGCCGTGCACACGGAACGTCGCGACGGATTTCGGGCGACACTAATGGGCCGAAGAGATGAATCAGCAGTTTTCTGATGCCCAGTAGCGGACGGTCGCGTAGGTCGACAAAGGGTGCAAAACTCGCCCTATCCGCCATCTCAGACCGAAATAAATCCTGCGAGCTTCAGGGCCCTGACATCGAACGTTGCCGTGGCACGACAGCCCAGCCTGCGATTGCGTGCCTCGATCAGGCAATCCGCAAAATCCGCCGCCGAATCCTTCCAAGAATAGACCGCGGTCTCCACAGACGGCTCGTCCTCGAAGGTCAGATCGGCCGTGTCCAACAGCGCAGAGAAGGCCGTAACTATGTCTGCCTTCGCCATTTCGTATCGGCTTCGCAGCACCCATTCGGTCTCCAGCAATACCAGCAGACTAACCAAGACCGGCTCGCCCTTGGTGACTTCGCGATCAATCATCCGCCGCGCCTTCTCATACTGAGGTTGATCGTCGCGGGTCAAATACCGGATCAGGACATTGGTATCAACGCCGAGCATCAGCGGGACAGGAGCTCGATGGGTACAGGTTTTCTGCCCTTCTTGTACAACAGCCCTGCGAGTTCAGACACATGCTTGTTTTTTACTCGCATGACAACAACGCCGTCCGGCATCAACGTAAAGCTCATCCTGTCTCCCGTCTTCATGCCCAAACTGTCCCGAATAGGTTTGGGAATTGTCGTCTGACCCTTGCTTGTGAGTGTGGCTTCAGTAGTCATTGCTGGCTCCGCAATCCTTACTGCGTCTATTATAGTAAGGAATGCGCTCCTGGGCAAGCACGTGGCGGTCCGTTTCATTCGGCCAAATCACTGCTCCCTATGTATCTTTGCATTGCCATCTCAAAGCCTGTCGCACGCGCGAGGGGCGGCTACGACAGTCCAAGACACGCCACACCGTGCAAACGTCGCGTTTACCATGTAATAAATCGCATACGACGGGCGAGCATCCGACGGAATCCCCAGACTTGCGCATGGATACCGGCGTGCGACGCTAGCGAATCTTTCTCCAAGAAAAGCGAGTCTAGGAAGTAGTCGCCGACTTCGTCGCCGTGTTGCGCTAGAAGGACCTGCCCCGATCAAGGTCCTCGAATGCGGATTTCAGGATCCGCAACTGCATCAAGCTGGGAGATCGCGCTTTGCGGTCGCCCAGTCCATCGACTCCTCCGCGCCCGCATCGTAGCGTTGCTGAGTCTCTTTCAGCTCCTGCTCATGCCAGGCGGGTGACTCGCAGCGGTCACCCTCGCGCGTAATGGCGTCCCACAGCTCCTCCAAGGCGCGGAGCTTTTCTTCCCAGGACATCTGATCAATGGTGGTCGTGTTCATTGTGTGCAAACCCTACTCGCCGCCAGCTGCGCGGGTAAACGAGGGAAGCGCCTCATGGCGACCCATGCACGTCGAGGAGTCACATAGGGGTCAAGCCAAATCCACAGCGTCCAAGTTCATGATTTCATTGGCCCGATTAAATTCTTCCGTCTAATCCATCATCGGAGCGACCCTTTGCGGAGGAGACATAAAGGAGACAAGATCGACTCGCCGAACTCTTCCGCGGGTACATCGATAACTTCGAGAGCATCTCGAGGTGGCAGCCAAGCAAGCAGGCTCATCTGGAGTTCCTGGAGCGCCATGCGCTCGGGAAACTCAACGCGCTCACCCTCAGCTCTGCCAGGTTGATAGATCACGTACGCTCAAGGCACGCCAAAGGCGCGGGACCGGCAACTGTTGCGAATGACCTAATCGCCGATTCAAGTACACGCCCGAGGCATGGGCGGTCGTTCAGGCGCAGCCAAGAAGCAGCGAGCACATCTTCCCGTACGACCCGAGCAGCGAGCCGGCGAATTGCTGCGGACCTATGGACGCAGCGCCCAGACCAAGAACGCACCTCCGATCAGCAGAAGTCCGTGTACGTGACGCGGGTAAAGTGTTTGTTGCGCCCGAATGGAGTTTTGTGGAAAGCAGAGTCTCCAGATTCCGGACACTGCCAATGCTAAAAGCAGCGTCCAGAAATACCAGCCGCGCCAGAGGACGCATGGAATAGCCAACACCAGCAGCACGGCTCCCATTGATCGAACTGTGCGGTTGTTACTCATCCAATGGTCCGTCGAACTCGGCGCGACAACGTGGCACAGTCCGGATATGAGCAGAAAATTCGCCAGTACGGCAATGTAGATCGTTCTCGACACGCGATTCAGGCTGTTAGACGCAGGCGCATCCCGTTCCATCAGGGAACCTCGAGGGCGGTATCGAGGAGCCCTGAGGCTAGCACGATCGGCAGATGTGCGCGACGATCGAACCATACCTGGACCTCCTTTTCGGTGCCATCTGCACTACCGGCATTCCGGCGGACCTTTCGATGAACGGCGGCTTTCGGTAGGTCAATCCGGCGCTTTCGGGCCCTAAACAGACGCTGGAACACTAGCCGGAAAAGCCCGAAAGCAGACATGATGGCGCTCGACACCCGCCGGCGCGTGGCGGACATCATTCTCGGAGCGTTTGATGAAGAGAAGGCACCTGCTACATACGGCCGCCACGTTACCACTTCTGTCCAGTAGCTTCGGATTCCTATCGGCCCCCACGAAGGCCGCAACGGCAAGCGCAGCGCGGCCGACCAAGCGCGTCAGACCCTCTGATCCGTCATGGCCGAGTGCCGCAAGTTGGACAAAACTCAAAGAGCAAGTGGAAGGCAATTTGCTCGAAGTACGGGCGATGTTCGAGTCGTGCGCAAGCGAGCCGAACGGCGCCGCCTGCCGTGAGGCGACCCAATACGTCAAGAACCCATACTGGCTCGGCGACCAAGCTGCTGGCACACAGGTTTCCGGATTGCTGGATGGGTGGACTCCGGCACCGAGCACCTACGCGATCAGGGCGAGAAATACCGCTGATGTTGTCGCTGGCGTCAACTTCGCCCGGGAAAACAATCTGCGGCTCGTCATCAAGGGCGGTGGGCACAGTTACTACGGCACATCGAACGCTCCCGACTCCCTGCTCATCTGGACGCGTGCGATGAACAAGGTAACGCTGCACGATGCGTTCGTGGCGAACGGCTGCGCGGGTCGCCTCGCACCGGTTCCTGCAGTTAGTGCTGACGCGGGCGCGGTATGGATGGATCTCTATGATGCGGTAACAAACAAGGGCGGTCGCTATGTTCAAGGCGGCGGCTGCATGACAGTAGGCGTTGCCGGCCTCCTCCTCGGCGGAGGATTCGGCTCGTATTCGAAGCGCTTCGGCAGTGCCGCAGCAGGCTTACTCGAAGCGGAAATCGTCACCGCCGACGGCCGCGTACGAGTGGTGAATACATGCACCGAGCCTGATCTTTTCTGGGCTTTGAAGGGCGGTGGCGGCGGAGCGTTTGGCGTCGTGACCCGGTTGACTCTACGCACACATGAGCTTCCGAAACATTTCGGCGGCGCCGGGGGCAAAATCAAGGCACAGTCCGATTCAGCCTTCACGCAGCTGATTGGGCGCTTTATCAGCTTCTATCATGAGAGGCTCTTCAATCCGCACTGGGGAGAAAACGTCCACTTTCAAGCAGACAACACGCTCGAGATATCGATGGCGTGCGAAGGACTTGACGGTTTGGAAGTAGCTGAGACGTGGCGACCGTTCTTCGATTGGGTAAAGGATCGAGCGACTGACTTCACTGTCATAGACCCATTGTGGACAAACTCCTGGGACGCGCGGGGCAGATGGGACCCTTCGGCTCATTCGTACAATCATGACGTGCGTGACGGTGCCCCCAAGCACCACGTATGGAATAAGAGCAATACAGACGAGTGCGGGGCCTTCCTTTATGGCTACGATTCACTTTGGTTGCCCGCTTCGCTCCTTGAAAAGAGCCGCCAGAACCAGCTCACTGCGGCGCTGTTCGCCGCGAGTCGCCATGAAATGGTGCGCTTTCACATCAACAAGGGGATGGCTGGGGCGCCGCCGGAAGTGCTCGCGGACGTGAGCCAAACTGCCACCCATCCCGCGCTATTGGATGCCTTCACGCTCGCCATCGTTGCCGACGGTGATTGGACGCCAGCCTATCCCGGCTTCGTACGGTCGCCGATGGATATCGCCAACGCAAGAGAGAGGGCTCGCGGGATCGGCAGGGCCGCAGCGCAGCTGCGCAAGATTGCGCCCCACTCTGGCTCGTATTTGAACGAAGGCAATTTCTTCAATGCCTCCTGGCGCGAGGAGTTCTGGGGCAAGAACTATTCGAAGCTGAAAGCCATCAAGACGAAATTCGATCCGGACGGGCTTTTCTTCGTCCACCACGGTGTCGGCAGCGAGGAGTGGAGCGCCGACGGTTTTACGCGCCTCTCCTAATAGAGGTCTCAGAGGATCCGCTCACACCGAGCTTGCTGAAGCGGCGATGCGGGCCTTCTTGTGCTCGTCACGACCACCCACCTTTTCGGCGGTCGATTTGCCGCAAAGCGGTCGGTTGCGACCGGCAGCAACGGGTTGCATAAGTCGTTTTCTGGTTCCTCAAAGCAGACGGTCACGAGCGGCAGGTATGGGTGTGCAATCGCAGTCGGATGTCGCAAAGCCTGGCTGAAGCTCTTAGTTGGCCAGATAAAAAGCGTGCACGATACTCGCGCCAGGTCGAATCTGTGTCACTCGTATAAAATGCGATGTAGCCATCTGGCTCGAGATCATTCCCAAGAGCATCAATCAGTCTCCCAGCGCTAGCAATTCTGTAGCGTCGCATTCCAGAGTCTGGAAAAGACTTGGTCTGGAAGCCTGCCAGGGTGGCTTTGTAGCGTCGGGCAAAGGCGCATCACAGTGGATTTCATCGTACATGCCCATCGGGAGGCGGAGGCCCCCCTTAGTTTAGTCTGCCAAGCCCATAACAAACGCTAAGGCGATGTTGAGCCGGACCATATCCCTCTCGTCAAGATGGCCGACCCGTCGCCCGATGCGTTCGCGCCGAATTGTCACGGGCTTGTCAGCCATCACTTGCGATCTCACTCGCAACCCATTACTCGCGGTCGGTTCGATCGTCACCCGAAAGTCCGTGGCGTCGCTACATTCGGACGTCATCTGACACACCACCACCGACGCATGGGCGGCTGGCAGGGCATCTGTCTGCACAATTACCCCGGGTCGCGGTTTGCCGTAATCGCCAGTTGCCGCAACCGTCACGACATCTCCGCGGTTCATTGTCCGTCGAATACCGAGACCGCCTCAAGCCAATTAAGGGCGTCCAACTCCTGTGACCGTTCGAGTCCCGCTACTTGCTTCGCGACGCGTCTGCGGACTGACTTGGAACGTGCATCGGGTACAACTAGGCGCAACTCGCGCAGGCCACGCGCACTGCGACGCTCACGCATGGCCTTCATTCGTGCTGCAGGCAACGCCATAAAACTCTCCTACGTAACGCGTTACAGCGTAACGCGTTACGTCATCGGAGGCAAGTTTCACACAACCGACAAACCGATTCTCGAGGAGACATATCGGAGACAAGCCCTTTTTGGCCGCTCTCAAGTTTCTGATTTTACTAGACGGTCTGGCTGCAGATTCCGGTTCGCGAATTGACAAGGGTCGCGAGCTGAGTTTTGGATATCTTGAAGGCCGGCCGCAGCGCAAACCATCGGTTTGGATCCGTTGCCAGCGCCGCGACCGTTCGGGTCAGTTGCTGATAGGAAGCCATAAAGTACGCGCGCTGCGCGACGACGACGCCAGGAACCTGCTCGATTTTCGTCATCGCAGAGATAGGCATCCCTTCCCGCCAGGTATTGTCAAGTAATCAGACCGGTGAGATCCTGGTCTGCGAGCGCCTTCGCAAAGCCGGCGTTTAAACCTTCCAGCATGCCGAAAAGGACAAAAGCCGTAGCAATCGACAACATCGTAAACAGGAGGCGGATGGGCCTACGTCGCAGTCCCGCCCAGACCAGTGGAAGGTACTTCATCCCTACCCATTCGCTCCAATGCCGTCACGGTGGATTCCGTCGTACTTGCCCATCGGGAGTAACAATCAAGGCACGCAGGCAGGCAGACGGCTCGATCGTCGAGCAGACGCAAACCATCAACCAGCCGGACCTTCACGCATCCCACGCCGCCCCTGAGTTGGGCCGACTCGCCAAAATGTGGCTACTGCTGAAACTCCGGCGTCATGTCCTTGCAAGGCTGTTTCTGAAACGGTACTTCCGAGAGATACATGATGTCGTAACTCTCATACGGAGCCGCCAGGTACACCGGATCCGTGACGGAATAGTCGCGCCGCAGTGAAGACTTCTGCGGATCGAACGTGAAGCGCTCGATGATATGCAGCTGCTCGCTGTTAAGCGTGGGCGGCGACAGTACGCCTGCGGTAAACCCCACGGTATCGACCACCAGCGTATTGCCTTCCCAGCGACCGATCGAGTGGCCGGCATAGCTCGGCGTGAGACGATCCGGGTGCTTGGCCATACCGATGTGAATACGGCGGTCGAAGTTGTACAGACCGTACTGGATATCGATGACCTTCTCGCCGCTCGCCGTGGTCTTTTGCTCGAACCGGTTGATCGGCCAGTCCGCGGTCCAATCCCGGATGATGCTCGTGGGCTTGCAGGCGTACCACGGATTGTCCTTCGGCGCCCGGTTTCTGAAGGCGCCGGCCTCTTTCTGGCCCAGGGCGGTGTACACGGCTTTCGGCCGCGGCGGCTGCGTGGCCTGCACCTGCTGCAACGTGATCTGGCCGGCCGCGAACGCCGGTGACATGCTCTTCGGAATCATGGAGCCGTTGCCGCCGCTCGGGGGAACGGTCAGCACGAGTTGCTCCACGGCCCAGTCGCCAGTGATGTTCGGCTGGCCATCGGCGAGGCGCAACGGGCGTTTTGAGATATCGAGCGCCTTGGTCTGGAGCTGAT
>Ga0210391_10003057_pt1 | contig 14253 bp, 11 predicted proteins | sample IncBWC12OmetaG_FD_160573 | JGI IMG/M metagenome (GOLD analysis project Ga0210391, IMG submission 160573) | Forest soil microbial communities from Barre Woods Harvard Forest LTER site, Petersham, Massachusetts, United States - Inc-BW-C-12-O ... | reverse complement strand
GATCGGCTCGACCTTCAGGTTGTTGCTCATGACCTTCTTACCGATCTCCAAGGGCAGGTAGGTCTCGTCGAAGGAGAGTGGAATGCCATCCGCCAGGCGCACCCGACGAATTCTGACGACGCGCTCTCCCTTTGTCAGCGCCAGTTGACTCGCTACGGTCGCATCCGCAGTCACAATTTCTTTACCGATTACGCGGGCCGTCGGCTTGCGGCCAACTGCGTGCATATCCTCCACAAATCCGCTCAGTTCTGTAAGCTCCTGTGTGATCTTTGGCGCAGCGACGAATGTGCCCTTGCCGCGACGAATCTCGACAATGCCACGGCCGACAAGGTTTTGAATAGCCCGGCGAACGGTAATGCGGCTGACTCCGAATCGTGCGATGAGGCTATCTTCGGTCGGCAGTTGGTCGCCGACTTTCAAGTCTCCATCGGCGATCTCGCTGGCGAGCACCGTTTCGACGCGTGAATAGAGATGGGATTCATGCCCGACCGACATGAAGACATTGTAATGTCCTATTGTTACGAAGCCCAGACGCCGGGTTGCGGCTTCTGAGCGCCGCAATGCGGGCAGCTGCATTCCTCGACCTTCGGTGACACCGGCCAAACTTCGCTACTCTACATTCGCGCGCATGTTTCGAACTGCGACCAGGCCAATCGTGTACAATTCTCCCGACTCGGGTTCCGGAGTCCTGCTGATTCCTATCGCGTGAGAACAACCGAAAAGTAGGAGGTAATGGAATGAAGCGATCCTCACTTGCAGTGTGGGCACTGAGCGGAGCCGTATTGCTCGGACACCTTTCGGCGGTTGCGCAGGACGCCAGTGCGCAGGCAGCTGTGCCGCAGAGTTCGCAAAGTTCCACGAGCCAGAATTCGATGAGTCAGGATATCGATCTTCTGCGCAAGGACATCCGGTCACAAAAGAAGCAGCTTATCGCGGCCAATATGCCTCTCACCGATACCGAGGCCCAGAAGTTCTGGCCGGTCTACGATCAATACACCGGCGAGCTGGTGAAGATCAACAACGACAAGTACGCTCTGATCCAGGAGTACGCGCAGAATTACGGGAACATGACCGATGCTCAGGCCGACAATTGGTCGGGCCGTTTATTGAAGGTGGATGCGGACGTCACTGCGCTCCGGCAAACGTATTGGACGAACTTCCGCAAAGTTTTGCCCGCGAAGAAAGCAGCTCTGTACGAGCAGATCGAGCGCAGGGCGCAAATGCTGATCGAAATTCAGCTGGCGTCGCAGATTCCGCTCGTCCAGCCCTAGCGGACCGCATTAACGCTTGCTTGAAAACGCTCGCGGACGAACTGCTTCCCAAAATGGGAGCGGCCTGTCACTTTCCCTCATTCTTACCTTGACTTCCGTGCAGACTCTGAGATAATCCTGTAACTGTACACTCAGCTCAGAGATAACACGAAGAACCGCTAACTCCTTTGTTCGGAAGATTTTGCATATAAGTCCTTCCAACTCAAAGATCTGCAGGGTAGTGTGACCCTAATCCCATGATTCCAAAAGATCAGGGGGGAGGGGGTACCCGCTAACCAAAAAGTAAACCACCCTTTCCCAAGCCAAGTGGTGCAAAATAAATCTGCGGACGAGAATAGGAAGCAGTAATGAAGAAAGAAACACGAGTTCGCATACGCAAGAACGGAGAACTCCAGATTCCTGCCGCGCTTCGCTGGGCCAAGGGAATCTTCGCGGGCGAGGAAGTAATCGTGTGCTTCGAAGGCAACGAGCTGCACTTTCTAGCCTGAAAGGGCACATTGCGCGTGCCCAGCGGTTGGTCCGAAAATACGTAAGACCCGGAACCCCGCTCGTTGACGAGTTAATCGCAGAGCGACGTGGGGCAAAGCCAGCATCAAAATATTAAAGATCATGGGACGAAGGAATAGAACTCGCGTCGGTTTGGTCTTGGCTGCCCTATTCGTCCTGGCTATTCCTGTCTTTGCTCAGCAACTCGCCAAGCGCCTGATCCTGAAAGACGGTTCCTACCAGCTCGCTACCAAGTGGGAAGTCAAAGGCGATCGCGTCCGCTACCTGAGCGCGGAGCGCGATGAATGGGAGGAAGTGCCCAATTCGCTGGTCGATTGGCCGGCTACAGACAAATTCGAAAAAGAGCGCGCCGCCGGTGTCCCTACCCCAGAAGCGGTCGAACTCGACAAGGAAGTCGAAGCCGAACGCCGCGCCGAGGAGGCCAAGACTCCGCAGGTTGCCCCCGGGCTGCATTTGCCCGAAGACGGCGGAATGTTCTTGCTCGATAGTTTTCAGTCCCAGCCGCAGCTCGTTCTACTGCAGCAGAACACAGGGGAAGTCAATCGCAACACGAAGACAAATATTCTGCGCTCTGCCATCAATCCCATCGCCAGCGGCAAGCAGACCATTGAACTCGATGGCCTGCACGCCAGCGTGCAGGCGCACGCGGCGGTGCCCGCAATCTATATCAACTTCGATCAGGATCAAGCTTCGAATGCGAGTTCGCAGCGGGGGCCCCAACAGCCGCAGCAACCGGAACAGCCCTGGGACCGCTATCACATTGTTCGCGTCCAAACGAAGAAGGGCAAACGGATCATTGGAGATATAAAAATTAATCCGTTGGGAAAATCCACACAGGAGCAGAACCTGGTTCAAACCACGTCGCTAAAGCTGACCGGAGGCTGGATCAAGATCACGCCGGTGAATGCCCTTGAACCGGGAGAGTACGCGGTCGTCGAAATGCTGGGCAGGGAAGGAATGAATACCTATGTCTGGGATTTCGGAGTGAATCCTGCGGCTCCAGCAAATGCGAACGCGCTGACACCCGAACCGCCGGTGGCGCAACCGGAAAAGCCAAAATAGATGAAGATCCGAACTTAATACATTGCTGCTGCTTCCTGAATCCTGCTCCACGCCTGCTCAACATGGCGTTTCATTGTGTTGGTCTGCCCGACGCAGAATCGCAGCGTGAGCCGATCGTTGAGGCGAGTGTGGGTCAGGTAGAGATCGCCGCTTCGATTCAGGCGGTCCATCAGCTTTTGATTTACTTCGTCGCCGCCCTTGTGACGGAAGCAGACCAAGTTGAGCGGTGCGGGTGCTGCGACTTCGAAACGAGAATCGCTTCTGACCCAACTTGAGAACTGCTGCGCCAGTTCAACGTGGCGCCGAACGTGATACTGCAAGCCTTCGATACCGTAGTGGCGAATCACAAACCAGAGTTTCAGCGCGCGGAAACGGCGTCCGAGCGGAATCTGCCAGTCGCGATAGTCAAAAACCGCGCCCGATTCCGTGGCCTTGTTGCGCAAATATTCGGGCAGAATACTCAGAGTTTGAATCAGCGATTTGCGATCGGCCACGTAAAAGCAGTTGCAATCGAAGTTGGTGAACATCCACTTGTGCGGATTGAAAGTGTAGCTGTCGGCAAGTTCAACTCCACGATGAGTGTGCCGGAACTCAGGGCACAGCGCGGCCGTACCAGACATCGCGGCGTCGACATGAAACCAAAGATTGTTTTCGCGGCAGATGCGTCCAATCTCGGGCAGCGGATCAATCGCATTCGACGAAGTTGTGCCAATCGTCGCGCAAACAAAACAAGGAACAAAACCTGCGCGACGATCACTTTCAATTTGTCGCGCCAGCGCGTCCGGGCGCATCGCGAAGTCTTCATCGACATCGATGAGTCGCAGATTGCTCAATCCAAGCCCGGCGATCTGAACATCCTTCTCAATGGACGAGTGCGCCTGCGATGACGTGTACGCGACCAGCTTGCCGTCACAGCCTCGCTTGTTGCTGGCAAAATTGGTGGCGCGTTCCCGGGCAGCCAACAACGCGCACAGCGAAGCGCTCGAAGCGGTGTCCTGGATCACGCCGCCTCCCGTGGCAGCCGAGAGAAACTTCCGCGGAAGATCGAGCATTTCAACCAGCCAATCGAGAACATGGGTTTCCAATTCTGTGCAGGCGGGGCTGGTGGCCCAAAGCATCCCCTGGACTCCCAATCCCGACGAAAGCAGATCGCCAAGAATCGCAGGCCCCGATGCGTTGGCGGGAAAGAAAGCAAAGAAATTGGGCGACTGCCAGTGCGTTATGCCGGGAAGAATTAGTTTCTCGATGTCTCCCAAGATCGCCTCGAAAGATTCGCCGCTCGACGGAGGATTGGACGGCAGAGCAGCCCGAATCTGACCCGGCTCGGCACGCGACAGCACGGGATATGATTCAATCCGCGCATAATAATCCGCAATCCAGTCCACAACTGCGTGGCCATGCTTGCGGAACTCTTCGGGAGTCATGTGAAATGTTTTCTCGTCGGCCATTCGGGTCTCCGAGTTCTTAAACTACTCGCGATTCCATGGTGAACCTTCGTGTCCTTTGTGTCTTAACCTCTTGGCCTACGAAAGCTGCCCGTAATAGACGAGCGTGTTGTAGTCAAGCGATACGTGTCCGTTGACTTGATGCGCGTCAAAGATGCGCTGCAGTTCTCCTGACATAGGTTTGTAGTTTGCATCGTCGGGCGTTGGCGTGTACGACGAAGACAGAAGTCGGCCTTCAAGGCCTGCGTAGTCAACTTCCTGACGCATTTCGAGTGTGCTCGGCGCAAACGGCGACGGTGAGAAAAATTCGGCGATCTCAGCTGTGGTGCGTTCGTGTCGGACTTCCTGATAGTCCGTGCCGTAGGTCAACAGTAATTGTTCGTATTCGCGAAGAAAAGGCGTCGAGTCAGTGCGGCGCTCGTTCCACAACAGTACGCACCAGCCGCCGGATTTGAGGACGCGGACAAACTCGCGGCGAGCTTTTTCGCGATCGAACCAGTGCGCCGCCTGAGCGGCAGTAACAATTTCCACGCTGTGGTCGGGAAGCGTCGTCGCTTCGGCCGTTCCGTCGACGCTGGTGAATCGTGGATAACTCCGCAGGAACTGTTCCCCGGCCACCCGCATTTCTGTATTTGGTTCCACACCGAAGACACGATTGCCATTTTCCAGCAGCACTCGCGTGAAAATGCCCGTGCCAGAGGCGATGTCCGCAATCACGGAGTCGGCTGTTAGACCACATTCTTTTTTGAGGAGGTCGAGAACTTCGCGCGGATACCCGGGCCGGTAGCGCACATAATTGTCAACCCGCGAGGAGAATCGTTGAGTAGCATTCTGGACAGGCATACTTGCAGTTTATCGCTTTCGTGGCTGTTGTTCGCAGGAGAACATCAGCGCCACACGGCAATCCGCATCACATCGAAGTGATGGTCATACGTCCACACTTCCAAACCCAACCTGCCCGCTAGGGCAGCCACGGTTGCATCGAACAGAGTGATGGATTGGTCTTTCAATGATTGCACCTTGACAACCGCGTGCCGATAATCCTCCGCGCTGGGATTGACCAGAGCGGCGCCGGCCATGTCGTCCAGCCACTGCAAGGCCGCGCTTTCGCCCAGGCGAAACCGCACCAGCGTGTAGGCCTCGAGCAGAGTCGGATAGGCGACCATGATTTCACGGTTCTCGTCGGCAAGCTTGCGCAGTTCTCGTCGCGCCCGCTTGTGGTGTCCGTCGTCCGGATCAGTGGCCGCATACAGCGGCCCTGTGTCGGCCAACACCGCAGGTCTCACTTATGCGTCTCAGCTAGATGACGGTCGTGTTGCTGATTGATGTCAGAGTGTCCACTTCCTCTTGCGGCTGGCGTGATGGAGAGCGTTCGCCGCGCTCTTAAGTATCCTCGCTCGCGCAGATATTGCCGCAAGGCCGCTTGTACCACAGTGGTCAGCGACGGAGGCGCCTCCTGGGACGCAAGATACCTCTCCACTGCCTTGGCCAGATCGTCGGGGAAAGTCATGGTTGCGCGTTTCATGCATGTAAGTATATCACCAAGTGGTGAAGTTGGTGTTGAACCCTTGTGGACCTCATATTGTTGGTTTGAGATGAGATCTGTGCCGCGATCGACAACCCTTAATGCCGGGCCAGCTTTCGCGAATCATGTACACTGACGTGTTTCACCATGAAATCCCATGACCTTTCGATTTGGCTCTGGTTTGTTTTGCAGCCTGCTAATGTTGGGTGTTCCTCAAACTCAAACGGCCCAGGGAGTCCCGAAGTCCTCTCCCGCCATTTTCGGATTCCGAAATAGCACGATCGAAGCCGAACAGGAAGAGAAATTTCTCGCCGTGCCCGATCCAAAGCTCGCCGAACAACATCTGCGCGTCCTGACCCAGGCACCGCATGTTGCGGGTTCGCCTGAAGACAAAGCGACGGCGGATTACGTCGCACAAAAATTCCGCGAGGCTGGCCTGGATGTCGAAACCGTCGAATACCGTGTCTGGATGAACTACCCCACGGAAATCAGCGTCGACGTGACCGCTCCCTCCGACGTGCACATGCACGGACCAACCCGCGAACATGTCGAAGGAGACTCCCTCGCTGACGATCCACGAGTGATCACGCCATTCAATGCGATGTCGCCGTCGGGCGATGCCGAAGCGGAAGTGGTCTACGCGAACTACGGTACGCCCGAGGATTTCAGGAAGTTGGAACAATTGAAGGTGGACGTGCGTGGCAAGATCGTTCTGGTGCGCTACGGGCAGAACTTTCGTGGGGTGAAAGCGTTTCTCGCTCAGGAGCATGGCGCGGCCGGCCTTATCATTTACTCCGATCCCGCCGACGATGGCTGGCGGCGCGGTGACAAATACCCACAAGGTCCGTGGCGCCCTGATTCCGGCGTACAGCGCGGATCCATTGGTTATATGTTCGAGTTTCCCGGCGATCCAACCACGCCCGGGATCGCCTCTCTCCCGTCGCTTTCCGACGCCCAGCGCACTGCGCCCGGGCAATCCGCTCAGCTACCGAAAATCCCTACCACTCCTTTGTCGTATGGCGATGCATGGCCCATCCTTGAGCATCTCGGAGGCCCGGATTCACCGCGCGACTGGCAGGGCGCGTTACCGTTTACTTATCACCTGGGGCCCGGTCCGATAAAAGTGAAGATGCATCTCAAACAGGATTACCAATTCCGCACTATTTGGGATGTGATTGGGCGAGTGCGCGGACGTGAAAATCCCGACGAATGGGTTGTCGCGGGCAATCACCGCGACGCCTGGGTGTACGGAGCGGTTGACCCTAACAGCGGCACAGCGGCGATGCTGGAGGCCGTACACGGGCTGGGCGAATTGTTGAAATCTGGCTGGAGGCCGAAGCGGACGATCGTTCTCGGAAGCTGGGACGGAGAAGAAGAGGGTTTGATCGGATCCACCGAATGGGGCGAGCAACATGAGAGTGAACTGGCCAATGCCGCCTCCTACTTCAATATGGACGTCGCGGTCTCGGGGCCAAAATTCGGGGCCGCCTCCGTGCCCAGCTTGAAACAATTTCTGCGCGACGTGGCCAAAGCGGTTCCATCCCCCAGCGGAGGAACCGTCTACGACCGTTGGCAAAAGGAAAGCCAACCCGGGGCCGAGTCCGTCCAGTCCCCAACTGAAGCCATCGGCGACAGCCGGCGCATCCCCGCCGCACAATCGAAAGCCGATGTGCCGGTCGGCGACTTGGGCAGCGGATCGGATTACACGGTATTCCTGCAGCATCTCGGTGTGCCGTCAACTGACGTAAGTTCGACCGGTTCTTATGGCGTTTACCACTCGGCATTCGACAATTTCAATTGGTTCAAGAAATTCGGTGATCCCGATTTTGTCTATGAACAGCAGATGGCACGTATTTTCGGCATCTCGATCATGCGCATGGCGGACACCGATGTGCTGCCTTACGATTACGAAGAGTATGCCAAGGAGATCACTTCCTACATCGATTCCGCCAGGAAAAAAGCGCAGCCTGAATTCGCAGGTCAAACATTAAACTTTAACGAGCTCAGCCATGCAGCGCATCATTTCGAGCAAGCCGCCGCGAAGATCCTTGTCCGGCAGCAAAACTCTCCACGCGACGCCGAAAACCTGAACCGAGACTTGCGCGAAGCAGAGCGCGCTCTCTTGATACCCGAAGGACTCCCGAACCGTCCATGGTTCCGACACGCCATTTATGCGCCCGGCCAGTACACCGGATACGCAGCTGTGGTCATCCCGGGAATTAACGAGGCCATCGATAAGCACGATCTCGCTCGCACCCGGGAGCAAATTGCATCTCTTGCCGCCGCATTGAATCGCGCGGCTAAGGTGCTGGAGAGTGATCGTTAGAATTGCTCGAATTGGTGTAAGCCCGCGCAAAGCGACGATCCGCAGGCTTCACGAAATAGCATTGCGCTGTTAACCTTTCTCTCCATGAACCCGGCCCACGCTGTGCAACACATTCTGCGAGCTTTGCCCTCCGCGGCTGTGGCCACATTTCTCGCATTGTTCCCCATCGTGAACCCGTTCGGTGCGATTCCGATATTCTTTTCCCTGACGGGAAATTTCCCGTCCGTCGAGCGCAATAGCACCGCTCTCAAAACTGCGTTCTACGTGATCATAATTCTGGTGGTTTTTCTGTTCTTTGGGCGTTTCGTGCTGATCCTCTTTGGCATTTCTTTGCCCGTGCTGCGGATTGCGGGTGGACTGATCGTCGCCAATACTGCCTGGAGCATGGTCACTGGAGACAGTCGGATGACGCCCGCGGAAAGCACTGAAGCCAGCACCAAAGAAGATATTTCGCTGACCCCGATGGCGATGCCGATGTTGTCGGGTCCCGGATCGATCGGCGTGGTCATGGGCTTGTCAGCGGATGCTGGCGGGACGCTTTCTTACCTGGGCATAGTCATCGGCATCGTCGCGCTGGGTCTGGTGGTTTACTTGTTTCTCCGGCTCGGAGGCCCGCTCGTCAAGCGTCTGGGGCCGGGCGCCGCGGGCGCGATTAATCGCATCTTCGGCTTTCTGCTTTTGGCGATTGCGGTCCAATTAGTCTGCGACGGCATTGCCGACTTCAAATAAGACCCCAGCCCAAAATGGGCTACGCAGTGTCGGATTACGACAAAATCCCTTGACTTCGGCGAAATTTCCGGAGAATATCGTCGCCACAATCTAAACGAGGGGGAAGCGAGGCGAGTTATGCCCGAACGCGCACCTCTCATATTGGCAGGCGCACCAAGCCAGCCGTTACCTCCGCAAGATCCTCTCCCGGTTACATTTAAGGAAGTTCTCCAGGATGAGTTGACGCAGGTCGCCGAATCTCGTCGAGCGCGCGGAGTTAACAGCTCCAAGCCAACCGCCGACAACTTGATTGGCTTGGCATTTTCCGGTGGAGGCATCCGCAGTGCCACGTTTAACCTCGGCGTGCTTCAAGCGCTGGCCGAAAACGGTCTGCTGCGCAAGTTCGATTATCTCTCGAGCGTTTCCGGCGGGGGATACATCGGCTCATGGCTGACGGCGCTCACTCGCAGATTCTTGGATGCCCTGCCAAATTCCACATTTCGGGATGTCGAAAAGTCCTTGATTCCGGGAAAGCGCGAACCCGGTGGCCGCGAGGAACGAACCTTTCTGCGTTGGCTTCGTTTGTATAGCAATTATCTGACTCCGCATTCTGGCGCGCTCTCCGGGGATACTTGGGAAATGATCGGTACCTGGCTGCGCAATGTCTTCCTCAACCAGACAGTGCTCGGTTTACTTTTTCTGGCTGTTTTTGTTGCCTGCGACGGAGTGCTGCTGGGGCTGTTGAGATCTTTCCGGCTCCAGGCTCTTGAACTGCTGATTTCCGCCGTCGCCGTTTGGTTCGTCGCCTGCGTTTCCATGGCGTGGAATACGGCGGAGAAGATCCCTTCCAAGGAAATGCTGCTGACACCGTTCCAACGGGTCAAGGTTACGGTTACCGTCATATTGCCATTTTTTCTGGCGTGCTTATTGTTTAATTCCGCCTTGTGGCGGTGGAGGGATCGGGCGGCAGATTTTGATTTGACCACCTGGCTCGGCCTGTGGGGAGGAATTTATTTTCTTGCCTGGACCGTGGCGGCTGTCTCGATCAGGCTGTGGCGGGAGGAGTGGCAGAAGAAAGACCCAGGGAACCGAATGCTTTCGCTGACCGCGTTCCTGCTTTCCTCATTGGTCGCCGGGGCGGTCGGGGGCGCATTGGGTTGCGGATACGTCCGGTTGCTGAGGCGCATGTTCCCGGAATCTGGACCAGCGTCTTACTCAGCTCATTGGATCGCAGGGGTTGTCGGAACCGGGGCTGTAATGCTGATCATGTTGCTGGCCGGCGCCGTACACCTTGGGCTGGCCGGGCGCGGTTGCCGAGATCTAGTGCGCGAATGGTGGGCCCGCCTGGGCGGATACTTGATGCTCCTAACCATGGCGTGGACGCTGTTGGCTGGATCGTGTGCTTTCGGACCATTGCTGGTGCGTTGGGTTTTGTTCAAGCTAAAGTGGGGAAGCATCGTTCCCGTAGTTTTATGGATCGCTCACAATTATCTCGGGGTGAAGGCCGCCCAAAGCGCCGCCACTAGTGGCAAACCCGAGCAATTCAAAGCGCCAAACAGCGTCGATAGCTCGTGGATTGTCCGGTTGTTCAAGATGCCGCGAGCGCTGGACATCATCGCCAAGCTAGCGCCCTACGTTTTCGCCATGGGCATGGCCCTGTTGTTGGCAACTGCGGTTCACATCGTCTCTGGAATGTTTTTCTCTCCTGTCAAAACGATTGACCTATGGCGCCTGTCGCATGCAGCCTCGCCGGGAAACAACTGGGCGGCTCTATACGATCTCTATTGGAACGTTGAGTTTTTCAGGTCGTCTCCGCAATTGCTGGGCGTCGGCATAGTTCTCGCGATCGCTTCTGTCTTGCTTTCGCGCCGCGTGGACGTAAATGATTTCTCTCTGCATCACTTCTACCGCAACCGCTTGGTCCGCTGTTATCTGGGTGCTTCGAATCCGCAGCGGACCCCCCAGCCCTTTACCGGCTTCGATCCCCATGACGATCTTCCCCTGAAGGCTTTTGCCGGAAATTACCCTGGGCCGTACCCCATCCTGAACGCGGCAATCAACATCACTAGTGGCGCCGAACTGGGCTACGCCACGCGGCGGGCAAAGTCGTTCGTATTTACGCCGCTATATTGCGGATACGATGTGATCTTTCCCGGGGAGGGCCCGGACCGTTTCCGATTGGACCATGCTTATCAACTGAGCTACTCGAAAACGGAACTGGGTCGGACCGGGGGATCTCTCACCCGGATGACCGACGACAAAGGCATCGCCCTGGGCACGGCCATGGCGATTTCGGGAGCCGCTGCCAGCCCCAACATGGGTTACTTCACCTCACCGGCGACAGGCCTGTTCATGACCTTGTTCGATGTGCGACTAGGCTGGTGGATGGGCAACTCGCGCTTTACCCCACAGTGGAAGAGCGCCGGGCCCACGTGGGGCCTCAGCTACCTGTTTTCTGAATTGGTGGCCCAGAGTGACCAGAACAAGAGCTACGTTTATCTTTCAGACGGCGGGCATTTCGAGAACCTGGCGGTCTACGAATTGATCAAGCGCCATTGTCAGGTGATAGTGGCCTGCGACGCCGACAGCGACGGCCAATATGCTTGTGAGAATCTGCTGGCGCTCATTGAAAAAGCCCGGACTGATTTTGGGGCGCGCATCGAGATTGATTTTTCAAAAATCCGTCCCAAGAATGGGTGTGAGAGCGAATACAACTTCGTGATTGGCGACATTTTCTACGACCCCCAGAATCCCAACGACCGCGGCAAACTGTTTTACCTGAAGGCCAGCATGCCTCTGAGATCGAGGCCGGAAGCGACCGGCGTGGTTAAGAACCCACCCCTGGAGGCCATCAAGGAAAACCATCTTCCCGATGATGTCTGGGAATATTTCGACAAGCACAAAACCTTCCCGCATCAGAGTACGGCCGACCAGTGGTTCGATGAGTTGCAGTTCGAGAGCTACCGGGCGCTGGGAGAGTACATCGGAAATGCGGCAGCGGCCGAGATTGGGAAAGAGATAACCGAGGTCCTCGAAGTGGAGGACTCCATAACTTTCTTCAAATCCGCGGTGGCTATTTGAGTGAGACCAGTTTCTCCACCAGCCCTGAATAGTCTTTCTTTTCGAGCCCGTGGACTTCTTTGTTGTACTCGTCCACTTTGCTGGAATAATTCATCGAGCAGAATTTCGGCCCGCACATCGAGCAGAACGCGGCTTCTTTGTAGTAGTCGTCAGGAAGAGTTTCGTCGTGCATGGAGCGCGCCGTCTCCGGGTCGAGTGACAATGCAAACTGCTTCTCCCAGTCGAATTTGTATCGCGCGAAGCTGAGTGCATCGTCCCTGTCCTGCGCGCCTGGGCGATGGCGGGCTAAATCAGCAGCGTGCGCCGCGATCTTATAGGCGATGATCCCATCTTTCACGTCCTTCTCGTTGGGCAGCCCGAGATGTTCTTTAGGAGTGACATAGCAAAGCATAGCCGCACCATGCCATCCGATCATGGCCGCGCCAATGGCTGAGGTGATGTGGTCGTATCCTGGCGCAATGTCGGTAACCAACGGTCCCAGCGTGTAGAACGGGGCCTCGTAGCAAAGCTCTTTTTCTTTATCGACTTGCTCTTTGATCTTGTCGAGCGGCACATGGCCGGGGCCCTCGATCATCACCTGCACATCGTATTCCCACGCTTTTTTGGTCAGTTCGCCTAGCGTCTTCAACTCGGCAAATTGCGCTTCATCGCTGGCGTCGGCAATACATCCGGGACGCAGGCCATCGCCCAGTGAAAACGAAACATCGTGCTTGGCGAAAATCTTGCAGATGTCGTCGAAGCGCTCGTATAGAAAATTCTGCTTGTGATGATGTGCCATCCATTGCGCCAGAATCGCGCCGCCGCGGCTCACGATCCCTGTGATGCGTTTTGAAACCATCGGCAAATATTGGATCAGCACGCCGGCGTGAATCGTCATGTAATCCACGCCCTGCTCGGCTTGCTCCTCGATCACTTCGAGCATTACTTCGGCATTCAAGTCCTCGATACGCTTTACCCGCGAGATCGCTTCATAGATTGGCACGGTTCCAATCGGCACGGGCGAATGGCGAAGGATAGCTTCGCGAATCTCGTGAATGTTCCCGCCGGTTGAAAGATCCATGACCGTGTCGGCGCCGTAGTGAACCGACGTGTGCAGCTTCTTGAGCTCTTCGTCAATGTTCGAAGTAACCGCGGAATTGCCGATGTTCGAATTGATTTTGCACAATGACGCTACGCCGATGCACATCGGCTCCAGTTCCGGATGATTGATGTTTGCCGGAACAATCATGCGTCCGCGCGCAATCTCGTCGCGAACCAGTTCGGCCGAAAGTTTTTCACGATCCGCCACGTAGGTCATTTCTTCCGTGATCAGACCCTTGCGGGCGTAATGCATCTGAGAGAAATTACCGCCGTCGTTCTCGGCCTTGCGGCGGGCGATCCACTCGGCTCGCGGCCGCGGAACACCGTGTCCGTTGTCGTTGCGAGCGTGATTGCCGTTGGTGGGATTATCGTTCGTAGGAGCCATTCCTTCTCACCTTTGCTGGATTGTTGAAAAGCTGATTATACGCCCGATAACGATCGAACCCGGCGGTCGCCCGCATTCATTTTCAGCATTTGACCAATCGGCGCCGCAGCAGGTTTGTCGCGAGAGGCGCGAGGCTACTTGATAAATCCTTTACGCCGCTGCTCGCTGTAACGGCGCAGGGCGTCATTGATGATCGGATACGCTTCTCCTGCAGGGCGGATCTCGTCCACTTCCACTTCTTTTCCTTCAAGCTGTTTATAATCCTGGAAGAATCTCCGCAGCATCATGAGCCGGTGTCGAGGCATCTCCGACGCCTCGCGGTAGCTGTTGAATTCAGGATCCTCGGTGGCGATCGCGATGACTTTGTGATCTTTTTTCCCTGAGTCAATCATGGTCATCAGGCCGATTGCTCGAGCGTGAATAATGGTCAGGGGAACAACACTTTCTTGGCAGAGCACTAGAACGTCTAGCGGATCGTCATCCTCAGCCAAGGTTTGGGGAATGAAGCCGTAATTCGCCGGGTAATAAACCGCGGAGTAGAGCACGCGATCAAGTTTGATGAGCCCGCTGGCTTTGTCTAATTCATACTTCACGCTCGAACCAAACGGGATTTCAATCACCGTGTTGAACTCGTCCGGTAAATGCTCTCCGGGCGTAACGTCATGCCATGCATGGATCATAGGGAATCGTCTCGGACGAATTTTAATTGTACTTCCTTAAGATGTCTTTTCGCTTCTTGACCCCCGCCGGAGCCGAGGAATAGAGTTCGTTATAGAAGCGGGGTTTTCCTATGTCGAGCGAAACCAGCAGATACCTTAAATTCGGTGGCGCGACGGTAATCATCCTGTTGGCGCTCGGATACC
>Ga0210391_10003056_pt1 | contig 14253 bp, 10 predicted proteins | sample IncBWC12OmetaG_FD_160573 | JGI IMG/M metagenome (GOLD analysis project Ga0210391, IMG submission 160573) | Forest soil microbial communities from Barre Woods Harvard Forest LTER site, Petersham, Massachusetts, United States - Inc-BW-C-12-O ... | reverse complement strand
GGTCCGCTCGTTTAGGTTGGGCAAAGAGTCCACCGTAGCCAGGGAGGCGCCGGTGCCACCCGCCAGGCCTGATTCATTAGCCAAAGCTAGAGCCCATCTTGGAAGCGGCATTTTTCGCTTTCTCTTCTCGTGCGTCAGCGTTGCGGCTTATTTAACAATATCTTAGGCCGAACCTGCCAGCCCATCACACTAAGCCCACAGGAGAATGTTACGCGACCACCCAATTTGGACGTCCAAAGACGCCCCTGGGTGAGCATCCACTTCCACTTAGAGAACGAATATCGAACTCTATTTGTTTCCGATTTCCACAGGCGGCAAGAGGTTGCCCGTCCCGCTGTCAAAAAACGGCATCCAGGCCACTAACCACCGGTGGCTGCGCGCAGTCGCCACGCGGAAAGAGGCAACGCCAGCATCAACCCGATCACCAGAATCACCGCGTACCCATTTGTACGATAGAACGCGTCCGGCTGTGCCAGCAATTGCGCGGCGGCACCAAGCAGCGAGAGGCAAGCTATTACCAGGAGTCCCCCCAGCACATTAAACCGCATGACGCGTTGGACACCGAAGACGATCACGCCCAGCAGAATCGCCCCGCCTATAAATTGTTTCGCAAAATCCGTTCCATTCCCCCAGTCGCTCCCGGTGAGAAACATCACTCCCAGCAGGAAGAGCACAAACCGCAACCAGCGCGCCTTAACGACAGACGCTACAAACGCCGCGATAAACGCGATCGCTCCGGTTACGAAAAGGCTGCCAATCAACGCTCCTCCCACAAAAGCGGCTGCAGGAAGAACCGCGTCGAAGTTCTGCCCAAGCGAGAAAGGTAAACTGCGGTGCGCGGTTTGCCAGTGCATGGCCGCAAACGCGATCAGATGCCGCACACCGAGAAACCCGGCCGTGCCGCACACGCCGACCCACACCGCATCGCGATAGTAAACTCCGGGCATCGGCCTGCCAACGGGCAAGCGCTCCTCTCCAAACACTCGATTGCTGAAGAGCGCCGCGATTCCAAACAGCATCGCAAGGCCACCGGTGTAAAAGACCGCACCAAGAAGTATCGCGACGACGAACCCCGCCACGACCGTCTTCAGAGGAATCGCCGTTGAGTAAACGTTCAGGAAACTCTGCATCCGATCGCCGAAGCTAACGATCAAAACGTAGGCAACCAGCCCCCAGATCGCCCAGAGAAGCAATCGCCGCCACGGAATCGCACGCATCGCATCCGAACGAAGATTCTTGAAGAACAAAACGAGCGCGGTTATTCCTATTCCCCCAAAGAGCAGGATCGGAACGGCGAAGCCGTAGATCGTGCGCGAGAGTGATTCCTGCTCCTGTTTGCGTCGCCACTCGTCGGGAACCTTGATGTACATCCAGCCAGTGCCGCCTTCGCGCTGTTCCACTTGGTCGCGCTCTTCGGGTTTCGAATAGTAAGCTCCGCGGTACTCGGAGACTTCATCGCCTAAAACAGCGAGTTTGATGCGCAAGTACGCGTGGCTCACCACATCGTTCGATGACGTCGATCCCGAATCGATCGGCGTGCGTTGTTGCCACGCGATCTCATGGTCCGTGCGGTGTACGCGCTTGTCGGAATTCGCTTCGATCAGATTCCACTGGCTCAGATCGAGTTTTTTCACGTCGCGCAAATACTTTTCCGCTTTCGCTAGCGCCTCTTCTTTGCTCAGCGACGCTCCCGGCGCATTCTCGGCGAGTTTATGGTTGAAGGCCGCGAGAGAACCGTCGGGCTTCAGCTTGACCGAAAATTCTTGCGGCTGGCTGTCGCGAAAATAACGCACTTGCCAGATCGCACCGGGAACTTCAGTAGCATAAATTTCGTTGAGGCGCGCTATGCCCACGCGCTGGCGAAGAAATTCATTGGTGACGGGGTCGGTGAAGTCCGTGAAGATGGTCGCCGTGCGATAAGACTTTGGATCGAAGCCGCGCGCGCGCATAACTTCATCGGCGAGTGGCTTCACGGTCCGCGCGTTGACGGACAGTTTCACGTAATCGCCCACTGCCGGCGTTTTGAACCGCCATGCGGCCACCACGCCAATCACTAGGCACACCGCCAGAAACGCCATCATCGCGGGTGTTAGCGCTTCATATCGCCGCGTCGCTGGTGCTGGCGCGTCGATGGCCGTAGGCGCTGCCTCAAAGCTCACTTCTGGAATCGGCTGTGCGCGGTTCAGCAAATCCTCATCGGGTTCGAACCGCCCGCGCGCCAGGTAAGAAACGCCCGCAAAAATCAATGGAGCCACCGCCGCGAGTCCGACGACCACGCCTGAAATCTTGAAGTACAAGCTGTTCGAACGAACGAGCAACAGTCCAACGAGCGATGCATCCACCGTGTAGTGCCAAATCAAAGTCGCCAGAATCCCCCAGCGCAGCATCACGATGCCCGCAACGATGCCAATCAGGCCAACTTCCAGCCCGCGAATGTACGGCGGCTCGTTTGGATAAGCCGAGTGCAAAAAGCTCCAGCAAAACGCCGGAACAATCACAGCGATAAGGCTTGAGCCCGTCAGTCTCTTTAAAAAGGGAATCGCAAATAGCCGGAAAAGAAATTCTTCGCTCGTTGCCGCATAAAGACCAATCGCCACCCCCGAAATCCACGGAAACGTTGTGTTCACCGAGTTTTCGTAATTTAATTCCTGCGGTGCCCACGCGCCGAAATGCCCCGCGACGATGTAAAACGCCACGATGAATCCGATATGCGCTGCGGCAAGCGAAAGTCCCACCGTCGCCGACGAGAAGAATTCCTTCGAACGCAGTCCGCGCAGTGTGAGCAATTGCGAAAGCCGCAGCCGTCCCGGTTGCGACGCGCGATACAACGGCTCAGCCCCCGGAAGGGCAATCACAATCAGCAACGCGGAGCCAAGTCCAAACAGAAGCGCAAACGCAATTTGCTTGAATACGAATCCCCCGTACGCGGAATTCGTGTCATAACCCATGCGATCCAGCGGCCAGCTGTTGAGCTGCATCAGCGTCAGCAAAATAGCCACCACAATTCCCACCTTGATCGCGAGCCCCCAGCTCGTCTGCCCGCGCATCGTCAGCAAAATTCCCAGCCATAGCGCCGAGCCCATCAGCAGCAGCCACGGAATGATGGCCAGCTGGTTGTACAGAATATTTTTTGAACGCAGCTTCGCGTAGCTCCGCTCCCACGCCTCCGGCACTTGTAAAAATTCCTGCGAGCTTCCCGCGCGGGCGCCTTCCATTGTCACGCGCAAGCGGTCCGGCGCATCCTTGGCCCGGAAGCCGCGCTTCTCCCACGTGAACGACCAATCCACACGGTTAGGTTTTTGGCTGGAGTTTGCTTCTTCCGAAAGAGAATCCCACTTAGCTAGATCCACACCCATTTTGCCGCGAAGAAATTCCTGCGCTGCTGTTTCCGCCGCGGCGCGATCCGGTGCCGCGCCCGCTTGCGCCTCGGGAATTTTGTGGTCGTAGCCGACAATTTCTCCCGACGGGCTGACCCTCACATAAAATTCTTCTTCCTGCTGCGGCCGGAAAAACCGCACATTCCAATACCAGATGTTCAGCTCGCTGGACATCAGCTGGTTCGCTTGCTTGAGCCCTACCTCCCGCTCCAGATACGTCTTCGCGTTGTCGTCCAAGTCGAAAACGATCGCCGACTGGTATCCGCTGACGTCCTCCCCCAGGCTGCCAACAAATTTCTTCGCCCGCGTTAGAGCCTCCGCGCGCGACACCTTGAAATCCACCGACGCTTCCGGAAACGCCCGGAAAAAGTACCGGTGCGCAAATACCAGCCCCACCACGCCCAGCAACACCCACAAAATCAGTGCGCGCTTATCCGAACTTGTCAGCCGGTTCCCGTCGTCCGCCACTCGTCCTCCCGTACCTTCGTTACCGCAAGGCACCCACACTTATACTACGTTGAGAATGCTCGCAACTGTCGCCTCATCCATCGCGCATTGTGCCATTGTCTCAATTCGAGATGCTCTGTTCCGCGTCCCAAATTCGCTCTGGCCCACGCCAATCCTTATTTTCTCCTTGCAAAAAAGCAGCTTTCGTGTATTATTGCACTCATTAGTTATTGTGCCCATCAGCTATACCGCCAGCGCCAAGCTGGCTTTTTTATTTTCCGATGTAAATCTAACTCTTTTAGAATCAGCGTCTAAGGGCTATCCGTAAGTGTTGCATTTGAAGGACTTAAATAAAGCGCAACCCCTTTAGATTCAGTGTTTACAAGAAACAGGGGGAGGGGATCTATGTGGAGTGCGGCAGCTCTGCTGCCGCACTCCCCCCCCACGCTCGCACGAATCACGACATACCGCTCATCCTCGACTCCCGCGCTGGCAGCGCAAGTAAGCCAAGTCCCCGGCTCGTGTCCTAGGGAATGATATAAAGAAGTGCTAATGACGCTGAGCCTGACAACTGAAGTGCGCATGATCAAAGGCGTCGGCCCGCAGCGCGCCGAACTTCTCGCCAAGCGCGGCATCCACACGTTCGAGGACCTCCTCGCCTACCTGCCGTTCCGTTACGAAGACCGCATCCAGTTTTCGAATATCAAAGACATCCAGCCTGCCGGCACATACACGATTCGCGCGCGCGTGATGAGCGGCCAGGCCATCCCCAATAAGTTCGCCTACAACGCCATCTATCATTTGCTCGTACAGGATGCCGCTGGCGGCCTGCTCCCGTGCAAATTTTTTCACGGCGGCTATCTTGAAGGCCGTCTGAAGCCCGGCCAGCAGCTCATTCTTCACGGCAAAGTCGAGATCGACAAGATGCGCCCCGCGCGACTCGAAATGATCAATCCCCAACTCGAGATGCTTGGCGACGGAGAGCCGGACTCCACCGAGGTCGGCCGCATCGTTCCCATCTATGAAGCTATCGGCACGTTCGGCTCGCGCGCCATTCGCCGCGCCATGTATGCAGCCGTCCAGCTCATCGATGCCGACATGCCGGACGTCCTTCCGGAAGCTTTGCGCGCGCGCCTCGGCTATCCCTCGCGGCGCGAAGCGCTGATCCACGTTCATTTTCCCGAGCCGCAAGAATCGCTCGAAGCGCTCAATACGTTTCGCACACCGTCGCAGCAACGCCTCATCTTCGAAGAATTTTTCCTTTACCAACTCAGCCTCGCGCTCGATCGCAAAACCACACGCAAAGAAAACGCGATCGCCTTTCGCATCCGCGAAGAAAAAGTCCGCGAAGCCCTAAAACGCATCCTCCCCTTCAAACCCACCGTCGCACAAAAACGCGTCCTCGCCGATATCGCCACCGACCTTGAAAAGCCCGCGCCCATGAACCGCCTCCTCCAAGGCGACGTCGGCAGCGGTAAAACGATCGTCGCGCTACAAGCCGCCGTCATCGCCATCGAAAACGGCACTCAGGCCGCCCTCATGGCGCCCACCGAAATTCTCGCCGTCCAACATTATCTTTCCGCGCGTCGCATCCTCGCTCCCGGCGGCTACAAGGTCGAGCTGCTCATCAGCGGCCTCAAATTTGCAGAAAAACAAGCCGCGCTCGAACGCATTCGCACCGGCGAAGCGCAGCTCGTCATTGGCACTCACGCGCTCATCGAAGACCAGGTCCAATTCGCGCGCCTCGGTTTCGTCGCCATTGACGAGCAGCACCGCTTCGGCGTCCTCCAGCGCAAACGCCTCATGGACAAAGCCGCCTCCCACGGGCACGCCCCGCACGTCCTCGTCCTCACCGCCACGCCCATCCCGCGCACGCTTTCGCTCACCCTCTACGGCGACCTCGACGTTTCCGTCCTCGACGAACTCCCGCCCGGCCGCACGCCCATCCAGACGCGCCTCACCTCCGAGCCGCATCTCCCCGGCGTCTGGGAATTTCTTCGTAAAGAAGTCGCCGGCGGCCATCAGGCCTACATCGTTTATCCTGTGATCGAAGAATCGAAGCTCGAACTCAAAGCCGCGATGGAGGAATACAAGCGCCTCTCCAAGGAAGTCTTCCCCAAACTGAAAGTTGGCCTGCTCCACGGGCGCCTCTCCAGCGAAGAAAAAGACGCGGTCATGGAAAGCTTCCGCAAAAACGAAACGCAAATTCTCGTCGCCACCACGGTGATCGAAGTCGGCGTCGACGTCCCCAACGCCACCGCCATGGTCATCGAACACGCCGAACGCTTCGGCCTCGCCCAGCTTCACCAGCTTCGCGGACGCATCGGCCGCGGAGCCGCCAAATCCCACTGCATCCTCGTCGGCCCGGTAAAAATGACCGAAGAAGCCCGCGCTCGCCTCGAAACCATGGTCCGCACCGCCAACGGCTTCGAAATCGCCGAGACTGATCTCCTCCTCCGCGGCCCCGGAGAATTTTTCGGCACGCGCCAATCCGGCGACCTCGGCTTCCACATCGCCAACCCCATCCGCGACAAAGATCTCCTCGAAGTCGCCCGCCGCGAAGCCTTCGCCCTAGCCGACGACGCCCAGCAATCCCCCGCCCTCCAGCGCCTCCTCCGCCAACTTCCTACGGAATGGCAACGCCGCTACCACCTAGCCCGCATCGGCTGACGCGTCAACGCTCTCACTTTGCCGTTACCGCTTTGCTCGCGAGTCAGCCAGGGTTGGAGTCGGATTCTTCTCCCTAGTTCCTGGTGTATTCTTCTGTGCGGTGTCCCGCAGGTCCGCCATTTGAGGGATTGATAAATATCCAATGAGGGTGACGCCGGCTAGTGCTCGCTCGAAAGAATAGGTGGATTATGCGTGATCTCGCCGGACTGAACATAAACGAAGGGGGAAAATCCGTTCGGCGCCCGGCGCCGACTAAGGAGCTGGTTCGAGAGTTTGAGGCTAACTTTGCGGTTAAACTTCCTGAGGAGTATTTGGTGCTTCTGAAATATTCTAATGGTGGAGGGCCAGAGCTTGACACTATACAGCCTATCGATAAGCGGGACGTTGGTCCTTGGTCGATTAACCGGTTCTACTATCTCGATGGGCAGAAGAATCTTTCCGAAAATTTGTGGCATGAGACTGCGCACTGGCGACCTATCTTGGGCGAGAAGGCTGTTCCATTCGCCGAAAACGGCTGCGGTGATCAGTTTTTCCTTGACCTTAGTACCTCACCACCTTGTGTAAGACTATGCATACACGACGATCAATTTAAGATAATTCATATTGCTTCCTCCTTTGAAGCATTCATTGATGGACTACGGCTCGATCCCGATAGGATTTGAATGCATCTTGTTTACGGCCCGGCACCGCGGCTATTGCTCTCCTAACTGCTGATTGTTCCTTGACTAAGGACCAAAAACCGACAGTTAATTACAGCACTCATGCGCATCATCGCTGACAAGAACCGGAGCTGCATTCCCAAGAGCCTCAAAGGCCTCACGCCGCGCCCCACTTTCGGCGACCCCGGCTAACCCGTTTATTCACAAAGATTTGATCGGCTTATAAAATCCTAACCACCGGCTCCTGACTTCCTTACGCCCATTTCTCTACCATAAGTTTGCGGGTCACGACCTGCACCTCGCGACCCAGGGAGAAAGCCAATGTTATCTGGTCCGAAAGGTTGTGAAGAGCCGTTTAGTTTGCAGTGCTGTGTTTGCGGTCACAGCGCGGAACTTTTCGATCTACCAGGAAGAACCGGCAAATACTGCCTCGAATGCAGCGCCGACGTAGCCACCTCCATCCTGCTCACTACCGAGATCGACGCCGCAACTCTGGCAGGCCAGGACGCCAGCGCCCTAGTGGCAGAATTCTCCCAATTAAGCAGCAGCTTGCTGGAAAGAGCGCAGTCGGCTTAACGCCGCGAAGCGTGGCCCTGCAAGTTATTAGTTCAGAGAAAAGCAATCCAGGTCGTTTGCAAACTTGAGCGGGCCAGAAAATTTCTTTTCGATCTCGGACTGCGTCTGACTTTCCTTGCTAAGCGTCCGCAGCATGCGATGAGACAAGACTAGTTGTTTGACGTGTGCCTCTCCGGCAATCTGCCCGATCACCGACGGAGGCATGTGCAAATTTCTTTCCACGCCTGTGACGCCTTCGGGCACGGCGTTGTGAGCTACGAACAAATCCGCGTTCGCCGCCAATTGTGGCAGACCTGCGCCCTCGCCGTTCGTATCGCCGCTGAAAACGATCACTTTGCCGCCCATCTCCACTCTCCACGCAAGAGCGGGAACTCCTCCATGGATAACGCGCACCGCTTGCGCCGCAATGCCGCCACGGCGAAATACCTCGGCCGGTTTCGCGGTTCCCACAACATTGTGCGGCTGCAATTTATAATCGCCTTCTTCTCCAGGTACCAGCAGTTCGCTGAGATAGCGATAAGCGCCGTGCTTATCTCCAAAAAAATCGTAAACAATCTCTACCGTGGAGGGCATGAAGTCATTTCCCTCCGGCCCGTAGACCGGCAAAGGACGCTTACGCTCTTCAAACCACGAAGAATTGACTAACGCGGGAAAGTCGCCGCTGTGATCTTCGTGAAAGTGCGAGAAAAAAATTACATCCAGCTGCGACATTTGCGCCCCACTTTCGCCAAAGCGAAGCGCGCTTCCTCCTCCCGCATCCACAAGCACTCGCGCTTGTCCGTCCTCCCAGATGAGATAGCTGCTTGAAGCCCGCTTGTCTTGCAGCTCCGGCCCGCCAGACCCAAGCACCTGCAAAGCAATACCGTGCGCTCCGCAAGACTGCGCTCCCGCCGATGGCAAGAAGGCGCAACACAAGACGAAGCTATAAAGTGTAAGGGAGCGAATCAGAGCGGCAAGTCTAGGCATGAAATAACTCCTCAGGACTGGCGGTCCAAGTAGGGAACCCAATCTTATTTGATCCTTGTTCGATTTGATTCAGTCGGCGGCCTTTAGACTATGTTAATTTTTTCCCTTATGCGCATCATCGCCGGCAAATACCGCAGCCGCATCCTGAAAAGTCTGAAAGGCCTCGCCCTTCGTCCCACGAGCGACCGCCTCCGCGAAACGCTCTTCAACGTCCTCGGCCCGGGCGTAGTCGGCTCGCGCTTCCTCGACGTCTTCGCCGGCACCGGCGCCATCGGCATCGAAGCCCTCAGCCGCAGCGCCGCCGACGTAACCTTCATCGAAAATCACCCGCCCGCCGCCAAACTAATCCGCCAAAATCTCGACTCGCTCAAAATTACTTCCGGCTATACCATCCTCACCGCCGACGCCCACACCGCCCTCCAAAAACTCGCCGCTCGCCGCACTCCATCCACTCCCGGCTTCGATTACGTCTTCGTCGATCCCCCCTACGCCGCCCACGTCGACTACGCCCGCACCCTCGAATTCCTAGCCACCGCTAACTTTCTAGCTCCAGACGCGCTCGTCATCTTTGAGCATCACCACAAATTCCAACTCCCCGAACACTTCGACCGCCTCCGCCGCACCCGCGTCCTGAAACAAGGTGATGCGTCCCTGTCTTTCTACCTCTCGTCCCAAAGCGGTCCATCCCCGCACAACTCCTTGCCAAAGCATCCTCATCAATGAGCGCCATTCTGGAGCAGACCGAAACCATCGGTTAAGCTGTTTTCTTTCCTCGGTGCTCGTCGCGAGAAACACGCAGAAAACTCGCTCTTGACAATCGTCTCTACATATGTAGACTTTAGTTCGTGAAGACTCCACGCCTATCGCCGCAAACTCTTCGCGTTCTCGAACGCTTCATCGAGAGCCCTACCGCTTGGCGTTACGGCTACGAACTGAGCCGCGAAACAGGCCTCAAATCGGGGACCCTTTATCCCATCCTGATGCGGTTGGCCAAATACGGCCTGCTGGAAACGAAGTGGGTCACCACCGAAGACGGCGTCCCCCCGCGCCACACTTACCGCCTCACTCCGAACGGCGTCGCACTCGTCCGCTCCACTTTTGCAGACTCTCGGTCAAGCGCTCGCACCGCGCTAAAAGCCCGCCGCCCCGCCTTCAGTGGAGGCAAAGCATGACATTCCCAGCCTTTCCGCGCAGCGTCGCCATCGCGCTACTGCGTTTCGCCATCTGGATCGCGCCCCACGACACTCACGAGTGGGGCCGCGGAATGTTGAGCGAACTAAATCACGTCGAAGGCAACTGGTCGGCCCTTATCTGGTCGATCGGCGGCGCAGGCGTTCTAGCCAAGCACGCCATCGTCGCCATAATTTTCCCCGGCAGCCATCGCCGCACCGTCTCCACCGCCAGCGAACTCTTCGACAAGGAGCTTCCTATGCGCAAAACCACGCTCGCCATAATCGCCGCCTGCACCGTTGCCTCGCTCCTCTTCTTCGTCGCCCCCGTCTTCCGTCAAGCCTTCCGCGTCTCCCTCGCGCAATGGCATACCGTTCTTAATGTGAAGCAGAGCTTCGGCTATCCGAGCCCAGATCCAGAATTGGACGCTTTCGCGAAAAAAGCCGAGCACAATCGGGATGCAGAAGCCCTCGCCTTTATCGCGGTTCGCTACCCGAATGCGATCCAAAGGGAGCGCCTCGCGGACGAAGCAGTGCAACTCAATCCAAATCTCACCTGGGTCTATGCGGTTGCTGGCACGGCGTATCTATCGCCTTCCGAAATAGACCGTCGAGTCTCCTTGCTCAAACAATGGGATCCGCAAAACGCACTTCCTTATCTATTCGCGGCCCAGAAAATTGGCGCACCCGTGACGTATAGCAAAGAATTCCCGCTAGGCAAGCTCGAGCAAAACCCAGCCTGGGAAAAGGAAATGGACGCTGCGTTTCAATCTCCGAAACTCGACACCTATCTCGACCGCCAAAATCAGTTGGATCACCGGGTTCTCTCTCGCTATCGGCTCGACGACCCGTTTCAGGCCGCTTCTGGTGATGATCGGTATGGCTTTCCCAACTATGGAGTTGGGGAATGCTCCCTTTACGCACAGTCGCTTCTCGAATCCGGCAAATCCCTCGAGTCTCGGGGCGATCGCAAGGCCGCTTTTGAGAAATATTTGGCGGTAGCCCGTTTTGGCCAGATGATCAGCATTGACAGTGAATTTACATTTCTCATCAAAAAGGAAATGAAGGAAGCCTACGGCCGGCTCGCATCGCTTTCCCAAACGGAAGGCAACGGCGAGGCCGCCTCGTTCTACACTTCACTTGCCGATCAGTTCGGTAAAGCCGCGGACAGACAACGTCTGCTCTTGCGCAATAGGATTCAGGGAAACGACGTTTCCAACTGGAACGCCTTCTTGGTACGACTCTCCGGCCTGCTGATGATTTTTTGCGCTGCACTCTTGCTTCTTTGCATGCTCGGCGTGTTGGTGCGGAGCTGCTCGTTCAGGTTAAGTTCGCTTCATCCCAGCCGCCTCACGCTGGCTCTCGGTTTTGGCGCGGCGGTCGGGTCGCTCCTCTCCAGCGCGGTTCTTTTTGTAAGCTACTGGCCCTACTCCGAACTCCTTCAGCGTTTCCTGAGTAAGGGTGATGATTCCGGGATGTTAGAACTCTCCGCCTTCCTTCGTGACGCCCAACACCCCTTAGGCACGCGATACAGCCTAGGCACGTGGGTGGTAAGCTCGTCGATGATGGTGTTTTATTTCTGGTTCGCCATAACAGTTCTTTGTGCCCTCGCGATTATGCTCGCCGTTTTCCGCCACTACCAAACGCGCCTGCGAGTGGGCGCCGCAGCCTAGGCCGCGCATGACGTCCGCCGCGTACCCTCGCCAAGCCGCCACGCTGCTCCTCCGTTTCGCCATGTGGATCGCGCCCCTCGACACCCTCGACTGGGGCCGCGGCATGCTCAGCGAGCTGAATCACGTGGAAGGCAACTGGTCGGCGCTTCTGTGGTCTCTCGGCGGAGCTGGCGTCCTGGCCAAACACGCCGTCGTCGCCATGATTTTCCCCGGCAGCCATCGCCGCACCGTCTCCACCGCTAGCGAACTCTTCGGCAGCTTCCCATGCGCAAAACTACTCTTGCCGTAATCGCGTCCTGCGTCGTCGCCTCTCTCCTCTTTTTCCTAGCACCAACATTCCGTCAAGCTTTTGGCGTCTCTCTTCTGCAATGGGAAGCGTTGTTACATGCGGGCGAGTACGGTCGTGAGGTTCCGGGGTTGCGAGAGATCCAGCGGCGCGCAGAACAAAATCAGGACGCAGAGGGGCTCGCCTTTGTGGCTGTCCGCCACTGGAAGGCCTCCGAAAGTGCGCGACTAGCCGACGAGGCCGTGCGCCTCGATCCGAAACTGGTGTGGATCTACGGTCCCGCCGCAGCAACCTACTCGTCGCTTCCTCAAATTGATGACCATTGGGTAGCCGAACTCAAAAAGTTCGATCCTGAAAATGCGTTGCCCTATTTCATCGCGGCGGAAAAAATCGATATTGACGAGATAGACCGCAACCAGATTCCACGTAACTTTCAAGAAAAATCCATCCCTTGGCGAACAGCCTTGGCCTCAGCATTTCAATACTCAAAGCTGGATGACTACGGCGATCGCTTGGAGGCGCTGGATCGCCGCGTCTTTCAGCGCTACCACATTGAGAATCCCACCTTGATCGACAGTTATAGGTGGCCACGCCTGCCGAGCTACACGGCCGCGGATTCCCACTACTATGCTCAGGCACTTATCGCAGAGGCTAAATCCCTGGAAGCGAAAGGCGACCTACAAGGCGCGGCCGCTAAATATTTCGCTGTCATCCGTTTTGGCGACGTCATCGATCACCAGGTAAATGGGTGGCTTCGCAGGGACGAGGCGAACGCCTACGCCGGACTTGGCGCCCTCGCGGAAAAGGAAGCCCGCCCAGAAGAAGCTCGGCTCTACACCTCTTTGGCCGCCCAGAAGCGGGAGCCGTGGCCGAACAGGCGTGACTTGCGTCGGTGGAGATTTTCTGAAGACCCTGCCATTCGCTGGAACGCTCGCATGGCGACCAACTCTGGATTGGCGCTGCTTTTTTCCGGCGCGGTCCTTTTGGTTTGCATCATAGCCCTGTTCGTTCGCAGTCGCACTTGGCGCTTTGGTTCGTTGCGCCCCAGCTCGTGGACACTCGCCCTCGGGCTAGGATCCTCCCTAATTTTGGTGCTTTCGAGCGTGCTCTTGTATTTAAGCTACCGGCCTTACGCTGAGATTTTCCGCCGGTTCGTCGACCATGGCGACGATATGAGTCTCACCGACCTGACGGCCTTCGTCGGTGACGCGTACGTGCCATTCGGCTTCGGTGGATGGCTTTCCATGTCGGGGGCCGCGTTTGGTTTTTGGTTCGTAGTAGCCATCGCTTGCCTGTTGGCGCTGCTCACCGCTGTCGTACGTCATCTTCAGACACGGCCGCGAACAACCGCAGCCTGAGCTTTTCTACCACTACTCACCACCCTCTACTCACTCTTTCCCGGGCATCCCCCGCGTCCCAACCCGAATCCATACTCTCTGGTCCCCAGCCACGCTATACTACGAGACTAATGTCAGCAGGCCAGGTCAATAGTGGGTATAACCTCTTGGGACAAGGCGCGGCCACCGCCGCGCGCATGGCTCCCATCCCTACGCCTCCGCCCGAGCAAGTCATCGCTGAACCCAAACTTGACGTCCCCTGGGGCGACTTCCGCCAAAGTCTTTGGAGCAGTCTCCGCACGCTCGTTTCCGGCCCGTTCACAACCAGAAAATTTCTTGGCGGTGATTACTTCCGCGACTGCTGGGTCGAACGCCGCATGCCCTGGCGAGCGGTCGTCGCTGCAGCGCTCTGGCACGTAGTATTCGTTCTATCTCCGTTCTCACTTCTTCCCACGACCATTCGCCACAACTCCGCCTTTGACAACGCTCAGCTCACATGGTCCGGCCCCATCGAAGATTTCCCGGCGCTCCAAATCCGCGCTGCGAAGCCCAAGACCATCGCGCACGGCGACCCGAACAAGCCACTCCCTCCCAAAGGTGCCGACGCTTTTCATCCCCGCCAGCGCATCATTACCGATCCCGTGCGTCCGAATCATCCGCGGCAAACACTCCTGAATTCGGTTGCGCCGCAGCTAGCGCCCAAAACTCTTCCCAACATGCCGAACATCGTTCAACTGCAGGCCCCGGCAGCTCCGGCCCGGCCGCATATTCAGATCAGCGCGGATGCCCTCGCAAAACTTCATCCTCGCCAGCATCGCGTCGCTGCGGTTACTTCCGCTCCGCTGCCCGATGTTCCCACTTTCGATCAGAAGCCCGCGGACCTAAATCTCGCAGTATCGCCAAACGCTCCCGCGCGCCCGAAACTCGATCTCAACGCAGGTGCCGCGCCTCGTGTAGCAGAGCGTGCGCAAACCGGCGACTCCGTCGCTGCACCGGAAATAGGCGCTGCTCAGCCCGCCGCGAACGGAAATCCATCTACACTCATCGCGCTTTCCGCTTCGCCGGCGGCTCCCAAGGCCGACGTGCCGCCGCC
>Ga0210391_10003054_pt1 | contig 14256 bp, 11 predicted proteins | sample IncBWC12OmetaG_FD_160573 | JGI IMG/M metagenome (GOLD analysis project Ga0210391, IMG submission 160573) | Forest soil microbial communities from Barre Woods Harvard Forest LTER site, Petersham, Massachusetts, United States - Inc-BW-C-12-O ... | reverse complement strand
ACTACTTGGCCCGCGCGCAAAGTGATCCGGAAACTTGATCGTTGCGGGCTGCCAATTCAATTCGTCTAAGGGTAATCGCCCATTTACCAGTCAGAGTATTTCGTCTGGTCGAGCGCAGTACCGTTCGATTTTGAATAGACGTCGAATACATTTTGGCCGCCCCAGGAGTCGCTCGTCGGGTCATCCTGCATCGAGCGAAGCCCCCATTCGTCTTTGCCCGTCATCGGATCGACCGGGATTCTTCTGAGGAATCGGACCTTCTTGCCCTGCACATCAACTCCATCCACCAGAGTTTGCAGGTCTGGCGGATAACCGTGAGAATCCAGTTTGATCTGGAACGCGCCGCTATCTGCCCGATCTTTGTATTTGTCGATCGCATCGCGCATTTCCCACAATTGCTGGCGCAGGATACGCTCCTTCTCTCGTTTCACCTCAAACCGCGCAACAGGGACCGCAGCCGATGCCAGAATCCCCAGGATCGCCACTGTCACAATAAGCTCAACCAGCGTCAGGCCGGATTCTCTGGTAGCGCATCGATGTTCTAGACCTAGCTTCCTTGGCAGGGTTTCCACGTGGCACCTCCTTGTTCCCGCAAGACCGTGCTCCTGCGGCAAGAAAGCTAACACGTCTTGTGACAGGTTGGGAAGCTGCTCAACCTGCCCAAACGATACACCTGTCTTCAACTCGCACATTCTACTTGCGCGCCGGAGACGGCAGATGAAGTCCTTGCAGGATTCAAACCGCGATTCCCGCAAGGATGGACCCAAGGCATCGGGTCCAACACCCGATGACCGACGGATGTGAAAGCATGGGATCCGAAGAGGAATCAACGCATGGCATGCGGGCGGCTGTGGAGAGACCCTTCGCACGTAGTCGGAATCGTATCGGTCAAAAGATCACAGACCCATAGTGTTCAATTACTGGGGCCTTCACCGCGTGACCTAGGGCTTCTCGATTCAGCTTGATCCTGAGCGTTTCGCAACAAACCGGCAACTATCTCGGCCGCTATTGGTGTTCCCCATCCTGAGCAAGCATCCCAACGGGGTGTGGCAATGTAATAATAATTTGACTGCTGTAATATTCTGTTATCCACATCTGTAATATCGTGAAATGCAGCGTTCAAGTCAGACGAGATGTCATATAACAGAGTATTGATATTCCCAACCGATTTTGCGATCCCGTGATTCTGAATCTGTTGGTTGGCGCACGCCAGTAAAGCGGACCAGAGTGGGGCGCTTGCGCTTGTCCCGGCTACAGGGCTGCCGTCCCAACCTGATCCGTACGCAAGGGCAGCAACATCCGGTAGGAGGCGCCCAGGAGAAGGATTCGGCAGTATATTGCGAGATTTCGGAGAAACAGTATTCTGCCAGTTCTTTGGTCTCGCGATGACGCTGCTCTCTCCGCCCCCGGATGCACCTGCGGCGTTACTCCATACGACTTCCCGGCCAGGGCTGCGCCAAGGAATCATCGTCCCGCCACACGACAGTACGAACGAGCTGGATGCGGGATAATACACCCCCACACACCCACTATCAGTGCAAGGGCCAGAGTCGCCGGATGACACGCACACTGTCATGCCGCACGACGCTGCTTCTGCGAGCAGATCTTCGACTGCATCGATCGCGCTTCGTGTCCATTGGAACCCTGTGTCAATTCCAAGTTGCTCCGCCCATCCCCAGCTAATTGACAATACCGAGGGACGAAGAATTGTGTCGTGGATTATCGTGTCAAGTGCCATAATCCATCCATACTCGCTTTTCTCTGTGAAATAGATTGCCAAGGCAGCCTTGGGAGCGACGCGAGAGGCAGTGCTGATATCGAGTGCGACTTCATTCTCCAGGTTAGTGATTCCTGACGACGGTCCCGCCGATGGCGATATATGAATGTTGTGAAATGTCGCCGTACTGCCCGGCATATGGGCATTGATGATCGCCGGCGCAATTGGATTGCCGAATTCCAAGATTCCGATACATTGACCAGCTCCGTCCAGATCACTCGGAAGAGAGTAATAGTCGGGGTATGGAATTCTCAGATTCTTAAGGGTAGAGTGCAAAACGGTTACGAAAGGCTTCGCCTGTATTCGATTATCAAGGCCAAACACGCCCCTAATTTTTCCTGCCTCTTCCGGCGAAAAATCTGCCGCACTGACGGAAATCTCGCCAACTCGCCCTCTATAAGTTCGCCCATCAGGCATTCGAAAGTTGTGAAGTCGCACCCCAAAAAGCTCTGTGACCTTAGAAAGAGGAACGCTCAGACGGATCAGGCGACTTCGTTCCGATCTCTGCACCACTTTAAGAGCATGTCGCTCTGCAAACGCATGCACCGCACGGACAACGGTCGGATCGGAGCCAAACTTCTCGTCCAGCGAATCACGCCCCACGTAAGCCCGATCACACAGGGGAAGGCTGGAGATGGCCGCAGCGTGGTTACGCACACCCGCGTACATGCTGTTGAGCCAAATTCCAACCTCTACTGAATTATCGCCTTCCGCTTCGCCGATCAGCACCGCGCCCACCGCCGGGAGTCTCGCGGAGCCGGCGATCTGAAACCACGTCGAAGCGCGCATGTCGTGCCTCCTAGAGCTGCAGAATCCCAGTAATTCCCTTGCCCCCACTACCGACTCTGCCCATCAGAAGAGGCACGGCCTGACAATCTCCTCCAGTACGAACATGAGCGCCTGTGTAATCCTGATCGTATTGCAGCCACCAGTCGAGGCCGACGAGTTGCGCGATATTTGCAAAGCACGTCATTGCGTCATTGTGGTCGTCGTCGGAAACATTCGGACCTCGGTATTCGAAATCTATGTCGCCAAAATTTGGAAGCAATGCGGTGCCGCTGTCCGCGCCACTCGGCGGAGTGATGTCCACCGCCGAACCAAACGGCGGCGTAAGAGTGATTGGCTTTGATAAATCGCACTCGTAATAAAGGCGAGCACCTGTTGCCCAATCGAGAATCTGGGTGCTTGGCGCTCCTACTACTGCTGCTGTCGTGGTATTTAGCCCGTACATGATCACAGGTTTTGGGAGAGCGATGTGGAAATGCACCAATTGAGGGTTTATATCGCAGTCGAGAGGTGCATCCAAAAATGCTCCATCACTGCTGGTGGATGGCGGAAGGTACACGATGTCTTTGGGATTGGCAGAGATTCCGGGAGCGCTTACCTTATACGTATACCTGTATCCGCTCTTGTATAACCCATAAAGCGGAAATTCCTTTCGGGCGGTGAACACACCAGCAGTGTGGCCTTCGCAGCGCGGCGCATACACGTCGACACCGTCGTCACAGACTGCGAAGACAAATGGACCTCTGAAGGTTATGGCGAGATTGAGCATACTTTTCCTCCTGGTTAAATCATCCTTTTCCGAATGTAGAAAATGCGGCCCAATAAAACGGATGTGCGAATTTGGGGTCTCTTCGAGTGAGCGCTCCAGCTGTCCCCAAAGATTCCGAAATGGAGTGTCCGTCCAACAATTGCTCGTAAAATCGATCCATCAACTTGGCGGTCGCACTGGAGTCCACCTCCCACGAACTGGCAACCACAGTAGGAACCCCGGAGGCAATAAGGCCGCGCACGATCGAATCAGCGTCGTCGAACATGCCACCCGTTCCGTGCGCACTGTCACAGGATGCGAGAACCACTAATCTGACGCTTCGGTGTGGGAGCAAGCGCAGGGCGTCGAGCCCGACGCTTTTTGACCCCGCTAGAATCAATCCCGCAGCTTCGGCCTCCCCGGTGCCGTGACCGGAAAAATGAACTATTTCGATACCGGCGATCGCTCGTTCGATTTCAGGATATCCGGCGGCAGAGCCGACGAGAAGTTTGGAGTTATAAAATCGTGCCGCAACCTGATGAGCCTCGTGATCGGCATCCGGCAAAGTCTTCCATCCGGGCGCGGACGGATTGCCGATGACGAGAATCGGGGTGTGCGAGGTCACATCCAGCGTCATTCGCGAATGAGTGGAATATAGTATCCCAGGAGAGATAGTGAGGGATTCACGATCACCCAGATATACTCCTTTTTGATCGATCAAAGCGCTAAATGGAACGAGAGACAGCACTCCGTCCGGTTCTATAAGCAACCGGGTATGTCCGCCCAACCACGGTTCAATTGGTGAAATGAGAGCCTCATACAGTTCCTCTCCGTCCCTGTTTAAGTGTGATAAGTCAGATGTTGGATTTTCACATTCCTCCACGAACCGATATACCATCGACCTAAGCTTCCGTTCGGGCGTATTTGACCATTGCGCTTTGATGAACTTGCCGTCCGATACCCAAATATTGATCCGGTCTGGTGTGAGGAAGTACGAAATTAGAAGGGTATTTTCCGAATGCTGCGCGTTTCCGGAGGAGGCGCCGGACAAGAGTGAGCGCAGTTCTGGTCGCAGATCCGTGCCTCGCGGATTCGCGTTTCTGCCACGTACGGCGGACCCTTTATAGAGTTCCCAATATGCCCACGCGCGGTCTGGGTTCTCATGCAATTCCAATCCCACGAGAGCACGGTAAAGACGCTCATTTCGCCGGCTCCATCTCAGCTTATCCCCTTCGTTTGCTGCAAGACTTAATCCGCTTTCCGCCAACTGCAGGGCCGTCTGAAAGCTGGAACGTGCCTGTTCAATCTTCCCATCAGACATCAGGGCGATCCCGTTTGTACCAAAATAATCGAGACGCAAATCGTCTTCGATGTCTGGCTTTATGACTGCGCGAATGCTGTCTAGTCGTCGAACTGCGTCAGCAGGTCTGCCGTCTCTTATCTCAGCCTTCGCCAGGCCAAGGGCGATTTCCGCTCCGAGCATGTCCCGGCGCGAACCGGCGGGTAGATCTTCGAAGAGCTTGTGGGCCTTCTGCAACTCTTTCTCAGCGTCTTCGGTAGCGCCCGCATTTAACAAAGCGTCGCCCAGGCGAGCCTGCTCGAAAGCATGTATTGCGGGATCGGGATTGGACCGCAACATCGGGATGGATTCGCGTAGAATGGCAGAAGCGAGAAACCATTTCTGCTGCTCCTGCGCAATCTCGTCGAGACTGTCTAGAAAGCTGTACCCTCTTAGCGGAGGACTCCAGCTTGCCCAGTAAGTGCGCATTCCCTCCGTGTTGGACAGCCATGCATCTCGTCCGTCTCCCGATGCCCATGATAGGGCAGAAATGATATTTCGCGCCCTGAGGCACAAATCTGGATATCCCAGCGCATCGGCCATTCGAAGAGCACCGTACGCCGAGCGAAGACCTCTTTCGTCGTCCATGCTCGTGCATATTGCAAATTCGAGTCTGCTCTGTATTTCAAGCCATCGATATCCATGAGAGGCGGCGGCAGAGGCGATCTTAGGAGCGATCGCGGCGCACTTCGCATTTCGGTGCAACATTTGGTCCACGTAGGCAACAGTGAATTGCGAATATAGGTATCCCGCAGGCATGTTCACCTGCTCAAACATCCTTGATGCATCCGCCGCATCGCTAAGGGCCTGATCGTCTTCTGACGATTGAACCAGGCGCGCACTATCCGCCATCAATCGGACGGCTTTCTGCGCCAACCGTGAGCGCTGTTCGCTCGCCAGAATATCCTGCATCCACCTGTCGTGATGCCGGCCAGAAAGGAGCACAGCTACTTTGAATAGAGCTACACGAGTGTTCCGCGCGGTCTTTGAAGACGCCAGCGCAGGGTTGTAAGAGGCCGGAAGCCATTGCTGGATTGCAATATCCAGGTAAGCCTCTATACGGGGATCGATCTCGTCATCCTGTGTGGATTTCCACTGTGACTCCTCTCCTTGCGATATCCGCTCCGCAGACCAGAGTACTCGGTGGATGCGCTCATCTTTTGAACTTGCTTCTGCCTGGAGAGCTTCAAGGTGACTGCGGGCTTCAGATGCCCACCCCGCGTCGCCGTGATCCGCAAGAAACTGCTTCCACTCTTCAATCGCCTCATTCTTGAGTGCAGGTTGCTTCTCTTCTGCGACCGCCTGATTAAATTCTGCAACGCCATTATGAGGCTCGATGGCGAGAACTCCCCCCAGGAGTTCCGTTGCCTGCCCGTAATCGCTGATATCTCCAAGCGTATCTCCTCTCAGGATGTAAGCACTGGCTAAATCGATCGTGACAGAGAGATTTTGCCCATCCAGACGTTGTGCCGTCTGCAGCGCCGTTAGTGCCGTTTTCCAATTTCCCTCGAGCAGGCTTACTCGCCCACTAGCCTGAAGCCATTGAACATCTTCTGGAGTTGTCTTTAAACGCTCAGCAACTTCAGCTTCGGCCTTGAGGAGTGCGGGACGAGTCATCCGTTCCTGCTGTTCTGTGCCTCCTCTTGCTTCCCGAAGAGGCGCGTAGCCCGCCCCTTCAATACGTACTTCAATCGTGCGATCTTCCTCATAAGCTGCTGCCACGAGTTGATCGGGTTCGACTCGATGGGAGTGCCGCCACAAAAGCTGAAATGCGAGTAAAGCGACGATGGTTATTGCAATCGTTGCAGCCGGCCACCCCACAATTCTCATGGACCGCCAAGCTTCACGCCAGGCCGAGCTGGATACAAATGGCCGCCCATGTGTCAGTTTGAGTAATCGTCCGGACATCGCATGTTGCCATACACCATTAGAACTCTCCAAGCCCGCAAGTGCGGCTTCCTCTTCGGCGCTCACTTCAGACGCGAATTCCTCACTCGCCTCTCTGAGAAGGGCTCCACAGTGATCGCAGTGGGCTGCGTGATTCAAATAGTATTCCGAATTCCCGGCGGACAATCCCGCCGCCAGTTCAAGCCAAACTGCCTTACCGGGGCATCCTGGCCCAGAGGGCAGCCCCGAACTACTTCTCAGCCCGGATAACTGTTGCATGAGGATTTGGTGGATTCGCAGCCGCGAGCGGCAACTATCGCAACTCTCGACATGCGCCCAATGGGTCTTCGCTGCCTCAGGCTCCGGCTTGTCGGCGCCGGGACCCAAGAAAGTGCACTGCCAAAGCCGATCCAGCTCCTCGTCACTCAGGTGTGTATTCACTTCTGCATCTCCCCATAGAACGATCAGGCTGGCAAAATCCCTTTGTCGACTTGCTTGTCGGGTTCCCTTTCGATTGCCTGCGGGCCGCACATTCGTAGGCGCACATCGCGAGTGATACGCAAAATCAGACTTTCAACTCCCTTGGTCGTAAGACCTACCGTGGGCAAAACTGCAATTGCGGCTGCTGACAGACCGGCTCGGTAATAAAGCCAGAAAATCTGGCATTTGCGCTTCTGATCCGGGCCTCGAGTACAAGCTTCAAGATGGGCGTCTATTTCCCGCAGGAGGAGAGTTCTTTCAATCGAAACGGAACCTCCAAAATCTTGCTTTTCCGAGCCAACCGAGTCTAGGTCAGCGCCTGGAGTCAAAAGATCGACATCGCGCTTCCCCGAACGGCGAGCCCTGAAATGATCCCGGACGACATTTGCGGCTATTACCTTGATGAATCCATAAAAAGCATCCGTGTGTCGCAGATCGAACTCCCTGAGAAGTCGACACTTGTCCTGGCACACCTTGAGATAGGTCTCCTGCACGAGATCATCGATTGTTTGTCTTGAACCGTCACCCAGATTTCTCGCGGTGCGCATCACGACTGTGGCTATGACGCGGTGGAAGCGGCGTACGAACTCTTCCCAAAGCGCCGGCTCTGCCGATTCGGAGCATCGACGCACAAGAACCTCAGCGGAGATCGACGAGTAGGGCTCCATGTGGGGCTATTTACGGTGTCCGCAGTATACACACTTTTCGGGAACTGGAGATAATAACCATCTGTCTATTCAATTGCTTGCACAGATTGTCAGTTGAACACCGCGTTGCCGAAATGGCCGCATCTTCCCGACCGGACGCCATTGACGTTTCAATTTTGATTGCATGGGAGGTGCGACAACAGATCTTTCTCCTCCTGATAGGAAGTTGTGGAGGCCCTATGTTGGAGCCTTTCATTGAACGAGCATTTTGAACAGGCTGGCGAGCAAGGAGGCAGTCGCAGGCTAGGCGCCGAATGACAGCCAGCCGGTCGTAGTTGCGTGCCTGACTGCGGAATCGGTCAGCGGCCTAGGCGTCTCCGGCGCTGAGCGCTGCGGCAGGAGTAGTACCTGTCAATGCCTGCCTTGCTTAGTCCCAGGATTTTACAGCATTTCCCAAAACATTTTGATTAGCTCTTTCAGGTTCTTTGCCTAGGGCCTTCCTACAAGGTCAGCCCGGAAACGACTCCGCCGAACCGGTTCCATCGGAGACAACTAGGCCGAAATTGCCCCAAAACCGCCAGTCGCAGAGACCCCACAGAAAAACTGAAACACCTTTCTCAGTAGTTTTGGTTTCGTACAACTCCGACGCCAAACGGCAATAGCCGTTTGGCGTTGGAGTCGGCCGTCTGGTAGGCGTCAGCGCGAAGAGATTGACCTTTTGCTCCGGACCTACGGCATTCAGCCACGCTTCATTATTTGGCCACAGGCGCGGGCGGAGGCCGGCGCCATTGAGCCCCTTATCGGAATGTTGCGTGATGAGGGCATGAACGTGGAAGTTCTCTTCACTCATGCCGACGTCGATTCGAAAGCTGCCTCTTTGGCAATGTGATTAGCGCGTCCTCGGCTAGGGCACATTTCCGTTGCCCGAATCTCCTCGACTCGCGGCGAGTCCCACTAATTCGGTCCTTAACTAGCTGCATTCTTTGCGGGAAGCGGAGTGCCCAATGCGACTTCGGCGGTTAAATTCGACCCGCGAATCGTCTTGCTGCAGATCCGCGCGGGAGAGCCAACGTTGGGGCTCCACCAAGCGATGCGATCTATCCCATCGTCAAGAAGTTTCATAACACCCCGCTCCTAGGCCGGCGCAAACCATCGACATTTCAGTTAACCCCGCGAAGGGATATTCCACGCCATGTCGTTATATGGATCATGTATAGCAAGCGTCACCTTTACTTCCAGACATTGTGAGTTACGCTCGCGAACGATTCCGAAGGCATGCCAGGTTACACGTAGATTGCGAGGTTGAGATGTTTGTCTCCTACAGTTTGTCCTGCCTTTCATTGTGGCTATGCTTCGCGGCAGTCGCCGGCGCACAGGTGCCTGCCCGACTAGGACAGCATCTCCCTGACGCCTACTACCAGCGTCTCCGCCAAGACCCGCAAGCTTTCACCTTTCAGCACTCATTTCTTGCTCTCGTCCAGCGTGTGCGTGAAAACAACTTCGTGATGTCCCGCGCCTCGAATGAGTTCGCCATGGCTGCGGCTGTGCTCAATGGCGGTGTCACCGTCGGCGGTACCAAGCTGCTCCCCGTCCTGCTCGCGGAATCGACCGACGCCCCGAACCCGCCCTACGCGAGCGACGTCCTCATGAAGGCCTACTTCGACGGCGACGGTCTGCCGGCGCAGAAGCCGACCGGAACTCTAAACGATTTCTACGCGGCCATGTCCTACGGCAACCTCAACGTGAAAGGCGTTGTGCTGGATTGGAAAAAGCTTTCGCATCCGGTGGATTGGTATGCCGCTACCGATGACACTCCGGCTGAGAACTGTAACGCCCTTTGTATCGGAAACCGCGTCCCGCAGCTGATCCAGGAACTCCTCGCCATGAATCCGGGCGTCGACTGGGGACAGTTTGATAATGACGGCCCCGACAGGCGCCCTAACTCCGGCGACGATGACGGCCTCGTCGACTTCATCGTGATCGTCCATCCCGGCATCGGCGCTGAATGCGGCCCAGCGAGCCCGGACGCGCCGAACCCGCACATCTGGTCGCATCGAAGCCATCTAGCCGTGCCCCTGAGTACGCCGACCAACTCAGCTCGTCCAGAGGGCGGCAAGATCGCCATCAGCGACTATGTTATTGTCCCCGCGCTCGACTGCGACGGCGTCCACATGAATCCTATCGGCGTGGTGGCGCACGAGTTTGGCCACGCCTTCGGTTTGCCCGATCTGTACGATCTCTCGCAGCCGCCTCTTACCACCGTCGGTGGAGTCGGTAACTGGGATCTCATGGCGACAGGTGGCTGGGGAGGCGACGATATCAGTCCGCAGCTTCCTGCGGAGATGTCGGCCTGGAGCAAGGAGTTCCTCAATTGGGTCCAGCCGCTGCCTGTCACCCGCGATATTCCAGACATAGCCTTGAATCCTATCTACGAAATACCGATGGCCTACAAAATACCCGGGCCTGGTAACACATACTTCCTGCTCTCCAATCGCCAGCAGGAAGGCTATGACGCTCGCCTTCCCAACCACGGGCTTCTGCTGGAGACCATCAATCAGACACAGATCGACGCTGGGATGCAGGACGACGTGGTTAACTCCACGCTGGGAAACCTCGGCGTACAGGTCTTTGAGGCCGATGGAGCTACGTGGCTTACGAACTTCATTGATCCTCCTCAAAACAGTAAGCGCGCTTCCGCGGGTGATCTTCTGCCGACATCCGCAGCGCAAAACAATCTCGACGCAAACAGCAACCCACCCAGCCCCGGCTCGTTTGCCATCTGCGGCATTCATGAAGTGAGCCACGTCTTTCACGCGCGTCTGCTCGTCAGCACATCGGTTTGCCCGCCCATGGCGATCTCGGTTCCTGCTCCTGCCGCTGTGCTCGTGCCAGGACAACTCGACGCTGCGCTCGCCGAGCACGCACTGCCGTTGCATGATGCTCAAGCTACACAGACACCGCCGCTTCAACCTGCGCAAAAAACCCAGGCTTCGCAGGACCATCTGGAGGTAAACCTAGGCGACGTTCTCGCACATCCCGAGCTCTTCAACAGCCGCACCGTAACGCTCAAGGGTCAACTGTCGAACACCGGCGGAAATTACTTCACCCACCTCGACCTTCGGCTCACCGACGCCACCGGTCGCACCATTTCGGCGGCGATGAACGTTGTCACTTCCGTTGTGCCGCCGCCTGCCAACAATGCAAATGCGCCCCGCCCGGCAGTTCTTTCCGATCTTTTCGATAAGTCAGTCACTGTAACTGGAACCATCGAATCCAGGGTCAATACTGGCACCGAAAAAACCGTTGTGCTGCATATTAATAACGTGCAGTCCACACCCTGAGCTTATCAAACTTCGACAGTTGTCCGAGTCACATCTCACCATGAACGGAGCCCTTCCCATGCGCCGCACCCTTTTGAGCCTTGCAGCCCTCGTCGCCGCGGGTACATCACTCGCCCAAACCGCGGTTGGCCCAACGACCTCACTCCCTGTCTACACGACTGGGAGCACCACCATCGTTGTCCAATACACCAACCCATTTCGATTTCAATACAGCACCCAGGTGACCTCGACCAACATCAACGGTCCCACCCTTGCCGCAATCGCGCCGGCCGCGAGCACAGCCGGCGTGTTACCCGCGCTTGCTCCTAAAGCAGCGCCGGCGGTTGCGGCGGCACCTACACTAGCCGAGCTATGGACCGCGACGGGTACAGACCTCAGCAATGCACGGACACTCATGCTCGCGCTGCAGCAGCAGATTGAGCAGGCAACTGCGAACGCTGGTGCGGAGCAGGTTTGCTACAAGATTCGCCTCCAGTACTACTCCGCGTGGCGTCTCGATTCAAAACACAAGAGCGATCTCATTGCTTTCGCAAAAGCCAACGCAACACCGGTGGCTGCGACCAGCGCGCCGAATCTGGGAGATCCAACCGCGGCATGTGCGATCAGCGGCGACGACGGCTGGCCCCCCAACGTATACAAGGCTGCTGAAACGGCTATCTTTCAAGTACAGACTGATATGCAGAAGATGACCTTCGATGCGGGCTTCGCTGCCTGGGATGTCAATGGTCAGAAGTCGGCTTACGATGCTACCACAGCGGCGCTCACGGCTCTGAGCACACAATTTCAGACTTATGCACCGGGCAGCACCATGGCGAACAGCTTTGTAGCTTCCGTGAGTGCCAACGCCGCTGAGAGAAATCTGGTCACCCCGATTGCCGCTGCCGCTAACACTTCCGCCGCCGCTGTCGACAGTCTGTTTCAATACCCCATAAATGTTAACTGCAACACGAATTGGTACGGTCGCGGCCGCACGGATGTGGTCAACCTACACTATCTCGATATCAGCACAGCGACTTCCACGGACACCGTCGTTCAGATTTCGTCCAGCAGCTGCCTCACGCCTGGAACGATTTCCACGGGCATCGGCATGAGCTTTATCCATAACACCGAGTACAATTTTGTCTCCGGCATCGATCCTAAGAATCCGGGCAATACGATCTCGGTCATCGGCACAACAACAGACCAGGCCGTAACGCCCATCTATGCCCTGCAATACAATATTGGATTGAAAGACTGGCATAACGGGCTAGGCATGCAGGCCGCTGTAGGCGCGGCGCTGGGCTCGAGCTCGGGAACGGCCATCATCGAACCGATCTCCGGCATTTCGATTTCGTTGATGCACCGCGCTTTCTTTATCTCACCGGTGCTCCAGATTGGCCGGCGAGAGAGCCTGCTGCCGGGTTACTCCATCGGCTTTCCCGAAGGCAACGGTCTTACCACGGTTCCAACCAATACCAGTTGGAAGCCTGGCTTCGGATTGACGTTCACTTTCTCCGTAGCTCAGTAGACGAAACGCTAGTTATACAACAGAGCCTGGCAGCCGCCTTATGGGCTAAACGAAAGATATCCGCGATGCGGCTGGGGTGCCGACGAAAAAGTGGGCCGTGGAAATGACAGTGTATGGAAAGCCCTGATGCCGGCTTCCCACCCTTTCCACATCACCACGGCCTCGGCGACTGGATATGTCTTCTCATGCCTCTCAACTCGAACCATCGCCCCCGCAAGGGGCTTGTAACGGATGTCTCCGGTCCACAGCGCAACGCATGGCCCAGTACACTCACGGCCACGTCAGTCATTCCGGAAGGTGCTCCAGCATTTCCAGCCCGTCCAGTTGGACTTCTTCGTGCCTTCCTGTTCGCGCAAAGTACGCCGACCAGAATGTCCGCACCGCTGTCTGTCGCGATGGCTCAAGGCGCGCAAAATCACCGCTTTCAAGCGTACATAGATAAATTCTTGCGCCGTGAAGAACAAACTGGTGCTCTGATGCGAGGCAATTAGCGAGGATACGGGCATCAGCGGCATCTTTCAGATTCCTGTCCAAGCTGAAACGGTAGCGCCCGTCGTCTTCGAAAAAATCACTGAGGACGATGAGCCGACGCCGATCCGTATCGGGAATTCCGGCTATCTCCTGCCGGGCAACGTCAAGCGCGCCGAGGATATCCGTCCGCATGCCTGGATGTGCGAGAAAGTTCGCGGCGAACGCGGAATACTGACGGCCGGCTTCGGTGCTGAATCGCCGCAGGTCGGCGTCGTAAGCTTCCCGGCGGCTTGGCGCGCGCAGCCTCAAAACCCGGCCCTGAATATCCGCCGCAGCGTTGTCCGTGATCGGGATGATGGTTAGGGAGTCTCCACGTTGCATCTTTGGAATGAGTACAGCGACTGCGGCGAACTCATCCTGCCTCGCCCGTGGGGTAACGCTGCCGCTCGGATCGACGAGGATCACTGTTGCGACTGGAATTCGCCGCGTGCACCCGGAGACGCCGTAGGCGAAGATTGACGCCACAATATATATGTACCGCAGGGGCAGCCGACAGCGGATCATTCCGAGTCTCCTTCCGTGAGGAGCGTTTCGATCGGGGCGACAGAGTCTGGATGAAGCCCCGGTCCGGTACCGCGAATTGGGTGTTCTCCTGTTTGAGGTACCTGTCGTGGCTCGGATGGACGCGTCGGTGGTTGAGCCAGGTGAATGCACCGATGCCCGCAAAAACCGGGCAGGCGACGAGCGTGACGACTGGAACAAACGCGGCGAGGAGGAAGACCGGAGCGGTGCAAAGACTCGCGAAGGCGCTTTTGCGGATTACCGACAAGAGTGTTTCCTGCCGCGCGCCGTGTATCATTCCCCGGTGATAGAACTGGCCGAGGATTGCATTCCATTCCCGGCGGTGAGCGTCGGCGATGGTCTCAAGGTGAGCAAGCTGGTCCTCAGCCTCTTGTAATTGCTTGGCGAGTTGCACTTCCTGGGTTTGGAGGGATTCCCAGGTATCGTGAGCACGGCGCCACTCGCGGGCTGCGCGGATGGATCGCCATGCGTGAATTGAGGCGGCAGCTCCCACGAGCGGCGTCGCGACCGTAACGAAGGTATAGAAGATTTCGGTGAGGACTGGATGGGCTGCGAGAAATTGCCCAAGAGGGTTTCCGGCGAGTGATCGGCCCCGGTATTTCTGAACCAGCTTGAATGTTAGTCTTCGACCAAATCTGACCTGAGTATGGGGAGGCTTTGGATGAAGAAGAAGCGTTTTCTGTGGAACAGA